>Ga0299906_10000075_pt1 | contig 88219 bp, 77 predicted proteins | sample RVTome_14_FD_200259 | JGI IMG/M metagenome (GOLD analysis project Ga0299906, IMG submission 200259) | Soil microbial communities from uranium-contaminated site in the Upper Colorado River Basin, Wyoming, United States - RVT145D125 (version 2) ...
AGCGTCTGTCCGACGATCTGCATCTCTCGCAGCTCCGGAAGGCCCGAGGTCTGACGCAGGAGGCGATGGCCGAACTGCTCGGCGTGAGTCAGGCAGAGGTGTCCAAGATGGAGCGGCGGACGGAGCTTTACGTTGGCACACTGCGCAAGTTCATCGAAGCGATGAACGGCGAACTGGTGATCGCAGCACGCTTCGCCGACGGGGTCGAGGTTCCGATTCGCCTGGCAGAGGAAGAAGACGCAGCCTGAGCCCCGGTCATCTGATCTACATAGGTCAGCATGTGGTCGCGCTGCGCGCCGAATGGTGAGGCGAGGACGACGAGACTCTCGGTCTCGACGACGAAGAACACGCCGAAGGGAACGCGGTAATCAGGAGGCCGCTTCGAGCGCGTCGAGCTCTGCCTCCGGCCGAACGGTCAGACGCGGCACGTACCGACTGGCGCGGAGACGTTCCTGCACGCGTTCGATGACCTCTTTCCAGGGACGTGCTTCATCGGGAGCCCGGCGATGCTCAGCAAGACATTCTTCCAGAAGCGCCTGCTGCCAGTCCTGCAACGGGACCTGGCCCGCGGTGGCTGCGACGCGATCCCAGAGGGTCTGCACGTAGTCGATCTGGGTCCTCGACCGAAAGCGCGTCGAACCCAGGCGGCGGCAACGGCAGGGACTGAGGCAACGATCGAAATATACCGCCGACCCGGACCCGCCCATCGCCGGCTGCGGGTCCAACGACCGTGACCCGACTGGCTTCCCTGATCGAGCCTGGAACAGAATCGGACGTGCCACGCGCCGGGACCCGACACACGTGGACGTTCGCGGCCCGCTTCCGCCGGCACGCGTTTGGATGGCGGTCCCAACCGGCGATCGCGCGGGTGAGAGAGGCCGTCTCCGAGATCCGTGTCGTGGCCAGGCACGACACGCTGCTCGCCGCCGAGGGCGCCGTGCTCCTACTCGAGCGCCTGTCGCCCGCCCTCGAGCACGTCGACAGCTCGTCCGGCGCGATGGGGTCGGCCGTCAACCAGGCCATCGATGCCCTGGTGGAAATCATCGCGACAGCGCCAGCCGATCCCAGGACGCGCGACCGATGGCTCGAACGCCTCTGGGAGGCCTACCAGGCCGATCAGATCCCCTATATCGAGACGCTTGGCGACCACTGGGGCGAGATCTGCGGTTCGCCGGCCGTCGCCGCTGGATGGGCCGACCGGTTGATCGGCGTCTGCCGGCTGGCGTTCGATCCCGACCCGAACCTCCGCGGGTATTTCCATGGCACAACGGTGTGCCTCAGCGCCCTGCTGGCGGCGGGCCGTCATCAGGAGATTCTGGACCTCCTCGCGATCAGTCCGCGGACGATCTGGAGCTACCGCCAGTACGGCGTGAAGGCGCTGGCGGCGATGCGGCGCCCGGCGGACGCCGTCCGCTACGCGGAGGAAGGCCGCGGCTTGAACGACAGTCCGATCGCGATCGCGCGGGCCTGCGAGGACGTGCTGCTGGCGGCCGGTGAGCGAGACGAGGCGTACCGGCGATACGGCCTGTTGGCCAATCGGGCGGGGACGCACGCGGCGTGGTTTCGAGCCGTCAGGAAGAAGTATCCGGAGAAGACACCGGCACAGATCCTGGCCGGCCTGGTCGCGTTGACGCCCGGAGAGGAGGGAAAGTGGTTCGCGGCGGCAAAGGACGCGAGGCTTTTCGACGCGGCGGTCGCCATCGCGAATCGCAGTCCGTGCTCGCCCCAGACGCTGACGCGCGCGGCGCGGGATTTCGGGGAAGCGAATCCGACTTTCGCGCTCGAGGCCGGCGTCACGGCGCTACGCTGGCTGATACAGGGCCACGGCTACGACATCACGAGCCTCGACGTCCGCAACGCCTACGCCTTCACGATGCGGGCAGCCGCACGCGCCGGCCGAGCCGATGAGGTCCGAGACCTGCTTCGCCGCATGCTCGCAGAAGGCGGCGCCGGCGCCCTCTTCGTACTGGACACCCTCGGTTCAGACCTGGGACTGGCCTGAAACACTGGACCCTGGCTCTGGTGCTGCCGCGGACGCGATGGGGGGCGGCATCCACATGGTCCTCGGCGATGAAGTCCCAGATCTCGATGAGGTCGGCTTCGGCTTCTGGATGAAACGCGAACTCGTTCATTCACGCGCGCGACGTTCCCCGCTCCGGCGCTGCAGACGCTCGAGCACTTCGTCACCGCTGACCGGCTTGACCTGTCCGCTCTTGATCTCGTCGTAGCGACGATCCAGCGTGGCGTTGATCCGGGCGATCTCTTCGAAGTAGCTATCAATCACCTCGCCCAGGATCTCGGTCGTGTCACGCCCGGTCTGGCGCGCGAGCTCGTTGATTCTGGCTTCGTGCTCTGGCGTAATTTGAATCGACATGGCGGGTTGCTCAGGCCACTGTACGAGGCTCTGGCCAGTCGTGCAAGCGTCTTGGACGACGCCGAAAACTGTGACGTGAACTGTGACGCAACCCCTCGAAAACTGCCTGTTGTGACCCACAGCGACGAGCTGCTCGGGTGTTCGACGGACTCGGTGCAAGTCCCAACGACGCAAGCACTTGATCGCACGTCATCGATCAGCGTCGCTTCCGCCCACGTCTTCTGTTAACCGGAGGGTTGCTGGCCTGCACGCCGTAGCCTTGGCGAAGGCGGGTTCGAGTCCAGCCCGAGGAGCCACCGCAACCATAGACCGAGGAGCGTGCACGTCATCCCTTTCACGTACCCCCTTCGTATTGACAAGTCTAACCGAGTGTAAATACACTCGACTCATGCCTGGCAGCACCGAGCGGAAGCGGGGCGTGCGCCGCGAGGAGCGAGTGTCCCGTACCTACCGCCTACCGTTGTCCAAATTGAAAGCGGCCCAACGAGCGCTCGGGGCGGCCACGGCAACTGAGGCCATTGAGCGCGCGCTCGACCTCGCGGTGTTTCAGCGCGAGCTCGTCGATGGGACACGGGCCATGCTCGGTGTCGAGATCTCGTCTTCAGAACCGTGACCCGGACGACGCGCAAGTACGTCCTGGACACGCAGGTCTTCGTTGACGCGTTTCGGGACCCGACTGCCAATGAGGCCCTGCAGCGATTCCATCGGGCGTTCGCGCCGTTTGAATATCTCAGTGTTGTCGTCGCCCAAGAGTTACGGGCCGGGGTGAGGCGGGACCGGGACCGGACGGCGCTCGAGCGCAACGTCCTCAGCGTGTTCGAGCGAGCCGGGCGGACCTTTGCGCCCTCCGCCAGTGCCTGGCATCGTTCGGGTGATCTGCTCTCGGCCATGGCGCGAAAGGAGGGGCTCGAGATCGGCCGCGTGTCGAAGTCGTTCGCGAACGATGTCCTGCTGGCGCTGTCGTGTCGTGAAGCGGGTTGCGTACTCGTGACAGGGAACGACCGGGATTTTCAGCGTATCCATCGTTACGTGCCGTTCGACTACATCAAGCCCGGGCCTGGCGGACTGCTGCCATGAAGAGCATGCTGCTCGTTCTCAGTCAGAGAGCGTGAAGGCGATTGTGTCCGCATTGCAGCCCAAGCTGCGGATGACGATACGAGTTGCGGTGGGGTTGCCCGCTGTCGCGACCGCTCTTGGCGCGACCGTCGCACTCGTGAGCGGGGCGCAGCAGCAAGCGCTGGTGTTCCGCAGCGGCATCGAGCTCGTCGAGGTCGATGCCATCGTGACCGACCGGGATGGCAACCCGGTCAAGGATCCTACCGCGGCCGACTTCGAGGTCTTCGAGGACGGGCGTCCCCAGGCAATCCAGACGTTCCGGTTCGTCGAGCTGCCCTACGAGCCGGCGTCCCCCGGCGTGGAGCCCGCGAACGACGTGGACCCGAGCCTGGTGCTCGACAACGGCGACGGTGGCCGGCGCCTCACGTTTCGGGCCGAATTCGGCCTGGGCCCGCTTGTCCCCTGCCGACATGTGCTGACGGTCGAGGGGCGTACCACGGGTCGCCGTGGTCGTATGGGGAGCCGGCAGGTTCTCTCAGCGTCGAGTGACGGTCGCAGTCCGAGGGCTGAACAATCGCTAGAACAATCCACTATCATCTTTGCGGCTGCGTGATGGCACCCGTTGCCGATCACGACTTTTTCGGGAGCACGAAATGACCAAGCGATTTGTGACACGTGTCGTCGTATGCGGGGCGCTGTTGGCGGTCGGGTCCCTGCAGGCTCATCATTCCCTGGCGGGTACGTATGACCTGACCAAGACAGAGCGGGCAAGCGGCGTGGTGCAGAAGGTGGCGTTTACGAACCCGCACGGAGCGCTGACTATCGAGATCAAGAACGAGGAGGGCGTGGCCACGGCGTGGACCCTGACGACAGGCTCCATCAACGTCCTGACCAACGCCGGGGTTTCCGCCACCGGCCCGAATCGGCTCAAGGCGGGAGACGTCATCACGGTCTCCTTCAATCCGGCGATCAATGGCAGCAGCCTGGGGTTTCTCAGGTCGATGACGTTGCCGGACGAGACAGAGGCCGAGTTCGTCCCCAACTGACGGCGAGCCGACACCAGGGAGACTACCATGGCGTTTCACAAAGGCATGATCGGTACTGCGCTCGCGCTCGCGTTCACGCTCGGTGCTCCGCTCACCGCCGGTGCACAGGGCGGCGGCGGTGGTGGACGGGGCGGTCGCGGCGGCGGTGCACCGTACACTCCTGAGCCGGGCGCCCGGGACCTTCGCTCGGTGCTGTTCAACTGGACATGGCATCTGGGCATGCTGCGCAGCAGTGAGGAACGCGACCTGATCGCATCGCTCGAATATCAGGGGACGGGCACTATTCAGGTGGACGGGCAGCCTTGCACGCTCACGAAGTACCGCATCAGCGCCAGCTACCAGACATCGGGTCAGCGGACGCAGATCGCGTGTACGCGGCCGAATGGCCAGACGCATTCCACGATCGAAGTCCTCAGCGGCGCGTACGCCTGGAACGAGGACATCCCCGGCGCGGAGCTGATCCCGGGAGAAGGGACGGCGACGCCGATGGCGGCAGCCACCGAGGAGCGGATGATTCGCCTGTGGGCCAGTCCGCAGGGGGCGCCCAAGGCCGCACTGGCGGGAATCCAGGATCCCCCGCTGTTCTCGGTCAGGCCTGGCACCCAGGTGCCCGCCGACGTCGCAACGGCAGGTCGGACGTCGGTCGCGTGGGAGGGCGGCAAGCCGGTCGTGACGTTCCCGATCCCGGGTGTCCCCGGCGCCACGGCGACGGCGACGCTCGACGAGAAGTTCATGGCCGAGCGCGTCGTCGTACGACACGGCACCAGCACCACCGAGTTCGTCTACAGCGGCTATCGGGACTGGAACAATCCGCTCCACCCCGCCGAGGCGTTCGTGGCCGGCAGGATGACGGAACGCCTGAACGGCACGGTCGTTCGCGATATCACGACCACGCAGACCGAAACCGGGCAGATGTATGTCGTGATGCCCGTGCCCGCCAGCGTCCAGGCGGCAATCACGCCGACGCTGCAGCCTCCCGACTGGGTCTCGGCGTTCGCTCGACCGGAGCCCGCGCAATCGGCGGCTGCTGAGGCCGAGACGCCGAGGCTGGCCAACGGGAAGCCGGACCTGACGGGAAGCTGGAACTCACCCAATACGGGCCCCCCGGGCTCCGGGACCCGCCGGTGCGGTCCGACGCAGTCGGCCGATTGCCACCCGGGGCACAACTTCACCGTGGACTATGCGTGGATCTCGCCTCCGCGGTACGGGCCGAATCGCCCGTTGTACAGGCCCGAGTACTGGGACAGGGTCCAGGAGCTCGACATGTGGACGAACAGGTACGACCCTGTCATGACCTGTCAGCCGCTCGGTCTTCCACGGCAGGGCCCACCCGCCCGCATCGTCCACACCGACAACGACATCATCTTCCTGTACAGGATGTACGGCGATTACGGAGGCGGAAACTCCGAGTTCCGCGTGATCCCGACCGACGGCCGTGAGCACGATCCGAATACGGCGAGGCAGGCCACGTATTACGGGTACACCATCGGGGACTGGGAGGGCGACACGCTGGTGCTCAACTCCATTTCGTTCGTCGATTCGACATGGCTGGGACGTGGCGGTCTCTTCCATTCCGGCGACATGCGCATCACCGAGAAGCTCACGCGCCGGGGCGACGAAATCCTGTACGAAGTCACGGTCGAGGACCCCGAGTCGTTTCTCGAGCCCTGGGTCATGACGCCGCGAATCATGCGTCTGAACGCGGGCAACAACGCGGGACTCATCCCAGAGCGCGCCAACTGCGAAGTGTACGAAACCGGGGAAATCTCCACTCAGCTCCGACACTGACGCGAGAAGGCTCCCCACCGCGACCGCGGGACGACGATCGAGATCGATCGGCGTCCCGCGCTTCCCGCCAGGAATAGTCCTATCTGCCGATCATCGCGGCTGCTCGACGAACGCGTTCCCGACCTGCAGCGCCAGCGACGACGTGTCGGCGTACGCCATGTTCGACGTGACGGCGACGACGATCCCGCCGTCTTCCCACGTCACCAGCGACATCACCATGCCGCCGGCGAGGTGGCCATCGACGCTGTCGGCGTCCGTTGCCAGCGCGACGCGCACGAGATCGGAGGGCGTGGACGAGAACGCCATCCCGTCCGCGCAACAGGCCAGGTCGCGCATGTACATCAGTCGTCGTCCACGGCGGGGATTGTCATCGGCTCTCGGGACGTAGAACGTCGCGCGATCGTCCGGCAACGGGTACTCGGCGGGGGCCAGGCCGATCGGCTGGAAGATGAGGTGGCGGATGAGCGTGAAGGGCGGGAAGTCCTCTTCGGGCTCGCCGATGTGCTCGGGACTCCAGTCCGCCGCCGGGTCGGTGCCGGTATCGGTCAGCCCGAGCGTCGCGGCGGCGGCGGCGACGGCGGACGCCGCCGTGCCGATGTTGAATCGGGTGGCGGGCGTGACGGGCGTCCGCGTCACGACGTCCCTCCACCCGAACCCTTCGGCCCAGACGAGGCTGCCCTCCTTCGCCAAGGCTCCGGAGGGCGAGCCGATGCCGACCGCCACGGATAGCCCTGGCAGGTTCTGCTCCGATACGGCCGCGCGCACGAGCTCCTGCGCGCGCTCGACGGCAGCCGCGTACGGCGGCGACGCCGCTGGGTCGGCGACCGATGGCACCTCCAGCGACTGTGCGAAGAGCGGCGCGGTCACGACGACCCGGTGGGTCAGAAGTGCCGCGAACGCAGCGACGACGACGCCGACGCCAAGCGCGGTGCGGGCAGCCCATGTCGGGAGCCGGTTACGCGCGGCCCTCACGCCGAGCACGACTCCAGCCACCATCAGGAGCATGCCCATGACCACGCCGCCTGGAGCGTCATCGACCTCGGCCACGTAGATGAGCATGGCCCCGATGGTCAGGCCGAGGGCGACGAGGGTGAATGCCTTCACGGCGTTCATCACAGTGGTTCTCATGCCGCGGGTCTCATGCCCGTAGTGTGACCGGGGCCCGGCCGCGGAGTCCTCACCAAACCGTGAGCGGCCGCTGAGATTCGAGTGACACGTCACCGGATTCGCAAGCCGAGCTTCACGCCGAGCTCGTTGGTCGTGTTTCGCGGCTCGTAGAAGCCGAGCTGTTGCGCCGCAGCGATGCCGTTGACCGTGAACGTCGCGGTCGAGTGGTTGACCGTCGAATCCCCCACGCTCCAGCGAATCCAATACGGCTCGACCGACCAGCGCCGGTCAAGCCCGTACTTCGCGCTGACGCGCAGGGCCCGCCCACTGTGCTGATCGAACGAGATGTCGGTGAAGCCGTTGAGCGTGAATGCCGGCGCGGTCGACGTGGCGGGTGCCTCGCCGCCGCCCCGTTTCGACTGGTACGTCGTCTGCCAGCCGCGAAGCAGATGATCGTACTCGAGGGTGAGGCTCAGCACGCCCTGCGACCCGATGGTGGCCCGGGCCGTGAGGCCAAGGGGCAGATACAGATAGTCGTCCGTGCGGTATCCGGAGACACCGGCGATGCCATTCGACAGATGACGGACGCCAAGTCCGGCTTCAGGTGACCATGTCCATCGCTGTCCCACGAAATCTCTGCCGGCCAGCGCGCGACCTTCCAGGTACCAGTCCCTGTTGCCAGAGTCATCGCACGGCGAGTAGTCGCCAATGTCCAGCCGATAGCCGTTTGGCGAGCTGCTGTCCGGTGCGATCTGCCAGGGGCCGCACCAGCCGTCGTAGCTCGTGCTGCCGACGTGGGCTCTGAGGTTGGTCCGGGCGAACCAATGCGTGCGCGCGTCGAGCAGGAAGGTGCCGGTGTATTCGCCGACGAGCTTCGCGCCATGGATGGAGATGCTGAGGTCACCCGGCTCGACGTAGTTGTAGCTGCCCAGGCCCACGGTCAGTTCGTGGCCCGGCACTGTGGCAGGCGGCGCGCCAGCTTGCACGCCCGACGTCTGCGCGTCCGCGGAAAAGGGCGTCAGTGCGATCGTGCCCGCACATAGGAGTCTCTTCATGACGATTCCTTCACGTTGGACGTGTCGATGCGAGGACCGTTCCAATACGGTAGGGCAGGCTGCGTCAGGCTCGGGAGCGGTCTGCGTTCACGGTCGGGGGCCGCTCGCGCCGTTGCAGCGTCATCCAATGCTCGCGCGAAGCGACATCACGACGAAGAATCCGTAGAAGGCCGCCATCCCGACGAGCGCCGCACGCCGCCACGCCGGCGGCCGCACCTGCGGGGGCAGGAGCCGTGTGTTGATGTACAGCAGGTGGAGCGAGGAGATGACGAACACCGCACCCGCCACGTTGGCCGCGATGATCAGGAGCACGATCGGCTGCGCCAGCCGCAGCGCAATGAAGGCCCAGCCCACCACGACCGCCATCACGCCGTAGTAGACGGCGCGGATGTCGCCGCCCCGCCACGAGCGCACGCGGCGGCTGCCCGTCCAGAGGAGATCCGTGAGCGTCCGCACCATGCCGTCGAGCAGATCGAGCTGCGTCTTGAACAGCAGCCACGCGCCGAGGAACGCGATCGCACCGCCGGCGATGAGGCCGGCGGCCTCGTTGACGGCGAACGCCAGCGCCGCGCTGATCGCCAGGTTCTGCAGGTCGCTGCCCGCCGGCAGGAAGGTGACGTAGAGCAGGGCGGGCAGCATCATCCCGATGATGGCGCCGCCGCAGAAGATGCCCCACTGATCCACGCGCACCAGCCGCCACCAGCCTCGCCAGCGCTGCATCGACTCCTCGCCCTCCGCGAACGTGAAGCCTGTGTGCGCGAGGTGTACGTGCTTGCCGCCGACTGCGGCCGGTATGTAGCCGGCGTGCTGCGACATGCCGTATCCCTTGTCGCGCGCCCAGTTCGAGAGCGTCAGGTTCACCACGCCGCCCGAGCCGGCGTAGGCGACGAGCGCGGCGATCAGCACGATATCCGCGCCCGCCGGGAAGAAGGCGAACCGTCCGGCGGCCGGATCGTAGCCCACCAGCCCGGCGGTGGCGGCCAGCCACGTGCCGGCCGGGACGAACACGACGGCGAGCACGAGGAATCCGCCCAGGATCGCGACCACGAGGACCCAGTTGAGCAGCTCCAGCGTGCGCTCGACCCGCCGTCCGACCGACAGCGCGAACGCGCAGACGAGGAACGCGGCGACCCCGATCAGATAGATCGTGTTCGTGTCGGACGCCTCCTCCGGAAGACGCCGCGCGAAGAGGAAGAAGATCGCGGCGGCTGCCGTCGCCGCCGCGCCCGGCCAGCCGATCTGCAGGAAGTAGAGGCCGGCGTACACCCAGGCCCACAGCCGCGGCGATGGCGCCGTGCGCATGAAGCCGGTGAACACCGGCTCGCCGGTCGCCATGGTGTAGCGCATGACCTCGGTGTTGAAGATCGTCTGGAAGACGACCGCCACCGGCACCACCCACAGCAGCGCGAGACCGTAGCGGACGAACGCGGCCGGACCGAGCAGGAACTCGCCGCCGCCGATCGAGACGCCGAGCACGATGACGCCGGGTCCGACGACCTTGACCCAGCCGAGACCGCGCGGCGCTGGCGGAGCGGGCAGCTCCGCCTGGACCCAGGGATCGAGGCCGCGGCGGCGCACGTCGGGTGGCGATCCGGGCATGAGGCACGGAGTATAGCCGCCTCAGCCCTCGCATCAGCCAGCGGGCCGGGTCGGGCTGGTCCGGCCGATGGCCGCGCCCGAGCGTCTAACGGGAGACGATGTTCATGTTCGAGCAGCCGGATCCCCGTCGGCTCGGCGGTGCCTTCGGCGCCGGCCTCGTCGCGCACGCACTCGCGCTGGTCGTCGTGCTGATCGCGATCGCCCTGTTGCCCGAGCGCGTCTACGAGGCTGTCGTTCCGGAGCGCCTGTCGACCGAGATCGTCTGGTTGGCCGATCCCGGGCCGGGTGGTGGCGGTGGGGGAGGCAACGAGATGGAGGAGCCGCCGCGCCCTGCCGAGCTGCCAGGCGACGAGGCGATCACCGTTCCCACGCCGGAGGAGGAACCGACGCCGGCGCCGCAACCAGAGCCGGTCGAGCCTCCACCAGTGCAGACGCTTGCCATCACCGCGCTCAACACGGCGTCGTCCATCGACACCGTGTTCGGCGGCCTCGAGTCCTCACAGGTATCGGGCTCGCTCGACTCCGGCCGTGGCGGTGGAGCGGGTCCCGACGAGGGCGATGGTCTCGGACCCGGTACCGATGACGGCACCGGCGGTGGGCCGTCCCGCCCGGGCAACGGCGTGCTCGAGCCGAGGCTCCTGCGTCAGGTCGAGCCGCGGTACACGGCGGAGGCCGTGCTTGCCAAGGTACAGGGCGACATCTGGCTGGACTGCGTGGTGCTGCCCGACGGCACGGTTGGTGACATCGAAATCGTGCGCTCGCTCGATCCCGTCTTCGGACTCGATCAGGAGGCCATCAGGGCCGCCAGGCAGTGGCGGTTCGAGCCCGGGACGCGCAACGGCGAGCCGGTGGCGGTGCTGGTTACCATCGAGTTGAGCTTCACCCTTCGGTAGCAGACCCCCGCAAGGTCCTCGCGATACGTGCGTAACGTATAATCGTGCTGTATTGAATCCGAGCCGATCCGCGAAGAACGCCTACGCACAGGCGGCCGCGATCTGCGCGTGCAACAGCCTCCGGAGGGCGTCACGGGCCGTGACGCAGCTCTTCGACCAGACGCTGGAGCCCAGCGGCCTGCGTTCGACGCAACTGGTGATTCTCCTCGAGATTGCTGCCGCCGGGAGCACGACCGCTCCGGAGCTCGCCCGACGGCTGGTCGCGGACCGCTCGACCATGCAGCGCAACCTCCAGCCGTTGCTGAAGAGAGGGCACGTCCGGGTCGCTCCAGGCGAAGCCCGGCGAAGTCGGGGGCTGACGTTGACTCCGCACGGTCGGAGGGCCATCGAGGCCGCCGTGCCGTTGTGGAAGAGGGCTCAATCGTCCTTCGTCACGCAGTTCGGGCCGGAACGGTGGCAGGTGCTGCGCGACGACCTGTCCGGCGCCGTCACGGCCGCCCGGAGCGACGCAGCCGAGGCGTGGAGTGTCTCGTCGCCCTCGCCTAGAAGGCGAACGGGAGCGTCACGCCGAACGCGAAAGCATCCCCAGGGCCGCTCAGCCCGAAGCTGACCGACGGCTCGATGTAGAGCCCCTCGGCCAGCCATGCGGTCAGGCCGAGCCGTGCGCTGAAGCTGGAGGGCGCGCTTGCCGTGACGCCCTGAATGGTCGTCGTCCCGGCGAACCGGCCCGACACGGCCGTGCTGATCGCCACGGTGTCGTTCAGGCCCAGCCCGTAGCCCATCGACACGTCGACGACGTCGACCGGCGGCACGTCCTGGCCGTCGATGTCGGTCTCGAACGTACGAAAGTAGCTGGTGCTGGCAAACAGCACGACGGGATCGACGCCCTTGACGACCACCACGCCGCCGCCGAGCGCGGCGGGCGCGCGGTCGGTGGCGAACTGGCCGCTGAGCGTGAGGACGACGTCGGGCCGTCCCGCGCCTTCGCGCAGCAGCGTGCGCCGGACGCCGAGCGCCGTCGCACCGAACCACGTGTCCCCGCTGCTGCCGAAGGTCGTGAGCCCGCTGAACAGCCGACTGTCCAGCCTGTTGAACGACGTGCTGGCGAAAACCTCGGTTTCGCCGAAGATGCCGACCCGTCCCACGAGGAATGTCGTCAACGCGCGTTGTTCGAACGTGGCCAGCCCCACGGCGCCGTCGATCGACAGCACCTGCAGGTCGTCTCGCCGGGAGTAGAACTGCCCGACGTCCACGACGACATCGCCTCTCCCGAGCAGGACGCGCCGGTCGCGGAGGAAGACGTCTTCGGCCGTCGGCTCGTCGTCCGGTGCCTCGCCAATGGGGCCTTCCTCCTGGCTGTCGGCATCGGGTGACGCGCCTGGCGTGCGCGCGGTCTGGGCGACCGCCGGCGTGGCCGCCGCGACCAGAGAGAAGCAGGCCGCTATCCAGGCGCCCCGCCAGGAGCCCGCCGTGGTCCTGCTCACACGCGCTACCTCGGCGGGCCGATGGCGTGCTGGAGCGAGCTGCCCACCCGCAGCAGCTCCCGGGTGGTGAGGATCTCCGGCTGAGGCAGTCCCTCGAGGCTCAACGCCAGCGGCGAAGCCAGGTCGGCGGGTCCGGTCTCCGGTTCCACCACGAAGATGATTCCCCGTGCGTCGTCCTGCAGCCAGCCTTCGAGGAACGAGTACGCGGGCATGCGGATGTTGCCCCGGGCCGGGTCGGCCAGATACACGCGGTCGCCGCGGACGCCGCGCAGCACGGCGAAGTGCTCGTAGCCCCGCGGCTCGATGAAGACGATGACCGGCCCGCCGAGCCTCGGGAGCTGGTCGGGGGACAGCCGAAAACCCTGCGCCCGGTAGCCGCGCGCCTGCGCCACCCGCTGCAGGTGCAGCAGCGAGAAGCCGGTGCGCCGGACCGTCTCGCGCTCCTCGTCCGTCAGCAGGTCGAACAGCTCCTTCAGGATGTCTCGCTCCGTGACCTCGTCGCCGAAGCCGTAGCGCAGGATCGTGGCGAGTGCCGCCGCGCCGCACGAGAAGTCGAACCGCTGTCTGACGAGGCTGTCGTCCCGCAGGTCTTTCAGGGACCGCGCCGGACGATCGACGCGCAGGCCGTCGCCGATGCCGATCTGGGCGAACGTGGCCATCGGCAGCGCAAGTGACGCCGCGATCCAGCACACGACGAGCAGTCGAATGTTGTGCGACAACTCCGGAGCTCTCGTACCGCGTCTCAGAGGCCGGACGACGCTCCGGAGACGTGTGCGACGGGCAGATGGCCGCCCGTCGCACTGTTTCAGAACTGCTCCAACTCAGCCCTCACGGGCACTGCGTTCCGACGGCCGGGTTGAACGGGATGGAGATGACCGAGTTTCCCGGGCCGCTCTGGCCGCTGGCCACGCAGAGGCCGTTGTACGAAGGCGCGACGGCGGCAGGATCGGTGCCACCGAGGTTCTTCCAGTTGTTCTCGGTCTTCACGTCACCAGCCAGATGCAGACCCGGGAGCCCGAACTGGGTGTTCTTGCCAGGGTTGACGAAATGGACGTGCAGTCCCTTGACGGCTTCCAGCTCGTCCGACGCCATCGGGGCGGCGGTCACGCCCTCGAGAACGGCGAAGGCCGGGGTGGACGCCGACGAGTCGGTGGATGTCGACCTGGCATGGTCGACGCTCTCCGACTGCGCGGAGAGTGACGTGGAACTGAGCGCGAACGCCATCGCGATCGCGGCAATCGTGACGGGTATCCTGACACGCATCCGAGCCTCCTGTTGTAAGGCGATTGGTTGTCCAAGGTCGCTGGACAACGAACGAGCGACGCGATTCTGTCGAGACTCGTTCGTGGTGTCAACAGGGAAGTGAGGTCTATAGGACGTATGTAAGGCGCATCTACATCACCGAGACACGATGTACGTTCCGGGGAAGACATTTGTTCGTCGCGCGTGCGACAAGGGGCACTGCCCATCAGACGCCGGCTGCTCGGCCAGTGCGCAGCTCATCCGCACCAGAACGCCCGAGGAGTGGAATGACATTCCTCGCCGGCGTCGCGGTCCGACGGCACGAGGCCCTCGCGGATGAGGTTGACGCCCGCATGTCTGTCTGCCTAATATCTGTTCATGTCAGATATTGATACACGCGCGCTCGACCGCGAGCTCAAGCGTGGATCCGCGGAACTGCTCATCCTCTCGCTCCTCGACGCGCGCCCCCGCCACGGCTACGACCTGAGCAAGCTCATCGAGGCGCGGTCGGGCGGGGAGCTGAAGTTCCACATCGACTCCCTCTATCCGCTGCTCTATCGCCTCGAGGAGCGCGGCTGGATCAAGGGCACCTGGGTGGAGAAGCCGGACGAGCGCCGCCGCCGGTTCTACAAGATGACGCCCGAAGGGCGGCGCGCGCTCGCCCAGCAGCGGAAGACGTGGGCGACTTTCGTGGAGGCCGTGCGGCGCGTGACGGGTGACGGGCATGCCTGAGTGGGAACGGTACATCCGTCCGCGCCTGGCGTCGCTCCACCTCCCGCCGGCCCGCGAGAACGAAATCGTCGACGAGCTGTCGCAGCATCTCGAGGACCGCTGGCGGGAGCTCGTGGCGGACGGGACGTCGGAGGAAGAGGCCACGCGTCAGGCGCTGGCCCTGTTCCGGGACGGAAACTGGCTGGCGCGGTACCTGGCGCCGCTGCGGCAGGCGCACGCGCCGGCGCCGATCACGCCGGGCGCGCCGGCTCGCGGGCGCCTGATCCGCGACGGCTGGCAGGACCTTCGCTACGCGGGGCGCACCCTTGGGCGGCAGCCGGCCTTCACGCTCGCCGTCGTGCTGACCCTGGCGCTCGGCATCGGCGCCAACACCGGCATCTTCACCGTCGTCAACGCCGTGCTCTTCCGCGACGTGACCGCTCCACGGCCGCACGAGCTGGTGACGATCTCCCAGACGGTCGAGGGCGTCCCCGATCGCTTCGACCAGGGCGGCTTCACCACGGCCGAGTACGCCGCCTATCGGGATCGCGCGCGCACGGTGTCGGGACTCGTGGCGTACGGCAACGCGAGGGGCGAGACGACGCTCGGCGCCGACCCTCCGCGGAAGGTCCTCGGCGCGCTCGTCAGTTGCAACTACTTCGACGTGCTGCAGCAGCCCCCGGCGCTCGGGCGTGCGCTGGCGGCGTCGGACTGCGAGCCAGGCGCCGAGCTCGTCGTCGTGCTCAGCCACGAGCTGTGGAGGACGGCGTTCGGGGCTGACGCCGGAGTCGTGGGTCGCACGATCCAGATGAACCGGCAGCGCGTCACGGTGGCCGGGGTGGGCGCCGAACGCACGTACAACGGCTCGTCCTTCATCGGCGGTGGCTACGTCGCCCCGCTCAACGCAGGGCGCATGCTGTCGTCGGGCGACTCCCGCTACGAGGACGATCGGGCCGAGTGGCTCACCCTGCTCGGCCGCCGGCGGAACGACGCCGCGGTCGCCGCGGTCCAGGCCGAGCTCGCCGTCATCGCCGATCAGATCGACCGGCAGCAGCCGGGCCGGACGACGATGGTGGCGGTCGACCGCGCTGGAGCCAACGACGGCATGCCGGCCGACCTTCGTGGCGCGGCGGCGGGCGGCGCCGCCGTCCTGGCGGCGGCCTTCGGCTTCATCCTGCTCATCGCGTGCGCCAACGTGGCGAACCTGCTGCTTGCACGCGGGACGTCACGGAGCCACGAGATCGGGATTCGCGTGGCGCTCGGCGCGAGCCGCGCGCGCGTGGTGCGCCAGCTCGTGACCGAGAGCCTGCTGCTCTCGCTCGTGGGTGGCCTGCTCGGCTCCGTGGTGGCCGTCTGGGCGTGTCAGACCCTGGTCGCGCTCGTGGTGCCGGCGCTGCTGCCCCCGTGGCTGCCGCTGGCGCTCGCGATCGACGTGCGTCCCGACGCGCAGGTGATCGCGTTCGCGGTGGCGGTGACGGTCGCCACCGGGCTCGTGTTCGGCCTCGTGCCCGCGTGGGTCGTCACCAGCCCTGACCTGCACGCCGTCATGAAGCAGGACTCGCCGGGCGGTGGCAGCGGCCGCTGGGGCGGACGCGTGCGGGGCATGCTCGTCGGCGTGCAGGTCGCGCTGTGCATGGTGCTGATGATGGCGGCCGGCCTCGTTCTGCGCGGATTGCACGCCACCTACACGTCCGATCCGGGCTTCGAGTACGAGGAGGTCGCGCTCGTCTCGCTCGAGTCCGTCTTCGACGGGTACGGCGAGGAGGAGGCCCGGACCTTGCGCGAGCGCCTCGTGGCCGACCTGCGGGCGATCCCCGGTGTCGAGGGAGTGGCGGCCACGGATCACAAGCCGCTCGGCGACGACAGGTCGCCACGGGAGATTCGCCTGCCTGGCGAGCGCCAGGACCAGTCCCGGCTCGGCGAGGCGGCCACGGTCTCCGACGGCTACTTCCAGGTGCTGGGACTGCCGATCGTTCGCGGGCGCGCGTTCACGGAGGCCGACGTCCGCAGCCCGAGCGCGGGCACCCGTCCGGCCATCGTCAGCGTGACGACGGCGCGCAACCTCTGGCCCGGCGACGACCCGATCGGCCGGGCCCTGCTCTCGGCGCCGGCCGGCCTGCCGGGCGCCGAGGAAGCGCTGGAGGTCGTCGGGGTGGTGGCCGATGCGCAGCTCGGCGCGATCGGACGCATCGACCCCTATTACCTCTACCTGCCGGGCAGTGCCGCGGGGGCGCTGCTCGTCAAGGGGCGCGGCGAGGTGGGCACGACCGTGTCGGAGATCCGCGCCGCCATCCGGGAGCTCGACCCGACGCTCCTCGTCACGGTGATCCCCCTCGAGGCGACGCTCGGGTGGCTGCGCGGCATCTCGGGCACGGTCACGGCGCTGTTCGGCGCGCTGGGCGTGGTGGCGCTGATGCTGGCGTCGGTCGGCATCTACGGCGTCGTGTCGTACGCGGTCGCGGGCCGCCACCGGGAGTTCGGCATCCGCCTGGCGCTGGGGGCCACGGCGCGCACCGTGCTGGGGATGATCCTCCGCCAGACGATGCGTCCCGTCGTCATCGGGGCGGCCCTTGGCATCGCAGCCGCTGGTGTTGGCTCACGTCTGCTGTCGAGTGTCCTGTTCGGGGTGAGCCCGGCCGATCCGGTGGGACTCGGGGGCGCCACGCTGCTCGTGATCGGGGTGGCGCTCATGACAGGGCTGATGGGCGCGTGGCCCGTGACGCACACGGATCCGACGGCGACGTTGCGGCAGGAATGACGACGTCCGATCGGGGCGTCGCTGGAGGTGAGCATGTCTGAGCCGTCGAGCCCCCGCCCGCACGATTGGGCCGCGCACATCCGCCCGCGCCTCGCCTCCCTGCGCCTCTCGCCGGTCCGCGAGCACGAGATCGTCGTCGAGCTCTCGCAGCACCTCGAGGACCGCTGGCGCGAGCTGGTGGCGGGCGGGGCAGCGGAGGACGAGGCCACGCGCCAGGCGCTGGCCATGTTCCGCGGGGGGAACTCGCTGGCGCGGTACCTGGCGCCGCTGCGGCAGGCGCACGCGCCGGCACCCATCACCCCAGGCCTACCCGCCGGCCACCTGCTGCGTGGCGTCTGGCAGGACGTGCGTCATGCGACGCGCCTGCTGCGGAAGCAGCCGGCTTTCACGCTTGCCGCCGTCCTGACGCTCGCGCTCGGCATCGGCGCCAACACGGCGATTTTCTCGATCGTGAACGCCGTCCTGCTGGAGCCGCTGCCGTATCCCGAGCCCTCGCGCCTGTTCGTCGTCGAGGAGGGTCGTCCGGCGGCAGGGGAGAGGTCGGCACTCAGCGCCGAGAACTTCCTCGACGTCCAGCGCGAGGCGCGCTCGTTCGAGGCGATCGGGGCGTACGCCGTCGGCGGCTTCACCCTCTCGGACCGCGACGAGCCGGAGTTCGTCCTGGGCCAGACGATCTCCGCCGAGCTGCTCGACGCGCTCGGCGTGCCGCCGCTGCTCGGTCGTTCCTTGCGGCCCGACGAGAACGAAGTCGGCCGCGATCAGGTGATGCTCCTGAGCCATGGGCTCTGGCAGCGACGCTACGGCGGCGAGCGCGATGTCGTCGGTCGGATCGTCACCGCGAACGGGAGGCCCTACACCGTGGTCGGCGTCATGCCGGCCGGCTTCGCGTTCCCGGACGAGCAGTTCGAGCTCTGGGTCCCGTTCGCCTTTCGCGGCAACACGGAGCAGGTCGTCAACCGGGGCACGAACTTTCTGGACGTGGCAGGACGCCTGCGCGACGGCGTCTCTCCCGAACAGGCGCGGGCGGAGCTCGCGGCCATCGCCGGCCGCCTCGAAGCCGCATTCCCCGACGTCAACGCCAACTACGGCCTGAGCCTGGCGTCGCTCACCGACGAGACCGTCGGGAGCGTGCGCACGGCGCTGCTGCTGGTGCTGAGCGCCGTCGCGTTCGTGCTGCTGATCGCGTGCGCCAACGTCACGAACCTGCTGCTCGCACGGGCATCGGCGCGCGAGCGCGAGATGGCCGTCCGGGCGGCCCTCGGCGCCAGCCGAGCCAGGCTCATGGGGCAACTGATCGCCGAGACGCTGGTGCTCTACGCCATCGGCGCCGGTGCGGGCCTCGCCCTTGCGGGCTGGGGACTCGATGCGCTCGTCGCGCTGAGCCCCGGCGATATCCCTCGCCTGGAGCGGACCTCGCTCGACCCGGCAACCTTCGCGTTCGCCCTGGGGATCACGCTCGTGACCGGCATCGTCGTCGGCATGGTGCCGGCGCTGCATGTCACGCGCCGGGCGCCCGCCGGGCAGCTCCAGGCCACCTCGCGCTCGGCGACGTCGGCGCGCGCCACCCGGCGCGCCCGCGGCGCGCTTGTCACGGCCGAAGTGGCACTGTCGCTCATGCTGATGGTGGGTGCGGGCCTGGCCGTGCGCACGCTGGTGCAGCTTCAGCGCGTGGACGCCGGTTTCGACGCCGCGGGCGCGCTGGCGTTCGGAGTGGTCCCGACCGGCACGGGCTATCCGGACGGCGACAGCGTGCGCCGGTTCCATCGCGAGGTCGTCGAGCGGCTCTCCATGCAGGCGGGAGCGATCGCCGTGGGCGCGACGTCCTGGCTGCCGCTGAGCGGCGAGCACGTCGCACGGGGCTTCACGCCCGAGGGCTGGGAGCCGCCGTCGCCGGGGCAGCAGGCGGGGGGCAGCCTCCGCGGCGTCGAGGGCCGCGTCTTCGACGCGCTCGGCGCGCGCGTGACGGCCGGCCGGGCGGTCACAGGTGCCGACGGTGCCGGGTCCCGGCTCGTGGCGATGGTCAACGAGGAGTTCGCGCGGCGCTACTGGCCCGGCGAGGAGGCCGTGGGCAAGCGCCTGAAGCAGGGCGGCCCCGAGTCGTCCGATCCCTGGCGCGTCGTGGTGGGCGTGTACGGCGATCTCAAGCTGGGTCCGGCGGCCGAGGCGAGTCCCGAGGTGACGCTCCCCTATGCGCAGCTCGACGACTACTGGACGACTCAGTGGATGCGCAGCCTGTCGGTGGTCGTGCGCACGGCGGGCGAGCCGACGGGCCTGCTTCCGGCCGCGCGCGCCGCCGTCCGATCGGTCGATCCGTCGGTGCCGCTCGTCCGCCCCAGGGAACTGACAGCCGTCGTGGACGACTCGACGGCGCACTCGCGCTTCCGGAGCATGCTGCTCGTCGCCTTCGCCGGGCTGGCCGTGGTCCTGGCCGTCGTGGGGATCTACGGGGTGGCCGGGTTCAACGTCGAGCAGCGCATGCACGAGATCAGCGTCCGCATGGCGCTCGGCGCGCAGCGGGCCTCGGTCGTGGGACTGATCCTGCGTCAGGAATCGGTCCCGATCGCCGTCGGCGTGGTCCTGGGCCTGGCCGGCGCGGTCGCGGTCGGCCGCGCGATGCGGGGCCTGCTGTTCGAGGTGGGGCCCACCGATCCGGCGACCTTCCTGGCGATGCCGGCGCTGCTCGGTGCCGTCGCCCTCGTGGGGTGCCTCGTGCCCGCCCGCCGGGCGCTGGACGTCGAGGCCGCCGGCGCCCTCCGCGCCGAATGAGGCGCGCCCTTCACAGCGACGTTCAGCGCGGGCCCGGCCGGTTCAGCCGCGGCTTCCAGCTCGGCGATGCTGCGGAAACGGGACACGCCAGGTTCGAATCGGCGCGCCTGCAGGCGGCGCACCGTAGCACCGTATTGCGCTTCATGCGACACAGGGTCCGCGGGCTGACGACCGAGACCGTCAGCTCCTCGAACGGCATGCGTACCACCTCGAGATCCGCGAACGTGAGCGCCTGGCCCAGGCGCGTCAGCAGATCGAGGTGAAACATGCCGGTTGGCGGCAGCGCCTTCCCGCTCGAAGGCGGCGAGTCCCTGCCTGACAACGTCGAAGTCGACCCCGGTGAGCATACAGACCGGTTGCGCGGGTCGAACGAGTAGTGCTGCCGGCGCGATCCTCAGTTCGCCGACGGCCGCTCCACGTGATCGATCACGAGCACCTCGAGAGGGGCCATGTCCGGCGCCAGCCGCAGGCCGAGCTGTTCCTGCACGGCGGTGAAGATCGACGGCCGATCTTGATCCGGGAACCGGTCGAGGATCTCCTGCGCCGCGGCGGATACGGGCATGTGGGGCATCCACTCGATCTCGAGATCGAACGGACCGCTGAGGTTCGTGCGATCGACGACCGGCCGGTCCAGCTGTCTCGCCAGCGCCTGACCGAGCATCTCCATCGTGACGCTCTGGCCGGCCAGCCGGCCCAGGTTCGGGGACCCGCTCCAGCCTCCGCACGCCGGCGGCGGCAGGGGTTGCGTGGGATCCGGAATTCCCCGCCCGAGGGACTCCAGGAGAGGCACGCACCCGCTGTCGTCAGTGTGGAGGCGCAGCCGAGGGCCGAGTTGCCCGGCCTCCTCGGCGACGAGCGAGTAGACGGGCATCGGCCGCCTCTCGCGATGCGTGGCCAGCCCGAAGCGGTCGGCGAGCAGGGACTGCAGCATCAGCACGATGTCGGCCGGCGCCGGCGTCCCGTCGGCGCTGGCGTCGATGTCGAACTTCTCGGTCTCCGCCCAGTCGGGCATGCCGGCGATCTGCGAGGTCTGGTGCGCCATCTCGATCAGGAGTCTGAGCGAGGCGTTGATGGCCTGATAGCGTCCGTTGGGCTGGAGGGGCGGCAGGGTCGCGCGGGGATCCGTGGACGGGTTCGGCCTGACCGACACCACGGCGAACGAGGGTCGCGTAGCGTCCCTGGTCGACTGAGCCCAGACCGCCGCCATGGCCATCGTGATGGCCGCCACCAGCGTCGCGCATGGAGCACTTCCCATGGTGGCCCGCAGTCTACGACCGGCGGCTGGCCGTGAGACCCTGTCGTTGCACGCTATCTCACGGCTGAGCCGGCGCACCCTCGGTGAGCGAGAGCGCCGAGCGTCCAGCGGCGGACTGACACCCGCGTGCGGGGGCTCAGCGATACCCGACGATCAGCCAGGCCCTGTTCGACGTGTCGCCGAGCCCGGGCTCGAAGGGATCCGGCTGCCCGAGGTTGCGGACGACGATCGGGAACCGCCCCGGCGCCCGCAGGAACGTCTCGTCGATCGTGGCCTGGATCTCGCCCCGGCTCACCACGCGCGTGGGAACCGGGACTCCGTCGAAGTACACCTGCGACCGCTGGAAGTAGTTGAGCCCGGTCAGCGTGATGGTCAGCGTCTCGCCGCCTTCCCTGACCACGTACTTCGAGAAGTCGGGGTCGTCGTAGTCACGGCGTCCCGAGTCGATCGTCTCGATCGTCGGCTGCGGCCGCCGGATGCCGCCGAGCCCGTCCAGTGGCGGTGCGGCGGCACCGCGTCCACGAGCCGCCCCGGGAGCGCCACGACCGCCCGCCGCCGGAGGGGCGCCGCGCCCTCCGATCGCGGGCGGCGGCCCCCCTCGACCCTGTGGGCGCTGGCCGACCGCTCAGACGATGTCGTCCACGACCGGAATCGTCACCGGTCCGTCGCCCTGGAACGGGTTCCAGTAGGACGCGTGGTACTCGAGGTCCTGGAGCGCCCCGTCGGCCACCACGGCGAAGACGCGCTGCAGGTTCTCGATGTCCACCAGCGGGTCGTCGTCGACGATGAGCAGGTCCGCCAGCATGCCGGGCCCGACCGTTCCGATCTGGTCCTGCACGCGCATGGTCTCGGCGGGCCAGCGTGTCGCCGCCTGCATCACCTGGGCAGGCGAGAGCCCCATGTCCTCGACGAAGAGCTGGGCCTCGTGGTGCACGCCCAGGCCTGGCACCGAGAAGTTGCCGCCGTCGGTGCCCACGAGCACGCGGCCTCCCGCCTCGATCAGCATGCGATGGAACCGGAGCGCGTTCTGGTATCCGCGCCGGCGCGTGTCCACGACGTCCGGCTGGACATCGGGCGACTCCAGATAGTTGAAGAGGATCGTCTGGGCCTGGGCCTCGGGGTAGTACGCCATCAGGAACGGGTTGGCGAACAGCCGGTGCACCTGCAGCTCGAACCGGTCCCAGGCCGAGGGCAGTCCTGGCGCCTTCTGGATGAAGCTCGGGATGAGCGCCGTCTCCTTTCCACGAGCACGCGGATGAGGTCGGCGGCCTTCGCCTCGTCCATCTGCGCCCACTGCTCGAGCTCGTTGCCGCCTCCGCCCGTCGCTGCGGTCACGTCCGCCGCCACGCCCTGCGAGCGAGGAATGAAGTCGGCGCCCATGAGCGCGGCGTCGCGCGCGCTGATCCCACCGCCGGCGCGGATGCCCACGGGCTTGCCGGCCGCGTGCGCGACCTCGACTGCCGCGCGGAAGATCTCCGGTGACACCGCGGCGTTCTGGAACGAGATGCCCCGGCCGCCGAGGTCGAGCACGCGCCGCGTCCACTCGCGCACCTCGTCGCCGCTCTCGATGAGATGCGGCGAGTCGAAGGGCCACTCCAGCCCGGTGATGTTGAAGAAGCCCGGTCCCCCCTGGAAGTGGACGGGCCAGTCGAAGGGCCGCGGCCCGCGGAACGCTCCGCGCTCGAGGCCCTCCCGGTACATCACGAACACCTCGCCCATGTCGCCGATGCCGATGTACGACGTCACGCCGTTGTTCAGGAACACCTCGCCCTGGTACCAGACGAAGTTGACGAGCGAGTCCCACAGGCCCGGCACGATGAACTTCCCGCCGGCGTCGAGCACCTGCGCGCCGGCGGGCAGTGCCGTGCCCCGGCGGCCGATGCTGCGGATGCGGTCGCCCTCCATGACGACCTGCACGTCGGGCACGGACGGTCCTCCCGTGCCGTCGATGAGCGTGCCGCCGTCGATCACGAGCACGGCCGGCTGTCCAGCCTGCGCCTGCACGCGCGGGCCGGGGCTGTCGAGGGAGAGGCCCAGCGCGATCGCCAGCACGGTGGCCGTCACGGTCAGTGGTCGCATGCGGTGCATCATCGCGCGCATCAGGCGCGGCCGGGCCAATCGTTTGTTCCGATGCCGGTCATCGTCAGGATCGATACCGGAGGACGACCTGCCCGGCAGTAGAATCCGCGGCCATGACACGTGCCGCGTTGATGCGGGCAGCGACGTTCGCCGCCTCCGTCGCGCTTCTTGCACCGGGCGCCCTGCCGCCACAGATCCCGGCGCAACGGGGCGCCGCGCCGGGACAGCGCGGAGCGGCGCCGGATTCGCCCGAGATCCGCCAGCGCCTGGAGGCGGTCCGGCAGGTGGCCGGACAGGAATGGGCCGAGACGTTCGAGTTCCTCTGCACGGCGAACGGCGGCCGGGCCAACCGTCCCGACGATCCGGAGCTCCCGCCCACGCGCGTGTTCGACAACCTGGCCGTCGTGGGACGCATCGGCACGGCCGTCTGGATCGTCACGACCTCCGACGGGCTGGTCCTGATTGACGCGGGCTACGAGGACCAGCTCGACTTGGTGCTGCTCCCGGGCATGCGGGCGCTGGGGCTGGATCCCGATCGTGTGACACATGTCATCGTCGGGCACGGGCATGCCGACCACTTCGGCGGCGCGCCCTACTTCCAGCGGCGCGGTGCGCGGGTGGTGATGGGCGCGCCCGACTGGGATCTGGTCGAGGCTCCGGCCGCTGCCGGGCGCGGCGGTCCTCCCGCGACGCCGGTGCCCGCGCCTGCGCGTGACATCGGCGTCACGGACGGGCAGACCCTCACGCTCGGTGGCGTGACGTTCACTTTCGCGCTCGTGCCCGGCCATACGGCAGGCTCGCTCGGTGTGGTGTTCCCCGTGCGGGACGGAGGCCAGACGCACACGGCAGGCCTTTTCGGGGGCAGCGTCCTGATTCCCGGCTTCATCCCCGAGGCCGGGCTGCGCCAGTACGTGGAGTCGATCGCGCGCTGGAGCGCGGTGACACGCGATCTGGGCGTGGACGTCGAGATCCAGAACCATCCGCTGTACGACGGGTTCACCGCGAAGCTGGACCGCCTGCGCGCGCGAGGGCCTGGACAGCCGAATCCGTTCCTCGTCGGCCAGCAGTCCTATCAGCGGTTCCTGCAGGTCATGTCCGGCTGCACCGAGGTGCAGCTCGCGCGACGCGCGGGCGCCTGATTCGAGAAGGCTACCGGGACTCGACCGGCCCGGCCAGCGGCAGGTGGCTGCCGCGGTGGCACGTGTAGCAGGTCACGGTCGTGCCGCTCTCCGGCACGATCGACGACGCGGCGAAGACGATGTCCACCTGGCCGTCGGGAAAGAGCGCGGCATTGATCTCCTTCAGCATCCCGATCATGTTCCGGGCCACGAGCTTCTTCGGGTTGCCGTCGAGCTGTCGCTCGTCGGCGTGGCCGCGCTCGTGACCGGTGCCGAACACGTGACAGAAGTTGCACTCCACGCCGAGCGCGGCCCGGAACCCGGGCATCACCATGAACGTGTCGGTGTCGGATGGCAGCTCCACCATGTTCATGTGCTGCTGCCGGCCGCGACCCGGGGCGAGGGGAGGAAGTTGCGCGCCACGGCCTCCGGGCGCTCCGGCCCGCGCGGCTCCGGCGCCCCGGGCACCGCCGGGTGGCCCCGCTGGCGCGCCCGGCTCGGGCGCTCGTGGCGGTCCCTCTGGATTCGGCGCTGCCGACACCGGCGTCACCGACCCCTGGTGGCAGGTGGCGCACGTCACGTACTGCTTGCCCTCCGGGAAGGGCAGGTATCGCGCGTTCTCGAAGTCGTTCCCGCTGTCGGGGAAACGCGCGGCCACGCGCCGCTGCATCCGGAGCATGGTGCGCGCCACGGCCTTCTTCGGGTTGTCGTCGCTCGCGAAGTTGTCCTGCACGTGGCAGTGCGTGCACTGCACGCCCAAAGCCGCGTTGAAGCTCTGCATCAGCGCCGGCAGATTGACGTCCGGCGTCAGTACCTGGAGGTTCTCGGGCGTGGCGAGGTTCCGGGGCACGGCGCCGCGCTGCGCGCCGGCGGCGACGGCCGTGGTCAGCAGCAGACCGCAGACGATGGACGTAGCGGTGAATCGGCCCACGGACGTGGCGCCATCGTATGCACCGCGCCCGGCAGGCGCAAAATCGTCCATGCCGATGACCGGCATCCGCGAGAACGATTTGGATCTCCCCTGAGGCCGCCATACCGTGACACCACGCTGTCTCGTGGAGCCGAGTCGATGACACACCGCTCGTGGCTGACGCCGCTGACCTTCGCCGCGGTCGCCGCCTGCGCGCTGGGCCTCCCGGCGGCCGCGCAGCGCGGCGGCGGTGGCCGCCTCGGCGGGCCGCCCCCCACGCCGCGCGCCAGCGCGCCCGTGGACCTCACCGGCCAGTGGGTCGCGCTCGTCACCGAGGACTGGCGCTACCGTCAGTTCACGCCCCCCAGGGGCGACGTCGGCATCCTGCCGCTGACGCCGGCTGCCCGCAAGATCGCCGAGAGCTGGGATCCCGCCGCCGACGAGGCGGCCGGTGAGCAGTGCAAGGCCTACGGCGCGGCCGGGCTCACGCAGATGCCCACGCGAATCCGGATTGCCTGGCAGGGCGACACGACGCTCACACTCGAGTCCGATGCCGGGATGCAGCTGCGGGCCTTCCGGTTCGGTACGCCGCAGGGGGAGGGTGGCGACTGGCAGGGCGTGTCGACGGCCTCCTGGAACTATCCGCAGGCAGCCTTCGCCGGGCGGGGATTCGGACGTCCGCCAGGCGGCTCGCTGAAGATCGTCACCACCCGGATGCGGCCGGGCTACCTGCGCCGGAACGGCGTGCCCTACGGTGCCGGCGCCGTGCTGACCGAGTACTTCGATCGCTTCGACGTGCCTGGCGGCGACTCGCTCCTGGTCGTCGCCTCCGAGGTCGTCGACCCGGAGCACCTGACGACGCCGTACTGGACGAGCCAGCAGTTCAAACGCGAACCGGATCCGTCGGGCTGGAGCCCCAGGCCTTGCGGCGTGTCGTGAGGGACCGGACGTGAGGATCACACCGACGCGGCATGTGTCCGGGCTGGCCTGTGCGGCGCTCGTGGCCCTCGGGGGCACGCTCGTCGGACAGGCCCCGCAGACCCCGCCGGCGGCGCCGGGCGAGGCGCCGGCGATCGACCTGAGCGGCTACTGGACGGCTCCCCTGCACGAGGATTTCATGGAGCGGGGACCCGGCTCGGAGATCGCCGACTTCGGCGGCATCCCGCTCAACGAGGCCGGCCGGCTGTGGGCCCTCTCGTACGACCCGTCCCGTGTCACGCTGCGCCACCACCAGTGCGAGGCGTACGTCACGCCCTACCAGATGCGCGCGCTCGGGAACTTCCGCATCTGGGAGGAGCGCAACCCGCACACGCAGGATCTCGTGGCCATCCATCTCTGGGCGCAGACCACCGAGGGCCACCGCGTCATCTGGATGGACGGGCGGCCGCACCCGCCGGCGTGGGCGCCGCACACGTTTCGCGGCTTCTCGACGGGGACGTTCGAAGGCAACGCGCTCGTGGTCCGGACGACGCACATGAAGAGCGGCGCGCTGCGGCGGGGTAACGGCGTGCCGCAGAGCGACCGGGCGACGCTCATGGAGTACTTCGTGCGCCGCGGCGACCGGATCACCAACACGACCGTCCTGTCCGATCCCGTGTTCCTGAGCGAGCCGATGGTGCGCAGCACCGACTTCTACCGCCTGCCCGTCGATCCGGGCGCCTGGCTGTACGCCTGCGACGACGGCGAGCAGATCCTCGACCGGCCCGACGACGCGGTGCCGAGCTACCTGTTCGGCCAGCAGCCCTTCGTGCGCGAGTTCAGCGAGCGCTACCAGCTTCCGTTCGCCGCCAGCCTGCTCGGCGCGCCGACGATGTACCCGGGACTCGGCGAGCGGCTGCGCGCGACCTCCGTTGCCGACGCGAGCGCGCTGCTCTCACCGGCCCCGGGCCGCGCGTCCGAGACCGCCCGCCTGGCCGACGAGGCCCCGGCCGACGGCCGGATCCACGCGCTGCCCGTGCGCGACAACGTGTACATGCTGGTGGGCGACGGCGGCAACATCGTCGTCCAGACCGGCGATGAGGGCGCCTTCGTGGTGGACACGGGCGCAGGCGGCCTGACGGACCAGGTGCTGGCGGCGATCCGCACGGTCACGCCGCATCCCATCCAGTTCATCGCCAACACGAGCTTCCGGCCGGAGCACACGGGCGGCAATGCCGCCCTCGGCATGGCCGGCCGGGATCCGAGCCTGCTGGGGTCGTTCTTCGTGCAGTCCGCGCCGAGGGGCGTGACCGGCTTTTTCGGCGATCCGCTCTCGCACGCCACGATGCTGGCGCACGTGAACGTGCAGGTACGGATGCAGGCGGCCGGCGTGCCGACCGATGCCGTGCCGGCCGATACCTATCTCGAGGATCGGCGCCGGAAGTTCCACAACGGCGACGCGATCGAGATGTTCTACCAGCCGAACGCCGTGACCGACGGCGACAGCCTGGTGCACTTCCGCAGCGCCGACGTGATCGTGGCCGGCGACGTCTTCACGACCACGCAGTACCCCGTCATCGACATCGACAGCGGCGGCTCGGTCCAGGGTGAGATCCGGGCCCTGAACCGGATCCTGTCGATGACGGTGTTCGCGCACCAGGGCGAGGGGGGCACCTACGTGGTGCCCGGCCACGGCTACCTGTCCGACGAGCACGAGGTCGTCGAGTACCGGGACATGGTCGTCATCGTCCGCGACCGCGTGCGGGCCCTGCTCGACGCGGGCGCGACGCTGGCGCAGGTGCAGGCGGCGCGGGTGACGGCCGACTACGACACGCAGTACGGCGCCAACACTGGCCCCTGGACCACGGCGATGTTCGTGGAGGCCGTGTACCGGAGCCTGCAGGCCGGCCGCTGAGCCGGCCCGCGTCTCACGCCTGAGCGCCCGCGCGTGAGGTCCGCCGGTTCCGGGGCCTCGTGCCGGGCGACGGGCTGCTCCGGGCGCGGCCGCCGAGCACGAGCGGCGGCCGGGACGGCATGGCGCCCGCGCCGTCCTTCAGGAGGTTCCGGAACCAGCGGTGCGCCGGGTCGTGCTCGTGGACGCCGTGCCACTGGAGCCTCTCGACCATCGGGGGCATCTCGACCGGCAGCGGGATCAGGCGCAGGGGCAGCGTGGCGGCGTACCGCGCCGCGAGCCGCGTGGTGATCGTCGTGGCCCGATCGGTGCCGACCACGAGCTGCGGCGCGAGATTGAAGGTCGGCACCACGACCTCCACCCGCCGCCGGAAGTTGGCGCCCCGCAGGAACTGCTCGTCGTAGTTCGAGGGCGGCTCGCCGCTCGCCACGTTGACGACGACATGCCCGAGGTCGAGGTACTCGTCGATCGTCAGCGAGCTGCCGATCGACTGGTTGCCCGCCCAGACCACGCACGTGAACGTGTCCTCGAACAGCACCTCGGACGGCTGTCCCGGCGACAGGTAGGCCTCCGGCGAGATCAGGAAGTCGAGCTCGCCGCTCTCGAGGTCCTCGTTGGCGCGCCGTCCCACCGGGCGCAGCTCGAAGGTGACATGCGGGGCCTCGCGACGCCCCCGTCGCAGGACGTCGGCCATCAGGATCTCGGTGACGTAGTCGCTCACGGCGAGCGAGAGGTGTCGCGTCGCCGTCGAGGGATCGAACTGGGGTTTCGAGGCGAGCGTCCCGCGGATGCGGAGCAGGATGTCGCGGACCGGCTCCACGAGTCCCTCGGCCACGGGCGTCAGCACCATCTGCCGCCCAACGGGCACGAGGAGCTCGTCCCGGAAGTAATGGCGGAGCCGGGCCAGCGCCCCGCTCGTGGCGGACTGGCTCAGGTTGAGCCGGTTGCCGGCCCGGGTCACGTTGCGCTCGGTCAGCAGGGCGTCGAGCGCCACGAGGAGGTTCAGGTCGAAGAGGTGCAGATCCATGGAGTCCTCGGACCGCTCACGAGCCCGGCGCACCTGAGCCGTCGGTCGTGACGGTCCCCTGGTACTGCGTCGCGTCGAGCTGCTCGAGCAGCGCGCGTGTCGGGTTGCGGGCCCAGTTGACCGCCGCGCCCGCGAACAGGAGCACCGCGAGGCCGGCGGCCAGCCAGAAGCCGAACACGATGTGGCCGAACGCGTCGCCGACGGCACCGATGGCCAGCGGCGCCACCACGGCCGACACGCATGTGAAGAACAGGATCACGCCGGCACCGGCGCCGTGGTCGCCTCTCGGCAGGCAACTGATGCCCTTCGAGTTCAGCGTCGGGTAGATCACGGACATGAAGATGCCCGAGAGCGGCAGCAGGTACACGGCCAGGCCCGTGCCGCCAGCCACGCTGCCGGCGAAGCACAGGAGGATGCAGCCGCTGAAGACCACCAGCACCCCCTGCCAGGCAAGGCGTGTCAGCAGCCAGGCGCCGAGGAACCGCCCTGCGGCGCGCAGCAGGAAGAAGACCGAGATGCTGTAGGTCGCAAGCCACGCAGCCGGGCCCGCGTAGCCCTCGAGCAGCGTGGGCATCCACACGTAGACGGCGGCCTCGATGCCCACGTACAGGAACACGCCTGCCGAGAACGCCAGGACGTAGGGATTCCGGATCGCGCGTCCGGTGCCACCCGGGCTCCCCTGTGTCCGGGCCTGCGCCGTCTCCGGGTATCGCACGGCGAGCGCCAGCAGGATCAGCGCAACGCAGAGCGTGCCGGCGACGACGTACAGCCACGTCCAGGACAGGCCGCGCGCGAGGAGCGCCGCCACGATCGCGGGCCCGATGATGGCGCCGACGCCGAAGAAGCCCTCGGCGGCGTTCATGATCGAGGTGTGCTGCGAGGTGGACGTGGAGATGTCCCCGATGAGCGCCAGCGCTCCCGTCTTGAAGACGCCGATCGCGAGGCCCGAGAGGCCGAGCAGCGCTGCGAAGTACAGCAGGCCGTTCCCGGCGGGCAGGAGGAAGCAGGCGGAGGCAAACAGCGTGAGGCCCACGACGATCGTCCGCCGGCGGCCGAAGCGGTCCGCCAGCGCGCCGAGGAACAGCCCGGCGACGGCGATGCCGGTCATAGTGGCGTACTGGAACGTGCCGGCGGCCGTCAGCGACAGGCGGAGCTCCCTGATGATCTCCGGGATGATCACGCCCACCGAGTCGGTGGTCATCGCGAACATCGCGAACATCAGGTAGGTCAGGGTCTTGACGACCGCGATGTTGCGGCGGCCTTCCGTGGCGCCTGTCGTCATGCGTCCTCCACCGCCGATCGCCAGGCCACCGCGCCCGCACCCTCCGCGTCCGAGCCGGTGACCGTGGCACTCATGCCCGCCAGGTCCACGTCCAGGCGGGCGGTGTCGCGGCCCTGCCGCCACGCGAGTGTCAGCCGGTCCGGCGGCGCCGGCAGGACCTCGAAGTCCCCGCCGAAGGCCCGGTGCGTATTCCGCAGGCGGAGCAGCCCGAGCAACGCGCTCACGACGGGGCTCGACAGCGCCTGTGTCAGCTCGTCCGACGTGTAGTGGCGGCGGTTGATGTCGCGGCCGACGCCCGTGCGGCGCAGGAGGTCGAGGTCGTTGCGGCCGGCGAGCAGGCCCACGTAGTAGATCTGGGGAATGCCCGGCACGAAGCACTGGATCGCGCGCGCCACCAGGTACTCGGCGTCGCCGCCGAGCGCGTCGCGGAAGGTGCAGTTGATCTGCGACGTGTCCACGTTGCCGGCGGCGTGCCCGCTGGCCTGGTGGGTCTCGCCGCGGCTGCGCCGGTGGATCGTGTCGATCAGCGCGTCGATGTCGGCTCGCGGCAGCAGGCCCGGCAGGTCGCGGCCTCCGCGGGCGGCGTCCACCTCCTCCACGCCGATGCCGTCGTGCGTGTCGAGCACTGTGACGACGTTGGTGGGCCGGATGCCGAGCCAGTGCGTCAGCGCCGTGGCGTCTCGCGCGTACAGCGTGTGCAGCACGAGCGGCGGGAGCGCGAAGTCGTAGACCCAGTCCACGCGGCGTGCCAGCGCGAGGTGATCCTGGTAGTGCCCGTGCATCTCGACGAGCACTTCCATGCCGCGCGCCCGTGCGTGGACGGCGAAATCGGCGATGAAGGCGAACGTCTCCGGGATCATGAAGCAGCTCGTGCCGGCTTTCTTGACGGCGTACCCGGCGGCGTCGAGACGGATCATCCTGATGCCGGAGGTCTGGAACCGGTCGAGCACGCCGGCGAGGTAGCGCTGGCCCTCCGGGTGCGCCACATCGATGTCGATCTGATGGCTCGTGAACGTCGTCCAGAGCAGCACATCCTTGCCGCGTGCCGTCCGGTGGCGCGTGAAGGGCAGCGTGGGGCGGGGCGTGTGCAGCGCCAGCAGGTCCGACGCCCGCGCGCCTTCGGGGAACACGCGGTCGAAGGTCAGGAACAGGCCGGCGTAGGGCGAGTCCTCGCCTCGCCGGTCGAAGTCGATGAAGCGCGGCGACAGACGGGAGACGTGGTTGACGATGACGTCGGCCATGACCTCGGTTCGTGACGAGAGGGCCGCCACGTCGTCCCAGGTGCCCAGGCGGCCGTCCACCTGCGTGTGATCGATCGGGTCGAAGCCGGCGTCGGCGCCGTCGATCGGGCGGAAGAACGGCAGCACGTGCACGCCGCCGACGACGCCCCGGAGCGGGCCCTCGACGAGGGCCGTCAGATCGCGGAAGGTCCCTCCGGGCAGTCGATCGACGTAGGCGATGAGCTGCGCCTGGTTCAGCATCGCGGTCGGGTCATGGCGTGCGCGCCCGATGATACAGTGTGGCCGCTCGGGCGCCGGCCTGACGGGCGCCGGCCTTCGAGTCGGGAGCGGGAGACAGCGCATGAGAGTGTGGTCTGCGGTGCTGGTGATGGTCCTGGCGGTCGGCGTCGTCGCCGCTGCCGCGCAGGGGACGTCTGGTGGGGTTCGAGCCGGTGCCGCGAAGGTGGATGTGACGCCGCCCGAGGCCCAGCTTCCCCCGAACGGCTTCGGCGTCCTCGATCACCTGTACGCGCGCGCGATCGTCCTCGAGAGCGGCGAGACGCGCGCCGCCCTGATCACGGTCGACGCCGGATCGGTGCCGACGCCCATCTGGCAGTCCGTGACCGAGCGGCTCGAGCGCGAGCTCGGCATCCCGACGGCCAACGTCCTGCTGACGGCCACGCACACGCACAGTGCCGGCGGGCGGCGCGGGCCCGAGTACGTCGATCGGATCGTCGAGTCCGTCCGCATCGCGCAGCAGCGCCTCGCACCCGCGCGCGTCGGCTACGGCACCGGCGTCTCGTACATCAACGTCAACCGTCAGATCATCGACCCCGACACGCGCAGGTGGTGGGAGGGGCCGAACCGCGAGGGCCCCTCGGACAAGACCGTGGCCGTAGTCGCGTTCGAGAACCTGGCCGGCGAGCCGATCGCGGTCTACTACAACTACGCCGTGCACGGGGTGGTTGCTGGACAGCTCGATCAGGTGAGCGGCGACATTCCGGGGGCAGCGTCGCGCTACGTGGAGGAATCGTTCGGCGACCGCGTCGTCGCGCTGTGGTCGAGCGGCGCGGCGGGCGATCAGAATCCCCTGTACTACCAGCAGACGTACGACCTCCGGGAGATCCGGGTCCAGGAGTACGCCGGCCGCGGCATCGACATCAGCAACGCGATGCCGCCGGGCGGGCAGGGGCTCGACCGGGACGACCCGGTCGTGGCGAGGCTGATGACCCAGCAGCGCCGGATGGTGGAGTCGATGGGGCAGTTCCTCGGCGAGGAGGTGCTCTACGTGATGCGCGAGATGGACCGCATGGAAACGGCCGTCGCGCTCGGGGGGAGCTTCACCACCATCCAGTGCCCGGGGCGCGAGCGGACCAACGAGGGACGCGCCGGGTTCGAGGGGGAGTATCGGGAAAGCGATCCGGTCGAGATCCGCCTGGGCCTGCTCCGCATCAGCGACGTCATGATCGGGGCGGTCAACGCCGAGGTCTTCAACCCGATCGCGCAACGCCTCAAGCGGGAGTCACCGTACAAGGCCACGATGATGGCCACGCTCACCAATGGCTCGGCCCGGTCCGGCTACATCCCGGACGACGCCTCCTACGGCAAGTACACGTTCGAGGTCCTGTCATCGCGGCTGCAGCCCGGGTGCGCGGAGACGTCGATCGTCAACGGCATCCTCGAGCTGATCGCCGCCGCCGACTGACCTCCTCCTGCTGACTTCGTGCTGGCTCACCAGCGGCGTACAATTCGCGTGTGGGAGACGATGCGAAGGACGCCCTCGCGGCAATCGATCGCGCGGTAGCCTGGGTGCGGGAGCGTCGCGAGGCCGGCTGGCCACCCCTGAGCCCGGAGTACCTGGCGCGCATCGAGCGGCTCGAGGGCCTGCCGGAGAACCAGTCGGGAGCCGACAAGACCTGGGTCTTCGAAGCGGCCGCTCTCGACCGCGAGCACTTCGCGCGCGCCCGGCGGCGCGACTGATGTCCGACCCCTTCCTCCGCGTCGTTCGAGCGCTCCACGCCCACAGGGTCCGATTCGTGGTGATAGGTGTCTGGGGCGCGAACTACTACTCGCCGGGTGGTGCGGCGTCGTTCCGGACTCGCGATCGTGATCTGTTTCTCCCGCCGGACCCGGCCAACGTGCTGCAGGCGTGGCTCGCGTGCGACGAGGCCGGCCTTGAGCTGTGGGTCGGCGAGGAGCCCCTCGACCTGCCGCAAGACGACGACCTGGCCCGTCGTGCCGTCGAGCGCGGGGTCCTCGTGCGCGCGACGGGGCCCGGTGATCTCGAGGTCGATCTGACCCTCGTCATGGCCGGCTTCGACTTCGAGGCGGTCTGGCGTGAGCGACGGACCTTTCAGGTCGAAGGCGTGGACATCCCCGTGGCGCGTCTCCTCCACATCGTCAAATCGAAGGAAGCGGCGAACCGCGACAAGGACCGTCTCTTTCTCGCCACGCACGAAGAGGCCCTCCGACAGCTCCTGGGCGGCGAATAGGGACCTGAGGGAAGGCGGGTCCCACGCGCACCTGCGAGCGGGTGGGTGCTACGAACTACTGGGAGAAGTGCTTCGAGAGCGCCGCGTGCACCTCGGCGGCGCCGGCGGGCGCCAGGTGCCCGAGGCGATCCGCGTAGTGGCTGCAGTCGCTCAGCGTCGGTGACGGGCCGGCGGCGACGCGGTCGTCGGCAGCCGTGACCATCGCGATGGCCGCAACGACGGTCGGATGGTTCTGCGCCGCGCGGACGTCCTGACACTGTCCCTCGGGGCCGCCCACGACGGGCACCATCACGATCCGTCGTGCCGACGGGTACTTCGCCTTGATGAGCGCGGCGACCGTCCCGATGTCGTCCGCCCACGCGCTCGCATCCCGCGCGGCGCCCGAGACGTTGAACACGATACGGCCCACGTCCTCCCGCGGGCACATCTGCGGGCTCAGGTACGTGCCTTCCCAGCCCTGGAAGTCCGCCGCCTTCCACAGCTCCACGGAGGAGCCGAACTGAAACCGCCCCTGCCAGCCGTCGAGGAAGTCGTCCGGCTCCACGGTGATGTTGCCGCGGGACGCCGAGAGGGACCGGCCCGTGAACCATTCCCAGGACTGCGAGAACCCCAGCACCTCGGTGCACGTGAACGTCTGTTGCGCAACGGCCGGTGCTGCCGTGGCGCCGATGACGAGTAGTGCGACGACGCCGCGCGCCAGCAGGTTTCGCAACTCGGTTGCCGTCATCTGATCGACTCCAGATTGTACTTACACGTCCTCGGCCGCCGCCGTTTCGCGAGTCGTGACCGTGACGCGCGTCTCGACCTCCGAGCGGCAGAGCGCATGCAGGAAGCAGGTGCGCTCGCCCATGTCCAGGACCTCACGCGCGAAGTCCTCTTCCTCTGGCGTGTCCAGATAGACGTGCGTCTCGACGGCCTCTGTCCGGCCGGGAGCGAAGCGGGTGTCCTGGACGATGCGATACGCGTCGAGCTGCTTGCCGGCGATCTTCGCGAACCGGCCGAACTGCGTCATGAAGCAGAAGCCGATGCCCGCCGAGATGTATGCGTTGGCGTCCGGCGCCCGCCCGCCGCCACCGTCCTGGCTGCCCGGCGCCTCGTCCGACAGCAGCCGGAAGATCGAGCCGCGTGGATTGTAGAGATGCTGCTCCACGACCGCCACGCCATCCGGCCGCACGGTGCAGACGCCGCGCAAGTGCAGGATCCGATGCTGTTCGGCGGCGTAGCTCGACCCCGTATGACTGGTCGCTTCCTCGGTCAGCGGGGTCATCCCCGCGCGAGACACGAGCGGCTCGGCCGGGAGCGAGGAGGCCAGATCATCGAACAGCGAGCGCGGGTCCGGCAGCGGCTCGCGCCCCATGTGCGGTGACGCGCCAGGCTGCAGCGCGCCTCCGTTGACCGTCAGGGTGAAGGTGTTGCGCAGCGCGTGCCGGATCAGGCCGCTGACCGGCGCCGCCGCGACGGCACCGCTGACGATCGACGTCAGGTCCGGTGTGTCGCCGTCCACGGCGATCTCGACCGCCAGCTCCACCGGGTTCGCGCCGCCGATCATCGTGCGCTGCGGCATCGAGCCCTGCATCGTGTAGTAGTTGTCCTGCACCAGCCGGACGCCCTGGTGCTCGATGCCGGCCGCCGCCAGCCCCGCCCGGATGGCGTGCATGAAGGACGCGGCCATGCCGGTCGTCATGAAGGCGAGCGGGCACGGCGCCTCGTCGAGACCGTTCAGGTAGGCGCCCTCGTCGCTCGCCAGGCGCCAGACGCCGCCGGCCGACGTGCAGACCACCGCCTCCTTCTGCATGCCGGCGAGCGAGCGACCGTGGAAGCGCACCGCCTCGCCACCGCGCGGGTCCGGCGCGGAGATGCCGGCGCGGCCGCCGTGCACGGCGAAGAAGCGCGGCAGCCCCGAATCGGCGAGCCGATTCATGGCCGATCCCTGTGATCCGTGCGCGCGTGCGGCATGCGGCATGCGGCTCTCCCCCCGCCGCGCATTCTACCCGCGTCCCGCCGCCGTCAGAACGCCACCGTGAGGTTCAGCCGCGCGAACCGGGGCGTGTAGATCGACGTCGGGTCGTTCCACCCGCCGCCCTGGTCGACGTTGCCCGCGCTGTAGTCATACGTGTTGTCGAACCCTGTCGTGTAGTTGGTGTTGAGCAGGTTGCCGAGGTCTACGCCGACGTCCGCCCGCGTGCCGGCGAAGCGGAAGATCTTGGCGAACCGCATGTCGACCTGCGTACGGCGCTCGTCCGCGTACAACCGGTGCTCGTTGTCGAGGAGCGCCACGGTCGTCGTGCCGAACGGCGTGGCGCCGGGGGGCAGGCGCCCGAGGAGCTGCTGGACGACGCTGTTGGGCACGGGCCAGTTCGCCGCCCGTCCCAGCGGCGGCTGCGAGCGGATCGTCGCGCTCACCAGCACGTCGAGGCGCGGAACGGTGTATGCGGCCAGGCCCCGGATCGTCGTCTGGTACGGGGGCGACTGCCGGCAGTTCCGCGGATCCGGGCTGTCGATGTTCACGACCGTCGCGCAGTCGTCGTCGATCTCGCGGCCGGTGTTCGTGCCGATCTGCAGCGTGAGCCCCTGCCGGAGTCGCGCGTTGACCGTCACGTCCACGCCCTGCCAGTAGTTGGAACGTGCTGGCCCGAAGTCGGTTTCCCACGTGATGTAGTTCTGGGCCGGGATGGCGGCCGCCGGGGCCGTCACCGTGTAGAGCGTGATGGGATATCCGCCGCCGCCGGGCAGCCGCGGGTCGAGCGGCGCGTTGATGGTCCAGGCCTCGTACTGCGACGGATCGCGCACCTGGTTGTCGGTGACCGTGAAGCTGTGGAACGAGCGGCGGGAGTAGGCGACGTCCACCGACAGGCGCGGGAGCACCTCGTGCTGGACACCGACGCTCCACTGCCAGTCGTAGTCGCGCGCGCCCCACCCGCGCAGCGTATCCGGGTTCACTTGCGTGAGGTTGCCGGAGACGTCCCCGAAGTTCAGGTTGTTGCCGGTGAGCGCCGAGCACTCCTCGTTCGCCGTGAGGACGCTGAGGTCGCACTCCACGACCCGGTCCCCGTCGTCGGTCCAGCCCCTGTTGACGCTGCTGACGATGCGATTTGCGGGATTGTTGCGGGTGTACGGGCCGCCGTTGGTGGCCGCGCCGAGATAGCGGCCGCCGTTGAACTTGAGCGCCGTCCTGCCGGTTCCGAACAGGTCGTAGGCCACGCCGAACCGGGGCGTGAGGTCGTTGAAGGCGTCCACGCTCGGCGTCCGCGGGAAGGTGATCGCGTCGAAGCCGAGCTGCGGCGCCGCCGTGGTGGTGCCGCTGGCGCCCGCGGGGCTGTAGCTCCAGGCGCGGTCGTAGCGCAGCGCTCCCTCGAGCGTCAGCCGGCCGCGCGTCCACGTGTCCTGGACGAAGAACGAGCTCGTCGAGGTCCGGTCGGCCGTGGCCCAGTCCGGAATCCGCACCGTGAAGCTCGTCGGCGTTCCTCGATTGAACGTGTACGACAGCAGCGACGGATTGGCGATTCGCACCTGGCTGGCGGCCTGATACGCGCCCTGGTATCCCACTTTCAGGTTGTTCGAGCCCGTGACGTACGACAGCGAGGCGTTCCAGTTGTTGGGACTGGCGGTATGCGACTGGTACTGGGAGAGCGCGCGGTAGGTATAGAAGCCTCGCGGCGCGTAGGGCAGCCCGGTGGCCGGGTTGTTCGCCGATGAGATCTCCGTGACACCGATGTCGAAGATGCCGTCCGGTGAGATCGCTCCGAAGCCGCCGAAGTGTTCGTAGGAGAAGTACGTGCCTCCGGCTTCGACCAGGACGCGGTTCGTCAGGGGTGCCGTATACCGCCCCTGCACGACGGTGTACGGCAGCTCCCGATACTCGGTGTCCGCCTCGGGCGACGAGGCGGCGGATCCGGCGGCGATCCAGTCCGCGCGCCGCTTGTGGCACCCGTCGCTTTCGACCAGCAGCGGCGAGCCTTCACAGCGACTCTGGTACTCCCAGTTGAGCGAGGCGCGCTGACTCCCGGCCACCTGTGCCGTGATCCGCCCGATGTAGATGTCGCGTCCCCGCGACCGGCGGGCGTTGACGGCCGGGTCGGCCATCCAGTCCCACCGGGAGAGGTCGAATGCGTTCGCGTTGGCGACGACCCCCTCGATGGCCTCCTCGGTGTTCAGCTTCCGGAGGCTGCCGAAGAACCACAGGCGATCGCGCACGATCGGACCACCGTAGGAGCCGCTGGCGTCGTACGACTTGATGACGCCGGGAGTCTCGGTGATGCCGGCCTCGCGCAGCTCGTCGTTCAGGTTGTCGCCCTTCGACCACTCGCCGGCGCCGTTGATGAAGGCCTGGCCGCTGAAGGTGTTGCCTCCCGACCGCGGGACGATGTTGAGCACCGGTCCCCCGATGTCGTTCTCGCCCATGCCGCCGGCCACGGTGAACGAGACTTCCTCGACGTTCACGGTGTCGTAGACCAGGGACGACCCGCCGCCGCCCGCGAACGCATTGCTGACCGGCATGCCGCCCACGTTGAAGCGCCCTTCGCCGAGGGGCCCGCCCCGTGCGAAGAAGAACGTCAACTGCGGCGAGGCGTCGAGCGCGCCGCCGAAGGTCTCGAGGCCCGGGATCATGGTGATGAGCGACCCGATGGAGCGCGTACCCGGGAGCTCCGAGATGACGTCCCCGTCGATGACGGACTCGCGCCGTGTGGACTGGACATCGACCGTCGGGCTCTCACCGGTGACGACGACGGTCTCCTGGACGTCGCCGACGCGCATCTCGATCGGGATCGTGATCGTTGCCGACCCGCTGAGCTGTACACCCTCGCGCCGCACCTGGTTGAAGCCGGGCAAGGTGAACGTCAGTGCGTAGACGCCCGGATCGAGGTTGACGATGCGATAGATGCCGGCGCCGTCGGTCACGGCGGTACGCGTCCGCTCGATGAGGGCGGGGCTGGCGGCTTCGACGGTCACGCCTGGCAGCACGGCGCCGGACGCGTCGCGGACGGTGCCGGTCAACGTGCCGCGGGCCAGCGCCCCTTGCGCGGCCGCGACGGAGGGGAGCAGGGCAACGGCCGAGACGAGGGCCCACAGCTTCAACATTCCACGCATGCGAATACTCCTATGTGACAACGGTCGGTGGCGTTGGTGTGCCGTCGGCCGCCGAGGGCGGGAGACGCGGCGGGATGTTGTCAAGTGGCTCCGGGGCCGTCAATTGTGATGAGTGATATGCCAGACGAGCATGGATGGACGTCTGTCGTGATGAGTGTTATGCCTTTGAGGAATAGGGGCCCCGCCGCTTGATGTGGACGCGTTCGCCGTGCGACTCTGACGTCCGCGAGGGGCCCGCAACCATCTCACCGGGCGTGCAGGCTGCCGAAGGAACCATGAGGTCACCACGTGTAGGCGTACTGTCGTTCGGCTGCATGGCCGGCCTGTGGGCGATCGTGTCGATCGGCGCGGTCAACGGCCAGTCCCGCGCGGTCGCCGCCGATACGTCCGGCAACGGCCGTCCGCTGGGGCAGGACGCGTCTCGTGCGCTGCTCGACACCTACTGCGTCACCTGTCACAGCGACCGTCTGAAGACGGCGAACCTGTCGCTGCAGGGGCTCGACCTGACGGCGGTTCCCGATCACGCCGAGACGTGGGAGAAGGTCATCCGGAAGCTGCGTGCCGGCGTGATGCCGCCGCCTGGCATGCCGAGGCCCGCGCTGGCCGAGTATGAAGGGCTGCGCGACTGGCTGGAGGCCGAAATCGATCGCGCGGCGGCCGGAAAGCCCAGCCCCGGTGCGGTCGTGCTGCACCGTCTGAATCGCACCGAATACGCCAACGCGATTCGCGATCTGCTGGATCTGCGGATCGACCCCACGACGCTGCTGCCGGCGGATGATTCGGCGCACGGCTTCGACAACATCGCCGGCTCGCTGACGCTGTCGCCCACGCTGCTCGAGTCGTACGCGACCGCCGCCGCGCGCGTGGCGCGCATGGCGGTGGGGTACTGGAAGTCGCCCACCGAAGCGACGTACCTGACGCAGAGCGACGCGTCGCAGAACCTCCGCCTCGAGGGGATGCCCTTCGGCACGCGCGGCGGCATCGTGGCCCGCCACGAGTTCCCGGCCGACGGCGAGTACACGTTCTCGATCCAGAACTTCGGGATCGGGAGCTTCGTGCCTGGAGAGGAGCTGGCGCTCATCATCGACGGGGAGCGCGCGCACGTCTGGACCTATCGCGGCGTCGGCATGGCCGTCGGGATGACGGCCGACACGGACGGCACGCTGGAGGTCACCGTGCCCGTGCGGGCCGGCTCGCGGCTCGTGGGGGCGACGTTTCTGGCGACCAATTACCGGCCGAGCCTCGACATCATCCGCCAGTACGATCGGAAGTCGCTCGAGAACAACACGATTCCGCAGATCCAGAACTACCCGGCGATCGGCTTCATCCGGATTTCCGGCCCCTTCAACGCGCAGCGTCCGCGCGACTCGGCGAGTCACCGGCGCATCTTCTCGTGTCGGCCCGCCTCGCCCTCGGTGGAAGACGCCTGCGCAACGGAGCTCCTCACGTCGCTCGCGCGTCGTGCCTATCGCCGTCCGCCGACGGCGGCGGAGATGACCACCCTCATGGCCTTCTTCGAGGAGGGACGCGAGGAGGCCACCTTCGACGACGGCATCGAGTACGCCCTGCGCCTGCTGCTGGCGAGCCCGCAGTTCCTGGTGCGCGCGGAGCGCGAGCCCGACTCCACTCGGGGTGGCCCGCTTCCGGCTGGCGCCGTGTATCGCATCACGGACCTCGAGCTGGCCTCGCGCCTGTCGTTCTTTCTCTGGAGCAGCATTCCGGACGACGAGCTGATCGACCTCGCCGTCGAGGGACGGCTCGGCCAGCCGGAGGTGCTCGAGCCGCAGGTGCGGCGGATGCTCCGCGATCCGCGCGCCGACGCGCTCGTCAGCAACTTCGCGCAGCAGTTGCTCTACCTCCGCAACCTGCCGGCCACCTCGCCCGACGGCATCTTCTATCCCAACTGGGACGACGAGCTGCGGCAGGGCCTGCGGCGCGAGTCGGAGCTGTTCTTCGAGAGCATCGTGCGCGAGGATCGCAGCATCCTCGACCTGCTGACTGCGGACTACACCTTCGTGAACGAGCGGCTGGCCCGGCACTACGGCATCCCGAACGTCTACGGATCGCGGTTCCGCCGGGTGACGCTGCCGCCGGGGATGGACGCGCGCCGCGGGCTGCTGGGCAAGGGCAGCTTCCTGGCGGTCACCTGGACCCAGAACTTCCGCAGCTCGCCGGTCAAGCGGGGCGTGTGGGTGCTGGAGAACATCCTCGGCACGCCGCCGCCCGAGCCCCCGCCCAACGTCCCCGCGCTCGAGGACACGCAGAGCGCCGACGGCGCGGCGCTGACACTGCGCGAGCAGATGACCTTGCACCGCGCGAACCCGCCGTGCGCCGGGTGTCACAGCATCATGGACCCGATCGGCTTCGCGCTCGAGAACTTCGATGCCGACGCGAGCTGGCGGGACAAGCAGGGTGGCGACGGCGGCATCCCGATCGATACGCGGGTGACGTTGTACGACGGACAGCAGATCGACGGGCCGGGCGAGCTGCGCGCGGCGCTGCTGCGCTATGCGCCGCAATTCGAGCGGATGTTCATCGAGAAGCTGATGACCTACGCCGTGGGCCGGGGCATGGAGTACACCGACCTGCCGACGATCCGCGCCATCGCCGGTGACGTCGCACGGGACGACCACCGCTTCTCGGCCATCGTGCTGGGGGTGGTGCGAAGCCCGCAGTTCCAGATGCGTGTGAAGTCGGAAGCGCCGCCGACAGGAGCTCCCTAGGAGATCGACTCATGTTCCTGACCAAGAAGCACATCCCGCGCCGGACCTTCCTGCGCGGCACCGGCGTCACGCTGGCCCTGCCGCTGCTCGAGTCGATGGTGCCGGCGCTCACGCCCCGGCGGCTGACGGCGGCCGCGCCCACGAAGCGGTTCGTGGGCATCTGGCACCCCCATGGCGCCTCGCCGGGCTACTGGAGCCCGCTGCAGGAGGGGAAGAACTTCGAGTTCTCCTACATCACCAAGCCGCTGGAGCCGTTCCGCGACCGCGTCGTGCTGATCAGCGGCCTGGACATGCCCGAGGCGATGGCCACCAACGAGGAGCCGGGCGGCGATCACGCGCGCGGCGCCGTGCTCCTGTCGGGCTCGCGGCCGCGGCGCAACACCGTCAGTCCGTTCCTCGGCGTGACCGTCGATCAGCACATCGCCAACCGTTACGGGCAGGACACAATCCTGTCGTCGCTGCAGCTCGGCGTCGAGGACACCGGCAACTTCGGCAACTGCAACTGGGGCTACAGCTGCGCCTACACGAACTCGATCTCGTGGTCGTCGCCCACCACGCCGCTGCCCACACAGGTCAACCCGCGCGTCGTCTTCGAACGGCTCTTCGGCGACGGCACGAGCCCGGAGGAGCGCCTGCGCGATCGACAGCGGACGGCCAGCATTCTCGACGCGGTCGTCGGCCAGCTCGGGGCGTTCAAGACGAACCTCGGTGCCGGCGACCGGGCGCGGGTGGACACCTATGTGGACCACATCCGGGAACTGGAGCGGCGCATCCGGATCGCCATGGAGAACTCGGTGAAGGAGCCGGACGGCGACGTGCCGTTCGGGCTGCCGCAGGACAATCACGAGCACTTCGAGCTGATGTACGACCTGATGGCGCTGGCCTTCGAGGGCGACATCACGCGGTCGATCACGTTCATGCTGGGCCGGGACCTGAGCGGCGCCAGCTTCACCAGGTCGGGGTTCACCGGTGGATGGCACGGCACCTCCCATCACGGCGACAAGCCGGAGAACATCGCCAACTACGCCAAGGTCAACCGGTATCACGTGGAGCACCTGGCGCGCTTCGTCGAGAAGCTCAGCCAGATCCCGGACGGCGACGGCACCGCGCTCGACCACGTCCTGATCTACAAGGGCAGCAACATGGGCAACTCGCACCGTCACGCGCACGAGAAGGTGCCGGTGATTCTCGTCGGCGGCATCGACGGGACCTTCCAGGGGAACCGGCACCTGGCGTTCCCCGACAACACGCAGCGGACGTCGAACATGCTGCTCAGCATCCTGCACCTCTACGGGATCGAGATGGACAGCATCGGGACGAGCACGGGGCGGCTGCAGCCGCTCGAGATGGTGTAGTCGTCGATGCGCAGGCGCCTGACGCCAGGGATCGTGTCCCGACTGTGCATCGCGGGGGCGATTGTCGCGACGGCCACGCCGCTCGCCGCGCAGTTCGGCCGCGCCACCCGGCCGCAGGTCACGCCGCCGCAGGGCCCCGTGCGGCAGGCGATCTTCGCGCACTGCACGTCGTGCCACGGCATCGACGACTACGCGTACAGCGCGCTCGATCGCGCCGGGTGGGACGCGTACCTGAGCGAGCAGCACGCCGGCATGGACGTGTCGTTGCCGGTCGAGTCGCGGGCGATCCTCCTCGACTGGCTGGCCGAGCGGTTCGGGCCGGAAACCAAGCCGTTCCCGCGCACGTACGTCGCGCGCGAGGTCACCTCGTTCTTCTCCGATACCGGCGCCCGTCAACTGCTCGAGCGCGCGTGCGCGTCGTGCCACGAGCTGGATCGCGTGGACAACGCGCGCTTCAGCCCCGATCGCTGGCGGGTCCTCACCCTGGACATGCGCGAGCGAGGCGCGGTGCTGGAGGACGACGAGCTGGAGCGGCTGGTCGAGTGGCTGGGCCGCACGAAAGGTACGAATGACGGCGATCGGCAATAGTCGCGCGATATCGGCATCGGTCGGGGTACTGGCCGCGGTGGTCGGCGTAGCGATCGGCCATGGCGCGCGGCAGACGTTTGCCGCGGACCCGGTGCTGTCGCTGCGGGCCAACGTGGTCGGGACGACCACGGAGACGGCGCTGACGATCGACCTGTTCCGGTGGTCGACCGACGAGGAACGGGCGCCCCTGCTCGAGGCGATGGTCCCGCCGCCTCCGCCACCCCCCCCGCCAGAGCCCGAGCCGGCCGCCGAAGGTCGTGAGGGACGCGGTGGACGTGGCGGTCGGGGCGGACGGGGCGGACGCGGACGTCCGCCAGCGCCGCCGCCCACGCTGGCCGAGCGGCTCACGGCCGCCGTCAAGGCGGCCCCCACGGTCGGGTTCATCTGGGGCGACGGACCGACCGGCTACTCGATTCGGTACGCCTGGCATGCCGAGGCGCCCGGCGGGGGGCAGCGAATCGTGCTGGCGATCGATCGGCGGCTGGGCGCGCACTCGACCGCGTGGCCGGTCGTCACGGAACCGGCTGCAGATGCCGGCTTCACCGTCGTCGAGCTGCGGCTCGACGTGGACGGAACCGGCGAGGGTCGGTCTTCACTGACGGCGGACGTCGTGGCCGAAGCCGCGCAGACGCTGGCGCTCGAGGCCTATGACGCGGCTCCGGTGCTGCTCGAGGTCACGCGATGAAACGCGTCATCGCAACGCTCGTGTTCCACCTCGCGCTGTGCGGGTCTGCGGCGCTCGGGGCGACCTCGGAGGTTGCCGACGCGGCGATGCGCGGTGACCGCGAGGCGGTACGCGCGGCCCTGGCCCGCAACGCGGACGTCAACGTGACACGGGTGGACGGCAGTACGGCGCTGCACTGGGCGGTCGAGCGCGACGATCTCGACATGGCGGACCTCCTGCTCCGCGCCGGCGCCAGCGTCACGGCACGGACGCGGGAAGGGGTTGCGCCCCTCCAGCTCGCGGCCACCAACGGCAGCGCACCGATGGTACGCCGGCTGCTCGAGGCCGGGGCGGATCCCGATGCGTCGTTGACGCCGGCCGGCGACACGGCGCTCATGCTGGCCGCGCGCACCGGCAAGGCCGACGCGCTTGGGGTGCTGGTGGAGGTGGGCGCGGACGTCAACGCGAGCGAGACGTGGGGCGGGACGACGGCGCTGATGTGGGCGGTCTCCGAGGGCCACGCCGAGGCGACCCGGGCACTGATCGACGCCGGCGCCGACGTCAACGCGCGGTCGCACTACGTCGCCGCCGCCAACGGGCGCGGCTTCGAGGGGCGGACGCCCGTTACGAGCGGGACCGAATCCGAGATCGCCGAGTTCGCCAGTGGCTGGCTGACGCCACTGATGTTCGCCGCCCGCGAGGGCAACGTCGATCTGGCGCGGATGCTGGTCGAGGCCGGGGCCGATGTGAACTCGGTGACCGGGGATGGCAAGACGCCGCTGGCGCTGGCGATCTTCAACGGCGGCTACGAGGTGGCGTCGTTCCTCGTGCGCAGCGGTGCCGATGTCAACCGCTCAGACGCGCAGCGGTTCACGCCGCTCTTCTGGGCCGTCGATCGGCGGAACATGGAGACGGCCGTCAACTTCCCGTGGATGGTCACGGCGGATCCCATGCCGCTCATTCGTGAGCTGCTGGACGCCGGAGCCGATCCCAACGCCCTGGTCGACAACACGCCGCGCGCGCGCATGCGCGAGGGCTCGCCTCGGATCGTGTTTGCGACGGCGCTGATGCGCGCCGCCTTTGCCGGGGATCTGGATCTGGTGACGCTGCTGCTCGAGCGCGGCGCAGACCCGTCGGTCATCTCGAGCGATGGCGAGAACATCCTGGAGGCGGCGGCGGGGCTGGGCTTCATCCCCGACTACCACCGCACGTTCCCCTCGGAGGAGCGCCTGAAGGTCGTCCGGCGGTTCGTGGAGCTGGGCAACGACGTCAACCACGCGGACGACTACGGGATCACCCCGTTGATGGCGGCGGCCAACCTGGGCGACCCGACACTGATTCAGTACCTCGTGGACCAGGGCGCCGATCTCGGTGCCCACGACCTCGGCAAGAAGAACGACGGGGCCTTCGGGTCGAGCGTCGAGCCGCTGATGCCCATCGACTACGCGATCGGCGTCGGCACGTTCAAGCCCAACAACGCCGTCATCATCCAGGAAGAGGCCGTGGCGCTCATGGAGCGGATGATGCAGGAGCGCGGCATCGTGCACACCACGTCCGAGTGCACGCTGCGCGGCTTCACCTGCAGCCAGGTGGGCGTGGACCCGAAGGTCGCCACCCCCGCCGAGATCATGCGGATGCGCAGGCGCGCCACGGGTCACCGGACCGAGGGGCTCACGGGGGGCCTCGAGGCGAGGTAGAGTCGCCCCACGCCTGTTCCGCTGACGGTACACTCGCGGCATCGAGCGTGCGGCGGCGCTTCCGTCGAGGGAGCAACGATGAGCAACGGTCTGTGGGATCGACGGCGTGTCCTGACGGGTCTGGGGGCGCTCGGCGCCGGCGTGTGGGTGTCTCCACTCGCCGAGGCGCTGGCCCTGTCGGAGGACCGCATCAAGGTCGTCCGCTACTACAGCAACGCCGGCGACGCCGGCGGGCGGCGCGGCCAGCCCATGGTCAATCAGTCCACCAACGTGGTGGTGATCGAGACCGAGAATGGCCTCACCGGCATCGGCGAGGGCGGCGAATCCACGTCGATGGACGAATGCGCCAGCATGCTGATCGGGCTCGACCCGTTCCGCATCGACCATCACTGGCAGCGCATGCTGCGGGGCTACTTCTATCCGGCCGGCCGCGAGAAGCTGCACTCGCTCGGTGCCCTGGACCTGGCGCTCTGGGACCTCAAGGCGAAGGCCCTGGACGTGCCCGTGTGGCAGCTCCTCGGCGGCAGATCGAGAGACCACGTGGAGTGCTACTCCACGGTATTCCCGACGCCGCCGGGCGGGACGCTCGAGGACACGGCGCGTGCCTGCCGTGACGCCGGCTTCCGGGCCTACCGGTACGCCACCGACAATCCGCGCCAGCGCGTCGTGGACCGCTTCGCGCTCGTCCGGCAGATGCTCGAGGACTGCGTGCAGATCCACAGGGGCGCGGGCGACGGTGGCTGGGCCATCGACTTCCACACCGAGCTCGACGCGCCGGACGCGATCAACCTCGCGACGCTGCTGGAGCCGCTGCATCCGTACTTCTGCGAAGACCTCATCCGCAGCGAGGGCGTGTCGTCCTACCGGACCGTCCGGGACCGCACGCGCGTACCGATCGCGGTGGGGGAGCAGTTCGGCTACAAGTGGGACATCAACACGCTGATCGAAGAGGAGCTGATCGACTACACGCGCGTGACACTGCCCAACGTAGGCGGCATCACTGAGTTCATGAAGATCGTCGCGCTCGCCGAGACGCACTACGTGGGCATGATCCCCCACTTCACGGGGCCGATCGCCGAGGCTGCGCTCGTCCACTGCCTGACGGCCACATCGGTCACGTCCCTGATGGAAATGCTGGGCGACGGCAGCCGCACCTACCCGCACCTGCCGCAGGCGTACGACTTCCGGGACGGCAAAATGTGGCCCAACGACCGGCCCGGGCTGGGGGTGGAGCTCGACATGAGCGCACTGACCCCGCTCGGTGAGTACGAAACCTATCGCGCGGGCATGCTCATCAACGAGCGTCCGGACGGGTCATTCACGAACTGGTAGCGACGGCTCGGGTCGGGTGAAGTCCACGGACGCCACGTCCGACACGAACGGATCGTTGAAGCGCATGACGGCCACGTGATCCGGATGCGACTGGTAGGCGCGCAGCGCGTCCACCGAGTCGAACGCCATGATCAGCACCAGGTCCCAGCTTCGGGCCTCGTGCAGCTCGTCCCGCCCGATCTCGAGCCGTCGAATCCCGTCGATCGACTCGCGGAGGGCCAGCATGCGCTCGCAGAAGGATGCCACGTGTGCGGTGCCCGTGCCCTCGCGATACTTCAGGAAGACGTAGTGCTGCAGCATCTCCTCACGCGTTGCGGACCCGTGCCCCGGGCGCGATGATCGGCGGGGCGCCGTTCAGCTTCTCCTTGGCGAAGCCCGCCGCTGCCTTGTACCGGCCCATGAACTCGTCGCGCTCGGCCGGCGGGATGACCGCGTCGATGTCGTCGAACACGCCGCCGCAGCGCTCGTCCAGCAGGTTGAGCAGCCCGAACGGTCCCGCGCCGCGATTACGCAGCACGACCGCGGAGATCTCCGTGCACAGTTGCGCGTCGTAGGCCTGGAGCGCGCGCGAGGTCACGCCGTGCTCCAGCATGGCGGCGCCCAGCACGCGGGCGTCCATGATCGCCTGGCTCGCGCCATTCGAGCCGGTCGGATACATGACGTGCGCGGCGTCTCCGAGGAGCGCCACGTGGCCGTCCACCCAGGTGGGCACGGGATCGCGGTCGATCATGGGGTACTCGAACACCTCGTCGGCGCCGCGCAGCATGGCCGGGACGTCCAGCCACTCGTAGTTCCAGTCCTCGAAGTGGTGGATGAAGTCGTCGACCGCGACCTTCTTGTTCCAGTCGCCGTCGCCCCAGCCGCTGGAGTTGTCGACGGTGATCTCCGCGATCCAGTTGATGGTCGCGAGGCCGGTGACGGGGTCGGGCTCCGAGATCGGGTAGAAGACCACGCGGTGACGATGTGTCCCGAGGCCGACGAACGATGCGCCGGTCCGGATCGGCACGCCCGGTGTGGTGCCGCGCCACATGATGGCGCCGCCCCACTGGATCGGCGGCTGGTGGGGGTGCATCTGCGCCCGGACGGCCGAGTGCAGCCCGTCCGCGCCGATCAGCAGGGCGCCGTCCAGCTCCAGGCGCTCGCCGCCGCGGGTCCGGATCAGCGCCGTGACGCCGCACCCGTCGTCACGGCTGCGATAGCCCGTGACCTCCATGCCCGAGCGGATGGCGCCGGCGCCGAGACGTTCCACCGCCGTGTCGTACAGGAGCATCTGCAGGCCGCCCCGGTGCACGGAGTACTGCGGCCACTTGTAGCCCGCGAGCAGGCCGCGAGGCTCCGAGTAGACGTCGTTGCCGTTGAGCCCGACGAGCACGAACTCCCTGGTCTGCACGCCGATGCTGCCGAGGTGCTCGGGTCCGATCCCGAGCTCGTAGAGCTCCCGTACGGCGTTGGGTTGGAGATTGATGCCCACGCCGAGCGGCCTGAGGCGCGCGACCGACTCCAGTACCAGGCACGGCACGCCAATCTGGTGCAGGGTGAGCGCGACGCTCAGGCCGCCGATGCCACCACCGGCGACGAGGACAGGCAGACGATCCACAGCGCGGAGGATAGCCTGAGGCCTCAGTCCGTGCTCTCGTAGAAGGTGAGCGCGACCCCACCCTGTCCGGCGCCAGGATTCGAGCTCAGGAAGCGGCCGCTGTTGAGGTACGCGTGGGGACCGTCCACCCGTGCCTCGAACGTAGGCACGAGCGACCCGAAGGGGCCACCATTCCGGACGATGATGATCTCGCCGTCGTCCGCCTGCCAGAGATACCGGGCGTCGATCGTCGCGGGAGGCGACAGGTTCTGATAGTCGGCCCCGCCCATCAGCACACGTCCCGTGATGCGACCGCTCAGCTCGCCGCCCGTGATGGGGATGACGTTGCGGGGGCCTCTCTTGCTCGCGCCCACCGACTGGCTGGGACCGAGCGTCACGTTTTCCCGGATCAGCATGTTGCCCTGCTGCTCGGTGGCGGCCTTGCTGCGGTAGTCCCACGACTGTGCCGGCACGCCGGCAGGCTTGGCGATCGTGATCGCCTTCGCGACGCTGACGGCCACGCCGGACACGTCGTAGACCTGCAGGACCATCGTCCCGTCGGCGGCGCTCAGCTCCCTCCTGGCGACGTAGGTGCCCGAGTTCAGCCACGCGTGCTCGCTCGCGTTCGGAGCCTCGAAGTCCAGGACCACCCGGACGTCGGTCGCGCCGGCTCCGGTGCCCGCGTTGCGCACCAGGATGTAGCTGCCGTCGGCCACCTGGAGCACCAGGATCTGCTCGATCTCGATCGTGCCGTTCGACAGCGTGAGCTCGAAATCGAGCGCGCCCGGCATGACCGTCGCCGACAGTCTCGACCCCTCGACCGTCCCGGCCTTCCCGACGGCCACCCGGCGGTGCCCGAACGGCGTCTGGCCGATCTCGGCCGTGCGGTCGAGGTCGACCCGCATCTCGAAGAGCGGGCGTCCGGCCTCCGGGCTCGGAATCCCGCCCGGCTGGCCGCAGTCCCACGCGGGGTGCGGGACCATCGTCCTGGCGTCCGTCTGTGCACCTGCCCGCGGTGCCGAGAGCCCCAGCAGCAGCGTGGCTCCCGACGCCAGCACGACGCCTCGGGTCGTGAGCATCCCCCGGCCCCGGGACGGACTCGGCCGTCTCCTCACCGCTCGAGTCCCTTGCTCGCGTAGGTCCATGCTGGATCGGCGCAGAGCCCGCAGGCGGAGCCGACGAACGTTCGGGCGGCCTCGGTGCTTCCTCGCAACTGCCAGTCGAGCCACTTGACGACGACGTGAGCCGCCGCGCCGCCGTTCGGCTCCCAGTAGGTGCCGCCGTGGCCCTTGTCGATGTTGGCCACCGCCACCGGCACGTGGTCGATCTGCTCGTAGTCGTCCATGCCGTTCGCGTAGGCGATGTCGGTCGGCCCGCCGAGCACGTAGAGGGTCGGCGTGTGCAGGTCCTCGATCCGGTCCTTCGTCTCGACCATCCCGCCCATTCGGGTCTCGCCCTCGATGAAGAGCCCGCTGTTCATGACGATGACGGTCTTGACACGCGGATCGCTCGCGATCGTGAGCGCCTGAATGCCGCCGCAACTGAAGCCGGAGATCGCGATCGCGCCGGTGTCGATGCGACCGTAGTAGCGGCTGCCGGAGCGCGCGTTCTCGGCGAGCGCCCAGTCGATCGCGGCCCGGAGCTGCGCCGGGCGCGTCGGCGCGTAGTTCGCGACGCTGGTATCGGCGGGCCGTGGCGGCGCCTCGGTCTTGCCGGGGCCGTTGTAGATGCCGCCCGGGGCGATGGCGAGATAGCCGTGCGAGGCCATGTTGAGCAGGTGCAGCCGGGCGCTGGCACCGTCGTTCGAGCAGCCGCCATTGCCGAATACGTACAGCCCGAGCTTCGTCTCACCGAGGCTCGCAACGTCGGCCGGCCGGTACACGACCTGATCCGGCAGGCGAGGATCGATCTCCTTGAGCGGCGCGAAGGGGCCGGTGCCCGGCGTATCGGCGATCGCGTCCTGATTCCGGGGCGGCTGCCCCAGGGCCGCGCCGGGCACGGCCGTGATTGCGGCTGCCAGCACCACGGCGAACATGCGCATGCTCATCTCTCTTCCTCCCAGACGCTGAAACACACGTGCCGCGACAGCATAGCCAACTGTAAGGGGGCCTTGCAAACGGCGCGCGCTAGATTTTGAAGACACGCTCGGCGTTCGTCTGATAGAAGGCCTTCAGGTCCTCGTAGGCGATCGGAAGGGCGTCGGTCACGTTCACTTCCTCCGGAACGAACTGGTAGGGGTAGTCCATCGCGTACATGACGCGATCCATGCCCATGACCGACTGCACGTAGCGTATGGGTGGCGTCCAGGCCATGCCACTCGTCGTGTAGTAGAAGTTCTCCCGCAGATAGTCGCTGGCCCGGCGCTGGAGCTTCGGCTGGCTCGCGTAGCGGTTCGCGCGCACGCTCGCCCCGTGCATGAAGTCGATTCGGAAGAGCCAGTACGGCAGGGCCTCGCCCAGGTGTCCGAGCACGAACCGGAGCTTCGGAAACCGGTCGAACGCGCCGCTCACCACCAGCCGCAGCGCATGGAGCCCGGTCTCCACGGCAAAGCCGAATACGGCGCCGTCGAGCCCCCGTTCGAGGAAGGGCTGGATCATCGCGTTGCTCGGCGTGTTCGGATGCAGGTAGATCGGCACGTCGAGCGCCTCGGCGGCCGCGAGGATGTCTCCGTACTTCGGGTCGTCGAGGTACTCGCCCTGCGTGTGGGAGTTGACGATCGCGCCCTTCAGCCCAAGCGACTGCACGGCGCGTTCCAGCTCTTTGGCGGCCGCCGGTGCGTCCTGCGGGGCGATCGCCGCGAGGCCGGCGTACCGCGTCGGGTGGGCGGCGATGGCCGCCGCAAGCTCGTCGTTGGCGGCCCGGGCGAGCGACAGGGCCGTGGGTGCGTCGAAGATCTGCACGCCGGGCGACGTCAGCGAGAGGATCTGCACGTCGACGCCGGTGGCGTCCATGTCGGCGATACGGCGCGGGCCGAGATCCTGCAGCCGCTCGCTGACGGCTTTCGACCACGCGCTCGGATTGTTCAGGTAGTAGCCCATCAGGCTGTTGAACCCGATGTCCGACGAGCCCCTGCGCGCCAGCAGATCGCGGTACGCCTGGATCAGCTCCCGTGGGGCGAACGCTTCCTCGACGGCGATTCGCTTGAAGCCCAGGTCTGCTCTCACGGTACGTGCCTCCTCACCGGGTCGCGTGATCCTAACCCTGGCCAGGCCCCGCGGAACGCGGTCTTGATTCGATCGGGGGGCTTACAATCCAGCCGATCGGTGCGATACTTGCGCCGGCGCAGCGCCGTCCGTTCCTCGCCCGGGCCGGACGGCTGCTTCCGGGGGAGATGGACATGAAGGGACGCACGGCCCTCGCGGGCGTCATCGTCGTCGTCGCATGGATGCTCGTCGGCGATTCCGGCAGGGCGCCCCACGCCCGGCAGGCCGCCATCGTGGACCTCGATCCCGACGACATGGGCGGCGCCGTGACGAGCGCCAACGGGCCGGAGGCCGGCGTCTGGGTGATCGCCGAGACGGACGATCTGGGGACCAGGTACCGCACGATCGTCGTGACCGACGACCGGGGCCGGTACCTGCTACCCGATCTGCCGGCGGCGACCTACAGCGTCTGGGTCAGGGGATATGGCCTCGTCGATTCGAGGCCCGTCCTTGCGAGGCCGGGAGACAGCCTCGACCTGGAGGGGGTCGTCGCGCCGGACGCTCGCGCCGCCGCCGCCGTGTACCCGGCCAATTACTGGTACTCGCTCATGGAGATTCCTGGCCCCGGGCAGTTTCCCGGCGGCGGTCCGGACGGGAACGGCATCTCGCCGCGCATGGCGACACAGCACCACTGGATCGATCAGATCAAGACGGGCTGCAACGTCTGTCACCAGCTCGGGAACGTCGCCACGCGCGAGTTTCCGCCCGGGCTGGGCGTCTTCGACACGTCCTATGACGCCTGGGATCATCGGACGCAGGTCGGCCAGGACGGTTCGTCCATGATCGGCGCCATCAACGCGCTCGGGCGCGATGCCGGGCTGAAGGCCTTCGCCGCCTGGACGGATCGGATCGCCGCAGGCGACGTACCCCCTGCGCCACCACGGCCCGAGGGTCTGGAGCGCAATCTCGTGCTGACGCTCTGGGAATGGGGCGAAGCGGCGACCTTCGCCCATGACGAGCTGTCGACCGACAAGCGCAATCCGACCGCCAACGCCTACGGACCGATCTACGGTCCCGACTGGGGGAACGACGATTTCCTGACCGTCGATCCCGTCGCCAACACCACGTCCGCCGTCCGGATCCCCGTCCTCGATCCCGAAACGCCGCCCGGGAAGCCGCAGTCCATGCCGCGTCCATCGCCCTACTGGGGTGACGAGCTCTACTGGTACGACCCGGCCATCACGAATCACGCCGCGATGGACAGCAAGGGTCGTGTGTGGATGTCGTCGCGCTTCCGCAAGCCGGAGGACCAGCCGGCCTTCTGCGAGAGTCACCCGTCCGCGGCGCTTGCGCCGATGCCGACCAGCTTCAGGCAGATTCAGTACTTCGATCCGGGCACGCAGACGTTTCATCAGGTGGACATCTGCTTCGATACCCACCACGTGCAGTTCGCCTCCGACGACGACGAGACGATCTACGGCAACGGCGTCTTCAGCGGCGGCATCGGCTGGGTCAACACGCGTCTGCTGGACGAGACGGGGGACGCCGCTGCCGCTCAAGGCTGGTGTCTGCCGTACTTCGACGTCAACGAAGACGGCCGGATCGAGCCGGGCGTCGATCAGTACGCGTTCGAGTCGCTCAGGCGGGGAGGGGGCGGCACGCTGGCCGGGCTGAGAGTTCCACCTGCCGTGTTCTATTCGGTCATTCCGCATCCGGCCGACGGGAGCGTCTGGTCGGCTGTGCCGGGACCGATGCCGGGACGAATCGTGAGAATCGATCCCGCCACCTGCGCGGCAGAGGTGTACGAGCCGCCGTTTCGCAACCCGGCCGTCAACGTCAACGGGTACACGCCGCGCGGCATCGACGCGGACTCGAACGGTGTCATCTGGACGGCGCTGGCCGGCAGCGGGCACCTCGCCAGCTTCGACCGCCGCAAGTGCCACGTGCTGCGCGGGCCGGAGGCGAGGACGGGCCAGCACTGTCCCGAGGGCTGGACGCTGTACCGAAGCCCAGGGCCCGGCTTCAAGGGCGCGGACGACGCGATCTCCGTCGACATGCACTACTACAACTTCGTCGACCGATTCGACACGCTCGGGCTCGGTCCGAACGTGCCGCTGGCCAACGGCACCAACTCCGACTCCCTGCTTGCGCTCAGGCCGGACGGACGCTGGCTCGTGATGCGCGTGCCCTACCCGCTCGGCTTCTTCAGCCGCGGCATGGACGGGCGAATCGACGATCCCGACGCCGGATGGAAGGGCCGGGGCCTGTACGCCGACTACGGGCCGAATGCGGTCTGGCACATCGAGGGTGGGCTCGGGACGCGGAGCTCGGTCGTCAAGTTCCAGCTCCGGCCCGATCCTCTCGCAAAGTAGGGCCTCTCGCCATGCGTCTCCACATCGTTGCCTCAATGCCGCTCGCCGTGGTGCTCGCGTTCGGAGCGCTCCACGCCACCGCCCATGCGCAGCAGGATCTCTCCGGCATGTGGGGCCAGCGATTCCACGAGGACTCGCCCGAGCGCGGTGCCGGTCCGGCGATTGGCGACTACACGGGCCTGCCGATCAACGACGCGGCGCGTCTGCGCGCCGACACCTGGACGGCCTCGAAGTGGACGATGCCCGAGCGGCAGTGCGAACCGCACCCGGCCGACTACGGGCCCCGCGGCCCCGCGAACCTGCGCATCGAGAGCACGGTCGACCCGATCTCCCAGGACGTCGTCGCGTGGCACATGACCATCATGTGGCAACTGCAGTACCGCACGATCTACCTGGACGGCAGGCCGCATCCGTCCGGGCACGCGCCACATACCTGGCAGGGGTTCTCGACCGGCGAGTGGGACGGGGACATGCTGAAGGTGACGACGACGCACCTCAAGGAGGGCTGGCTGCGCCGGAACGGCCTGCCCCGCAGCGAAAAGGCCACGCTTCTCGAGTACTTCATTCGCAACGGCGACTACCTGACGCTCGTGACGGTCGTCGACGATCCCGTCTATCTGACCGAGCCGCTGGTCCGGAGCACGGACTGGGTCCTCGATCCCGGCGTCCAGTTGAGTCCGTTCTCCTGCATTCCGGCGATCGAGATCGAGCGGGCGCGCGGTGCCGTGCCGCACTACCTGCCCGGGGCCAATCCCTATCTCTCCGAGTTCGCGGAACGACACGGCCTGCCTCTCGAGGCGACGCGCGGGGGGGCGGCCACGATGTACCCGGACTATGTGCCGAACCTGCTGACCGGCACTGACTCGGCCAGGTAGGCGGCATGGCCATTCCGAGTCGTGTCCGGATCCCGGCGCTGCTCCTGCTGTGCGGCGCAGTCGTGCACGCCCAGGGCGGGGGGCTGGAGGTCCTGCCGGTGCAGGGGCAGGTCCATATGCTCGTCGGCCCGGGTGGCAACACCACCCTGCAGGTCGGCGACGAGGGGGTCGTGCTGGTCGACACCCAGATCGCCTCCGTGAGCGACAGCGTGCTCGAGGCTGTGCGAGCGCTCGGCACGAAGCCGATCCGCCACATCATTCTGACCAGCGCCGACGCCGATCACACCGGCGGCACCGAGGCCCTGTCCAAGGCTGGCACCTACGTCCGCCTGATCGATTCCTTCGACCCGCGAGGGGCCAGCGCGAGCGCGTCGGTGTTCGCCCACATCAACGTGCTCACGCGGATGAGCGAACCGACCGGCGCCGAGGCGGAGACGCCGACCGGCGCCTGGCCCACCGATACGTATTTCACCGACGAGTGGGCGATCTTCGTCAACGGGGAGGCGATCCGCCTGCTGCACGTGCCAAGCGCCCACACCGACGGCGACACGATGGTCTTCTTCCGGCGGTCCGACGTCATCAGTACCGGCGACATCTTCAACACGGACCGCTATCCCGCGTTCGACGTCTCGCGCGGCGGCGGCATCGCCGGAATCATCGAGGGGCTCAATCTCGTCCTCGACGTGGCGATTCCGGGGGAGAACCAGCAGGGCGGCACGGTCGTCGTCCCCGGTCATGGCCGGCTGGGAGACGAGACGGACGTTGCGAACTATCGCGACATGGTGACGATCGTTCGCGATCGCGTGCAGGCGTCGATCGAGCAGGGCCGCACGCTGGACGAGGTAGTGGCGGCCGGTCTGACACGCGACTACGACGGGATCTACGCGAACGACACCGATGGCTGGACCGGCCGGCAGTTCGTGGAGGCGGTGTATCTGGACCTGAAGGCGCAGCAACCATGAGCGCAGGAATCCCGATGCCCCGCGTCCTCCTCGCGGTCGTTCTCGCGACCGGCCTGGCGCCGGCGTCCATCGCCCGCGCGCAGCCTGCCGGCGGCGTCGCGGCGCGGAGCCCGCGCGCGAGCGCGGCGTTCGATCTGACGGGGCAGTGGGTTGCGGTCGTCAACGAGGACTGGCGCTGGCGGATGATCACGCCGCCGGTCGGGGACGTCTCCAGCATTCCGGTGAACGCCCGCGGCCGTGCGGCGGCTGCGGAGTGGGACCTCGAGCGCGACCGGACGGAGGGGCAGCTCTGCAAGGCGTTCGGAGCGCCAGGCTTGATTCGCCAGCCAACGCGCCTGCGCGTGCGCTGGGAGGACGACGACACGCTGGTACTGGAGTTCGACGCTGGCGAGCAGACGCGTCGTCTCGAGTTCGGGACGCCGGATCCGCCTGTCGAGCATTCGCTGCAGGGGCACTCCGAGGCCCTGTGGTTCCGGCCGACGGTTCGGCGGGGGGTCTTCGGCGCGGCCGCCCCGCCCGGTGGTGCCCTCCGAGTGCGGACCACGCACCTCGCACCCGGCTATCTGCGCCCGAATGGCGTGCCCTACAGCGATCAGGCGACGATGCAGGAGTTCTTTCACACGTTCTCGCTGCCCGGCGACGGGGGAACGTGGCTGGTCGTGACGACGGTGGTCGACGATCCCGTCTATCTGACGACCGAGCTCGTGGTGAGCACCCAGTTCAGGAAGGAGAACGGCGGCGGTGGCTGGAACCCGCGCCCGTGCGACATCAGCCCGCCGCTGACCGAGCGGGCCCCTGCACCGCCGGGACCGTTCGGTTAGGACCCCGGTCGAAATAGGATGGCCAACTTGGGCGTCGAGGCGCCCGCCCGGCGAGGCGCGAAGAGCGCGCATACCGGGAGTATGCAAGCAATGAGCAACGAAGCCCGGCGGGATGCCTCGGCGGACAAGTTGGCCATCCTATTTCGACCGGGGTCCTTGGAGCTGGGCCGGCCCGCCCGGTCATGGTGACCGACGGCCGCCGGGAGGGCGTTGACGTATGTGGAGGCACGGTGACATGGGAAACGAGACGAGAAGACGAGCTCTCGACGTCGTTGCGGTGGGCGCGCTGTTCGCGATCGCGGCGACCCAGCCGGCTCTGGCGCAGACGGACCTGGAGCGCCGTGCACTCACGGAGGCCGTCTGTACGGGCGACGCACTGGGCTCACCGATCGCGCCGGAGCGAATCGGCGAGCCGGTATCGGCCGTCGTGCTCGAGTCTCGCGCCTGGACGGCGGCCTCGAACAGCACGCCCGCGCACTGCCTGATCAATGGGTACCTCGAGCCCGTCGATCGCAGCCCGACGGCGCGGCCGATCCATTTTGGCGTGGCCTTACCTGCCGACTGGAATCGGCGCTCGATCCAGATGGGCGGCGGTGGCATGAACGGCAGTATCCCTGCCATTGCCGGCGGGTTTGGCGGATCGTCGAATCTTTCACGCGGTTTCGCGACGTACGGCAGCGACTCGGGCCACAGCATCGGCGACGACAACTGGGCGCTGAACGACGAGGCCATCAAGAATCTGGGCTACATGCAGATGAAGAAGACGCACGACGTCGCCATGATTCTGATCGAGCGCGCCTATGGCGACCGACCGGCGTACACCTACTACGTCGGGGGCTCGCAGGGAGGGCGCGAGGGACTGACCGTGGCGCAACGGTACGCAGAGGACTACGACGGCGTGTTGTCGACGGTGCCGATCGTCGGCTTCTCGTCGCTGATGCTGTCTCGCGTGTTGTCCCGAATCCAGGAGAAGCCACTCGGTCGATACGTGCCGCCCGTGAAGGGCAACGCGGTCCTGTCGGAGTTCATGCGTCGGTGCGATGGCCTGGACGGTCGGGTTGACGGCGTCATCAACAACTACGTCGACTGTCGCACCATCTTCAACGTCCACGATGGTCGCGGCGAATCCGATCCCTGGGCCGCGAAGCGCTGTGCCGATGACGTCGATCCGAATCCCGATGACGGCTCTGCGGACGCCTGCCTGACCTCGGGCCAGATCGAGACGCTCGAGTTCACGTTCTCGGACTACGAGCCGGACGCCGGGCTGGCCAACGGACGGGCCAGCTTCGGCATGTGGGCGCCCACGAGCGCCATCGGCAACGCTGCCACCCTCTCTGGGAGCGATGGGGCCGCTGCTCCCGGTGGCCGTGGTGGCCGTGGCGCGCCTTTCGGCGGTCGTGGTGGCCGAGGACCTGGAGCCGGCGGACGCGGTGGCGCCGGTGGTGGCGGCCTGCTCGTCGGCCAGCGCTACCAGGGCCAGGAAGGGGCTGCCGAGGACGCTCCCGTCTTTTCCAATCTCGGCTCGCTCGGCGTGGTCGGCTTCATGATGCAGGATCTCGACGCCGACCCCCTGGATTTCGACATCGACCGCGTGCGCCAGCGGCGTGAGGAGGTGTCTCGGTGGCTCGACTCGACCGATCCGGACCTGCGCGCGTTTCACGCACGCGGCGGCAAGCTGGTCGTCATCGTCGGGACCGACGACACGACGGCGCCGTCCGGTGAACAACTGAACTACTACCAGACCGTGATCGATTCCATGGGACGCGAGGCCGTCGACCAGTTCGCGCGTCTGTACGTGCTGCCGCAGACCGGCCACGGGCTGGCGGGTCGGTCGGCGCCCATCAACGGCGCAGGGGAGCTGACCGAGACGACGCAGATTCCGAACACGACCGATCGCCTCGCTTTGCTGCAGAACTGGGTCGAGCGGGGCATCGCGCCGGGGATGAGCGAGACCGTGACGGGCGATGCCGGCAGCCGGCCCATGTGCTCGTATCCCACGTACCCGCGCTACGAGGGTGGCGATCCGGAGCGGGCGGAGTCCTACCGTTGTGCCGAGCCAGCCTCGTACGACTGAGCGTGCCGGCGGCGCGACGTCGTGCGCGGCGTGCCGGGCACCCGACGTGTGCGGACATTCCGAGTCGCGCCGACTTCGATCCTTGCCGAAGAGCTCGTAGATCGGCCGTCACGTCGGCGAAGGGCGTGCGATAGAATGACGAGGCATCGTCCCTCGTCACGACTCCTGCATGCGTCTCTCAGAGCGGCAGCGCCGCGCGCTGTCCGAAGCCAGGCTCGTCCGTCACCCTACGGGCGGGCGGGCGTCGTCCCCGTCGCCCACCGCGATGATCGAGGCCCAGCTCAGTCCCCAGGGCGAGCCGGTCCTGGGGCTGTACCTGCACGTCGCCTACCTGACGGTCATGTCGTCCTTCGGCAAGCGGGTCGGCCACGGTGAGGTCACGCCGGCCGTGATCGGGGTCATCGCCATGCTCGCCGAATCCCCCGGGATCAGCCAGGCCAAGCTGGCCAGGCTCATCGGCCTCGAGCGCGCCACCATCGGCGCGACCGTCGCGCGGGCGGTCGCGGCCGGTCTCGTCGTCCGGCAGAACGCCCACCGCGACGCCCGCAGCTACGCGCTCTCCCTGTCGCCGCGCGGAGAGCGGATGCTCCGCACGCTCCGGCGCCGTATCGCCGCGCACGAGCGTGCTGCCGGCGTGCACCTGACGGCGGCGGACCGGCGTGCCCTGCGAACGCTGCTCCACAAGCTCGTCTACGGCTGAGCGCAGTCGACCGGACGGCGCCTCCGGGACTTGCGCCGTCTGTAAGGCCCCATTACTATTCAGGTCGACGCCGACCGGCGTCCTGCCAAACGAGGAGACGCACGATGGTCAGAACGAGAACGCGGATGTCATCCCTTGCCGTGGTGGCGGTCGTTGCATGGGTGCTGGGTGCGGCAGCATCGCTCGCCCAGACGCCCGCGTCGCAGGCGTTCCCGCCCGCTCCGGACGGGTTCGACGTGCGGGGAGCCGGCGTCCCGTCCGGCACGGTCGAGCGGATCGAGTACCCGTCGTCGGTCACCGGGAACATCCGGCCGGCCATGGTCTACACGCCGCCGGGCTATTCCACGGCCCAGCGATACCCGGTGCTCTACCTGCTGCACGGGATCGGCGGCAACGAGACCCACTGGACGCAGTTCGGCGCGGCCGACAGCATCCTCGACAATCTGATCGCCGCCGACAAGGCCATGCCCATGATCATCGTGATGCCAAACGGCCGCGCGTCGAACGAGCCGTCCACCATGTTCGGCGGCCGTGGTGGCCGGGGGCGTGGCGATGCCGCCCGCGGTGCCGCCCGCGGTGACGCACCGGCACAGGGCGACCAGGCGCGTGGCCGGGCCGGTGATGGGGGCGGCCGCGCCGGCGGACGCGGTGGCGCCGGCATGGGCGTCGAGTTCGAGGCTTACGCGGCGTTCGAGCGCGAGCTGATCAACGACCTCATCCCGTACGTCGAGTCGCACTACTCGGTGCAGGCCGATCGCGAGCATCGCGCTCTTGCCGGCCTCTCGATGGGAGGCGGTCAGTCGCTCAACTTCGGCCTGAACAACCTGGCGACGTTCGCGTCGGTCGGGGGCTTTTCGTCGGCGCCCAATACGCTTGCGCCGGCGGAGTTGCTCAAGGACGCGCCGGCGGCCAGGCAGATGAAGGTGCTGTGGGTGTCCTGCGGCGATCAGGACTCGCTCTTCGACATCAGCACCGGCGTGCACGACTACCTCGCGGAGCAGAACGTCCCGCACATCTGGCACGTCGACGTGGGCGGAGCGCACACGTTCCCCGTGTGGAAGAACGACCTGTATCACCTGTCGACGCTGCTGTTCCGATGACGACACCGGCGGTGACACCGCGGCTACGGGCTGGCCGCGGTGTCACGTCTCATGGCGTCGTGCCCCGTGCGCGGCGGCTCAGAATCTGATCCGCAATCGTGCCGACGAGGATGACGGCGCCCATCACCGCGAAGTCGAGCGAGCCGGGAATGTCGAGCAGGTTCACAAGGTTGCGCAGCACCTGCAGCAGGGCCGCGCCCATGACGATGCCGAGCACGGACCCCTCGCCACCGCGCAGGCTGCAGCCTCCGACGACGGCGGCCGCGATCGCGTACAGCTCGTAGAAGTTGCCGTGCGAGGCGGGTGAGACCGAGTTGGTGTAGAAGGCGATGATGACCGCCGAGACGGCCGTCAGGGTCCCGGAGACCACGTACGCGCCGGCAACGACGGTCCGCGTGCTCACCCCGGCATAGCGGGACGCCTCCTCGTTCTGACCCACGGCGAACAGGTGCCGGCCGTAGACCGACCGGTGCACGAGCAGCCAGGCCACGACCGCGACCACGCACAGGATCACGAACGGCATCGGCACGCCCCAGAGATTGCCGGCGGCCAGCGCGCGGAGCCACTCGAAGCCCTCCCCGGTGCCGAACCCCTTGGTGGAATCGCGGGCGACGTATCGCGCGGCCCCCCGGTAGAGGAGCAGGCCGCACAGCGTGACGATGAACGGCTGGAGGCGCAGGCGGGCCACCAGGAAGCCGTGGGTGGCGCCGAGGCCGGTGCCCACGGCAATCACCGCCGCCAGGGCCAGGGCCGGCGGCCATCCCCATTCGACCAGCATCAACGACAGCAGCACCCCGAGCAGGGCGCAGATCGAGCCTGCCGACAGGTCGATGCCGCCCGTGATGATCACGACGCCGACGCCGATGCTGAAGATGCCGAACGTGCCGACGAGCCGCCCGACGTTCTGCAGGTTCGCCACGCTCAGGAACAGCGGATTCACCGCCGCGACGACCGCGCACAGCGTCACGAGCAACAGAAAGATGACGAGCTCTTTGCGTGTCATGGGTGACTCGGAGGTGTCCTGAGCGCGGTCACGCGACGGCGAGCTGCATGATGGACTCGGGCGTGCAGTCGGCGCGGGGCAGAATCCCCGTGACGCGCCCGTCGTGCATGACGGCGACCCGATCGCTGTGGGCGACGATCTCTTCGATGTCGCTGCTGACCATCACGACGGCGGCGCCGTGCTCGGCCAGCGTCCGGATCAGCCGGTGGATCTCGGCCTTCGCTCCCACGTCGACCCCCTGCGTCGGCTCGTCGAAGACGACCACGCGCGGCCGGAGGTTCAGCCATTTGCCGACGACGACCTTCTGCTGGTTGCCGCCGCTGAGGGTCGCCACCGGAGCCTCGATCGACGGGGTCTTGACCTGCATCGTCCCGGTGATGCGGCGCGCCGCCTCGGCCTCGACGCGCCGCGCGATGAGGCCGGCGCGGGCGTAGGAGGCGAGGGCCGGCAGCGTGAGATTCTCGCGGACGCTCAGCGCCGCGAGCAGGCCGCACCGTCGCCGGTCCTCGGGTACCAGGCAGATGCCCTGGCGGATGGCCTCGCGGGGCGAGTCGATCGCAAGCGGCTGTCCCTCGAGCAGGACACGCCCGCCGAGACGCGGGCCGATGCCGCAGATGGCCTCGGCCACCTCCGACCGGCCGGCGCCGACGAGCCCTGCGACCCCCAGCACCTCGCCGCGATGAACCGCCAGCGAGACCTCGGCGTCCGGGTAGCGACCGGTGCGGAGACGCTCGACCAGCAGCACCGCCGGTCCCGCGGCCGCCGCCGGCCGCACCGGCGTCGCCTCGATGGGGCGGCCGATCATCAGCCGGATCAGGGCATCGTGCGAGATCGACTCGCGCGGCAGCGTGCCGGCGTTCCGCCCGTCCCGCAAGACGACCGCGCGGTCGGCCAGCGCCTCGATCTCCGCCAGACGGTGCGAGATGTAGACGACGGCCGTGCCGGCAGCGCGCAGGTCCCGCAGCACCCCGAAGAGCCTGTCCGTCTCCCCGGATCCCAGGCTCGATGTGGGCTCGTCGAGGATCAGCACCCGGGCGTTCATCGACAGGGCGCGCGCGATGGCCACGAGCTGCTGCTGTGCCGCCGACAGCCGCCGCAGCGGCGTGCGCGCGCCGAGCGCGACGCCGATGCGGCGCAGTTGCCGCTCCGTGTCGGCGTCCATCCGCCGGCGGTCGAGCAAGCGGAGCGGTCCGCCGCGCGTCGGCTCCCGCCCGAGAAACACGTTGCCGGCCACGTCCAGCGTGTCGATCAGCTCCCGCTCCTGGTGGATGACGCCGATGCCGAGCCTGGCGGCATCGACGGGATCGTGCATGACGACCGGGGATCCGTCGATGCGGATGTCCCCGGCATCCCGGCGATGGATGCCGGCCAGGATCTTCATCAGCGTCGACTTGCCGGCCCCGTTCTCGCCCACGAGCGCCGCGATTTCGCCGGCCGCGAGGTCGAAATCCACCCGATCGAGGGCGACCACGCCAGGAAACCGCTTTGAGATCGCCGACATTTGCAGTAAAGGAACGGGCATCGATGGCCTCCGGTACCCCGGCGTGGGAGCAGCGCTGGCACCCCCTCCGCGAGGAGTGGGTGGTCGTGGCGGCGCACCGACAGGATAGGCCGTGGCAGGGGGAACGTGCCACGGCCTCGGCGCAGGCGACACCGGAGTACGTCGAAGGCTGCTATTTCTGCCCCGGGAACGAGCGGGTGAGCGGGGCCCGCAATCCGGACTACCAGTCGGTGTTCGTCTTCGACAACGACCATCCCTGCGTGGGCGGTGACGCGCCGCAAGCGCTCGAGCCGCCGCCGGGCATCTACCTGAACGCCCCGGCGACCGGTGTGGCGCGGGTGGTCAGCTACACGCCCAGGCACGACATGACGCTGGCGGAGCTGCCGGTCAGCGGCGTCCGGGCCCTGCTCGACGCGTGGCGCGAGCAGTACCTCGAGCTCGGCGCGATGCCGGACGTGCGTCACGTGCTGATCTTCGAGAACAAGGGAGAGGTGGTGGGTGTCTCGAACCCGCACCCGCACGGGCAGGTCTACGCCACAAACTTCGTGTTCCGGACGATCGAGACGGAGGCCGTCGCGAGCCGACGGTACTATCAGGAGCGCGGGCGCCCGCTGTTCCAGGACATCATCCGGAGCGAGCAGGAGGATGGACGCCGGATGCTGTTCGACAGCCCGTCGGCGGTGGCGTTTCTCCCGTACTTCGCGCGCTACGCGTACGAGTGCTACGTGGCGCCGAAGGCGACGCACGCGAGCCTCGCCACGATGGCACCGGGCGAGCTGGACGAGCTCGCCGTGGCGCTGAAGTCGCTCCTGGTCCGGTACGACAACCTGTGGCAGATGTCCTTTCCGTACGTGCTGGTCCTGCACCAGGCGCCGACCGACGGGGCCGACTATTCAGGGTTTCACTTCCACATCGAGTGTCATCCTCCCCTTCGCAAGCCCGGCCTGCTGAAGTACCTGGCCGGACCGGAGATCGGCGGCGGCAACTTCCTGTCCGACACGCGGCCGGAGTCGAAGGCCGCGGAGCTGCGGGCCGTCTCCGACGTTCACTACAGGGCCAACCATGGCTGATCCACGCGACCTGCTCGAGCCGATCCTCGGCCTTCACGCAGAGGTGCGCGACGAGATCGTGGCGGCCACCGAGCGGCAGTCGATCGAGGCGCTGGCGTCGATCGATCGAGACGGCGAGAGCGACACCATCTACGCCATCGACGTGCTCGCCGAGACCATCGTCTCGCGGTTCGCCAGGAGGCTCGAGCGCTCGCATGCCTTCGTGCTCGTCGCCGAGGGGCTCCCGGGCGGCCGCCGCTGCTATCCGGAGGGCAGGGACGAGGCGTTGGTCGACTGGCGGATCATCGTCGACCCGATCGACGGCACGCGCGGGCTGATGTACCAGAAGCGCAGCGGCTGGATCCTGACGGCGGTAGCGCCCAATCGCGGGCCCGCCACGTCGCTGCGGGACATCGTGCTGGCCGTGCAGACCGAGGTGCCGCTGGTCAAGCAGCACCTGTCGGAGCAGCTGTGGGTCGTGCGCGGCGAGGGGGTGCGGGCGCACCGGTACAACAGGCTCAACCGCGTGCGTGCGCCGATTCACCTCCGGCCGTCCGGCGCGTCGAGCATCGCGCACGGCTACGCGTCGATCGCCCGGTTCTTTCCGGGCGGGCGCGACGAGCTCGCCGCGCTCGACGAACAGATCGTCTTGGGTGCGCTCGGACCCGCGTCACCCGGCAAGGCGCACTGCTTCGAGGACCAGTACGCCACGACCGGTGGGCAGCTCTACGAGCTGACGGCTGGTCGTGACCGTCTCGTGGCCGATCTGCGGCCGCTGTTGCGAGGGCTGCTGGCTGGCCGGGGCCTTCCACCTCCGCTGACCTGCCACCCCTACGACATCTGCACCGCACTCATCGCCGAGGAGGCCGGCGTGATCGTCACCGACCCGTACGGACAGCCGCTCGACGCGCCGCTCGACGTCGAGGCCGAGGTGGCGTGGGTCGGCTACGCCAACGCCCGGATTCGCGCGCAGATCGAGCCGCTGCTGCTGGCTGCGCTGCGCGACCGGGGCTGGATCGACGGGGACGCGGAGCCGTCGAGGGCCGATGGCTGACCCCGTTGCCGGGCTCGACGCGTTCTGCGATCGCCTGCGGGCGCAGGCCCTCTTCGAGCGGGGCGCCCGGCTCGCGGTGTCGCGGGCGCCCGGGCGGCTCGACGTGATGGGCGGCATCGCCGACTACTCGGGCTCGCTCGTGCTGCAGCGCCCGATCGCCGAAGCCACCTTCGCGGCCGTGCAGCGGATCGACCGTCCCTTACTCGAGATCGTCAGCCTCGGTCGGATGCCGCACACGATGCCGCTCGAGGCCCTGGCGCCCGACGGCGAGCCGGTGGACTACGACACGGCCCGGCGACTGTTCGCCGAGGGCGAGGACCCGCCCCTCGCGTCGGCCCCACTCTGGGTGTCGTACGTGGCCGGCGCCTTCCTCGTGCTGGCCCGCGAGCGTGGCATGTCGCTGACCTCCGGCGCGCGCGTCGTCGTGGCGTCGGAGGTGCCCGAGGGCAAGGGCGTCAGTTCCTCGGCGGCCATCGAGACCGCCACCATGCACGCCGCGGCGTCTGCCTTCGGCGTCGCGCTCGAGCCGCGGGACCTCGCGCTGCTGTGCCAGACGAGCGAGAATCTCGTCTCCGGCGCTCCGTGCGGCGTGATGGATCAGATGACGTGCGTCTTCGGCGAGGCGGACCGGCTGCTGGCCCTGCTGTGTCAGCCCGCCGAGCTGCAGCCATCCGTGCCCGTCCCGGAGGATCTCGGGCTCTGGGGGATCGATTCGGGCGAGCGCCACGCTGTCGGGGGCTCCGACTACGGCGCCGTGCGCGCCGGCGCGTTCATGGGTCTGCGGATGGTGGCCGAACGGGTCGGCGCGCCGGTCGACTACCTGGCCAATCTCGCCCCGGCGGCGTTCGAGCGCGAGCTCGGAGACGGCCTTCCCGAGGAGATCGCGGGCGACCGGTTTCTGTCACGATACGCCGGCACGGCCGACACGGTGACGCGCGTGGAGCCGGGCCGGCGGTATCGTATCCGCGCGCCAACCGCCCACCCGGTCTACGAGCGCCGGCGGGCGGAGTGCTTCCGCGAGCTGCTGCAGGCGGAGCCGGACGAGGATCGCAACGTGCGCCTGGGCGCGCTGATGTACGAGTCGCACGCCAGCTACGGGGCCTGCGGTCTCGGATCGCCGGGCACCGATCGCCTCGTCGAGCTGGTCCGGGCCGGGGGACCGGCGGCCGGGCTGTACGGTGGGCGGATCACCGGCGGCGGGAGCGGAGGTACGGTGGCGGTGCTCGGACGGCGCGACGCGACCGGCGCCGTCGCGCGCGTGGCCGAAGCCTACGAGCGGGCGGTCGGATACCGGCCGTACGTGTTCGCGGGCTCCTCGCCGGGCGCGGTGGCGTTCGGCGCGCGGGCGATCACCCTGTGAGTGGAGAGGAGTACGAGCCGATGAGAGCATGTCGTCCGCACGCGGTTCTCGCGATGCTGTGTGTCGTGGCGCTGGTGGCAGGCTGCCGTGCCGGCGGTGGCGCGGATGCCGGAGCCGGCGGCCTGCGGCTGGCCTTCGTCACCAACAACTCCGCGGACTTCTGGACGATCGCGCGGCGCGGCGTCGAAGCGGCCGACGCGGAGCTGCCGGACGTCGAGGCGGAGTTCCGGATCACCGCAGACGGGACCGCCGCCGAGCAGCAGCGCATCGTCGACGACCTGCTCACCAAGGGCGTGGACGGCATCGCCATCTCACCCGTCGATCCCCGGAATCAGACGGCGATGATCGACGCCGCCGCGGAGCGGGCGATGGTCTTCACGCAGGACAGCGACGCGCCCCAGACCTCCCGGACGTGCTACATCGGCACGGACAACCTGGCCGCCGGGCGCCAGGCCGGGCAGCTCATCCGCGAGGCGCTCCCGGAGGGCGGCGAGATCATGCTGTTCGTCGGCAAGCTCGACGCGCAGAACGCGCAGGAGCGAATCCAGGGGATCCGGGAGGCGCTCGCGGGATCGGCGATCCGCATCATCGACGTGCGTACCGACGATGCCGACGACGTCCGTGCCAAGGCCAACGCCGCGGACACGCTCGTTCGCTATCCGGACATCGAGGCGCTCGTCGGGCTCTGGAGCTACAACGGCCCGGCGATTCTCAACGCCGTTCGCGAAGCCGGCAAGGTCGGCGAGGTCCGGATCGTGGCCTTCGACGAGGCCGACGAGACCCTGGTCGGCGTGCGCGACGGGGCGATCCACGCCACCGTCGTGCAGCAGCCGTACGAGTTCGGCTACCAGGCCATCATGCTGATGGCGCAGGCACTGCGCGGAGACCGATCGTTCATCCCGGAGAGCGAGCAGATCATCGTGCCGACGCTGGTGGTCAACCGCGAGAACGTCGAGGAGTTCATCGAGCGGATCAACGAGCTCCGAGGGCGCACGGCCGCGGAATGAGCGTGGGCGGTTCCCGCGAACGACGTGACACGAGCATCCGAGGTGACGGGATGAACCCGAACGAACGCCGCCGCTTTCTGTCGACCCTGGGCCGTACCGGTGCGCTGCTTGCCGCCGGATCGTGGCTCGACGCGATCGGCTACGCGCAGGTCGGCGCGGGGCCTGCGCGAGCGTTGATTCAGCCTGTTCCGGGGCGCGGGGACTTCGACCGGCGTCTGCTGGGGAGCTTCCTCGAGCACCTGGGCCGGGCTGTCTACACCGGCGTGTACGAGCCTGGCTCGCCCCTGGCCGACGCCAGCGGGTTTCGCACCGACGTGATCGGGGAGGTTCGCGAACTGGGCGTGCCCGTCGTGCGCTATCCAGGCGGCAACTTCGTGTCCGGCTACGACTGGCTCGACGGCGTGGGCCCGAAGTCGGAGCGGCCGACGGTGCTCGAACGGGCGTGGAACTCGCTCGAGACGAACCAGTTCGGCACCAACGAGTTCGTCGACTGGTGTCGCGCCGCCGGGACCGAGCCGCTCCTGGGGATGAACTTCGGCACCGGCACCGCGGAGATGGCCGTGGCCTACGTCGAGTATTGCAACGTCGACCGGGGCACGAAGTGGAGCGACCTGCGGCGGTCGCACGGCTACGAGCAGCCGCACGACGTGCGCTACTGGTGCCTGGGCAACGAGATGGACGGCCCGTGGCAGATCGGCCGGCTGGAGGCGCGCGCGTACGGCCAGAAGGCGCGCGACGTGGCGCGGCAGATGCGGGGCATCGATCGCGGGCTGCAGCTCATCGCCTGCGGATCCAGTAACTCGAACATGCCGACCTACCTCGTCTGGGACCGCGAGGTGCTGGAAGAGTGCTACGACCAGGTGGACGGGCTCTCGCTGCACGCCTACTACGGCAATACACGGGCGCTCACCGGAGGGAGTGCGGCGCGCTACCTGGCGATGAACCTGGACATGGACCGGCAGATTCGCGAGATCGGGGCGGTCTGCGACTACGTGCAGGCGCTCCAGCAGTCGAGCAAGCGGCTATGGCTGTCGTTCGACGAATGGAACGTCTGGTACCGGGCCCGCAGCGGCGCGGCGACCAACGGCGGCCGCGCGTTCGCTCCACGGTTGCTGGAAGAGGTCTACAACCTCGAGGACGCGCTGCTCGTCGGCGGCTTCGTCAACACGCTGCTGCGCAACGCCGATCGCGTGCGCGTCGGCTGCCTCGCGCAGCTCGTCAACGTCATCGCGCCGCTCGTGACCAGCGAGACCGGCGTCCTGCGGCAGAGCATCTACTACCCATATGCGTGGGCGCTTCGTTACGCGCGCGGCCGCGTGCTCGACGTGCGCGTGGAGACCGAGACGTATCCGATCTCGGCGGCGGGTCTGCAGGCCGACTTCGCCCGCAATGACGACGTGCCGTTCGTCGACGTCGTCGCGACGCACGACGCGACGAACGGCCGGGCCAGCGTGCTGATCCTGAATCGGGATCTGGACGCCGAGCGCGAGCTGGTACTGGAGTGGGGCGACGTCACGCCGACCCGCGTGCTCGCGTGCGAGACGCTCACCGGAGCCGACCTGAAGGTGTTCAATACCTTCGACGAGCCCCGTCGGGTCGTGCCGCAGCGACTCGACGCTCCCGCGCCGGGCGCGCGCATGACGTTCCGGCTGCCGGCGCGCTCCTATACGGTGGCCCAGTTCTCGACCGCATGACGCCCGACCCCCTTACGAATCCGTGATGACGCCCGACCCCCTTACGGATTGGTGATCGCGGCTCCATGCTATTCCGCCGGCGCATAACGACTATTCGCGATTGACACCTCCTGGGCGAACGGACACCCTCATGGCGCGCATGGCCTTCCCGTCTCGACCGGCCAGGGCGTGTTCCTGGGTATCGTTGGCCACGGCCTGAGGGCACGTCGTGCCGCCAAAGACCCCTGATCTCAACCTGCTGCCGATTGCCGTCGCGCTGTACGACGAGCTGAGCGTCAGCCGCGCGGCGCGGCAGCTCGGCATGAGCCAGCCCGCGGTCAGCAAGGCGCTGCGCCGTCTGCGCGAGACGTTCGATGACCCACTCTTCGTTCGCGGGCCCAGCGGGATCGTGCCGACGCCACGGGCCCACGCGATCGTCCGGGCTGCGCGGCCCCATCTCGAGCGTCTGCGCGAGGATCTGCTCAAGGGCGAGCGCTTCGATCCCGCCACGAGCACGCGGCCGATCGTGCTGGGCCTCTCCGACATCGCGGAGATGGCGTTCCTGCCGTCCATCCTCGACCACCTGCGCGCGCACGCGCCGAAATGTCCGGTGAGCACCGTGACCCTGCCGGACGAACGGCTCGCCGAGGGGCTGGAGCGGGGGGACGTCGACGTGGCGGCCGGTTTCTTCCCCACGCTCGCGCAGCGCAACTTCCGCCAGCGGAGGCTGTCGCAGCACGGCTTCGCGTGCCTCATGCGCGCGGGACATCCGCTCTGGAAGAGCCGGCTGACCGTGTCGGCGTACCTGGCGGCGGACCACATCGTCGTCCGTCGGGCCGGCCGCAGCCAGGAGGTGCTGGAGCGGTTCCTCGACCGGCGGAAGATGCGCCGCAAGGTGGCGATGTACACGGCCAACGTGCTGAGCGTGCCCTTCATCGTCATGGACACGCAGCTCGTGGCGACGCTGCCCTACGCCGTGGTCACGCGTTTCGCGTCGATCACGTCCCAGGTCGCGGCGGCGTTGCCGCCGTTCGAGCTCACCTACGACCTGAAGCTGCACTGGCATCGTCGATTCGACAACGAGCCGCGCAGCATCTGGCTGCGCGAGCAACTGGCCGCCGTCTTCAAGGATCACCAGTGGCTGGAGCCGCCCCAGGGGCCCGGCCCCTTCCTCGATGCGTAGAGGAGTGCAGAAAGGACGAGTCATGAAGCGAGCGAAGCGAACGATGTTCCTCGCGGCAGCCGTCGTGGTGCTGCTGGCCAGCGTCGCCGGCGGCCAGGGGCAGCGGGGCGGTCGCGGCGGACGGGGCGGGCCGCCTGGCGGCGGCCGCGGAGGCGGATTCGGGCCGGCCATGACGTCGCCGGCTCCGGTGATCCCCAACGTCCGGCCCGTCAGGTCGTGCGAGAGCCTCGCGTCGGTTGCCTTGCCGGACACGATCATCGAGTCCGCCATGGTGCACCCCGACAACGCCGGCGTGTGCCGCATCACGGCCATCACGACGCATCCGCCCATGGACGACCAGGTGCGGATCTGGGTGGCAATCCCGACCGCCAACTGGAACGGCCGCTTCCTCGGCACGGGCGGAGGTGGCTTCTCGGGCGGGAGTGAAGGTGGCGTCAACGGGCCGGCGGCCGCCGGCTACGCGTCGGGTGCCACCGACACCGGGCACGCGGGCGGAAGCGGCAGCTTCGCCCTGAGCGCCGACGGCAGGCTGGACTGGCAGTCCATCCGCAACAACGCGCACCTCGGCATCCACGAGATGACGGTGACCGGCAAGGCGCTCACGCAGGCGCTGTACGGCGTGGCGCCCCGGTTCTCGTACTTCAACGGATGCTCCACGGGCGGGCGTCAGGGCCTCATGGAGGCGCAGCGCTATCCGCTGGACTACGACGGCATCGTCTCGGCGGCGCCCGCGATCAACTGGAACCGGTTCCACATCCAGCACCTCTGGGGGCCGGTGGTGATGAACGCGGCCGACAACCCCGTGGCGCCGTGCAAGCTCGCGGCGGCGACGCAGGCGGCCATCGCTGCGTGCGACACCATCGACGGCGTGGAGGACGGCGTCATCGAGGACCCGCAGCGCTGCACGTACGACCCGCGGCCGCTCGTCGGCACCTCGGCGGGGGACTGCGGCACCTTCACCGAAGGCGACGCCAACGTGATCCGGTGGCTGTGGGAAGGACCGCACCGGCAGGACGGCAGCCGCATGTGGTACGGGCTGCCGCGTGGCGCCGATCTCGGCGCGCTGTGGAGCAGCCGCGGCGAGCCCCTGCAGCCGCAGCCGTTCGGCATCTCGATGGACTGGTTCCGGTACTTCCTGACGCGGGATCCCGAGTTCGACGGCAATGCCGTGACACCGGATCTCTACGAGCGCCTCTGGGACCAGTCGGTGGAGGAGTTCGGGATCGTCATCGGCACGGACGACCCGGATCTCACGGCATTCCGTGACCGGGGCGGCAAGGCCATCGTGTGGCACGGGTGGGCCGATCAGCTCATCACCGCCCACGGGACGGTCGACTACTACCGGCGCGTACAAGAAAGGACAGGCGGAGCGGACGAGGCGGCCCAGTTCATCCGGCTCTTCATGGCGCCCGGCGTGACGCACTGTGCCGGGGGCCCCGGGCCGCAGCCGACGGGGCAGCTCGAGGCGCTGATGGCGTGGGTCGAGCAGGGCAGGGCACCGGAGACGATCCTGGCCACGCGCCCCGCGCAGGACGGCGTGACACGGTCGCGGCCGCTCTGTCCCTATCCGCAGGTCGCCAGGTACACCGGCAGCGGCAGTACGGACGCCGCCGCCAACTTCACGTGCAGCGCGGGATTCTGACCGCAGCGCATGGGTGATCACAGGACCCAGGTAGGGATCGTCGGAGCCGGCCCGGCAGGACTGCTGCTGGGCCAGCTCCTGCACCTCAACGGCATCGACTCGGTCATCGTCGAGAACCGTAGCCGGGACTACGTGATCGACCGTGTGCGGGCCGGCGTGCTCGAGCAGGGCACCGTGGACCTGCTGCACGCGATGGGGCTGGGCGGCAGGCTGGGGCGTCTCGGCCTGCGGCACGACGGGCTGTACGTCAGCTTCGGGGGATGCCGGCACCGCATCGACCTGGCGGAGCTGATTTCGGGCAAGGCGATCACCGTCTATGGACAGAACGAGGTGGTCCGGGACCTGATCGACGCGCGTCTGGCGACGGCGCGTCCGCTGCACTTCGAGGCGGACGACGTCTCGCTTGGCGCGCTCGACACCGACCGCCCCATGCTTCGCTTTCGCCACGAGGGCGCCGGGCACGCGGTGCAGTGCGACTTCATCGCCGGCTGCGACGGGTTCCACGGGATCTGCCGCCCGTCGGTCCCCGACGGCGTGCTGACCGTGCACGAACGGGTCTATCCGTTCGGCTGGCTCGGCATCCTGGCCGAGGCGGCCCCGTCCTCCGACGAGCTGGTGTACACGTACCACGAGCGGGGGTTCGCGCTGTTCAGCATGCGGTCTCCGACGATCACGCGCCTGTACCTGCAGGTGCCCCCGGAGGAGCCGATCGAGAACTGGCCGGACGACGCCATCTGGGACGAGATGGTGGAACGGATGAGGACGAGCGACGGCTGGCGGCCGAACGTCGGCCGCATCATCCAGAAGGGGGTGACGCCGATGCGCAGCTTCGTTGCCGCGCCGATGCGGTACGGTCGCCTGTTCCTGGCTGGCGACGCCGCGCACATCGTCCCGCCGACAGGCGCGAAGGGGCTGAACCTGGCGGCCTCCGACGTCCTGGTGCTGGCCCGGGCGATCAAGGGGTTCTACGAGGGCGGCCGCACGGACTGGCTCGAGGCGTACTCGGACGTGTGCGTGCGCCGCGTGTGGAAGGCGCAGCGGTTCTCGTGGTGGATGACATCGACGCTGCATCGCTTTCCGGGCGAGACGGCGTTCGACCACCAGCGGCAGATCGCCGATCTCGACTACCTCACGAGCTCGCGTGCCGCGATGACGAGCCTGGCGGAGCAATACGTTGGTCTGCCGCAGGACGTGTCGCTCGAATCGGTCGGGCTGCCAGAGCTGGCCCGGCACGGGCACTAGACACCAGCCGGAGGTCCCCATGGTCAGCGTCCTCGTCGTGATGGCCGCGGCGGCGTTGCAGCAGCCGCCCGCGTGTGACGTGCTGCGGACGATGTCGCTGCCGCAGGCGACGATCACCGCGGCGGAGCTCGTCCCGGCTGGCGCTCCGGCTCCGGGGCGCAGCGGCCGCGGCGGGCAGGGCGAGCCCCTGCCGGCGCACTGCAGGGTCGCCGCGACGCTGACACCATCGGCCGACTCGCACATCGAGATGGAGCTGTGGCTGCCCATCGAGGGCTGGAACGGCAAGTTCCTGGCGGTGGGCAACGGCGGCTGGGCCGGCAGCATCTCGACCGGCGCGATGGCGGGCGGGCTGCGGCGCGGCTACGCCACGGCGTCCAACGACACGGGCCACACGGGCGGGAGCGCGGAGTTCGCCCTGGGCCATCCCGAGAAGCTCGTCGACTTCGGCTACCGCGCGATGCACGAGATGGCCGTACAGTCGAAGGCCCTGATCCAGGCCTTCTACCGGCGCGGCCCCGAGCTGTCCTACTACGAGGGATGTTCCACCGGCGGCCGCCAGGGCCTGATGTCGGCGCAGCGCTTCCCCGAGGACTTCGACGCCATCGTGGCGGGCGCGCCGGTCTACAACGTGGTCCACCTCAACGTGTCGCAGGTCGCGCTGCAGCTCGGCATGCTCCGGAATCCAGCGAGCCTCGTGCCGCCGGACAAGCGCAGGCTGTTCGCCGACGCGGTCGTGGCCGCCTGTGATCCACGCGATGGCGTCACGGACGGGATCGTCAACGAGCCGCGTGCCTGCCGCTTCGATCCCGCCGGGCTGGCCTGCGTGGCAGGCGGCCCCCCGACTTCGCTCGGGGCGGGTGGGGCCGGCGGGGATGCCTGCTTCACGCCAGAGCAGGTCGAGAACGCCCGCAGCGCGCACGGACCGGTGACGACGGAGGATGGCACGCTCGTCTATCCCGGACGCTCACCAGGCTTCGAGGCCGGCTGGCGCATCCCCACGCCCGGCACGCCGTTGAGCCCGCTGTGGAGCGGCACGGTCGCGTACATCGGGCGTCAGGATCCCGACTGGGATCCCGCGACGTTCGATCTGGAGACCGATCTGGCGCTGGCGCTCGAGCACGGCGGCTTCATCGAGGCAAGCGATCCCGACCTGGAGGCGTTCAAGGCGCGTGGCGGCACGCTGCTCCTGTATCACGGGTGGGCCGATCCCGGTCCCGCCCCGGAGAACACGATCGACTACCACGAGGCCGTAGCCGACACGCTCGGTGGCGATCAGGGCGACTGGATGCGGCTGTTCCTGATGCCAGGCGTCGGCCATTGCGGTGGTGGCGTCGGGCCCGACCAGGCGGATTTCCTCGGCGCGCTCGAGCGCTGGCGGGAACAGGGCGAGGCTCCCGACCGGATCGTGGCGACGCGGCCGGCTGGCCGCGGGGGGGCCGGGACGGCGATGTCGCGTCCGTTGTGCCCGTACCCGCAGGTGGCGCGATTCACCGGATCGGGGAGCACGAACGAGGCCGGGCGCTTTGCGTGCGTCGCCCCATGAACGGGAGCCGTGTCGTCGTACGTCAGGTCAGCGGCGCGCACAGGATGCCGTGTCACGGTCCGCTGCAACTGCGGGTCAGGCGACTTCATTGCAGCGCCTTGAACATGACGTACGCATCGACGAAGCCGCGCCGGGGCCGCATGTTCACATGGTACGTCCAGTGGACCTTCCGTTCTCGAACGCAGCGCTGGATGAACGCGAGTGCGTCAGTTGGAAGGCTTCGGCCCGTCGGCATCGGGTCACGGTATCGTCAGTTCGTCCTTCCTGTCGAGTCCTGCCTCAGAGGGCTAACGCCAGGCATCAGCCGCAGCGCTCAGCGATCACCTGCGCTGTCGGCTGCATGCCCTGTTAGACCGCGTGTCACTGCACATCCCGCAAGGGAACACCCTGGCCGGCGCGAAGGGCGCTTCGTGCTTCCTCTATGCGTCGCAGGAACTCCGGATGGTGCTCCAGCCGGTATTCGAACCAATCGTCCTCCGACTCGAAGCCGATGAGGATTCCCGCGGGTCGACCGTGCCGCGTGATGAGGATCTCCTCGTCTACCGCAAGTCTGAGGTACTTCGAAAGGTCATCCTTCACCGCCGCTAGGGCCACCTCCCGTGCCGGCTTGCGCTGGCGTCCCTTGCTCGTTGAGCCACGACTGGGCTTCGGCCTTCGTGACGATCGCGAGGACTTCGACTTGCGCTTCTGTAACGTCATAGAACACCCGGATGTCGCCCACGCGAAGGCGGTACTGAGGCTGGCTCAGGCCACGCAGTCGCTTGATCCGACTCTTGCTGACCTTGGTCGGCTCGTGCGTCAGATGCAGAGCCAGGGCCTTCACCACTCCCGTCCGAATCGGCACCGGCAGATTCTTGAGGGCCGTCGCGGCCGTCGGCGCGAGAACGATCTCGAAGGCCACTCTGGCCAGATTCTAGCCAGAATTCAGCGACATTTCAAATGGGTCCTTCGCGCAGCGATCCAACTACCTATTCGGCCACATGGGGCCGGTCCCGATCGCGGCTCTCGCCGCCTATTTCCGTCGGCCACGAATCGGCAGAATCCGCGCAAGTCGTTGACGCCTCGAATCCTAGCATGGCCGATCCGCGATGCGGAGAACGGGATCGGCCGCGGCGGCTGCAGCCTCTTCTGGATGTGGAGTGGACAGTGGGCACCTGACGCCGCGAGCGTCGCAGCCTATCTTTGGGACCGCACTGGTCGGCTGGACGCAGCTTCAACAACTCGAACGCGATCGGGCAGGCGCGCTCGTGGAGGCTCTCCGAGATCGGCCGCGTGGCTCACAGCCTATCGACCGGACTGCCACCGCGTCGCGCTCCGTCAGGAGCGCCGTCGCCTCCAAGGATCGCCCCCCGCCACCCCCGCCGTCAGTCGCACGGCTGCCCGGAGCACCGACGTGCCTGGCTGTGCTCGCGGACGATCACGTGACCCCGTTCGCCTGGCTTGCCCTGGCGGTGACCGGTCTCCTCGTCGTCCTCGAGGCCCTTGATCTTCTCGGCGCTGCGGTCGTCGGCCTGTGCGCTGTGATGATCACTCGCGCGCGCGGGAGTCCAGGATCTCGACGATCGCCCGATGCCGCATCTTTTCGGCCCAGGCGCGAGGCGTCGCCCAGACCTCGGCATCGACCTCGACGGGGTCGGCTCCACGCGCGAGGAACAGGTCGACCATCGCGGTGCGTCCCCACCGGCAGGCCCAGCCGAGCGGCGTGCTCTTCAGCAGGTCGTCCCGCACGTCCAGGCGGGCGCCGGCATCGAGGAGCAGCGTGGCCAGGGCGAGGCCGACGCCGTGATCGCGCGTCACGACCTCGTGCAACATGGTCTGGCCTTGACCCCAGCGGTGGTGCGGCCCGCAGCGTGCGAGGATGAGCCTGAAGCATTCGACACTGTCGGCCTGCTGCCGGTCGTCGTAGTCCTCGTGACCCGGCAAAGGACGCCAGAGCATGCCGAACCAGCGTGGATCGTCGGCCGGCCAGTCCACGTGCTCGAGCGCCTTGCGGGTGATCTCGACCGACAGGCTGCTGGCGCCGCCCCACAGGAGTTGCTCCGCCACCGTGTGGCCCGAGAAGTCGTTCGGCTCGAGGTGCGGGTCGATCTCACCGGCGAGCATCTTCCGGGCGATGTCCGTCTGGCGTGCGTAGCCGGCGGAGCCCGGGTCGAGCCAGCCGCCGTGCTGCTCGATGAGCGCGATCATCTCCGGCCGGCCGCCGCCGTAGGCCCGGAAGGCGGGCGAGCCCGCGGCGAAAACCTGCGCGTTCGGATCCGCGCCGCGCTCGAGCAGCAGGCGCGCCATCTCGATGCGGTCGAGGACGACCGCCTGAAACAGCGGGCCCGAGGCGGACCAGGTCTGCTCCTCGGCGTGCCCGACCTGGATGGGCTCGTCCGGATCGAGCCCGAGATCGAGCAGGCGGCGCAGCACGTCGGGGTGGTTGCCCTTCACGGCCGCCTCCAGCACGCCGGTGTCCAGCAGGTCTTCCTTCGTGCGAGTCGCCAGATAGTCCCATCGCCCGAGCGCGGCGGCCGACAGCGGCGAGAGTCGCGCGCCGCGCGCCAGCAGGAGCGCGGAGACGGCCTCGAGCGTCACGTGGTTGAAGAGCCAGGGGCCGCCGCGACCGGTGGCGGCGAAGTCGAGCGGCGTCCAGCCCTGCTCCGACGTCCGGTTCACGTCTGCGCCGTGGTCGAGCAGCCACCGTATCATTCGCAGCGCGCCTCGGCCCGCCGCCTGGTGCAGCAGCGTGACGCCGTCCGGGGGGCACATCTCCGCCAGCTCGGGATGCTCGTCGAAGACCGCCACCACGGCTTCCTCGCCACCCGACGAGAAGGCGTTCCGCAGCTTCTTGCGTACGGCCTCGTCCGGCACCTCGGGCCCACGCGCGCCGCGACGCTCCCGTGCCTCGCGGATCGCGTCCAGGACTTCCTCGTAGCCCCGGTCCCGGGCGATGACGTAGGGGCCGGTCGCGTCGCGGTTTGGCCAGATGCCGCCCTCGGTATCCGCCCCGAACTCGAGCAGTAGCCTCGTCATCGGGAGATCGCGGCGCAGCACGGCCATGTGCAGGGCACGCGTCTCGCCGCGCCCGAGATCGACGATCTCCGGGCGCCGGACGAGCAGCGCGCGGGCGGCCTCGACATCCCCGCGCTCGACGGCCTCGTGGAGCCGTGCCGCCGTGACGCCGTCGACGGCGGCCTTCAGCTTCGGCCAGCTCTCGAAGCCGTATGTTCGTGCGAGCACGAACTGCGCGTCGTGGAGGGCGAAGGTCGCCCGCGTGGCGGTGCGGTGGTAGGCGGCCACCTCCGAGACAGCGTCAGGCCGCTGCTCACGATAGGCGTCCAGCAGCTCCTTCGCCTGACGCCTGAGCTGGTCCAGATCGGGGTTTGCGCGCATCGCGCGCGTCGGCGGGCGGGCGGTCATGTGAGCTCCCTTCCAGGCCGTGCCTCCGGCACCGGCCGCGCGCCCGTGGTCCGCTCCTCCGGGCTGGAAAAGAGTTCAGTTCGCTGTGTCGCGCACGACATGCCGAGTCGGGGTGGACGCCGTCCTTCCCGCGGACCTGGTGGGCGCCCCGAGCGCCCGCGGCAAGCGTAGCAGAATCAGCGTCGGCCCCGCTGGAATCCACGAGGCGGGGCTCGGGTCCGCCTACGACGCGAGCACCGCGTCCATCTGGCCGAGCGCGGCCCCGATGCCTTCCTCCACGCCCATGGCCACGAGCTGCTCCATGGCCTCGAGGCTCGCGAAGGTCGAGACGGTCGTCATGCGTGTGCCGCCGGGGATGGCTTCGAGCGAGAGGCGCATGCGCATGGTGGGCATGGCGGGGTTCGGTGCGCCGGTCTCGTCGGCGAAGCCGTCCTCGATCTCGAGCCCGTGCGGCGCGTCCACCCGCACGAACCGCCACCAGCCGCGGGACGTCGTCCCGTCCGGCCCGGTCATGACGTAGGCTGCCTGGCCGCCCACGACGAGCTCGTGCGCCGTGAACCGGGCCGGCCATTCGGGCGGCCCCCAGAACCGCTCGAGCTGGCGGGGGTCCGCCCACGCGGCCCACACGCGCTCGACGGGAACGGGGAACTCGGCCTCGACGGTCAGGGTCAGGGCCTTGGGGTCCTTGCTGACGGAACGAACGGGCATCACGCGTCTCCTTCGCGAGGGCCGGACAGCCACTGGTCCAGGTGTTCGATGCGCCTTCGCCAGATCGCCTCGAGCCGATCGAGGAGCTGGCGCGCGCGACGGACGGTCGTCGGGTTGCCGCGCACGATCTGCTCGCGGCCGCGGCGCTGCTTCCGGACGAGACCAGCGCGCTCGAGGATCGCGACGTGCTTCTGCACGGCCGCGAAGCTCATGTCGTAGGCGCCGGCCAGCGCGCTGACGTTGTGAGACTGCGTCATCACCCGGGTCACGATGTCGCGTCGCGTGACGTCGGCCAGCGCGTGGAAGATCAGGTTGGTCTGAGTGCCGCTGAGCATTTGAAATACAACCTATTGGTTGTATATTAGCCGGAGTCGCCAGGCGGCGCAAGTCGCCGGATTCCGTTGTGGCTGCCCGGCCGCATCTCCCGGCACTCGATCGTTCCTCAGCCGGCACCGGGAAGACTCCCCACGCGTGGGCGGGACGGTCCCGCCAAGTATGATGGCTGGTCTGCTGCGGAGTCGGGACGGCTTCCCAGGGCTCCCGCGCGACAGCGTGACCGCGCCACATGGGAGCCACGGCGGAGCGATGAAGGACAACCGACTGCTGGACGGCAAGGCGGTCCGCGACCGCATCCTCGCGGACTTGACCGAGCGCGTGCGCGCGGCGGAGGCGCGGCACCGGATCGGCCGGCTCGTGTCGATCTGCATCGGCGAGCACAAGGCGGTCGACGTCTACGTGCGTGGCCAGGCGCGCGCCGCGGCGAAGATCGGCCTCCGCTTCGAGGATCAGACCTGGCCGGCCACGCTGACGCAGGACGAGTGCAAGGCGCGCATCGTGGCCATGAACGACGATTCGGACGTGCTGGGCATGATCCTGCAGCGTCCGGTTCCGTCGCACATTCACGGGCGCTCGCTCGCCTCGGCGATCCACCCGCTCAAGGACATCGAGGGGATGAACCCGGCCTCGATCGGCAACATCGTCTACAACGACCTGGCGCTGGCACCGTGTACGGCGGCAGCCTCGGTCGAGCTGATCAAGGCTACCGGCCTCGACCTCCATGGCCTGGAGGTCGTGATGATCGGCCACTCCGAGATCGTCGGCAAGCCGGCAGCGTTCATGCTGATGGCCGAGGGGGCGACGGTCACGGTGTGCCACCACATGACGCGCTCGGTGGCCGCGCACTCACGGCGTGCCGACGCCGTGCTCGTGGCCGTGGGGAAGCCCAGGTTCCTGCACGCCGACATGGTGAAGCCGGGCGCAGCGGTCATCGACATCGGCATCAACCAGGTGACCGGGCCGGACGGCGCGGTGACGATCGTCGGCGACGTGGACACCGACGAGGTCAAGGAAGTGGCGAGCTGGGTGACGCCGGTGCCGGGCGGTGTGGGCCCGGTGACCGTCGCCATGTTCATGCGCAACGCCCTCGCCGCGCACGCCAGGCAGCTCGCCGCCGGGTGGTTGCCCTGATCGAACCGCGGTCGGGCGTCCTGGAACGACGCCCGACCCCCTTACAGATCTGGCATGACGCCCGACCCCATTACGGATCCGTCAGCTAGTCGATCTTGATGCGCTCGCGGAACTGCTGGTTCTCGTTGCAGACGAACTCGATCAGCTCCTGCTCGGGCATGATGCGGAAGTCCACCCGCACCGTCCAGGGCTCCGTGTACGCCTTCGGGTCTTCCAGCGTGAGGTCGACCTGGAGCTGGCCGTAGCTCGGACGCCGGAAGCGCTCGATGAACGTGGCCTCGCGGCTGTAGGGGCTGCCGTTGACGTCGAGCCAGCCGTCGGACGGACCGTCCTCGGCGCCGCGCAGGTTGTTGGTCTCGACCACCAGGTCGTCGCCCTCCCAGCGGCCCACGGAATAGCCGTACCACCACGGCTGCGGCTCGCCCTGCGGCGGCAGTTGACGGCCATCGAGGTAGATGTGACGGATGCCGTAGTTGGCCTCGTACTCGATCAGGATGAGATCGTCCGTCTGGATGATCTTCCGGGGCTGCGGCTGCTGATGGAACTGCAGGAAGCCCATCGGCAGGCACATCGCGTCCGGGTTGTCGCGGGCCTGAAGGTCCATTCGCTCCTTCCGCAGCGCCGCGGCCCACTCCGTGTAGGGAAGGCCGTCCTCCATGTTGCCGCCCGCCTCGAAGAAGGTGGCCACCGGGGGGCCGTCCGGATCGAAGGGAAAGCGGTCGGTCGGCGGCTCCAGCGCGACGCCGCCGCGCCCGCGTCCGCCACGCCCGGCCTGCTCGCTCGGTTCGCCGTCTCCTCCCGCGGCGGCACCGTCACCGCCACGGCCAGCCCCCTCGGTCGCCGCCGGAGCCGCGTCGCCCCCCCGGCCCGCGCCTCCGGCCGCCTGGGCATCGCTTCCGGCATCGCTTCCCGGCCCACCGCCTCGACGTCCCCCGCGGCCACGCCCACCGGGGGGGCCGCTGTTGGCGCGCGTCCACAGGCCGGAAAAGTCGGGGCGCCCGTCGGCCGTACGCGGCGTCGGAGCATCCATCCGTACGTTGCCCTCGGCGTCACGGGGGGTCGACGGATCGGGGAATTCCGGCCACTGGGCGGCCACCGACACCGACAGCGCCACGGCCAGGCCCGTCACGAGGATCGTCGCTCTCTGCATTCGCATCTCTCGGGTAATCGAGGTGTGTCGAGCCGGCCGCCGGGGCGGCTCGGCGTCTCATCGTATTACGAAGCCCGCCACCGGTCCCTTTCACCACGCAGGCTGCCCGAGCGCACCGCCTTGCCTGGCGCCGTGAGGCGAGGCTATTGTTGAGTTAACACGTAATCTTATAGGCGGAGTCGGATTGATCCGGAGGGGTGAATGGCAAAAGGACTGGCGCAGGCCCGGGTTCGCGAGCTGGCCAGGGACGCCGCGGCGAAACTGTTGCAGGAGCTCAAGGCGGAGGTCGCCGCCATCGAGCGGACGTTCCCCGAGCTCGGCGGCAAGCAGCGCTCGCGGACCATCGGCAAGCTCCGCAAGCGCGGCCGCAAGATGTCGGCGGCGGCCCGCAAGGAGGTGTCCAGGCGCATGAAGAAGTACTGGGCCGAGCGCCGCAAGGCGAAGGCCAAGGTCAGGTAGGCCTCCTCGTGCCGTCCGCCTCGTCCTCGAGGACGAGCGCGGCACACCGTTCGCCGATGGCCACGCACGCCGCGTGCGTGGGCGCGTTGATGGCCTCGGGCATGATCGAGGCGTCGGCCACGCGCAGTCCGTCCATGCCGCGCACGCGGAGCCGGGCGTCCACCACGGCGTCCGGATCCGTGTCCGGTCCCATCCGACAGGTGCCCACCGGGTGATAGATCGTGTCGGCTCGCTGCCGCACGAAGCGCTCGAGGTCGCCGGTGGCGGTGACGCCGGCTCCGGGATCCGTTTCCTCTCCGCGCAGTCGATCGTAGGCCGTGGAGGCCGCGAGCTCCCGGACGAGGCGCACGCCGCACGTGAGCGCGCGGACGTCCTCGTGGCGTTCCAGGTAGCCGGCGCGGACGAGCGGCGCCGCGAGCGGATCCGACGAGCGCAGCGTGACGGCTCCGCTCGACAGCGGGCGCACCAGCGAGATCGCGATCGTCACGAACGGATCCGGCTGGGCCAGCCCGCGTCCCACGTACAACTGCAGGTCGGCCGGCGAGCCAGCCCCGGGCGAGGCGGTGAACAGGCAGGCGGTGACCGTCGAGCCGGGCAGCGTGGTGCGGCCGGCCCAGCGGACGGGGAGCTTCAGGTGATCCTGCAGGTGCCGCCCCACGCCCGGCAGGTCCGCGGCGACGTCGAGCCCGTGCGCGTGCAGCGCATCGGCCGGGCCGATGCCCGAGAGCTGCAGCAGCCGCGGCGAGTCCACCGCCCCCGCACAGAGAATCACCTCCCGTCGCGCGCGTGCGCGTTCGAGGCGGCCGTCCCGCAGGTACTCGACGCCGGTCACCCGACGTCCCTCGATCAGCAGGCGCGTCGCCTGCGCGGGCGAGCGCAGGGCGACGTTGGGCCGCCCCAGCGCGGGGACGAGGAACGCCGCGGCGGTACTGTGTCGCCGTCCCCCCAGGATGTTCTTGCGCACGAAGCCGGCGACGCCGTCCGGCTCGGGGCCGTTGAAGTCGTGGTCCCGATCGACGGCGAAGCCACGCTCCCCGGCGGCGTCGAGGAAAACCTCGTGTCCGGCATGGGGGTCACGGCAGCGGTTGACGGCCAGGACGCCGGGCTCCGGCGGCTGGCCACCCTCGCCCATGTCGTGCCGCTCGACGCGGTCGAAGCACGGTCGCAGGCCGTCGTAGCCCCAGCCCGGATTGCCGCGGGCTTCCCATCGGTCGTACGGCTGCCGGTGACCGCGCACGTGCACCATGGCGTTGATGGCGCTCGACCCGCCGAGCACGCGTCCGCGGGGGAAGAGGAGCGACCGGCCGTCGAGGCCCGGCTCGGGCTCGGTGGCGTAGCCCCAGTCGTAGGCCGAGCCGGTCAGCGACGTCCAGCGACCGGGCGTGAGCACCGCCGGGTCGTGTTCGCCGGACTGGCCTGCCTCGACGAGCAGTACGCGCACCGACGGATCGGCCGACAGGCGATTGACGACGACGCAGCCGGACGAGCCTGCGCCGATGACGATGTAGTCGGCCTCCTGCGAGAGTGCCATGATCGTGTCCCGGGTGACGGTCGTGTCGCCGGGTGCTGATATCCTATGGGCCCCGGTCAGAATACGATGGCCAACTTCGGCGCCGAGGCGCCCGCCCGGCGAGGCGCGAAGAGCGCGCATACCGGGAGTATGCAAGCGATGAGCAACGAAGCCCGGCGGGATGCATCGGTGGTCAAGTGGCCATGTTATTCCGACCGGGGCCCTGAGCGGTCAATCGCCGAATCGGTCGGCACGGTGACGAGGAGCGAGTCATGGCCAGTTACAAGTGTGCGAAGTGCGGGATGAGCATCGGCACGATGACGTGCGGGCAGTGCGGCAAGGAACTGGTCCACGACACGCTGACCAAGCCCGACGGCAGCTCCGTCCACATCTCCCAGTGCCCGGACGGCCACGGCAAGGTGAAGTCGCCGATGTGCTGCGGGCAGGACATGGCCTGTACGGTCTGATTCCGCATCTCGCGCCTGGCCTCGGGCAGCCCACGCGCCGGGCGGTCAGGCGAGCGTGCCGGCGACGAGCAGATGGCGGTCGCCGATGGGCGACACGTCGAGGGCCAGGCCGGCGGCGGCGAGCTGCCCGCTCACCTCGTCCGGGGTGAAGGCCGCGCACAGCGAGTTGAAGAAGTCGAGCCGCAGGATCGGGTCCTCGTCTGCGGCTGCGGCGTCCACGACGGCCTGCGCGGCCTCCCGCGTGTCCGGCCGGACGAGGTCCATCACGCAGACGACGGCGCCAGGCCGTCCCAGGTTCGCCACGGCGCGCCACAGGACGGTCGGGTCGGCCAGGTGGTGGAGCAGGTCCTTCGACAGCACGGCGTCGAACGATCCGGCCTCGAAGGGCAGCGCTGGCAGGCGCGCGCCCACGAGCCTGACGCGCCGGTCGAGTCCGGCGACCGTCACGGCCCGCCGCGCCAGGCGCAGCATGGCCGCCGAGCCGTCGACGGCGGTGACGTGCATGTCGGAGGCTGCTCGAGCCAGACGGATGGTGACGTCACCGGGACCGCATCCGAGATCGATCGCACGGCGGCCCGGTCGGGGTCCGATCCGGAGCGCGGCGTCGACGAACCGCTGGTTGGAGGCGCCGAAGTCGGCCCTGGCGTAGGCGAGGGCCTGTTCCTCGTCGTTCATCAGCTCGCGTTCGGGAGTTCGCAGCATGGGCGAAGCCCTGAGGGGCCGCTCACTCCTCGGGATCGAGCGACTGTTTGTGCCGGCGCCAGGCCCATCGCGCGAGGCTGACGGCCATGAGCCCGATGGCGCCGCGCTTGAGCAGGCGGTAGGCCTTGGGACGCATGGCGTCGGCCACCATCAGGCGGCGGTAGACGGCGGCCTCCGGCGGCGGCTGGACTTTGGGTGGCCGGCTGTCGGATGGTGCCGGGACCCAGCGTTCGAGGAAGGCGAACGACTCCGAGGCGCAGGCGGGACATTGCACCCTGTCGTGGATTTCCTCGCAGTCGAGACAGAGGCGCGCGTTGTGCAGCTGCACGGGCGTGCCATGATCTTACGACGGAGGCGCCCCGGCGCGCGGATCGGGGCGCGGCGATCGCGCGACCTGCACGGGGTTGCCCAGGGGGAGTGATGCCGAGGACGAGACTGTGGTCTGTCGTGGCCGTTGGCTGTGTGCTCGGCGCGGGCTGTGCCGGGCCCGAGCCGTCGACCGGCGCGCGTGGCGACCGTCCCAACATCCTGGTCATCGTCGCCGACGACCTCGGCTACGCCGATCTCGGCGCCTACGGTGGAGACATCCGCACGCCCAGCATCGACGCACTGGCTGCCGAGGGGGTGCTGCTCACGCAGTTCCACGCCTCGCCGCTGTGCGCCACCACGCGCGCGATGCTGCTGACGGGGAACAACAACCACGTCGCCGGCCTCGGCCGACAGGGCAGTCTCCCCGGCCCCGTGATTCCCGGCCTGGCCGGCTACGAGAACCACCTGTCGGACCGCACGGCCCTGCTGCCGCGATTGCTGCGCGAGTCCGGCTACCGCACGTACATGGCCGGCAAGTGGCATCTGGGCGAGGTGGTCGAGCACTCGCCCTGGGCCGCCGGCTTCGACCGGTCGTTCGCGATGAAGTTCGGTGCCGGCAACCACTTCGACGGCACCGGCATGCGGGAGGAGGACCGGCCCAAGTATTTCGAGGACGACGCGGAGGTGGACTGGCCTGAAGGCGCCTACTCCACGACGCTCTATACCGACACGCTCATCGGCTACCTCGAGGATCACGCGGCCGGGCACGCCGACAGCCCGTTCTTCATGCTCGCCGCGTACACGTCGCCCCACTGGCCCCTGCAGGTGCCCGACGAGGATCTGGATCTCTACGCCGGCCGCTACGACCAGGGGTACGACCGGCTGCGCGAGGAACGGTTCGCGTCCCTGCAGGCGGCCGGCATCGTGCCCGCCGGCGCCGAGCTGCCGCCGCGCAATCCGGCGATCGTCCCGTTCGACAGCCTCGACCCGGCCATGCGCCGCCGCGAGTCGCGGAAGATGGAGCTCTATGCGGCGATGGTGGACAACCTGGACCGGCACGTGGGACGGCTGCTCGAGACGTTGCGGGCACGCGGGCTGTACGAGAACACCCTGATCGTCTTCATGGCCGACAACGGTGCGGCCGCGGAGGACTTCTACGACAGCGGGCCGTACGCCGAGTACCTCCAGGCGCACTACGAGGACTCCACCGAGCGCATGGGGAGGCCGGGCAACTGGATCTCCTACGGACCCCAGTGGGCCGAGGCAGGCTCGGCGCCGTTCCGGCTCTACAAGGGCTTCACCACCGAGGGCGGCATGGTGGCGCCGATGATCGTGTCGGGCCCCGGCGTGGGGCGCCCCGGGTCGATCTCGGATGCCTACGTGACGGTGATGGACCTGATGCCCACGTTTCTCGAGATCGCGGGTGCCGGCTATCCCGCCGACAAGGTGCCGATGCGCGGGGAGTCGGCGCGGGCGTGGCTGGCTGGCGAGGCCGACGCCGTGCACGACGACCGGTACGTGACGATGCTGATGCACCGGCAGCGCGCGTTCATCCGCCAGGGAGACTGGAAGCTCGTCAGCATCGAGGAACCGTTCGACGAGGCCGGCTTCGCGCTCTACGACCTGGCCGAGGACCCCGGTGAGACCACCGATCTCTCGGGGAGTCACGCGGACGTGCGCGACGCGCTGATCGAGCTGTGGCGTACCGAGCGCCGCGCCGTGGGGATCATCCTGCCCGAAGATCTCTGACGGCGTGTGAGGACAGATCTGTAATGGGGTCGGGCGTCATGCCATGACGCCCGACCCCATTACAGATCTGTCGCGAGGCGCCAGACCTGCGCGACGAGGAAGCAGACGACGAAGCCCATCGCCAGCGGCAGCAGCGCCGCGATCGTGGTCCACCTCGCGCTGCGCGTTTCCCTGTAGATCGTATAGATGGTGGTCGAACAGGGGTTGTGGAGGAGGCTGAACAGCATCAGGTTCACGCCGGTCAGCAGCGTCCAGCCGCCCGCGCGCAGCAGGTCGCCGGTGGCGTCGATGCTGTCGAGCTCGAACATGACGCCCGCCCCCGCGCCGGTATCGGGGACGCCGGCCGCCGTCAGCACCGTGAGCATCAGCACGGTGGGGATGACGATCTCGTTGGCGGGAATGGCGACGACGTAGGCCAGCAGGATGACGCCGTTCAGGCCGATCAGGAGCCCGAACGGCTCGAGCCCGCCCACCAGGTGCTCGGCGATGCTGGACCCGCCGATGGTGATGTTCGACGTCAGCCAGATCGCGGCGCCCGCCGGGATGGCGAAGACGACGGCGCGCCACAGCACGATGAGCGTGCGGTCGATGACCGACGTGTAGAGCGTCTGGAGGATCCGCGGGGGGCGGTACGGCGGCAGCTCCAGGCTGAAGGTGGTGGCCTCGCCCCGCAGCACGGTGCGCGACAGCATCCACGACGTCAGGAACATCACGGCGATGCCGAGCACGGCGATCCCGACCACCGCCGAGGCCGACACGAGCCCCGCCAGCCCGGCCGGCGCCAGCGCGCCGATGAAGATTGTGGCGATCAGGATCTGCGTCGGCCAGCGGCCGTTGCAGAGCGAGAAGTTGTTGGTGATGATCGCGATCAGGCGCT
>Ga0299906_10000076_pt1 | contig 87990 bp, 88 predicted proteins | sample RVTome_14_FD_200259 | JGI IMG/M metagenome (GOLD analysis project Ga0299906, IMG submission 200259) | Soil microbial communities from uranium-contaminated site in the Upper Colorado River Basin, Wyoming, United States - RVT145D125 (version 2) ...
TCAAAGATTTAGATACCCATGACCTCACCAACCTTAGGGAAAAGGGTCTCAACATTAGAAATGCCATCCTTTCCGCAACCCTTCCCAAAGATTTGGAGTGGTCCATCCTTCAGGCTTATAATCAATTGAGCCTGGGAAGTCCGGGATCCCGGGATGTGGCTGTTCGAAGCAGTGCAACGGCAGAAGATCTGCCGGACGCAAGTTTTGCGGGACAGCAGGAAACCTATCTGAATGTTCAAGGTCATTTAAACCTGTTGGATACCTGCAAACGTTGTTTTGCTTCCCTTTTCACCGACAGAGCTATTTCCTACAGGACGGATAAAGGTTTTGACCATCAAAAGATTGCCCTTTCCGTCGGAGTTCAACAAATGGTCCGTTCGGATCTCGCGGCTTCCGGAGTCATGTTTTCCATTGATACTGAAACAGGGTTCAAAGATGCGGTTCTGATCAATGCCTCCTACGGGCTGGGGGAAAACATTGTTCAGGGATCGGTTAACCCTGATGAGTTTTATGTATTTAAACCCACATTGAAAAAAGGGTTTCGGCCCATTCTCCAAAAAACACTGGGATCAAAAGAATTCAAACTAATCTATGATGTGGGGGGAGGGAAAATGGTCAAAAACGTTCCCGTTCCTCCCGACGACCGGAAAAGGTTTTCCGTCACCGATGAAGAAATCCTGACTCTGGCTAACTGGGCTTGTGTCATCGAAGAACATTACAGCAACAAAAAAGGAACCCCCTCTCCTATGGACATGGAATGGGGAAAAGATGGGCAGACCGGAGAGTTATTCATCCTGCAAGCACGACCGGAAACAGTTCAATCACAGAAGAACCAAAATTTCATCGAGGTTTATCGTTTAAAGGAAAAAGGCCCTGTGTTGGTCACCGGAAAAAGTGTTGGCGAAAAAATCGGCCATGGCCCTGTACGGGTGATTAAAAACGTTCAACATATTCAACAATTTAAAAAAGGAGAAGTTTTAGTCACTGATAAAACCGATCCCGACTGGGAACCCATTATGAAAAAAGCTTCGGCCATTGTGACCAACAGGGGTGGCAGAACGTGTCATGCGGCCATTGTTAGCCGGGAACTGGGCCTTCCTGCTATTGTGGGGGCTGAAAAAGCAACGGAACAATTAAAGGATGGCCGACAGATCACGGTCTCCTGTGCGGAAGGAGAGACCGGATTTGTTTATGAGGGGGCCATTCCTTTCGAGGTAGAAAAACTTAACATTCAGGGACTGACACGGCCAAAAACCAAGATCATGATGAATATTGGAAACCCTGAGGAGGCATTTGGGTTCTCTTTCCTCCCCAATGATGGGGTGGGTTTGGCAAGAGAGGAATTTATTATTTCAACCTCCATCAAGATTCATCCCATGGCCCTTCTGGAGTATTCAAAACTGAAAGATCCTTTTACCAAGGCTGAAATCGATCGTTTGACGGAGGGATATGAAGAAAAAACCCAATTTTTCGTAGATAAGCTGGCCCAAGGAGTTGCAATGATCGCAGCGGCCTTCTACCCCAAAGAGGTTATTCTCCGGCTCAGCGATTTTAAAACCAACGAATATGCCAATCTGATCGGGGGAAAACCATACGAACCCAATGAAGAAAACCCGATGTTGGGATTTCGCGGGGCTTCCCGATATGATCATCCGCGATATCAAAGAGGGTTCGCATTGGAATGCCAGGCAATGAAAAAAGTCAGGGAAGAAATGGGTTTTACTAATTTAAAACTGATGGTTCCTTTTTGTCGCACTCTGGAGGAAGGAAGGAAAGTCATTTCGGAAATGAACAGAAACGGCCTAAAGCAGGGGGAAAACGGTTTGGAAATCTACGTGATGTGTGAAATTCCCAGCAACGTCATATTGGCGGACCAATTTTCCGAAATTTTTGACGGATTTTCCATCGGCTCAAATGACCTCACACAGTTGATTCTTGGAGTAGACCGGGATTCGGAAATCGTAGCCCCGGTTTTTGATGAGCGTAACCCTGCGGTAAAGGCCATGATCTCACAGGTCATTCAAAAGGCAAAAGAAAAAGGAAAGAAAATTGGAATTTGCGGGCAGGCCCCCAGTGATTACCCCGAATTTGCCCAATTTCTGGTAGAAGAAGGAATCGACAGTATCTCCCTAAATCCGGATGCCGTCATGAAAACCACGCTGGAAATTCTAGAATTTGAAAAGACGGTTTCTAAACCATAGGCGTTTTATTTTATGTTTTTTTTCTCTAACCCCTTAGGCCAAAGGGAAACCGATGAGCCCATAACCATGGCCACCCTATCCCCAGAATGAGGATCTACCTTCATAAAATATTTGATTCAGCGTCATTTAGTTTCTTTGAAACCCGATTTAAAAGTTCCCGCAGGTTTTCAATCCACCGGGATGTTTCATCCGGTTTTATGCACCGAAAGAAGCCTCTCCTACTTGAAACCGGTTTTCGAATTTTAAAATACTTTCTTAACACCTGTCTTTGGGAAGACAATGACCAATGTATTCCAAAACATCCGTAATCTCTTTTTCCGAAAGTCTATCTTTAAAGGCAGGCATATTTCACTTTCCATTCTTGACCACCTTCATGGTTTCTTTCCTGGCCTTTCCCCTACTCTCCGGACTCGTTAAGTTAGAGGGAGGGGGTTTTAAAAACTTTCCAGTAACCCCATCTCCTCTTCCTCTGGCCCCATGGCAGGGGATACAGTTTTCCTCATAAATAACCCTTCCCATTCCCGAATCAGGCTTGGCCCCAAATGAGAGAGTTGAAAAATTAAAAACCAACGTGAAAAAACCGGCGAGTAACCCTAGAACCTTGTACCCTTTATTTTTCAAATCTCCATCCCCGCTTGCACAATTTTCTTACAAAAAAAAGCCACTTTCCTTTAATTTTCACTTACAATAAAATCATTAACGAGGTGGTTTTCCTCATCAATTTCTAACATCACTTTGGTCCCCTTCTTAACATTATTCATTTTGGTGGCGGCGGCATCTTTCATTTTATAAGATTTGGCCCCCTTCAACCCGGATCATTACCTCCCTATTAGCCTTTTCGTATCGAACCAACTCCCCAATGACGGTTTGGTGATCTTCGGGATGATCTAAATGTCCCTCTGCGGTTAACCGGTCAATATCTACAATCTGGTTTCCCTCATCAATTTCCAAATACAGCTTATCCCCCTCCTTTAAATTAAAAATCCCTTCTTTTTCAGTTTCCTTGATGCTTAAGGATCTTTCCCCGCCCTTTTCTGTTTTTAAGGAAATTGAATCACCGGAAATTTTATCTACCGATACGATTGAAAATTTATGAAAATGCTCCATTTCCGAAGCAGAAGCCACGGAAAAGAAAATGGGAAATACGGATATTAAAATTAAGGCTCATCGTGAAAGTGAGTGGGTAAATTTTGTCATTACCCGCCTGTCCGGCGGGCACTTGCAGGCAGGGGAAAGCGAAAATCCAGGCCCTTCCCGTCATTCCCGCGAAACCTGTCCTCGAATGCCTCTATCGGGGAGCGGGAATCCAGAAGATGTTGATTTTAAGGAGCCATATCGGATTCCTGCCTGCCGGCAGGCGGGCCCGATAAAACCATTCGGGAATGACGAACTGGATTTTGCAGGAACCTCTAATACTTCAAAGGCTTCAACCACAGAATGACTTTGACTTGACCCTTGCCCTGTATAGACCTTAAACACTTTTTAACAATTTTTACCCACTCGATTACACGAAGACCCAAAATTAAGAGTGTGCTCAGTCTCATTCTATTTCTCCTTTTTAAAAAGTTTTTGGTAATTTTATCCCTTCTTAAGAAAACCTTTCCCTATGTTCTCACAACCCTTTTGCATTTCCATTCTTTCCCCTTTACCCCTCCCCCATACCCAAACTGGGTTGGCCTATTCCTCCTCCCTGGGCATCTCCATTTTTAACCGGCTTTTAAATACTGCTCGGATAATTGAGACAATCTCTTCTGGAACTCATCCAGTTTTTCCTTCCCGATCTTTTCAAAATCCTGAGACTCAAAACGCTTTAATAGTCCTTCTTGATCCTCTTCTGAAAGCAATTGGTCTGCTAATTTGTAGAACACCTTCTCTTCTTTTTCCAAATGGCGGTATAGAAAGTCCAAATAATTCAGGGTGTAACCTACCAGGCCGGATAATCCCGGATGTTTTTTTTCTTTATATTTAAAATGGTTTTCCTTCATTTTTTCGATATAAATTTTCAGGGTCGCATGATCCTGAATGATCGCACCAATGGTTTTTCCATCCTTAAAACCCCCGGCTTTTTCAATTGCAGGCAAAAGCCCCTTCTCCTCTTTTTCATGGTGTCCCTTGTATGAATAAATGTCTAAGAACTCAATAATGTGATCTATATCTTCAGATAGGACCTCTTCTCCTTGGTTTATTCTTTGACAAACCTTCTTTGCGATGTCGCCGATTAAACGAATGTTTTCGTGTTCTATTTTTAATTGGTCAACAAATACGCCCATCGATTGCCCTCCTTTTAATTTGATTATTCACTTCCCAAATAAATCCGGTTTTATCATTGAAAAAATTAAACGTCATCCCATCCTAAACCGGCTTAACTTTTTATATGATTCTAAAGAAACGAAATTGTCGTTATTTAAAACTGCTCCATTTTTTATAAATTTCCTTTGGGTCTGATGTATTTTTTTTCCATTTTTTTTTGTGAAAGGGTTCCGATCAAACGATTGGGAGAACCCCAATCACTCCAGTAAACCCCTTGAACGGATAGAACCAAAAGAGAAGAAGGATTTTTAAAAGGTAATTCTTCTAAAATTCCCCTTGAAAAATTAACGGGAACCATTTTTTGGTATTCCTCTTCAACAACTCTCCTCTCTTGGGTCGTTCCAATCCCTTTTCCCATCCTTTGGAAGGATTCAAAAAGTTGGGGAAATGCCCCTTTAACAATTTCTAAAAGCGTTTTGGCCTTGAAGGTCATGACCAAAGTGTTCCATAACCCTCCACTTCGGACCAGTTCCCGAGCGCGGGATAAATTCGGTTTTTCAACAAACCGCGAAACTTCCCGAATGGATGAGCCCCCAAAATATTTGTCGTTTCCCACGGGCAGAATATAGCCATATTCGGTTTCCGGGTCCCCGGGTTCTACCCCTAAGAGGACTATTTTTGAAAAATTCTGTTCAACCCATCGAAAAGCGACCTCTACATAACTCATAAAAAGGGCCTCCTCCAAAACAAACTGATCGGAAGGAAATACCGAAACCACGGCATCCGGATTCTCCTTATAAATATGCATCAGAGGCAAAAGGAGACCTGGGGCTGTATCCTTGTTTTCCGGTTGAAAAATCACGGTATCCTTGGGCCGCGGGGCTAGTTGATTCACCACTTCTTGGAACCCTAAATGATTTGGATTTACAATGGAAAAGAGGAATTCGGGGAAAATCAACTTTTCCACCCGATGAAAGGTATGCTCCAGCATGGACCGCTTCCCGATAAAGTTGACGTATTGTTTAGGAAGATGGTCTCCTCGTAAATGGTAAACAAGAGATTGAAGACGTTTTCCCTCCCCCCCAGCTAAAATGATTCCGTAATGGTTTACAGAAGAACCTATATTCTTTTGGCTTTTGAATTGAAAATTGACTTGCTTTGCCTGCATAAAAACACCTCCTTCATTTCAAACAGAAATCATATAAGGTTTCCTAGGGCTTGAGAATTTTCTTCAATTCCCTATAAATTTTTATGAATTTCGCTTGGAAACATTTGCCATCAACAATCCATATTGACAACTTTTTAAGATCTTTGATTCTGGGATTTGAAAACTTTAAAAAATTTGGGGTAAGAGCAAATTACCAGGGGTAAATTTTATAAACTACTCGTAAAAATACCAGTTTTTAAAATATAAATTACGAGTCACCTTGGAGAGAAAAACTTGATTAAAATCAATAAATTATTCAAGCAGTTTCAAAATATTTAAAGGGGATTAATGACCGGCGAGAATTTTCAGAGGGATGTGAGGCCGTGCCTGATCGCATATTGGATCAATTCAGCTTTATTATGGAGTTTGAGATCCTCCATGATCTGGTTCTTGTGAAATTCAACCGTTCTTGGGGAAATATTCAACAATGAGGCAATGGCTTTTGCAGTGTGACCTTCAACCAATAATTGCAATACCTCCCTTTGACGGGCTGTGAGCTGGGAGGCGTTTTTCCCTTTCTTATGTGTACCCTCCATAAACGAATTAAGTACTTCCTTGGCAATGAGCGGTGTGACATAGGTTCGCCCCTTTTGGGCCTCATGAATAGCGGTAATCAATTCCGACGGAGCGGAATGTTTCAAAACGTAACCGGAGGCCCCCACCTGAAAAGCCCTTGTTGCGTAGGTAACATCCGGGTGCATGGTTAGAAAAATGATTTTAATCTTTTTGTTCACTTTTTTGATTTGTTCGGTTGCGTCAATTCCATTCAGCAAAGGCATTGAGATGTCCACCACGACAATATCGGGGTTAAGGTGCTTCACTGCTGAAAGAAGGGCACGGCCATCCTCCACGGTTCCCACAAGTTCCATCTCCGGTTCCAAAAGGCCCCGTAACCCTTCAACTACAATTTTGTGATCATCGGCTAACAAAACCCGAAGACGGCTCATTTCCCCCCCACTTTGATTGGAGAACAAACCTCAATGACCGTCCCCTCTCCGGGTTTTGAACGGATGGATAAATCCCCTTGGATAAGCCTCACACGTTCTTTCATACTGGCCAGACCCAGCCCCCCTTTCCCTTGTTTGCTAGATAAATCAAAACCCACCCCAAAATCATGAATTTTTAGGATCACATTTCCATTTTGGCCCTTTAGATTCACTTTTGCCTTTTGGGCACCCGAATGCTTTACAATATTCCTCAAGCTTTCTTGGGTAATCCGGTAAAAACACAGTGAGACTTCCTTAGAAAGGGTTTTGGGAACCTGTTTGTGGGAAAACCTAACGGAAACACCTTCCCTTTCCGAGAAAGCCCTGCATTCCGATTCAACGGCATAAACCAATCCCAAGTCATCCAATATGGAAGGGTGTAGGCGCCGGGATATCCCATGAACATCAGAGGATAACCTGACCACCTGGTCTTTAATTTCTCCAAGCTTTTTAGAGACGGGGTCCCGTGATGAGCCAATCTGTTTTTCTAATTTTCCAATCTCAATTGCAAAAGCCGCAAGTCTTTGCGAAAAGTCATCGTGGAGTTCCCGGGCTAAACGGCGTAATTCCTCCTCACGAACCGAGATCAGTCTTCCTGTCAAAAACCGAAGTTCCGCCTCGCTTTTTCGAAGGGCTTTTTTTCTTTCCAGAAGTGCCACCTCAGCGAGCATTCGCTCGGTAATATTTTCATGCGACATCACCAATCGAATTCCATTGGAGCTTTCGAATCGGGTCAACCGGAGTTGAAACCAACGCTGCTCCTTCGGGCTGTGACACGGGTACTCCACGCGAAAATCGTTGCGTTGACCCGTTAAAATCTTCCGGATGGCTTTTGAAACCATTTTCGCCATTTCACTTTCAAATCCGGAAACCGATTCACACAGGGTGATATAATTTTGCCCTATCCCATAATTGGGCAATTTAAAATCATTGTTTTCTGCGAAGCGACGCCATGCGGCGTTTACCCCCAAGATGGTTCCCGTCTGATCCGCAATAGCGATATGGGCTGATAAAGAATCCAGTGTCAATTCTAAAATTTTTTCGGATTTGCGAAGGGCTTCTTCAATCCGCTTCCGCTCGGTAATATCCACACCGGAGCTTAAACTGGCATTTATCTCTCCTTTTTCATCCCGTAAAACCGTGTTATGCCACACAATCATTTTTTCCTGCCCATCTTTGGTTAAGACTGAATTTTCAAAATACTCAACCGGCTGAATATGGCCTGATATCAAAGAGGAAAAAGCCCCTTTTACCTTGTCACGGATTCTTTCCGGTAAAAAATTGTCAAACCAGTTTTTTCCCACAATGTCCGACTCAACGTACCCCAGAACCTCACATCCCTTCTTATTAATGGATTTGACCACTTGATTTTTACCGATTAAAACAAAAATGGCCCCCGCCACATCAAGATATTTCTGTGCTTTACTTCGCTCTTTCTGAATTTCCTTTTCAAACCCTTTGCGATCGGTGATATCCATACAGGACCCAATGTAACCGTTAAAATGACCATTGGGGAGATAGGAGGGAATCCCGTGGTCATAAATCCACCGATACTCACCATTTTTCGAACGGAGACGATATTCCATTTGAAAACTTTCCCGGGCATCAAATGCGGCAATGCAGGTGTTCAAGGCACGATTAAAATCATCGGGATGAACCCCCTCCGCCCACCCGTTTCCCAACTCTTGTTCCATTGAACGGCCGGTAAATTCCAACCAGACTTTATTAAAATAGGTGCAACGTTTGTCAGGGTCTGAAATCCAAATCATCACCGGAGCGGTATCTGCCATCAGTCGAAACCGTTCTTCACTCTCCCGAAGTGCAAGTTCTGCTTGTTGCCGGCGTTGATTCATTCGAAGCGATTCAACCATATTTCCGCAGGTTAGCAACAAGGGCTCTAGGTAGGAGGCCATGGCCAAGTCGTACCCCCTCTGACGATTCACCAAACCAATGATTCCAACCATCTCTTGTCCATGGTAGACCGGCAACCCCAATAAAGACATGAGTCTCATTTTGCCTTCGGGTTTCTTCCCACGGGTAGAATTTTTCACCGGTTTATTAAAAATGACGGGCTGACCTGACTTTAAAACAGCCCCAGTTAGGTTTTTTAATTGATTGACTTTCATCTCGGAGGGTCCGAGACCTCCATCAAAAGCGTGTTTTTTTTCATTCCATTTAATGCCCGCCAGCGCAACCATCTTAATAATGGAACGCCCTTGGGGTTGATTTAAAACCTCCCCGATAAAACCCTTTTCACCTTGGGTAAGGTTTAAAATGGATTCCAACAACTGTTCAAAAACCTCACGGGGATTTTTCTTTGACAAGATATGTGACTGCGTCTGATTGATGACGGTTAAAAGGTCAATGCTCTGTTGAAGGGAATTATAATTTTTTCTTGGGCGAGCTCTCATGGCCGGGGAATTTCCCCCATTATTTTGTATTCGTTTGATCCGCAACGGACTGGGCGGCCTTTCTCACCTGTTCCTGATCTCCCAGGTAGAAACTCCGAATAGGCGTTAAATCATCATTGAGCTCATACACTAAGGGAATTCCCGTGGGAATATTCAATTTGACAATCTCTTCATCGGAGATGTTATCCAAAATCTTCACCAAACCCCGAAGGCTGTTTCCATGGGCCACAATGAGAACCCGCTTCCCTTCACGGACCAAAGGGGCGATGGTTTCATTCCAATAGGGCAGAAAACGATGAATGGTATCCATTAAACATTCCGTTAAAGGGATCTCCTCTTTTTTCAACTCGGCATATCTTGGATCTTTACCGGGGAAATACTCACTGTCTGGGGTCAAACCCGGGGGAGGAATATTATAGCTTCGCCGCCACAATTGGACCTGCTCGGCCCCATGCTTTTTTACTGTTTCTGCTTTGTTGAGTCCCTGAAGTGCACCGTAATGCCGCTCATTCAGACGCCAGTTACGATAAACCGGAATCCACATCAGGTCCATTTTTTCCAAAACAATCCAAAGGGTTTTAATGGCCCTCTTGAGAACGGAGGTATAGGCCAGGTCAAACGTATAACCCTCCTTCTGCAATAATTGACCTGCCCGAAGGGCCTCTTTCTCCCCTTCTCCACTGAGACCGATGTCGAACCATCCCGTAAAACGATTCTCCTTATTCCACGTGCTTTGACCATGGCGGAGCAGAACAAGTTTTTTCATCCATTTCTCCAAAATTCAAAAAGGTAAAGGATTACCTTATAAAAGGTTTTTAAAAGGTTAAAAATTCAGGCTCCAGCATGGCCCTAATAATATCACTTCTTGAAACGATCCCCACTAATTTTCCATGCTGTGTCACCGGAACCCGGATGATATGATATTCCTGAAGCAGTTTTTTTGCCTCATCAATAGAGGCTTCTACATCAATGGCAATGGGCGTGACCGACATAATATCCTTCGCTTTAACGTCTTCTAACTGTTTCCCGGACAACTGGACTCTTAGAACATCTGCCTCGGTAACAATTCCTCGGACGGAGCCATCCCGTTCCACTACAGGCATTCCGCTTATACCGTTGTTGACCAATTTGAAGGCAATATCCCGAACCGACGCTTCAGGGGTAGTGGCAATTACTGGCCTTTGCATAATTTGAACCGCTTTCATTTAAAGCACTCCTTTTTTGGATTAAGGATTGGGTAAATTCCTTTTAGGGTCTTCGTGTAATCGAGTGGGTAAAAATTGTTAAAAAGTGTTTAAGGTCCATACAGGGCAAGGGTCAAGGCAAAGTCATTCTGTGGTTGAAGCCTTTGAAGTATTAGAGGTTCCTGCAAAATCCAGTTCGTCATTCCCGAATGGTTTTATCGGGAAACCAGGATTCAAAAAATCAACATCTTCTGGATTCCCGCTTTCGCGGGAATGATGGGAAGGGCCTGGATTTCCGCTTTCCCCTGCCTGCAAGTGCCCGCCGGACAGGCGGGTAATGACAAAATTTACCCACTCACTTCCACGATGAGCCTCCTTTCATAACAATAGTTTCTCTTCATACCTTTTTTTCCCCAATTGTTAGAGGATTATATTATAAATTCCCCACAACTATTTGTCATTCAAAAAAACTCGACTTTTGTCAACCTTTTCTCCCTTAAGAAAAATCCTTTTCCAGAATTAAAAGGATGTCGTAATAATTCCTGATCCGTTCAACATATATAACCGGTTCAACTCCCCTCGCATAACCGTATTTTAGATGTCGATAATACTTTTTTTGAGAAAGTAGGGGCAAAGCGTTTTTCACCGAGTGCCAGCTGTTTGGATTTTGGTTTAATTCAGCGGCAATTTTCCGGGCATCTTTAAGGTGAGAAAACCCTACATTATAAGAGGCTAAACCCATCCATGTTCGATCCGGTTCCTGAATATGTTCTGGAATTCGATTAATCATTCTTCTTAGGTATTTAGCCCCGCCGGATATGCTTTGTCGTGGGTTCAAGCGGTCGGTGACCCCGAGAGACGCCGCCGTGGTTTGGGTCAACATCATAAACCCACGGACACCCGTGGGGCTTTTGGCCCTGGGATCCCAATGAGATTCTTGATAAGAAATGGCGGCCAATAATTCCCATGGGAATTGATGCTGTTTGGCTGCGGATTTGATCTGTTGATGAAACTTCGGCAGGCGCTTCTTGATTCTTTTTTTAAAAACCTTAAGATCATAATAATCAAAGAAATCCACATGCCCATAATATTTTTCCATCAAGGCTTTCAACTTTCCATTTTTGGTCACATGGGAGAACCAGGGCTTAACTGAATTTTTTAAAATTTCTGTTTCTTTTGGAAAAAGCCATACCAATGAATCTTTTGGGGAAAGGGAAATGGAAACATTTAATTCGGGCATAAACCGCCGGTGAATCGAAACAATATTGGAATCAGCCACCGTACAGTCCACCTCCCCCTTCCAAACCAAATGCAGAATCTGCTCCGTCGATAAATCGCTTGTGGTCCGCCATTCCAGTTTTGGGTGTTTCGATTTTAATTGCCTCAATCTAGATTCATAGCTGCTTTTTTTTATGACCAAAACATCTTTCCCGATAAGATCTTTTATTTTCCTGATCCGGTTCCCTTTCTGACAGATCACCTGTTGTTCGATTTCCTGGTAAACTGGACCAAATACAAAGTGATCCGACCGCTCTTTTGTTTTGCTAAGCCCCGCTGCTGCAAAATCTCCTCCCCCTCGCTGAAGTTCACTGAGAATTTCTTCCACCGTATCTAAAACCTTAAACGTTACATCAAAGCCTTGTTCACGGGCAAAGGCGGAAACCATATCGTGTTCCGGGCCGGAAAGGTGTCCATCCCGATCTGTAAAATAGGTGGTAGGGGCATTGCGGGTAAGGACCACAATCTTACCGTTCAAAGAACCGGAAAAATCTGAAAAAGGGGTCTCTTCCGCACAAGTTAATAAGGAAACTCCCATAAAAATAATAATCAAGGTGGTTTTGAGAAGGGAATAAACCAATTTAACCTCAACGGAAATGATAAATTGAAAAAAAACCTATCAAACGGCAATCCCTGTGGAGTGGTTAATTGGAAAAACTTTTTAAGAGATTAAGGGAGGGTGAAAAAAACAAGGCCCCAGAAACCGGCTGGGAAAAATCCATGAGATGGTCGTGGACCCCGTCCCCCGATACACCAAACATCCGGTTTAACATTTTTTCAAAAATTTCAGAATTCTTCGCATAAGCAAGGAAAAAAAGCCCCGATTCTCCCATGGCTTTTCCATAAGGAAGACTATGACGAAGGATTTTAAGCTCCTCTCCGCCCTCTTCAATTTCTACGCGGCTAATGTGGGCGGTTGGGGCCTTTTCACCTCCCCCCAATTCCTCACTGTCTTTTTTTCTACGGCCAATGATCTTTTCCTGATCCTTTTCCGAAAGTGTTTCCCATCCTGAAAGGTTATGGACATACCTTTGGGTAAGGACATAGCTACCATCCTTAAACTCCGGATCTTCGGATCCAATTAGGGCCGCATTTGACCGTTCCTCACCCTGGGGATTGGCCGTTCCATCGATAAACCCCGTAAGGTCGCGGGAGTCGAGGTAGGAAAAACCATGAACCTCTTCCAAAACAGTGACCGACCCCTCTAAAAGCAGATTCATACGCCTAGCCAATTCAAAATTCAGATCCTCCCTGCCGGAATGAATATGAAACAGGATATCCCCCCCTGACCGGGGGGCCCTTCGTTCCCCGGACTCAATGGAATGAAAAGGGTGTAAATGTTTAGGCCGTTTTCCAGGGGAGATAATATCCCAAAAATCGGATCCAAAACTCACCGCCCCGGAAAGACCGCTGGAAGGATCCAAATGATGAACCGTCTTAATCAAAGAAGAAAGTTTGGCGCAATGTCTGGCAATGCTCGGCCCATTTTTTTTGGGGTCAATGGCTTTTAAAACAATGAAAAGTCCGAACCGATTAATCTCCTCCAAAATTCCTTTTTGAGCGTTTTCACCCCCCATCACTTATCCTCCCGGAAATATCAAAATTTTTTTTAAAACTTAAACCCTTCCTCCAAAAATAAGCAAAGATCATACCCGCCTCATCTGAATTTCGGGTTTCGTTCCCCCTTTATAGGTACAAATTAACCCCAAAGGCGCCAACCCCGTGGTCCAATTTTGGGGCAAACCAATTTTAAGCCCTATTGTACTATCCCGAAAAGTGAAAAAAAATCTTAAGTTGACTCTATCTGAGGATTGGAAATAAAATCAACCTTCTTTTAAACCATATTTTAGAGATGAAATGATGAGCGAAATAAAAGTCGAACAAAACCCAACCGAAAAAAAACTGAGAGACCTTGGTGTAACCGATTGGCCAATCTGGGCCAAAGAAGCATCAAAATTCCCGTGGACCTATTCCGAAACGGAAACCTGCTATTTCCTGGAAGGGAAGGTTATTGTTACCCTAAAGAATGGAAAATCTGTAAAAATGGGCAAAGGGGATTTGGTCACCTTTCCGTCTGGTATGTCTTGTACCTGGGAAATTTTATCCGCAGTTAAAAAACATTTTACATTTGAATAACATTTTCAAAAATGCCTCAGCCAATTAGAAGGTAAAGGCCATTCCGGTGTTGATCCCCAACCCTCCGCCAAAAAGGGGATCTTTGATCTCATCCCTGGTTCCGTTCACCCCCTCGGCAGTATAATACCCAATCACCCGATAGATAAGAGCTAAATTGAGAACGATTCTTGGGGTAAAATAATAGGAGAGACCCCCGCCAAGGTTCAGGCCAACGCCATAAAAGAACCCGTCTCCTACCGTGGTTGCATTAGCAGATCCATTTTCAACCACTAACCAGGGAATGTTCATACCCGCCATTAGAAAAGGTTGGGCAGGTTGGCTCATGTTAAAAAAATATTTTCCATTGATATTGACCATGTTGTAATCGGCTTCCCCAAATTTTATTCCCAGAAATTTCACATCATGGCGGGATCTCAGATAATCAAGCTCTATGGCCCCCTGGTAAGACCTTAAACCCAACGAAATGCCAAAACCGGTTCCACTTTCGACCTCAGGAACCAGGATCACATCGCTGCCCCCAACCAAAATCATTTCCCCATCAAAATCTCCGCCAATGGTATTAAAGGGAAACATTCCACCAATATAAAACCCATTTTTTGCAAAGGGTTCCTCCTGGGCATTCCCGGAAACAGGTAAAATTAAAAAAAGAATGAAAAAACCTAAAACTATTTTTTTTATTCGAATCAAGGCATTCTCTTTTAGGAAAACATTAATCTTCATAGGACCCCCCCTTGATAAAAATGTTAGGTCAGGACAGCACTCTTCCTCACAATTAGGATGGTTTTTTTTAAAAAAATATCAATGAATAAGACCTATCCAGACCCTAAATTTCATGACCAAGACGTAGGATTTAAAACAGTTTCTTACCCCTTATTTTTTTTAAAATTTTTATATTTCCCGGAAGTTCTCTTCATACCCTGTTTAGGATATTTTTATCGATTTTTGAGGGTATTTTTGGAGGGGAGGGGGATATTTTTGAGATATTCCATTTGATCAAACAATATGTTTTTTTCCGCAACTACCTCAAACTTTCCATTTTGGCCAAAAATCATACCCTCTTGCAATTTCCTTTAATTTAAATAAAAATGGGCAATATATTTAAAAATGCCACCGATTCCATTCCAAACTATTCTAAAAGGAGTCTCCAGGTCCTTTTATTTAACCCTATGGGTTCTACCCTCCAAGGTGAGGCCCCAGATCGGTTTGGCTTATCTTTTCTGCCGAGCTGCAGACACCATCGCAGACACGTCCTTAATTCCCGAAGGTGAACGATTAAAATATCTGGAATTATTCAGGGAACAGTTTCAGTGCCCCTCGGTTTCTTGGAAAACGGTTAAGGAAATTCAAACCAGCCTCAGGGATTTCCAGAAAAACACGGCCGAGGAAACCCTTTTGACCCATTTAGATGACTGTTTTCAAACCTTTCTGACATTTTCTTCTGAGGATCAGGACCGAATCCGCTCATTGGTCTCAACCTTAACAAAAGGGATGGAAATGGACCTGATCCGTTTTCCCCTCCAGAACGCCAGGGACCCTTTTCCTCTTTCCATCGAGGATGAAATGGATCAATATACCTATTATGTGGCGGGTGTGGTGGGAGAATTCTGGACCCGGATGTCCGTGGGACACTTTCAGGCTTTGAGAAATTGGAAGGAAGATGAAATGTGTAAGCTTGGGATACGATTTGGAAAAGGGCTTCAGATGACCAATATTCTCAAGGATCTCTCTAAAGACCTCTCAAAAGGTCGGTGTTATATTCCTAAAACCCTATTGGATCGATTCGAATTAAAACCTCATGATCTCCTTGAACCATCCACCATTCATCAATTAAGGCCCCTTCTCGCCTCATTAATCCGTTTAACATTGGACCACTTGGAAAAAGGATGGGACTATATCATGGCCATTCCAAAAGGAGAAATCCGTCTCCGCCTCGCTTGCCTTTGGCCTCACCTTTTTGCTTTAAAAACCATCGGTGAAATTTACCATTCCGATAAATTACTTGACCCCAACACTACGGTCAAAATTTCTCATGCCTCGGTTTATTCCACCATGTTCAAATCAACCCTGCTGGTTTCATCCAACAAAGGGCTAACCCGGTACTATGACCGGTTAAGGGAAAATATAGTTAAAGCCTTACCATAATAAAGTACCAGCTTAACCCAAACTGTTTCCATAAAACTTCGACAAAAAATAATGTTTCCCTTAGGCTGTCTTCCCATTTTACTATTTCTCCTTTTACTGGTTTTACTTCCCGTTATTTTTGGAGAAATCATGGTGGGGGCTTTACTCAAGCTTCAGCTGGATACTCAAACCGCCCTTCTTCTCCTGATGGGAATCCTTTTTGGAAGCCTCATCAATATTCCCGTGAAACGAATGATCAGAGTACAGGAGGTAGAATCCCACCCTTTAGCCGTTTTTGGTCTTACAGGATTTTTCCCGGAACTAAAAAGCGCCCAAAAAGTAACGGTGGTCGCAGTCAATGTAGGGGGATGTGTGATCCCAACCGGTATTGCTTTGTATGAAATCCTTTTTATATTTTCCAAAGGAATCGGGGCAGCCACCCTGGTGGGGGTTGCCGTATTAATCAACACATGGGTTTGCTACCGCTTGGCGAAACCGGTTAGAGGCATCGGCATCGCGATGCCCGCGTTGATCCCTCCCCTGGTTGCGGCCCTTTCGGCCTTAATTCTGATTCCGGGTGATGGCCCCCCTGTTGCATTCGTTGCAGGGGTGCTGGGGCCATTGATCGGTGCGGACCTTATGCATTTACGGGATATTCCCCGAATTTCAACTGGAATGGCCAGCATTGGAGGAGCTGGGACTTTTGATGGAATTGTGTTGTCGGGAATTTTGGCAGCCTACTTGGTTTGATTTGAATGGCGGAAGAAAGGAACACTAAAACCCATAGGCCAACCCTCCTTTTAACCCTGGAAAGATATCTTTTACCCTAATGGTCCCACCCGAGGTTCCATCGCTTTTCCAGAGTTCAAAACCACTTTGGCCATCGTTTGCAACGAAAAAAAGGGAATGATTAACTTTTGTCAGCAAGGCAGGGTAAGCGCTTCCCAGGGGATTAATATTTTTGACGATGGATGTTCCCTCTGGGGTGCCATCACTTTGCCAAAGCTCCGTACCCAGCACCTCGTCGGTTGCCACAAAATACAGTTTGGCGTCCAAACCCTGAAGATAGGTGGGAAAGGAAGATCGTGTCCCTGGATTAATATCTTTGACCAGGCCGGTTCCGTTTTGTGTTCCATCGGTTCTCCAGAGCTCAAAACCGCTTTTCTCTTCCCGGGCCGGGAAAAATAAGAAATCGTTTAGGCGGGCCACATGGATATGACTCAAAGAAAACGGATAGGAGTCTCCGGGTCCCGGATTGATATCTTTCACAATCCGGGTTCCTCCCTCCGTTCCATCACTTCTCCAAAGCTCAAAACCAAAGGACCCATCATTGGAGGAAAAAAGTAACCCTCCCTTAAGTTCCCCCAGAGAAAATGGGAGAGAATGGTTCACTCCCCGGTTAATATCTTTAACCATTTTGGTTCCCGATTCACTCCCATCGCTTCTCCAAAGCTCCGAACCGTTTGCAGGGTCCTCCGCCCAAAAATAGAGGGTTTGTTTCAATCCGATAAGAAACCCCGGTTGGGACGAAGACCTCCCTGGGTAGATGTCCTTCACCATCACCGTGCCTGATTCCGTCCCGTCACTTTTCCATAGCTCAACCCCAAAAAGTTCATGAAATGCTACAAAATATAATGTCCCATTAACAGAGGTCAGAAATCCGGGAAGGGAATCCCCTAAGGGTTGAATATCCTTGACCATAAAGGTACCCTTCTCGGTCCCGTCACTTCTCCAAAGCTCCAATCCATTAAGTCCGTCATTGGCCACAAATAAGAGTATTCCATTGAGGTGTGTCAGAGAGGAGGGATTGGAAGATTTCGATCCCGGAAATATATCTTTGACCAACAACGTTCCCGCTTCCGTCCCGTCACTCCTCCAAAGCTCAGCCCCATTTTGGCCATCATTGGCCACAAAAAAAAGAACCCCTCCCACTTCCACCAGAAAGTTCTGTGCGGCCAAGCCTCCGCTGGGCTGAATCTTTTTGACCATTCCCGTCCCTCCTTCAGTTCCGTCGGTTTTCCAAAGGGTTCTTACTCCCTCCCCGTCATCCGCCGTGAAGAAAAAAAGATCCTGAAAGGAAGAAGCACCTCCCCCTTGGTCTCCGTTGTTCCCGCTCCCGCAAGAAATTAAAACAAACATTAATAAAACAAATGAAAATTTTTTTAATAAAACCAAATTCTTCGAACTCAAATGGGGCACCATTAGCGATAGGAAAAACAAGTGAGGTAAAAAACTACCTCTTTCTACTACGACATTCCCAAACCGTCAATACTCTTTTTAGAGTATTTTGGTTGTAAAAAAGGTGTAGATCAGAAACAGATTTGATAAAAAATGACATTCCAAGTGGTTTTAAACCTTATTCCAAATTAAAACTTCAGGAAATAAAAAAAAGAGGAAAAGATTGGAAACACACAAATCATTTAGGGAAACCACGTTTTTCCCATAAAGGTCGCCCCTTTACCTTTTTTCTTGTCCCTTTTTCAAAGGTTTGATATCATTCGGGTCATCACCATTTTCCATTCTGAAAATTAAATAATTTTTTTAAAAAAAATGTCCATTGAATTAGAAAACAACCCCCCAAAAAAAAGAAAAAGGCCCATTGGGATTTGGATCATCTGCGTATTTTATTTTTTATCTGTTCTGGGGACATTTTTTTCCCTCCACATGATCTTTTCCGGGTTAATTTCCCTAGGCCCGGAAGAACAGGCCTTTTTTGACAGCCTTACCCTTTTTGACCATGCACTAACGGTTCTCATCACCTTTCTCCATCTTCTGGGGGCGATCGCCCTATTTTTACTTCGGAAAGATTCATTTTATGTTTTTTCTGGGGCCTTTGTTCTAAATATGGGTTCAACCCTCTGGCAGGCATCAACCAAGGAATTGGCTGAGGCCACGGGAGGCACCGGTGTTTTGGGTATAGCCCTGGGGTTAGGCATTGGGCTGATCATATGCATTTACGTATGGCGATTATGGACAAAAGGGGTATTGAGCTAAAATTGCGGCTTTGCTTCTCTATTTCCAATTAGAGGATTTTTTGAATCGTTTTTTCTGGGTAGGAATTTTGATTTTGATAGGGCAATTTGGGATTGCCCAGAAAACCTTTGCACTAACGACTCCGGAGGAGGAACCACCAAAAGAATATACCCTCAACCTTAAAGAGGGGAAGACTCTCAGATTTCTACCCAGAGGGGACCTCTACCCCCCTTATATTGCCGGTCCCCACCGTCCCGGTTTTGCCGCCATTGTGGGGGGAATCACGGATAATGACATTAATAGCGTAGGGGATTTTCGCATTACCCTCAAAGCAGGTGGTCTGTTTGGGGTTTTTCAAATTCATCCCCATAACCGTCCTGAGTTAGGAATTCAATTCAGTTTTGAAGCAGGAATCGATGCCCAATTCGATTTGAATAATTCTCAAGATAACCTGGGCTGGGACGGAAACTTCGGATGGCATTTGACCATGGCACGGCCGGAGGGATGGGCATATAAAATCGCTCTTCTTCACACTTCAAGCCACCTTGGGGATGAACACATCGAAGACACCGGGCGAAGGCGGATTGGATACACACGCAGTGAGTTGGCATTGGGGATCAGCAAGCAGCTCACTCCAGAATTGCGTACCTATGGGGAACTCGGTTGGGGATACAACCCCGGAAACCATGATGTGCAAAAACCGATTCGTCTACAAACGGGGATCCAATGGGAACCCCAAAAAATGATTTTATGGGATTTTTTTAACTGGTATACTGCGATTGATCTATCTACCATGGAAGAACGGGATTGGAGGCTGGATTCGGCGGTCCAGGCGGGCTTTTCCCATTCTGATCAAGAGCGAAGGTACCGCATTGGGATTGAGGTCTACAAGGGCCGACCCACCATGGGGGAATTCTTTCAGGCCAACGAAACCCATATTGCCCTGGGAGTTTGGGTCACCCTGTAAACGCCCCTTCCTATTCAATTAATTTTTAAACCCTCAGTAAGGTTATCCTCACACCTTGATTTACCTTACCTCCCTTATATATAGGGTATGGTTGTTGTCATCGGATGTGTCGTTGGAGCTGTTGTGGTGTTGATTTGCCTTTCTATGGGGCTTTCCAAATCATTTTCCCATTTTGATCATAAAGTGCAAGCGGGGAGCCACTCTTTTCATCTTTTGAATCCATGCCTGCCTTTTTCGTCTCAGGGTACCCAAGCACAGCACGTTCTTTTCCGGTTTCATCCAGGATCACTAACCCGGGACTCCCGTCCGGCTTAAGTCCAAACTTTGCGCGCATCTTACTGTTCTTATCTAGAAACACTAAGTTTGCTCCGGCATGATTGATACTCAAATTAACAGTTACGTTACCCTCCGCGTCGCTCAAAAGCCACTGTGTTCCACCATCAACAGTCGGAACACCACTCAGGGAGGCAATATGTCCCCCATTCTTGTTGCGAAGGGAGATCTCCGGGTTTCCCTCACTGGTCAGGTCAATGTCGAGGCGCTTCTTGCCTGCCTTGTCAAACAGACGGAGCGCAGGGATTCCATCACGATGCCTGGGAACCGGCTCAACACCCAACGTGGCCTGGATTTTCCCTGCCCGGTCTGCAAGGGCCAAGCGGGGTTCGTCATCTGGGGTCATTTCAAATAGGGCCCGAACCTTCCCGTTTGAATCCACCAGTTCAAACCTTTTTGCCCGGACAACTTCCTCAGTCGGCATCTCCTTGCGCTTGGTCATTTCGTCCAGAATGGATGGGGGTAATGCCGGCAATGCATCCGGGTTTCCAGGAGGCATATGCTCGTCTTCTTCATCATGACCAAACGCAACGCCACACCCTAATCCAACGATCACCACAAGGGTAAAGATTGTTCCGTAATGTTTCCAGTTCATTTTTGCCTCCTTAATTCAATAAGACGCTCCCTCATCGGACGATTTCCCAGTTTCGGTCTTAAATATAATTTCCAAGAAAGGTTCCTACGGTTGTGATCCCTCCATCCCGCGTTCTTTCATCAAAGAAATTTTTCCAAAAACATGATGGAAAAAAGATGCGGAATGTTTTGTGAAAGAAATGGTTAGTCATTAAAGTGAAATTTCTCTTTTTTGGAGGGACACAAGTAAGTGTTTGAGTAATTTAAGTTGAGATCATCACACAAAACATTAATTTTTTGGATGATTTTCTTGTTTTTTTCATCCTCCTCGGCCACGTTCTTTTCGTAATCTGCTTCTACCACCACCCAATAGAACCTGGCAGGGAGAATATTATAGACGGGAATGATATATTCTCCCTTGATGAGTTTATATTCCGAACCCTTAAGATCAAGATTAGTGATGACATCAAATTCATGAACCCTATTCTGACCATCTGGATCATCCGATAAATAAATTCCTACGGAGAATGGGCCCGATCTGGCCGGCCCCAGATTCGCCACAAAAGCCTCGGTTTTAACGAACTGCCCCCTTTGGAGATCAATTCGATTGTTATCGATATCCTCGGCAGACAGGCGTTTTACAGTGGCCACAACTAAATCCGCCCCATCGGCGCCGTAAACCCAGGAGAGCAACGGACCGACGCTCGACAGCGTCAAAAAGATAATTCCGATGATCGTCATTCTAAGTATCGGTAACATCATACCCCTCCATTGCATAAACCGTAACACCCGAATGTAACGAATTATTTGTCGACCGGTTCAATCTGGCCCCGGATCTCATTTTTCGGGAACCTACCCGGTTTATTTTGGTTTGGATCCCAACCCGGATCGGTCACGATATTGATATAGGTCTTTCCTTTCCGCATTTTCCCAAGCAGTTCGGCCAGCAGCCGTTCATCATCCTCCCCGGTCTGTTCGGCAAGCATAGGTCCGACCAGATTAAATACGCTTAATGTTCCCTCCGCCAGGACACCCTCGCGCTGCCCCTTCCCCGGAGGAAACGGTCCAGCAAGGGTGGCCACCATCGGTCCACCCTTCCCGGGGGTTCCAAGGTGGAGATTTGCAGAGACCACATGTTCAATTTTGTTTACGGTCAATTTATAATTGAACAGTTTTTTTGCCTCATCAAACCGAAAGACCGCCTTCCCTGTAGCAGGTGTATCTTGACTGGGAACCGCGTTCTCACCATTCAAAACAGCGAAAAATTCCGAAGCCGAATCTGATCCGGCGATTGCCGCGGCTGGGAAAGCGAACTGCAGTCCTATGCATAATACCCAAAAGTACTTTAGTAAAATTAAGGTTTTTTTTATTGGTTTAATAAAATTCTTTTTCATATTTAAGCTCCTGAAAAATTCAAAAAAAACCCGATCTTTCCGAATTAGAAAAACAAAAAATGCCAAGAAGGGCGAAGCTCTTCACCTCGCCCTTCTTTTCCCAACAATTTCTCTCAGTCGTATTTCATACCCGGCCCTTTTTCCCACACAGGGCAAAGTATAGCGTTTAATTATCCTGTCTCCGTGTTTCCTATTAGCCGTTGTCGTCATCCAAAAGAAGGCGTACATGCTTGGCCACACTAGGGGTGCCTTTTTTATTTACAACGAAAAGCATGTAGTCTCCAGCAATCGCCTGAGCGGGTAACGACGGCGCTCGTACGGTCAACATGTCGGCGTTGGGCCCGCTTTGCGTAGTGAACGGCAGCTTCACATATCTGTCATCATTATGCAGTGTGTGCGTTCGAGACCCGGTTCGAATGATGGAAACCGAGTCGATTTCCCTTTGACCGGGGACTTCCGCACCCAGGTCAACCATGACCTGGAACGTTTCCCCATACTCGGTGAAATCAGGTCCAGTCTCGATCACCGGGCGAGGGGCTGGAGTGCCGTCCGCATCAGCGAACAAATAGGGCGGACTAAAGATCTGGGCGACAGAAACGCCCATATCTACGTCCCCTGGTTCATATGTCCGATCCCCTAGACGGACCATCGATGCCCGGTCCCCGGCCATCGTAATCACCGTTCCGTCAGGCATTAGGTTTACGGTCAGGTGTATACTCCCGGCATGCGTCGTCTTGGCCAATGTCTTATAGCTGTTGTTCTTGGGATTAAAGATCGCCCACTTTGTATAATTCCTCAGCTCATACGTCCCTCCTCCGGGTCCGGCACCGCCACGGATCGCCAACGTCCCATCGGGCAGCATGACCCCGTGGACAAAACGGCCTGCCTGATACGTCTGCGCCACGACCTTAAATTCTGGATTCTCATCGGTAAAATCGATCCCCTCAATATCCGCAGTCCGGGTGCCCGAACCGGCCACATTGCCATCAATCACAAACCATTTATGGGACTTGGTGTTGCCGTTTTCATCAAGTTCCACAAAATCGCCTGTCCCGCAGCAGTAGCCATAGCCATTTTGAGCCGTATCGATGTGCGTCCAGTGGTTCTCGGCCGGTATGTTCCGGTTGGGGTCGGCCATTGCCGCCTGGACATTAAGACAATCCAGACTGGATGCACGATTGGGGTCCACCCGTCGCCGGATCGCCCGTGTGTCATTCGCACATCCAGGGGTCGCGCAGAAATTTCTCCACTCCGCGGCCGGATCTGTGGCATCGCTCCTGGGCATGGAGACTTGCGAGCCCGGATAGTTGGGGTCCCCTGAGGGAAAATTTACAGGTGCGGGTTCGCCGGATAGAACACAAAGCTTCCAATCATCTACACCAGGTCCGGTTTGGACCACCGTGCCGGGGGGATATAAGGGAAATGTCCTCCTCGCATTTTCCAGGGCAAAGCCTGTATCCGTAACGGGATCGTATACATCGGCAACCGCAGGAAAAACCAGTGTATTTCTGAAATCCTGATCACGCTGGTTGCGGTTAGAAATTGTTTCGTCCGGTCCTACGGATTGATCCTCATCGTCACCGGCAACCCTGATCGCCCACCCATTTGGAAGGGTCCACCCGCTGGGATACCAGACACCAGTCCGCATATCGGAGGGATGAGAAGGATCCGTATCTTCTCTTATCCGCTGTGAGCAATCCTTCCAGGTCGGGGCGCCGATTGGGGGATTGACCAGGCGATCACCCAAACCGGTTCCGTCTTGGCCGGTCTGTGCTTCCACAAAATTATCCGCAAATGTTAGATATTTGTTTATTATATTCGACTTATTCATCCGCCAATTGGCGTTTTGGCAGGGCTCCGGCCTGTTCGCCCAAGTACCGGTTTCAGGGTCATAGATGTTCATCTTTCTAAACCCGCTGTTGCTCTGCATGTTATGGCCGCCGATGTGAACAACTTTTCCATCCGTCAGTGTCGCATACCCGAGGGAGTAGACGTTGTATTTGAGGCCCTTAGAAAAGCCTGCATTCGAAAAGCTAGCGATGTTCAACAGGGCGTCCTCTTCATCGATCAGGGCGTTGTCAAAAATACCTTCTCCAGTTGGGGAATCCTCCGGGTCTCTTGTCTTAAAAGCATCCGGATGGCCGAGATCCCAAACCTGTGCGTTCTCCAGTCCCCAATAAGCCCTAATGCGATTCTGGATAAATTGTGTCTGGCCTTGTCGCAGCCTGTAACCCCCATATACGAGATGTTTAAAAGAAGATCTTAAACATGGATTGTTGCTTTGTGTGCTATGGGTATTTCCCACAGGGTCAGTTCTAACGACGTCTTCTGAATCGAAAAAGATATTGTTAGGCTCTACTGCATTACTCGGAAACTGGGCCCCCCATTCACTCCGGGGAATAGGCCAGGCCGAATAGGTTGTATTGCTCCCCGGAATCACTGAATTCAATACCAGTTGTTCATAACATTCTTCCGTTGCGACATCCGTTGGTAAAAACTCCGAGTGCCGCCCCTTATAGAGAATTTTGGGGGTTTCCCAATCACTACTGGACCAAATAAAACCGGAACCCACAGCATTGTAAGTCATTGGAATCAATGGCGACAATTCACCACATTTTGAGTCGTCCGTACATGTTTCGGGTTCCCATGTCGTGCCCGGCGCTGGGGGCGGCTCTTCGTCATGGGCAAGTGCGGGCGTTAAACCAGAACCCGCAACTCCGAAAAAGAGTCCAAGCCCTAGGACAACCCCTAAAAAAGCCTTCAAGCTATATTTAGACTTCATTGTTAATCCTCCTCTGATTAATAAAAGTTCCTCCGCAATACTTGTCCACGAATTTATTTATTTTTTCAAATTTTCTCCCCTTTCCCGGAACGGCAAAATTCCAAACGATAAAAGTTCAATAAAATCATAATGAAAAATATCCCGTTCTAAAAATAACCTTAAAATTGATAGAGAAACCCCACCTAAACACTTTCATGTTTACAATTAATTAAAGCAATCCGAATGCCAATAGAAAAAAATGATCAAACTTGTCTAAAAAACTGACCCAACCGATTGAAAATTTTCTTTTTAATAAAGGATAGGAAAAGGGGGGTCAAAAAGGGTGGGAAATAAGGATTTGTTTCATGTAACAGTTGCAACTGTTACATTTGCAACGAATGTAACAGATGAAATATATCCTTTCGGAAATTTAAACAAAGGGCTTTTTTATTTTAAAGGATTTAAAGGCAAATCACGGAAAGGAGGATGATCGGGGCATTATGGTCTTTCAATTTTCTCCAAAGGGTGGTCCTGCTGATTCCCAAAAGTTGCGCCGCCTTGGATCGTTTACCGCCCACCTGATCAAGGACTTTAAGAAAATCGCCGTCTTTCCCTATTTTCTTCCCTTCACCGGCATTGAATGCTTCAACAGCTTTTCCCTTAGGGTCAGAAGGTTCCGGGGAAGAGAGCACTTCTTCGTTTATTTCTAAAACGGACCCGGCGCACAAAATCACCGCCCGTTCAATCATATGTTCGAGTTCCCGGACATTTCCGGGCCAGGGATAAGAAACCAACTTATTCATGGTTTCTTTATCCACATCTATAATCTTCTTATTCATTATGTCTGAATATTTTTTGATAAAATAATAAGCCAGCATCGGAATGTCCTCCCGCCGTTCCCGCAGAGGCGGCAGATTGATGGGAAACACATTCAACCGGTAAAATAAATCCGCCCGAAAGCTGTCATCTTCAGTGACCTTAGACAAGTTTCGGTTCGTGGCGGCGATCACCCGTACATTGATACTGATGGTTCTCGTTCCTCCTACCCTTTCGAATTTCCGGTGCTCTAATACCCTCAAAAGTTTCGCCTGCGCTTCTTTGGGTAGCTCTCCGATTTCATCCAAAAAAATGGTTCCGCCGTCCGCCAATTCAAAACGCCCCACCCTTCGGATAATCGCACTGGTAAATGCCCCTTTTTCATGACCGAATAATTCACTTTCGACCAGGCCGGGTGGAAGTGACGCACAATCCACGGTGATCAGAGAATTATTTTTACGTGAGCTGAGCTGAAAGATTGCCTTTGCCAACAGCCCCTTGCCTGTCCCTGTTTCTCCCGTAATGAGAACGGAGGATTCCGTTCCGGCAACCATTTCGACACGTTTCAAAACCTCCTGGATCACTGGACTTTTTCCAATGATTTCCTTAAATTTAGACTCGGCCTTCATTTTTCTTTGAATGTATACGTTTTCTATTAAAGAAATTCTATTTTTTGCTTCCCTTTCAATATTTTTAGAATTGTTTAAGACCAGAGCGATCGTATGGGATAAATCCTCCATGTAGGGTATTGATTCCATGGGAAAGCGATCACGGCCCCTAGAAGCATAGTTCAGGACTCCAATCACTTTATCCCCATTCAGAAGCGGAAAAGCGCAATAGGATTGAAAATAATTTTTCGAGCAATTTTCGTAACAAAAGGGAAACTTCTTTAAATCTTCTATTTCCTTCATGAAAAAGGATTTTTTGTTTTTGAGGATCCACTCGGCGGATGTTCCAGTTTGGGGGATCACCAGAATCGAATTGGAATGAATCTGTTTATTTTCGATATGGATAAAAAAGCATTCCAAATCCGTTCCGTCGGGACTGGGCAAAAGAAGCCCCATTTCATCAAAAGGAACGGTCTTACGAACCGCGTCGGCAATTTTCCCGAACATGGAACTCAAATCATTTTGAAACAACCCGGCTTCCAAGACCCTGAAAATAGTATTCCGCTCCGCCAGGATGCGTTTGACTTGTAGTACCCGTCGGCTTAATCTTTCTTTTAAAATCCTGTTTTTATGATGATAGATACGGCTGGAACGGGTTATTTCCAGCACAAATCCAAGATTCCTTGTAAGGGTTTCTAAAACTGTAACCTGTTCTTCGCTGATATCAATGTTTTCAAAAACCCCAAGGATGAGGAGACCCAAATCCCTTTCAAAATGCACAATGGGAAAAACAAAAAGATTTTTTAAATTTAAATGACGAAGTGCCGGAGGGGGCGGTCGTTTACTGAAGGTCCCGCTAATATTTTTTGTAAGAAATTCTCCCTGATCAAGGAAATCCTGAATCGCTTTTTCCGAAAAAAGTTGTGTTTGAAAACCATGTCCTTTCCAGGCCCCCCCTTTTTCTTCAGGTCGGAGGGCAACAGCCCAAAAATGGTCCTCCCAAACAGAATTTAGAGCTTCAACAAAAACTTGGGGGATTTGTTGGTTATTCTTTTCTTGGACTTGTGAATTTAAATGGGATTGAATCAAATTCAGTTTTCGAAGGATGGTTTCCCCACCTTTTGAGGTATTTTCATTTTCAAAAAACATCTTATACCTCTTTTCAACCTAGGAAATCTCACAAAAATAAAAAATTTCCTAAGGGTAAGTTAAGATAACTTCTTATTCATCTTTTTGAAAATTGATTTTGGAAAAGAACTTACAATTTAAGAAATATAATGATAATTGCTCAAACCACCCATTAAGGCCTATATAGGAGTTAAAAGAAAAAAGAGGAAAATAAAAACGGTGAAGGGCTGAGAACACAACCCTGCTCCTTTTAAAGGTTTCGGAAACGGTAGGCAGAATAATCCGTATAGGGAGAAGGTTCAATCATATTTATTATAAAAAAAATAGTCAATAAAAATCATAAACTTTTTCTATTATTTCAAATAGATCCTAATCATTTATTCTTAAAAAATTACTAATAAATTTATATAAGAAAGTATAAAGATGGGGGGGGGAAATGTTTAGGACCATATCAACCAGTTAATATAAAAGTCCTTTTTCCAATTACAAGCCTCAAAAGGATACTACATTTTTCTTGAGGCTTTAGGGTAGATTCAAGTTTTACGGAAAACACCTAAAACTAAATCGAATCCCAAAACTCCAACAGAGGAGACTTTATAAAAAAAACGTTAATTTATCTTTTAAGTTGTGTTTCGGACCTATTTAAGGAATTTTTAGGGGTTGGGACACCGGAAACGAGGAATTCCCTTTGGGAAACTTTTTTAGAAATCCTCCAAGGTTTTCTCAGAACCCCTGGAAGTGTTAAGTAATCCGGTTGCTTTTTCAATTTTTATCCGATTAGAAGGGGTATCGGGGGCCAATTTTTTAAAATTTTCTAACTCCTTTTCTGCTTCCACAAAATTTCCTTTTTCAATTAGTGCAAACATTAAATTGGATTGGGCCATTGCATTTTTTGGATTGATGCGAATAATAGTCCTGAATTCTTCAATCGCTCCATCAAAATCCTCTTTTTTAAATAGAGCACTCCCGAGCCCAAAGTGAATCATCATATCTTCCGGCTTTAGGCGGGTCGCTAAACGAAACTCCTCAACCGCTCCATCAAGATCCTCTTTTTTAAAAAGTGAAATTCCGAGGCCTTCATGGGCTTCTGCAAAGTTGGGGTTCAGGCGAATCGCGGTGCGAAATTCCTCAATCGCCCTATCAAAATCCTCTTGGCTAAGAAGTACATATCCAAGACCCTCATGGGCCGCTGCAAAGCGGGGGTTTATCCCTATCGCGCCACGAAACGCTCCCACCGCCCCCGCTCCATCCCCTTTTTCAAACAGTGCCCCGCCCAAGCCAAAGTGGCCCATTGCATCATTTGGGTTTAGGGGAATTGCAATACGAAACTCCTCGATTGCACCATCAAGATCCCCTTTTTCTAAAAGGGCCGTTCCAAGATTATAATGGTTGTTTCCATCTTTTGGGTTTAGGCGAATAGCGGTCCGCAATTCCTTAATGGTATTATCAAGACCTTCCCTCATTGGGTTCTCAATTTCCTGACGCAATTGGTTCTCATTCCCCTTTGGGGAGCCTTTTAAACTATTTACATCACACCCCATTACCATCCCTATTAGGAAAAGGGGAAATAAGGCGGAACCCAGTATATTTGCTTTCCCATTCATTTTTTTCCTTCCTTTTCTCATTCAAATTTATATTCCAACATTTTTAAGAAATTTTTTTAAAGTTATTTTGGGACAATTCTTTTTAAAAATATCAGGCTATTCCTAAACCTAATTAATTTCAATATCAATTTCAGACAGCCCTTTAATGTATTGGAATGCCTCATTAAAAATTGAGGGATTTATTTTTATATTTTAAGAAAATACTTTTGGAGCCCTAAAAGGTTTTTCAAGGCGGAAGGTAAATATTTTTAGAATTAAAATAGAACTTGTAATCGGGTAATCGGGATAAATCCAAAGGGGCTATTTTTCCAAAAAAAAACGCTCGTACAAGTCTTTCAACTCGATACGGGCGTTTACGTATTCCCGAACAGCTTGATTTTTTTTAGGGAGATTTAACTCTTTAGGCGATCCACCACTGTTAAATCCATTTTTTCGCTTCCACTTTTTCTCGTAATCAGATGGGAAAAATACTCTTTCCCTGTTTCCTGATCGCAAAGAATGTGGCCCTTAAAATGCCCGCTTTCAACCCAGGATTTCCATGTAACCCATTTGGAAGGTAACATAGATTCTAATTTCAATGCCACTGCTTCTGGGCTTACCGTACCGGGAAAGGTAAGGATCTGGTTGTTCTTTCGCTCTAAAGTATATACAGGTACTTCAATCACTTTCGGACACCCCTTCTTTCTTCAAAAGTTCAATCCATTCTGCGAACCATTTTTGGAATTTTTCCAAATTTGCCGCTCGCAAGGGAATCTACCCTTTTATTTAAATCCTATCAAACATTGATTCCGACTAAATCAATTTTAATAATGGGATCACTATAGCAGGTTGGGGGCCATTGTCAATTTAATAAAAATTAAAAGGTCCCATAAAACCTCAATAAAACCTATAGGTTCATTATCGTTAAGGAATTTAAATAAGAAGGGGGTGAGAAACAGGATTAGGTTGGTGTCCCCCCGGGATCCGATCACGCCCCGCGCCAAAGGTGCAGAATATAATAATGCCGAAGGCATCACCTCGGGACGAGCTTTGACAGTATGAATGGGGTGAACCACTCTGTTGGGACAGTTTGGAAAAAATACCCTTGTCTTCTCCCCTGGATTTTCCTATTTAATCAAAAAAAAGGTGGAACATTCCCTTTTCTATTTGAAAAAAGATAGGGAGGGAGATCTTTTTTTTCCCCTTAACTCCACCCGTTAATGGGTTACCCTTTCATTTACCCCTCGACCCAAAAGCAGAGGGAAATGAGAGAACACCCGTACTGGGGCCTTTTTAGAACCTGATGTAAACCATGAAATTTTAAAAAATTGCATTACTTTACTTTCCATGATATAGTAAAGCAAATCGAAACCATACCAAAAAGGAGGAAACAAATGGGTCATTTAAAATTGTCATCTAAAAACCAAATTGTTCTTCCAAAAGAAGCCCGAAAGGCCATGAATGTTCAAGGGGGAGATGAGCTGCTTGTGGTTGTCAAAGGCAGGGTTACGCTCCTTATGCCAAAACCCAAAAATTATCAAAAGGCGCTTTCAGGGAAGGGAAAAACCCTTTACCCAAAAAATTATTTAAAAAAGGAACGAGGTTCATGGTAACTCTTCAAAAATTGAAAGGTTTCCTTAAAAAACACCAAAAAGTGGGTTTAGACTCTAATATTCTAATTTATCTGATTGAAAACAACCCTCATTATTCCCGTCTAACAAAGGAAATCTTTCAAGCCATTGAAAAAGGTCAAAATCAAGGAGTCTGCTCTACTTTGTCACTTCTAGAAGTCCTTGTACAACCTTATCGGCTGAAAAACGATGAACTGGTAAATCAATTTTATGGACTATTAACCACCTACCCCTACCTCATTTGGGAAGAGTTTTCCTCAGAAACTGCCGATATCGGCGCAAGGTTTAGAGCACAATATAACCTAAAAACACCGGATGCAATCCTTGCCGCCACAGCGTCTCATTCCGGTGCCACCGGGTTTATCGGGAACGACGTTCAGCTGAAAAAAGTTAAAGAACTGGACGTTTTAATCCTTTCCAGGTAAACAAATCCAAAAAGAGACCTACCAATCAATGTCAGCCCCAAATCCTATCTCAAATACTGGACCGATTTCTGGGGGAGGTCGGTCTCAATATTGTTCTTTGGAAATATAGCGGAGGATAGGCCGTTTCACTTGGTAAGTTCAAGGGGAGGGAGAAAAATAATGACCCTAAATTCTTATAAAATAACACGCTTGAATAAAATGACCATACGGGGGTTCAAAAAAAATATAAATCTTCCCATCGAAAATATCAAATAGCTATTGCTCTTCCCGAAAATGGGATGGAGAAATCGAATATATTTGAGGCTAAAGATTGGTGTCCCCAGCGGGATTCGAACCCGCGTTGCCGCCGTGAAAGGGCGATGTCCTAGGCCGGGCTAGACGATGGGGACACAGGCTGGTTGTTTTAAAAAATGTTGGAGGTTAAAGGTTTGAGGAAAAGGAAAATGGTCTTAATTCTTCTTCCCCCTTACACCACACTCGTTACGCCTCACCCGCTTTTAAAACCCAGGCCGCCCGTCGCAAAAGCGAGGATCCGGCTTTGCCGTGTCCGAAGCGCGGGGTCTGGGGGCATCGGAGGACCTTTTCTCCTTTCCCTTCCGCACGGGCCCCCAGTTAAAATGGTGAGCCGCCTGGGATTCGAACCCAGGACACCCGCCTTAAAAGGGCGGTGCTCTACCAACTGAGCTAGCGGCTCTCTATGTTTCATTCATAAAAGACCCCCGCAGCAAAACTGCGGGGTATTCAGAGGAAAAACTAAATCCTCAAATCCCCCTTTGGAAAAGGGAGAACCTAAGCGGTCACCCCGTAGCTCGCTACGAGGAATAGCAAGTTAAAGACCCCCGCATTCAACAACCTTAAACCACATTTTGAAGGCGAATGGTCTCACTTCTTTTAGATCCCGTGGAAATGATTTCAATCTTGCAATTAACCAGTTCTTCCAAACGTTTCAAATACACTTTTGCATTTTCGGGCAATTTTTCATAGGTTGTCGCACCGGTACTCAAATCATCCCAACCTTTCATGGTTTCGTATACCGGCTCCAGATTTTCCAAAATTTTTAACTCAGAGGGCATCTCTTCAATCATTTGGCCTTGGTATTTATAACCGACGCAAACTTTGACTTCTTCCTGCCGGTCAAGAACATCAATTTTCGTCACCGCCAGACTTGAAATGCCGTTCACCCGCACCGCGTGACGTACTGCAACTGCATCAAACCAACCGCAGCGCCGCGGCCTTCCGGTGGAAGCCCCGATTTCATGGCCCCGTCGTTGAAGCGTCATCCCTAACTCGTTATCTTCCTCCGTCGGAAACGGTCCGCTCCCCACCCGGGTGGTATAAGCTTTGGTAACCCCTAGCACTTTATTGATCCGTGTAGGCCCGACCCCCGAACCTGTGCAAGCGCCGCCGGCTGTGGTATTGGAAGAGGTAACATAGGGATAGGTTCCCAAATCCACATCCAAATGGGTTCCTTGAGCTCCTTCAAAGAGAACATTTTTCCCCTCATCAATGGCCCGATTGACCAAAACTGAGGTATCCACAATGGTGTCCTGAATGGCTTCGGCATAACCCATGTATTCCTGATATACTTTTTCGACTTCGAACCCCTCCACATTATATAGGCCTTCCAAGATAAAATTCATATCGTTAATATTCACAGCGAGCTTTTCACGGAAAATCTCCGGATCAAGAAGGTCTGCCATTCTAATTCCAACCCGGGCCATTTTATCCGCATAAGTGGGCCCAATTCCCCTCCCGGTGGTTCCGATCTTCCGACTCCCTTTTAGTTTTTCACTCTCTTTTTCAATGGCTTTGTGATAGGGCATAATCAAATGGGCATTTTTGCTGATAAACAAGTAATCTTTTAAAATAAAACCCCTTGATTTCAGGCTATCCATTTCTTCAATTAGCGCCTGAGGATCCACCACCACTCCATTGCCGATGACACAAACCGTTTCGGGGTGCAAAATCCCCGTAGGAATTAAATGTAAAATGAACTCTTCCTCATCCACCACCACCGTATGTCCCGCATTATGGCCTCCTTGAAACCGGACCACCACATCCGCTTCCTCGCTCAGAATATCAACGATTTTACCTTTTCCTTCATCCCCCCATTGGGTTCCAACCACAACCATATTTGCCATAGTTTAAAAGTCCTCAAAAAAAAACTCTGCAATACTCCTTCAGAGTCTTAATTAAATAAGAAAAAATTCGTGGTTATTCTAGTCTTTCGTTCAAGTTTTTGTCAAGGTAATTCACCAAAAATACAGAGAATTATTGAGGAAATGGCAACGGTAGAATGTCATCCAACGATACGGAAAGGTTAGTAGGTCCGTTCCTTGGGAGGATATTTCGTAATGTTTACATTAACGGTCTGGAGCCGGGGACCTTCGTCACTTGAATAAATGAGAATATGTTTCAACCATTGCTGATCATTCCGGTTCGGAAAATCCTTGCGTGTATGAGCCCCCCGGCTTTCTTTTCGTTCAATGGCACCCACCACAATGGTCTCTGCCACTTCCAGCAGGTTTCTGATCTCAAGGGCCCACAACAGTTCTGTATTAAACTTTTTTCCGTGATCATCTAAAAATACATTCTGATATCTTCCTTTGAGTTCGTTAATCTGTTCCCTCGCCTTTTCCATTTGCTCCTGCCGCCGGAAAACCCCAACCAGACTGTTCATGACCCGTCCCAGCTCTTCCCTCAGTAATCCAACCCGTTCCCCGTCCCTGCGGTGAAGGAGTTTTTCTATCCGTTTTTCTTCTGCTGGCAAATGTTGCTCTCCCACCAACACTTTATTGATATTTTTCACATACTCGGAACCTCGGATCCCGCTTCGTCTTCCGAAAACAATGGTGTCGAGGAGCGAGTTGCCTCCAAGCCGGTTCCCCCCGTGAACGCTCACACAGGCGCATTCCCCTGCGGCAAAAAGACCGGCAATTTCCGTTTCCCCCCAAACGTTGGTCCGAATTCCCCCCATGGAATAGTGGGCCCCCGGGCGGACAGGAATCGGAGATTCAACCGGATCCACCTCCGCAAAATCAATGGACAGCTGCCTGATCTGGGGAAGACGTTCCAGAATTTTTTCCTTTCCCAGGTGCCGTAAATCTAAAAGGACGCAATCATCAACACCCCTTCCCTCTTCGATTTCGATGGCCTCCGCCCGGGAGACCACATCGCGGCTGGCGAGTTCCATGGCATTGGGAGCATACTTTCCCATAAAACGGTCCCCATTGGAATTAATCAAGTACCCGCCCTCTCCACGGGCCCCTTCAGTAATCAAAATCCCGGATCCTTTTAATGTGGTGGGATGAAACTGCACAAACTCCATATCCATGAGGGGCGCACCCACATGGTAGGCCAAACTGATCCCATCCCCCGTATTGATGATGGCATTGGTACTCACTCCATAAACACGCCCAAAACCCCCGGTCGCCAGTATGACCGCTTTAGCCCCGATGGCATGGAGTCCTCCATTGATCAGATCCCAGGCGATTACTCCTTTGCAGACACCCTCTTCTACGATCAGGGAGGTGACATACCATTCCTCATAAACGGGAAACTTCCGTTTTAAGAGCTGTTCATACAATACATGAAGAATGGCATGGCCGGTTCGATCTGCGGCATAACAGGTCCGGGGAAATCCTGCGCCGCCAAAAGGCCTTTGAGCAATCCGCCCTTCTTCATCACGGCTGAAAATAATTCCCATCTGCTCTAACGCCAGAATATCTCCCTTGGCTTCCCGGCACATAATTTCAATGGCGTCCTGATCCCCTAAATAGTCACTGCCTTTAATCGTATCAAAGGCATGGTCTTCCCAACGATCATCGGGACGTAAGGCCGCATTGATTCCCCCTTGGGCTGCCACGGAATGGCTGCGAACCGGATGGACCTTTGAAATAAGTGCCACACTCACATCGGAGGGAGTTGCAATGGCAGCCCGCATCCCCGCTAATCCCGCACCGACGACCAAAATGTCATAAAATCTCATTTACTAACCTTTGAAATGAAATTCCCCGCTTCTAGACAATGGGATAATAAAAAGCCCCCGCCCTTAATCCCTCCCCACAGGGGGGAGGGAAGTTTGGGGGGTGGAGAATGTCATAAAATCTCATCGACTAACCTATAATTAAAACCTTTTTATGAGAGGGGATTCCATCGAACATCTAAATCCTTTACCGCCTTTGTTTCATCCAAACGGGAAATGGCAGTGGTTAAAGGTGCCCCTTTGACCTTTTCGGGATTTTCCTCTATCTCCTTTGCAATGGCAATCATGGCATCGCAGAAATGATCCAAGGTTTCTTTGGACTCTGTCTCCGTAGGCTCGATCATAATGGCCTCATCCACCACTAAGGGAAAATTGACCGTGGGGGGATGAATTCCAAAATCGATTAACCGCTTGGCAATATCCCAAGCATGAACTCCTTTATTTCGGAAACGTTTGGCCGAAAGAACCACCTCATGCATACAGGGACGGTTATAGGGAATGGGGTAAAACCCCTCTAACCGCTTCCGGACATAATTGGCATTGAGAATGGCATTTCGGCTGACTTCTTCAAGCCCCGGCGCTCCCATTCGTCGAACATAGGAATAGGCCCTTACCAAATTTCCGAAGTTCCCATAAAAACCGTGCAGCCTTCCAATGGAATCGGGGTGATCATAATCAAAATAAAAGCGTTCTCCGTCACGCTCAACGGTAGGAACCGGCAGGAAAGGAACCAATCGTTCTCCCACACCGAGAGCACCTGCTCCCGGGCCCCCTCCTCCATGTGGAACGGTAAAGGTTTTATGAAGATTGAAATGGACCACATCGAATCCCATATCTCCGGGACGGCAAAGATCCAAAAATGCATTTAAATTGGCGCCATCCAGATATAAAAGGCCACCTGCTTCATGAAGAATTTTTTGAATTTGCAGAATGTCGCGTTCAAACAAACCCAGGGTATTGGGATTGGTCAGCATAAACCCGGCGCAATCCTCATTGACATGGCGCTTTAAATCCTCCAGGTCCACCAGCCCGCTTTTATTTGAACGGATGGCCTGAACGGAATAGCCCGCGATGACCGCGCTGGCAGGATTGGTTCCATGGGCAGAATCCGGAATCAATACATGTTTTCGGGGGTTGCCCTGTTTTTCGTGGTAGGCCCGCATCATCAGCAAGCCTGCCAATTCCCCATGAGCCCCCGCCGCAGGTTGAAGGGTGACCCGATTCATTCCGGCGATTTCCCCTAACATTTCGGCCAATTCATACATCAGCCTCAACGCACCCTGGGATAAGGATTCAGGTTGAAGAGGGTGCAGGTGAAGAAAACCAGGGAGGTTGGCCAGGTCTTCATTAATCTTTGGATTATACTTCATGGTGCAGGAACCCAAGGGGTAAAATCCCAAATCCACTCCAAAATTTTGGGTAGAAAGACGGGTATAATGCCGAACCACTTCACCTTCACTCATCTCAGGAAGTTGATGCTCCCTTTCCCTTAAATACCGCTGGGGTATCAATTCCTGAGCGGAGACCTCGGGAACATCTAAGGCTGGCAATGTATATCCTCTTCGTCCGGAAACCGTTTTTTCAAAAATGAGTCCTTCTTTCATTCTCAATTCCTTATCATGATCACTGTTGAATGATTCGTTATAAAGCATTGGCCAAAGATTCGGCCATCCAGTCGATATCTTCTTTGGTTCTCTTTTCAGTGACACAAACCAAAAGGTGTTGTTTAAATTTCTTCCCCAGATGTCCAAGATCGGGTCCGATGAGTACGCCGGCCTTCTCCATTTTTCGGGAAAGTTTTTTAAAAGAGCTGGGCACTTTGAGGACAAACTCCTTGAAAAAGGAGTTTGAATAAGCCAGTGAAACCCCTTCGATATCACACAACCGCTTCTGGGCATAATGGGCTTTTTGCAGCGACTGATAAGCCACTTCCCGGAGACCCGCTTTTCCCATCAATGCTAAATAGATGGTGGCGGCCAGCGCATTCAATGCCTCGTTGGTACAGATATTTGAGGTGGAGCGTTCCCTGCGGATATGCTGCTCCCGTGTTTGAAGCGTGAGGCAGAAACCCCGGCGACCCTTTGTGTCCACGGTGGCTCCGACAATTCGGCCGGGCATCTGCCGAATGTACTGACGTCGGGTGGCAAAGAAACCCAGGTAGGGGCCTCCAAAATTCATGGCGTTTCCGAGGCTTTGCCCTTCTCCTACCACGATATCGGCGTCATACTCGCCGGGACTTTTCAAAAGTCCCAGGCTGATAGGGTCTACCATGACCACCAGCAAAGCACCGACGGCATGGGCTTTTTGCGCCAGCAGGGAAACATCTTCAATACAACCGAAGAAATTGGGCGTCTGCACCAAAACCGCAGCGGTCTTTTCATTAATGGTCCGATCCACCGTTTCTGAATCGATTACCCCCTGGTCCTGTGGAATTGGCTTTAAAGAGGATTTTAACCCTCTAAAATAGGTCCCCAGCACATCGCGATAGTTGGGGTGAATGGTGGAGGCATAGACGATTCCCGTTCGTTTGGTCACACGGGTGGCCATCCAGGCCGCCTCCGCCAAAGCACTGGCCCCGTCATATAAAGACGCATTGGCCACTTCCATTCCGGTGAGTTCGGAAATAAAGGTTTGATATTCATAAATGGATTGCAAAACCCCCTGGCTCATCTCCGCCTGATAAGGGGTATAGGCGGTGTAAAACTCGGACCGGAAAATCAGGTGGGAAACCGCGGCGGGAATATAATGATCATACGCCCCTCCCCCCATAAAATGGATCATTTCCCCCGCATGTTTATTCATTTGGCTGATGGTGGGGATTTCCTTTTGGAGTTCCAGCTCGGTCAAGGGGTTGGGGAGGTTTAAATCCTTTTTTAACCGGACCTCTTCAGGAATGTCTTTCAGCAAATCTTCCCAATGATCCACCCCAATTATTTTGAGCATCTCTTCCTGCTGCTTTTTAGTATTTGGAATATATTCCATTTATTCAATCCTTTTATTTTTTTGTGCCCTTACCTTTTTTGCGATAAAACGGCATGTCAACAATTTCTGCGGGAACGGCCTTTCCGCGAATTTCCACTAATAATTCCTCCCCCGGCTCCGCAAAGGAAGTGGAAACATATCCCATTCCGATCCCTTTGCCAAGCGTAGGGGAATAATTCCCGCTGGTGACCACACCCACTTCCTTTCCTTCGGAATAAAAGGGACAACCCTGGCGCGGAACACCCTTTTGGACCAGTTGAAATCCAACCAATTTCCGTTGAAGCCCTGTTATTTTCTTCTCCAGCAAAACATCCCGTCCCATGAAGTCGGGCTTCTCCAATTTGGTCACCCACCCAAGGCCGGCATCCAAGGGATTGGTCTCCTCATCGATTTCATGACCGTAAAGGCAATACCCCATTTCAAGCCTCAGCGTATCCCTTGCCCCCAGCCCGATGGGCTGAATCCCCTCTTCTTTTCCTGCGGACACAAGGGCATCCCACACTTTTTGGACATCGGCTTTTTCAAGAAAAAGTTCAACGCCCGGTTCACCGGTATACCCTGTCCGCGCCACCAACGCCTGAACCCCGGCCACCTTATCGACTTGAAAGGAGTGAAGCTTTTGAGAAGCCAGGGAATAGGAGGAGACTTTTTTCAGCACCGCCTCAGCACGGGGTCCTTGAAGTGCAATCTGTCCCGTTTCCAAGGTGCGGTCGTTGACGGAAGCTGGAAAATTCTGAACCTGTTCCTTGAACCATCCTGCGATTTTTTCCGTATTGGAAGCATTCACACAAATTAGGAACTGATTATCCTCTTTGCGATAGACGAAAATATCATCCATAATGCCGCCCCGTTCGTTTAAAACCAGTGAGTATTGAGCCCGGCCCTTCGAGAGACGCTCCACATCATTGGAGGTCAATTTCTGCAAAAAAGGAACGGCGCCTTCTCCTTCCACCCAAATCCGGCCCATATGACTGATATCGAAAAGGCCAACAGCCTGCCGGACCGTACGGTGCTCTTCCAATACCCCTGTATAGGAAAGAGGCATCTCCCAACCGGAAAATCCAACAATTTTTGCTTTCGCTTTTTTATGAAATTGAAATAAGGGGGTTTGTCTCATGAAATCGTCTCTGGTTTAATTTGCGCTCCGGTTGGTACCTCCAAAAGAACCTTAATCCAACCCAACCTTTTAAAATTTTTTTTACTCGAATTGAAATGGGTCTTTTAATTCATTCCCAGGTAAGCCCCTTTAACCATGGGATTATTTAAAAGGGAATGGGAATGTCCCTCAAGGACGACCTTTCCGGTTTCCATCACATACCCCCGATGGGCAAGAAAAAGGGCCGCGTGGGCGTTCTGCTCCACCAGCAAAATAGTTACTCCCCCTTCACTGATTTCCTGGATTATTTCAAAAATCTTTTCCACCATCATGGGGGCCAACCCCAAAGACGGTTCATCCAAAAGGAGAAGTTGTGGGGCCGACATCAACCCACGCCCAATGGCAAGCATCTGCTGCTCTCCCCCACTGAGTGTCCCTCCCATCTGATTCCGCCGGTCTTTTAAAAGGGGAAAAAACTCAAAGATCCGGTCCAGCTCCCTTCGAACTTCTTTTTCCCCTGTTAAACAAAAACCTCCCAATTCCAGATTTTCCAACACCGATAAACGGGGAAAGATGCGTCTTCCTTCGGGAACCTGAGAAATTCCAAGCCGGACCACTTCATAGGAGGGGCACCCTTCAATCCCGTTCCCCAGAAAAGAAATCTTCCCCGCTTGGGGTGCCAAAACACCGGAGATGGTCATTAAAGAGGTGGACTTTCCAGCCCCGTTGGACCCGATTAGTGCAACAATCTCCCCTTCCCGAACCTCAAATGAAACCCCTTTGAGCGCTTCAATGGGGCCGTAATAGGTATGTACGTCCATCAAAGTTAACATATAAAAAAGAAAAAAATGAGGCTTAACCCATTGAGTCCGAACTAACCCTGAGCCCCTCTTCCTAAATAGGCTTCGATCACCGATGGATTCTGTTGGATGTCTCGGGGGATTCCCTCCGCAATTTTCTCCCCATGATTCAAAGCATAAACGTTATGAGAAATTCCCATGACCATTTTCATATCATGTTCAATTAAAAAAATAGAAATTCCTTGTTTCAGAATATCCTGGATTAATCCCATGAGGCTTGCAGTTTCATTGGGGTTCATTCCCGCAGCGGGTTCATCCAACAGGAGAAGTTCTGGATCAGCCGCCAAAGCACGGGCTATTTCCAACCTTCGTTGCACACCAAATGGTAATTCCCGGGCCCAAACACCCGCTTTTTCCAATAAACCCACGAATTCTAACAACTTTAATCCCTTAGATGCAAGTACTCTTTCTTCTTCAAGGACCCGATGATTTCGGATCAGGGCTCCCCAAACCCCTGCTTGGCTTCGGGAATGGGCTCCCACCATCACATTCTCCAGTGCAGTCATTTCGGCAAAAAGCCGGATGCTTTGAAAGGTCCGGGCAATTCCATTTTTTGCATATTGATGGGGTTTCCATTTCCTCATAGGCTGACCTTTAAAAACCAGGTTTCCCGTATCCGGCCGGACCAATCCCGTCACACAGTTAAAGAGTGTGGTCTTTCCCGCCCCGTTTGGACCAATTAAAGCGGTAATTTTCCCCTTTTGAATGCTTAAATTAACCCCCGACAGGGCGGTCAGCCCGCCATAGGTCTTGGTTAACTGCTGAACTTCAAGAAACGTTTTAATTTTTATTTACCCCTGCAGCTTGCTCCACCCCCACCTTCCCTCTCCCCAATCAGGGGAGAGGGACTAAGAGAGGGCGGTTTTATTCCCGGTTTGAAGTTCAACTTTTCTCCGGGGGTTCCCGATCAACCCCTGGGGCCGAAAAATCATCATCAACACCATGGCTCCACCAAACAAAAGCATCCGGTAGCTCTCAAACCCCCTGAACATTTCAGGCAGAACAATTAAAACCACAGCACCCAAAATAACTCCGGGAATACTGCCCATTCCCCCCAAAACCACCATGGTCAGGATGAACACCGATTCAAAAAAGGTAAAGCTCTCCGGAGAAACAAAAGCCATCTTCGCGGAAAAAAACACGCCGGCCAATCCCGCCCAAAAGGCCCCTAATCCAAAAGCTAAAATTTTCATCCGTGTGGTATCCACTCCCATGGCCTGAGCGGCCACTTCATCCTCCCGGATGGCCATCCAGGAACGGCCGACCCTGGAATGAATCAGCCGGCTCACGGCGAAAACCGTCAAAGCGACAATCAAAAGAATGAGATAATAAAGATGAATGGGGTCTTGAAGGAGAAAAGAGCCGAGAGAGGGTCGAGGGATATTTAAAATACCGTTGGGACCGTTGGTGACGCTATCCCAATTTTTTAAAATCAGATAAATAATCTGAACAAACCCCAACGTGACAATGGCAATATAATCACCCCGCAACCGTAAAGTGACCAGACCCAACACCACCCCCAATGAACCGGCCGCCATTCCCCCAATCGGAAGTCCAATCCAAAAAGGAACCCCAAATTGTGTTGAAAGAATGGCGTAGGTATAAGCACCAATGGCATAAAAAGAAATATAGCCCAAATCCAAAAGACCAGCCATTCCAACAACAATATTTAACCCCAGAGCAAGGACGACATATATTCCCGCTGTGGTCAGGACATCCAGGTAATAGTTGTTCATATCCTGGGGAATTAAAATCAAACCACCCCAAGCGACAATCTCTAGGATTTTTTGCTGCCACGGCCTGGGTCTCCATTGAAGAATTGGATCGCCCCATTTTTTGGAATTATTCCAGAACGATTGAAATTGGGAAGATTGTGAAAAGGAAATCACCCCCTTCCAAAACAAACCCCCAATGGCAATGACACCTGCCATGGCGAGAGAATTCTTAAGACCCATTAAGGGAAGGACTAGAATCCCAATCCAGATTGGAATGAAAAACCACATAGTTAGACCCTATTTCATGCTAAAAAAAATTGTATTTCTAAATCCTGAGCTTCTCAATTCCCTCCTTTTGTAAGGAAGGGATAGGGAGGTTAGAGATTTTTTTACCCCCCATCAATGAATCAAGACGTCATTCCCGCGTAAGCGGGAATCCAGAAGTTGTTGATTTTAAAGAGCCTGGATTCCTGCCTGCCGGCAGGCGGGCCCGATTAAACATTCGGGAATGACGGGTATCGCGTATTTCACCCAAATGCTATTTTTGAAAATCATCCTTCAAACCTTCTCGGAAATTTTCTCTCCCAAAAGTCCCCTGGGACGAAAAACCAGTACCAAAATTAAAATGATAAAAGCAAAACCGTCTTTATACTCACTGGAGATGTAGGATGCTCCCAAACTTTCGACCAATCCCAAAATAAAACCACCCAGCATGGCCCCGGGAATGTTCCCGATTCCCCCTAAGACCGCAGCGGTGAAGGCCTTAATTCCCGCCACATACCCCATCGAGAAATTGATCAGCCCATAGTACATTCCCACCATGACCCCCCCGGCAGAAGCCAGAATTGAACCAATGACAAAGGTAATGGCGATCACTTTATTCACATCGATGCCAACTAAACCCGCCATCTCCCGGTCCTGTGAAGTGGCCCGCATGGCTTTTCCTAACCGTGTTTTTTGAATAAATAATGTGAGGCAGATCATTAAAACAATTGATGTTCCAATAATAAAAACCTGAAGAACACTGAATTGAATCCCCATAAACACCATAGAAACATTCGGGATGTTATGGGGAAAAACTTTATCCGTAGAACCTTGTGAGAGCATCACATAGTTTTGAAGAAAGATGGACATTCCGATGGCGGAAATGAGGGGGGAAAGCCGATGGGCATGACGGAGCGGACGATAAGCCACCCGCTCAAGAGTTAGTCCATAGGCCGCACAGAAAATGGCGGAAATGACAAAGACCAGAAGAAGGGATAAAAAAAAATGATCTTCGGTTAAACCGATGGCAGTCAAAAAAGCAAGAGATAGGATCCCCATATAGGCCCCGATCATATAGATTTCGCCATGGGCGAAATTGATCAGCTGGAGGATCCCATAGACCATGGTGTAGCCCAATGCAAGCAAGGCATACACAGCACCCAAAGCAAGTCCGTTGACCAACTGCTGAATGAACATTGAGTCAGGAAACCGATGGTCTATCCCACTGAGCGACGGGGACGCATATAGGTTAGGTCAATGAAGGAGGAATAATACTAAATTAATAACCAAAATTTTCTGTATATTACAGTTTTCCCCTTTTCTTTGCAATTAAATCCACTCCAGAAAAAAACTTTATTAATTTAATTTGGGTTTTGGAGTAATCCAGTGAAAAAGAAATACCCAAAAGCGTATAAAGTTTGAGCTGGGGAAAAAAAACCTTATTCGTCATTCCGACGAAAGTGGGAATCCAGTAAAGGATTCTGGGACACACCTTGCCGTAATGACAAAATTTAACCACTCACTTTTACGATTAGCCTTTTTTGTTATTTTGTTATTTTATTTTTTCCTTTATCTACCCTCTAACCTCCAACCCTCCCTCGGGTTGGTTTTTAATTCCCCCCGGGTTTCCAGAACTCTTTAAATTCTCCATTCTCTGTGACCCAAACAATATATTGAGTAAAGACAAGATCTCCTTTGAGATCAAACTGAAGATTTCCTGTGATCCCTTGGGTAGAGGAGGTATGAATGGCTTGGCTAATGCCAAACCCATGGGTTGTTTCAGCCCTTTGAATTCCATTGAGCAATACCTGGGCAGCATCATAGGCATAAATGGAATAGGGTCCAGGTTCACCATAGCGTTCCCGGTACTTTTTCAAAATCTCTTGCACAGAGGGAAGTTTTGTTACATCCGCACTATAGGTCAAATAAGTCCCTTCCGCTGCGTCACCCGCAATATCGATGAAAACCGGGTCAATGACCGCATCTCCCGTTAACATGGGAACGGATAATCCCACTTCTTTTGCCTGTCTGGCAATAAGGCCTGCTTCCGTATAGTACCCCCCAAAAAAATACACTTCCGGTTTTTTGGAAGCCACGGTAGTCAAAACCCCTCGGAAATCTTTGTCTCCCTTAATAATCCCTCCCTCGTAAACCACTTCCACATGGTTACCCAAGGCCTTTTGGAACTCCTCCGCCAAGCCCTGACCATAGGTGGTCTTATCGTGAAGGATGGCCACCTTCTTTGCTTTGAGTTGGGTGAGAATAAATTCGGCGGAAACCTTACCCTGCTGGTCATCCCGCCCAACCACACGGAAAACATTGGTGTAACCCTTTTCAGTAATTTGAGGGTTGGTGGAGGCGGGGGTAATCATCGGAATTTCCTCACGATGATAAATCTCTAATGCGGACATGGTGGAACTGGAATCATAATGGCCTACAACACCAACCACTTTGGAGAAAACCATTTTATGGGCTACGGCTGCAGCTTGTTTTGGGTCTTGCTGATCATCCCCAACCATTAGTTCAATTTTTTTTCCAAGAACCCCTCCCTTTTCGTTCCATTCGGAAACGGCCAATTCCACACCGTTTTTAATATCCTTCCCTTGTTTAGTTTGATTTCCCGTCATGGGACCGGCTACTCCAATCTTAATGGTATCTCCTCCTTTTTTATCACATCCCAAAAAGGAAGAAACCGAAAAGAACAAGAAAAATAGAGAAAATAATAAATTTAAACTTTTCTTCATTTTTGCCCTTTAAATATTGAGTTGGCTCTGGATTCCCGTTTCCACGGGAATGACGATCATTTCTTATTATTTGTAACTCGGGAACTAAAATCCAAATAGACGTTGAAAAAAAACAATTCCTGTCATTCCCGGATGGTTTTATCGGGAATCCAGTGGGTTTAAAAACCTCGAATTGTGGATCCCCCCCCCTTTAAGCATACGGGGAAATGGTTCGCCAGAATGACGCCTGAAGGTAAGTGTCTACCCTATTTATTAAAATTTATCTCATTCTCAGCGACCTCTCCAAGGGTTCGAAAAAATAAACGGATGTTCCTCGCATTTTGTCCTAAATCTCCCTTCCCGATCCGGGAGGCAGAACGGACTTGGACTACGGTCCCTTTGGGATTTTCCTGTAATTGGATGGTTATATCATCGATAAAACGGAAAATCCGTGTGGTGGCTTCCGCCCGGATTTCTCTTTGAGCCGTGTCGGTATTGACCACCCGCCAACGGGGTAGGGATTGAACAGTTTTAACCGCAGATTGAAAAACTTTTTCAATGGAAAGGGAAAAAGATCTAGGCTGTATGTCAGGGTATTCAGGGGTTTTACCCGTTTTGACGACATTAATGACTGGCCAGAACATATCTACCCATTATTGGATCTCTGGATTCCCGTTTCCACGGGAATGACAACCTTATTTTATTAGTAAAATGTTCGGGACCACACACCAGATAGACGTTGAGAAACCCACTTACTGTCTTTCCCAAATGTTTCATCGGGAATCCAGATAGAATTAAATTAAAAGGTCCAGGTCTCCCCGGTTCACTGGAATGAAGGCATAATTACATACTGCTTTGGACACTTTCCATTACTTTTGAAAGAAAGAGGCCAACACTTTTCTGAAGGGTCAGGATGGCAACATGCCGGTCAAAAGACGCGTTGTTAACATCCCGTTCCGCTTCAATTAAAGTCTGGTTCGCATCCAGTAATTCCACATTGGTCACCAAGCCATAGGTAAACTGTTTGGATACCATCTCGTAGTTTTTCTGGGCGAAAAGAACTTGGTCCCTTCTGGATTCCAATTGCCGCGTCACCGCCTCAAGGGTCAGGGAGGCCCTGGTCACTTCCATATCCACCTCCCTTCTGAGTTTGGAGGACTGTAACCGGGCCTGTTCAACATTGGAGCGCGCTTGGGCCAACTCCGCCTTCCGAAGCCCTCCTTCGAACAGGGGAAATTCAAACCGTCCTCCCACCATCCAGCTATCTTGAATAAAGAAACTTGATTTGGGGTGCTGCTCTCTGTACCAATAGGTGGCTTCCAGTGAAAGCGTGGGGAAAAAATTTCCCCGGGCAAACTTTACCCTTTGCTCCGATATTTTTTCCTGCTTCAAACTTCGTATAACGTCATTCCTTTTCTCAATGGCGATTTTTAAAAGGGTGGCGTCATTCACGTTGGGAACATTCGGGATAGGAGGCTCCATCAACTCAAAATTTCCGGGAAGATCCGCCAATATCTGAAGTTCTCGGCGGAGGACCATCAAATCATTTTCCAAGGAAACCAATTCTGCTTGAGCTCCCGCTAATTCCGCCTTTGCCCTGAGGAGAATGGATTCGGTCACCTCTCCCACCCGGAAACGCAGATCGGAAAGTCTTTGATGTTCTTGAAGCCGCTCCACATTGCGCTGATTAGCATCCCGGTTTTTTTGCGCTTTAAGGGCCTCATAAAAAACCTCAGCCGTCCGAAAAAGACTGGATTCAATAGACAATTTAAGGTCCTGTTGTGCCACCTCTATTTCATTTTCCGCAATCCCAATCCCTGCACTGTTTTTTCCTCCGGAGTACAAAGGCTGCTCTAACGTTAAGCGTGCTTCATAGCTATCATGGGGTTGAAGCAGAAACTCACCTCCAGAGGTTCCTAATTTTTTTGGAGAATGATCATATTCAGCGGTCGCTCTTAGCAATGGCAGAACGGTGGACAGAGCGCGTTTTCGTTCCTCTTCCGCATGGAAGATGGACTCCCGGCTAATTTGAATTTCTTCATTTTTCTCAAGCACCCGCTTATAAAGCTCTTCCAGGGTAAACGATTCTGCTTGGGCCATAAAAGAACCTGGGAACAGAAGCCAGATAAAAACCCCTATTAAAAAACCACCCCATTTGGTCATTTTTTCCCCTTTCTTATGTTAATCACAACAACGGCGAATTTTTCTATTTTATTCCTTTAAAAGGTATGAAGGCAAGGGAACCCCTTGTATTTTTCTGACCTCCAAAGGTCCTTGACAGAACGGATGGGTGACTGCTACCTTTCATCGTGGAGGGATATTTCTTTATAAATAGAGGAAATGACAAAAAACGCACTGGTTCTTTTTGCAAAAGCCCCGATTCCGGGAAAAGTAAAAACACGTCTCCTCTCCCACTTTAGCTCCGAGCAGGCCAGCGGACTTTACCAGGCCTTTGTGGAGGACTTGGTCGAGTCTCTTTGCAGCTTACCTTATATCACTCTTTTCCTTTCCTGCCCCCCTCCTATGGATCACCCTTTTTTCTCAAACCTTGCAAAAAAATATCCTTTAACCCAAATAGAACAAAAGGGGGAAGATTTGGGGAAGCGGATGGAGAAAACCTTTATTGATCTTGGAAAAATGGGAATTAAAAAGAGGGTCATTATCGGAGCGGACAGCCCAACGCTGTCTCCTCTCCAAATTCAAGAAGCATTTGAAAAATTAAACGATTACCCTCTTACCCTGGGGCCCAGCCATGATGGCGGATATTACCTGATCGGGATTTCCCGTGAAACCCCACCGATCTTCAGTGAAATCACATGGGGGACCAACCAAGTGATGACCCAAACTCTAAAAAAATTGGGTCATACCACTTTCAAGCCTCACCTCCTTCCTTTTTGGTATGATGTCGATACACCCGAGGATGTTTACTTTCTGAAGGAGCACTTGAATCACCTCAACCAATTAGGGCAAACTATCCCTAAACGGACTAACCAATACCTAGAGAACCTATTGTTAAAAAATTAAAAAGGCCCGGCACCCCTTATTCCATTCCTTAACCCTTCGAATATGACATTAAAATTAATGAATGAAAATAAAACACGGACTTCCTGTTCGGAACCTTTTGGAATTTATATTCATATCCCTTTTTGCCCCGTCCAATGCGATTTCTGCGCTTTTGACACCCATCTGATGGACCGGTCCCTGATTCTCTCCTACATCACAGCAATCAAAAAAGAAATCCACTCCCATCAAACGGACTCTCTTTTAAATGGAAGAAAGATTTCCAGTATCTACTTTGGGGGAGGAACCCCCTCGCTATTGAAACCAACCACCATCAACGAAATTATTTTGGAAATTCAAAACATCTTTGGTTGCACATCCAACTGTGAAATATCGCTGGAGGGTCACCCTTTGACGGTAGATTTAAAAAAACTTCAAGGATTTTTCGGAGCAGGAATTAACCGATTTAGTTTAGGGTTTCAAGCTTTAAGCGATCAGGATCTTTTATCCATCAAAAGAAACCATCGGGCCACGGTGTCTTTCCGCGTGTTCAAAGAAGCCAGAGAAGCCGGTTTTAAAAACATCAGTTGCGATCTCATGTTCGGCCTTCCCGGTCAAAATTTGCCGGGTTGGCAGGAAACACTAGAATCCCTCCTTCAATTAAAACCCGAGCACATTTCTCTCTATGCACTGACGGTCGAGGAGAATACACCCCTTCAAACCGAAATCATGTCCGGAATTACGGGATACCCGCAAGAGGAAGTTCAAATGAAGATGTACGATTGGGCTTGTGGACAATTATCAAAAGATGGGTTTTACCCTTATGAAATCTCCAATTTTTCACAACCGAAATATGAATCAACCCACAACCGCCTCTATTGGCGCCGGGGGGATTATCTTGGAATAGGCTGCAGCGCCCACTCTTCCCTGGGGGAGCACCGTTTTTCAAATGTAAAAACGCCTGAAGCCTATGAACAGGCCATTACTGAAAAAGGGCATGCCGTCATTGAAAGGGAAACCTTATCAACGGAGAGACGTTTTTTAGAAGCCATGGTTTTCGGATTAAGGCAGTATCAGGGAATATCCCTCCCCCAACTTGAGAGGAGATTCTCCTTTTCTACACCCCTTTCCATTAGAAAGTGTGTTGAAAAACTTCAAAAGGATGGCTTAATTTTTTTATCCTCTCCTCTTCATCCTGAAACGGAAAAAACCTTTCGATTAACCCAAAGGGGGGTTCATCTGGCCGATGAGGTGGCCCTTCACCTTCTCGCACACGACGCTCATGGTCGAAATTAAAAACGTCACGAAGGTTTACCAGCAAAACCTAAAGCCGGTAGAAGCGCTAAAAGGAATTTCCCTTTCACTGGATAAAGGTCGATTTATCTCTTTGATGGGCCCCAGCGGGTGCGGGAAAAGCACCCTCATCAACCTTTTGGGAGGCCTGGACTTTCCCACCTCAGGGGAAATTCTGATCGATCAGAAATCTACCGGGCATTTCACGGATGATGACTGGACCTTTTTAAGACGGAAAAAAATCGGAATTGTTTTTCAGTTCTTCCATCTTCTTCCCACACTAACCGCTGTTGAAAATGTTTCTCTTCCACTTTCTCTTCAAGGCCTCTCACATTCTGAAGTTCAACACCGTGCAGAGGAAGCCCTTGCCAGAGTGGGTCTTTCTTCACGTCTTCATCACCGACCCTCAGAACTTTCGGGAGGAGAAATGCAAAGAACGGCTTTGGCCCGGGCCCTTGCTCCCAAACCCCTTCTTCTTCTGGCAGATGAACCCACCGGCAACCTAGATTCAATAATCGGGGCGGAAATCCTCCGTCTTTTTCGCCAAGCAGTGGATGACCTGGGCTGTACACTCCTCATGGCGACCCACAGCAGGGAGGCTTCCCTTCACGCGGACCAAATTATTTCAATGCGAGATGGGAAAATTGAACGGATATCACCTGGGTCAGGAAACACTCTACAAGGGGACTAAAAGGAGATTTCATGGCGGGCCTTCTTCGATTCATCACCCTTCGCCATCTAACCGGTGAGCCCAGCCGTACCTTTTTAACCCTCCTGGGTGTCGCTTTGGGGGTTTCGGTTTTTTTGGCTATTCGTTTGGCAAACCAAAGCGTGGTGGCCTCTTTCCATTCCTCCATGGAATCCGTAACCGGGAAGGCCACTTTACAAATCCGGGGAGAAAGTTTTGGTTTTGACGAAAATGTTATACGAATTGTCCGAAAACAGCCGGGTATTGTTCATTTGGCCCCGGTCATTGAAACATCGGTGGGAATAGAAGAATTTCCCGGGGAAACAATGGTGGTCATCGGAATGGATCCCCTCGAAGAACAACTAATACGAAGTTATACCTTAAACAAAGAGAACGATGAAAGAGATCTCTTCCGCATTCTACTAGAGCCCACCACCTTACTGGTTACCCAAACCTTTGCGGACCGGCATGATTTAAAAATGGAGGATTCACTTACCCTTCTGCTCAATCAGAAGAAACACTCTGTGACCATTAAGGGAATCCTTGAGCCTCTAGGTCCTGCAAAAGCGGAGGGGGGACTTTTAGCCTTTATGGACATTTCATCCGCCCAATGGATTTTTAACAAATTAGGGAAACTGGATCGAATTGATCTCGTAACTAATCCTGATCAGCCGGTTGAACGGGTTCAAAAAATTCTACAAGAGGTTTTACCTAAAAACCTCAGGGTACAAAGACCTGAACGACGGACCGTCCAGGTGGAGGGGATGCTTAAGTCCTTCCAGATGAACCTAACCGTTACAGGGGGAATTGCTTTACTGGTGGCGCTTTTTCTGGTGCACAATACCATGACCATTGCCGTGGCCAAGCGGAGAAAGGAAATCGGACTTTTAAGATCGCTGGGGTGTACGCGAAAACAAATCCTAACCATGATGACACTGGAGGGCCTTCTCCTTGGTTTTTTGGGATCCATTCTCGGGGTCATTCTTGGACTGATCCTGGCCCGATGGACTCTACAAGCCGTTTCTACAACAGTGTCCTCGCTCTATCTTCCCATCCGAGGGGAGACCCTTCACCTTTCCCCTTCTCTCATTTTGGAGGCAATCGGTTTGGGTACGAGCGTCTCTTTTATGGCGGTTCTTTCCCCTGCCATTGAAGCCACCCGGACTCTCCCAAGGGATACCCTCCAATCCGGATTTTTTGAAAAAAAACCGGTTTTTTCAATTGGACCACGGACTCTTTTAGGCCTTTTTCTCATCTTCATCTCCTTACCTCTTGCTTTTTGGGCTCCCTGGGGAGAATATACCGCCAACGGTTATCTCTCCTCCTTTTTCCTTCTGTTAGGAACCCTATTTCTGGTTCCGTTAATGTCATCTCTCCTAAAAAACATTTTAGTAAAAAGTAAAAAAACCACTTCCATCCTTTCATTGGCTTTGATTAACCTTAACGCTTCTTTACAGAGAACCACCAGCGCAACCACCCCACTTTTGGTGGCGTTGGCTTTAATGGTCGGGATTCTTCTAATGGTCCACAGTTTTCGAAATACCGTTGATCGATGGATTCATGACACCATTCGCGCAGATCTAATCGTCGTTTCAAAAACGTGGGATTTGCAGGGATCCGATGCCTCCCTCCCAGAAAACACAGTAGGGTTACTGGAACGGTTGCCCGGGGTAATGGCAGCGGATGGGTACCGGGAAATCCAGACCTACCTCAAAGATGAGCCCATTAACCTGGTGGCTCGGAATTTGGACATTCATAATCGTTTTAGCCAATATCTCTTTTTGGAGGGAGAGTCTTCTTCCATTTTATTGGCGGCCAGTCAGGGAAAGGGGTTTCTTCTTTCCGAAACTCTTTCTAATCGATTTCGCCTTCAAAAGGGAGACCGGATCCGTTTAGATACACCTCAGGGTCTTTTGGACCTTCCCATTCTGGGTGTTTTTTATGACTATTCAACCGATGGAGGCCGGGTCTTAATGGACCGAAGCCTCTATCGCCGTTACTGGCCCCAAGATGACCAGGTTAGTGTGGTGGCCCTTTATCTGGATCCCGAAATACCTTCGGAAATTTTTCGGAAAAATTTAATCACCGCCATTGACGACCAATCCTTTGTCACCATCAATAACCGAGAACTCCGGGAGGGGGTAATGGAGGTTTTTGATCAAACCTTTGCCATTACCTATGCCATGGAGTTGATCGCGGTCATGGTTGGGTTGTTGGGAATATTCAACACACTGCTGACCTCCATCCTTGAGCGTAAAAGGGAATTGGGAATTCTCAGGGCCATCGGGATGAGTCAGAACCAACTGGTCAAAATGATTCTCACAGAGGGGGGGTTGATCGGTTTAACCGGGGCCCTTCTGGGAGGTGGAGCGGGGATCGGGCTCTCCTTGATCTTAATCCAGGTCATCAACAAACAGACTTTCGGGTGGACCATCCATTTTAGTCTTTTCCACCCTTTTCTTTTTGTGGTGTTCGGCTTGGTCCTACTAACCGCTGTGATTGCCAGTCTACTTCCGGCCAAAAAGGCCATAAACATTCACATTGCCCAAGCTGTCCATTATGAATAAAATTTTTTGGATTGTTTTTTTCTCATTCCTCCTTTTATGGAGTTCTCCCACCTTCCAGACAAAGGCATCGGATCCGGTGTTTGAGAAAGCCCTTCCCGGGTATTCTTTTTCATTTCCAGCGGACCATGGGTCTCATCCCTCCTTTCAAACCGAATGGTGGTACTACACCGGCCACCTTGTGACGGAGGATCAAAGGGAATACGGATTCGAGCTCACTTTTTTCCGGTTTGGAATTGACCGCTCATCCAGTCTGGAAAATCCCTCCCGTTGGGCGGTCAAAGAAATCTATATGGCTCATTTTGCAATCTCGGACATTCACCAAACGGAATTTTTTTACGGGGAGAAAATCAGCCGTGAGGCACTGGGAAAAGCGGGGGCAAAAGTTGCCCAACTCTCGGTATGGATTGACGATTGGAGGGTTGAAGAAAAAAAGGGGTTTCATGTTTTGGTCGCAAACCAAAACCTCTGGGGAATCGATTTAAAACTGGCCTCCGATAAACCACCCGTCATCCACGGGGAAAAAGGAGTCAGTCAAAAAGGAAAAAAGCTTGGAGAGGCCTCCCATTACTACTCCCTGACACGGATGAATATCCAAGGAACCCTTCAAAAGAACGGGTTAAAATTTCCCGTCAAAGGAACCGCCTGGATGGACCATGAATTCAGCACCCATTCCATGCCGGAAGACCTGGAAGGATGGGACTGGTTCAGCATCCAATTGGACAATCAATGGGATCTGATGATCTATCAACTCCGGCAAAAAGACGGAACCCCCTCGCCTTTTTCCAGCGGAAGTCTAATTGATCCCCAGGGAAACCGGGTTCCACTTCATCCACAAGATTTTCAGATTCACGTACTCGATCACTGGAAGAGCCCAAAAAACCAAGGGATTTATCCCATGGGGTGGAATGTTGTCCTTCCAGGGAGAAAGATCGATCTGACCATTATACCTTTTTTTAAAGAACAAGAACTCTCGACCCCTGAAAGCACACGGGTAACCTATTGGGAGGGTGCGGTTAAAATTAAAGGAAACTGGAAAGAAAACCCCGTTACGGGGAGAGGATATACCGAACTGACCGGTTATGCAAAAAAAACAAATGTTCCTAAATAACGGTTTTGGAATTCAAATCAACCCATTCCTACCTTCTTGGATGGTCTCTTCCTAATGGTTCTCTTTGGCGCTGCAAACGTTCCATGTTTTTAAGGTCCTGCATCTCACGGCGGAGTTCCTGGCGTCGCTGGATTCCTTGTTGCCCCCGTTTATCCAGTGGACTCATCGGATCTCGTTCAAACCGTCTGTCTTGACCTTTTAATTCCATTTGTCGTTGCTCCAAAAAACGTTCTCGCACCCCTTCTCTCTCTTTCGGCGGCAATTTTTGAAACCGTTCAAGCCGTTTTCTCATTTTTTGCTTTTCTTGGGGAGATAAGGTCTCCCACCGGTTAAACCGGTCTCTTAAAATTTCCTTCCTCTCCTCTGGGAGGTTTTGAAAATGTTTAAATCGGGTTCGAATCTGCTCTTGTCTTTCAAGGGGCAAATTCCGGAATCGTTCAAGTTTGGCACGGAACTTTTTCTTTTCCTCGGGGGTTAAAGATTTCCAAACCTCAAAATTTCTTCGAGCCCGGACCCTATCCTCCGGGGAAAGCTTCTCCCACCGTTCCTTTAGGTTTAATGGGAGGTCCATACTATCTTGTGCCATGGGGTGGAAATCCTGGGAAAATCCGATGGGCGGAAAAGTCCCAATCCATAATAGAATTAGGGCAAGAGGTGTGATCCAACTCTTCATGGCGTCTCCTCCTGATTTTGAGGGTTTCCCTCCGATGGGGTCTCCTTCTCTTCTTGAAAAATTTCCATCATTTCAATCAGTTCAAAATTTAAAAAAAGATCCAAATCCTTCAACATTTCGGATTCCACCCCTTTCTCCTTTTTTTGTTTCGGTGGCTTTTCTTCATTCTTTTTGAGAACTCTTGCCTCATCCGCTACACATGAAACCGGTATCATTCCAATGAAACAAACCAATAAGAAACCCGTCAGACCGAACGTCTTGTTCAGGATCATCCCTCTTCCTTTTCCGCCACATCCTTCTCCCACTCTGTCAAAAGATCTAATTCCTCCAATAGATCCACATTAGAGAAAAATTCTAATTGTTGAACCAATTCGATCTCTTGTTGAAAAGGAATTTCCGCAACCTTCTTTTTTAAACCTTCATCCCGCCAGAAAAGGATTGCCAGGAATACGAACCCGATTAAAACCGCCATGGATAAAACAGGGGCGGGCCGAAGTTGGGGCCAAATGATCCACGGTTCTTTTTTCTTTTGGTTTTCGATACGTTTTCGGACCGTTTGAGAAAAAGTTCCGGCCATATGTTCAGGCATGATTCCATAGGAGTCTTTTTCCGCAAGGGTTAATACTCTCTTCAACCCTTCCCACGATCCCCTGCAATTCTCACACAGGGCAAGATGCCCCTCCACTTCTTGAACTTCAGGGGATTTTAATTCTCCATAGTAATAAAGAACCAGCCGTTCATCCATGTTCTTACAATTCATTCTTCTTCCCCTGAAACAAACCGTTTCAACTGTTTCCGTAGATTTAGCGCCCCTCTGAACAAATGGCTTTTCACGGTTCCCTCGGCTACATTCAATACCAGTGAAATATCCCCAATAGGCATATCCTGGTAATGTCTTAAAATAAAAACCATTCGCTGCATGGGTGGCAAAGAGTCAATACAGGTCCTGATTTTTTCTTTTAGCTCCTGCTGTTCCAGAAGGCGCCCTGGATCAATAGGAGGATTGGGGTGGCTCATCTCCCTCTCCACTGCAACCGGAGACCCCTTCCCTTCTTGAAAAGCGGAAGGGGTCCAGAAAAACCACCGCTTTCTCCAGCGCTGATGATCAATGCAAAGGTTAATCAGAATCCGGCAAAACCAGGTAAAAAAAGTGGCTTTTTTCTCAAACCGACCGATTCCCTGGTAGGCCTTAACGAAGGCCTCTTGGGAAAGATCTTTGGCATCATCCTGGTTTCTAACCATACCCTGCGCAATTCGAAAGGCACTTTCCTGGTACCTTTCCACAAGAGTATCGAAGGCGGACCCATCTCCAGTTTGAACTCTCTGGACCAATTCCTCGTCAGAAAGGGACATATCCACGACTCATTCAGATCACCAATAGCCCACATAGCCTGTAAACCCTCCCATCCTAATGGGATACAGGGTCCCTCCCATGTTCAACAATCAATTTAAATTTGTCAAATCCTCCGGGGCAGAACCCACATGAACCGCCACCAAGATTAAATGGGGATGAAAACGCCTCAAGCTGAAGAACCCTCTGACCTCCACCCTCTGCCCTTCCAATAAGGTTTCAAACATCATCCCCTCATCAAAGGTGGTTTGATGAGTAACCAAAACCCTAATGGGGAGATTCACAGAAGTTTTTTGATCCGTGCTCCAATAAAATCCCGGAATATTCAAACCCAAAATAAAAGTCCCTACCTGAGGGTCTTGAGAATCAGGGTGAATTGAAAGGATTTCCCCAACCACATGGGCCTGCTTTAAACGCTTCACTTTCTTGGCCAGCACCTGAATGGGGTTTGGGTCTTGTGAATCCGGAGTATGGGGAATAATCCGTCCCTTGATAAATACAGGGTCTCCCTCAACAAGATCGGCACAAACCAATGGGGTTCCATCCCAATTCACCAACCGCGCGGAACCGATTTGAACCATAATGGTATTCTCCGGTTCAAGTACAATTTTAGCCAAATGAAGGCGGTATAGTTTCGCCCTGGGGTTCACCACTTGAATGGTATCAGGACAATTGGGTGGACCGGCAATTAATCCTCTAAAATGCTCCGGCTTGATTCTAATTTTCCGTGCAAGCAATTTTCCCGTTGAAGGATCGATTAATCCCGCGACTTTCACCCGCTGGGCATTGGCCAAGTCATTTTCTGAAAGAATTTCCCTCCCAATATGAATCAAAGTGGCCACATCAAAGGAAACGACTTGCTCCGTCAGATCCCTTTTGATCAAAACAAATTCCCGAAGGTTTAAATCCAAATCCTTGATCACGCCATGACGGTGGACATGATCCCGGTGAACCTCAATACTGGTGGCCTGAAGGATCCCTTTTCCGGTGAAATCGCCCACCACTTCTACTTTTTGAAGGACCTCAAGGTCATCAAATAACAAATGATTCCCTGCGGAATCGGTAACAATAGTCTCATCTGTGGTGTAAACCCTCACACTCATATGCCGCCCCAGGCGGAGCAAAAACCTCCTTTCACTATAATTAATGGTCTGAATCACCCCGATGGCATCCACCATATCCAAATTCGGTGTGGAATTATCCTGAATATTAACCAATACCACCGGTCGGATGACATATTTTCCATTTCCCGTTTCATGTATGTGGAGGGAATTTTCCACATCAAAATCCATCTGAATGACCAACTCTTCCCCTTCGAGCACCTGAAAGGACCCTTGTGGAACCAAATCCATTTTCCCCCCCGCCACCAGTGTAATGTCTTCGGGGGAAACGGGAATGCCATCCTCCAAAATGAGATTCGGGTCACTCACATGGAGGCGAATCTTATGATAAACCCCTTCAGGAATATCCGCTTGGGCTAAAAGCATATTCAAGCCATCCAATTCAAGGAGGTCAACCTTAATGGGTTTATCTTCTGGTAAGGGGACTAGAATTTGCCCATCCTCCCCCAAAAAAGCTATTGAGTTGATCGTAATTTCCACACTTTCAAAAGCATCGCTTGGGGCATCCGTCAAGACCACAGTCACTTTTCCAGTAGGATCGGGGGACCCCGTTGAATCCCCTGTACTACTTCCGCAAGCCACCAAAATTAAAGAAATGAGAATGGAACTTAGAAACCCAAAATAACCTTTCATTGAAAACCTCCTTTTTTTGCCTTAAACGATTCGTCATGCAAAAATCCGGTTAATTTAACTGGTTAGACGGTCGAGGCTATAAAGGGTTTACAATAGGTTTTAAAAAATATCTTGCTTTCTTTTTTAAATGAATATTAGTTTTTAAAAACAATGGGATAAGATGTGGACCTTAATTGAAAAAAATTTTAATTGGGGGATTTCAAGGTTTCTCCAAAAAGGGGTTTAGGAAAGGGGTCTAGTCAGGGGGTTAAGAGGAAAAAGGAAGGCAAACAATAAAAACCCCTATTTGGGAGGGCCGGCAAATTCCGATTCTTTCACATGAGCAAAAAGCCATGGGTTTTTTATTGGCTGAATAATCTCCTTAAATTCAATCCCTATAAAAAAGGCATCTTCCCAAGGATCAGAATATACTACCCGGCCGGTTACACTTTCAACAACCGTCTTTCCGGAGGTATTGGTAAACTGAAGCCTGGCGGTCACCTCCCGATTAACCTCCACGATGGACTTGGAATAAAAACCCAATCCGCTTCTGCTGATATCTTTAACATACGCTTCAAAACCACTCATTTCTCCGCGAGGAAAGACTCTAGCCACAGACCTTAATTCGCTCCTTTTATGGAGACGCTGACCATTCTTTGAATAATTAGCCATGGTTCACCCACTTGTTTTTTGGTATGGTTTATTTTCTAAAGAGTTGGAAGAGAGTTTTCAGGAAATGGTTTTCTTTAAAATCTCATGAGATATCTGCTCCGCATGATCAAGAAATCCCAACAATACGAAATGGTCATCCTCATTTAAATCAACAAACTGGACACCTACGGCATACACATCCCCAAGGCCTTTAACCCATCGAACCACCCCATTGGCCACCTCGGGCAGTCTGTCATTTTGATCCCCCATAAATCCTACTTTTAAGAGGATTTCGGAATTCCTCTGAAGGGGTTTTTGTGTATAAAACCCAAGGCCTCCCTTTCCAATACTCCACCCGTATGCCCCAAAACTGGTCTCTTCATTTGGAAAAAATACCTCAATCACAAAAGGAATCCCAGCCCGTATATATCGTCGACTCTCACCCATTTTAAATGATCGGAATTGTTTGTGCTTAAATAGGGGAAACCAATTATTCATTCTACCGCCAATTTGCTAGCTGTCAATAAAAACACGGGTTACCCAATACTCTTCCTCCCTGCCTTGACAAAAAGAGGGGATTAATGGAAAGATGTGCCCATTTCTAAATTCAGGATAGTTATTTTAGAAAAATGAGGAAAACCTTGTGGGAGCCGCTAAATTAGAGAACTATCAAAAAGAACTCCTTCATCTCCTTTTGCAAAAATCCTTTAAATATTCACCAGACCCTATTTTCACCCTCACTTCTGGGAAAAAAAGCTGTTACTATATTGATTGTAAAAAAACCACCCTGGACTCGCAGGGGACATTTTTAATTGGACAGATTTTATTTCACAGGGTAAAAGATCTTCCTGCTAAAGGAATTGGTGGATTGACGTTGGGGGCCGATCCCATCGCAGTATCCGTGGCTCTAACCAGCGCCATTTACAACCAACCGATTTCGGCATTTATTATCCGAAAAGAGCCAAAAAAGCACGGAACCCAACGATGGATTGAAGGGAATGTTCCTGTGGGGTCCAATGTAGTCGTAGTGGAAGATGTGGTCACCACAGGAGGGTCAACGCGAAAGGCCATTGAGGTACTAGAAAAGGAAGGTTATAAAATTCTCCGAGTTTTGGCCCTTGTGGACCGGCAGGAGGGGGGCCGGGAAAACATAGACCAAATGGGACATCACTTGGAAAGTCTTTACACGTTAAAAGATTTAATGCAGGTTTACAACCAGGGTTAAAATCCGCCCGAACCACCCTTTCATTGGATTGGGTCCTAACTATTCCACTTTAATTGCTCGTTGTTGGGCCCTTCCAAGTGTGGTGATGTATACCACAATTTGTTCGGGGTTTATTTGAAGTAATTTATTCACCTCATCATCAAAAAATCCCCCGATCCCGCTGGCCCCTAAACCCAAATGAACAGCAGCCAGATTAAGCCGTTGTCCAATGTGCCCCGCATCTAAATGTAAATACCGGTAGGCACGATCCCCATATTTCTGAACGGCGGCGTTTAGATCCGAGGTATGAATGAACACCACCGCTGCATCCCTTCCCAGTTCCTGGCCTAGGCAGAATTCCAGCGTTTGTTGTCTGAAATCCCCCTTCTGAATCAGGCGAAGCTCCTGACTTCCGGGGGCATAATAATAAATCCCGGGATCCATTTCCACCACTCCGTGAACCACCAGGTAGGTCTCCAGCAGGGAAGGATCAAACACTTGAGGAAGCCCTCGCCCGGTCGCCCCTTCTGCGTTTTTGATCACGGCAGGTTCATAGGCAAATGTTAAAATACTGGAGAGTTCATCTTTCAGGAAAGGTTCACCGGACAAAACCCGAGTCGACCGCCGATTCATAATAATTTTTTCAATATCCTTTTTCCATTCCAAGGGATAGGCTGTAAGGGGTGTTCGAGGCCGGTCACGGTATTTTTCCTCTAACAATTGATCATCGGGCAGTTCCCCCTCCTCAAAGGTTCCTTTTCCAATATAGGAAGCGCGGTGCAATTGCCCTAAAAGCCCTTCCCCCGGTAAACCGTTGGCCTCGTTTTTTTTCTCCGAGGGGTAAACTGAACTTCTTCGAATCTCCGTTCCGAAAAGATTTTCAAACCTGGGAAGCGCCACCAGCATCAATGTACCTTCTTTCTCCTCATCCAACAACAGGAGGTGATTTAATGCTGCATCAAAAAAACCGCTGATAGGATAGACCCCAAAACCCTCTTTAAAAGCATAACAGTTCAGGTTTCCCAAAATATGCCCGGTATCCAATAAAATCCGGCGGTAGGCCCTCTCTTGATAGCGCCAAGAGCTTCGATGAAAAACCGCAGTAAAAATGATTAATAATTGGGCCCGGTCAATGACTTCGTGACCAAAACCATATTCTTTAAATTCTTTCCAAAAGTCTCCCTCCCAGAGAGGAATGAGGGAGTGATCCTTCACTTGAAAATTATAAATGCCATTCTCCAAAGAAGGAAGATCCCGAACTGCAATATACAACTCGGTTGGATAAAGAGCCCCTGCAGAAGGAGCTGCCCGGTAGTATTGAACATTTCCAGGAGCAAACTCCAGCATTCCGGTCACCCCATTGGTAAAATAAAGAAGCCGGGAAATTTGAGCTAAGGTTCCTCCTCCCAATTCCTCCGGAACAGGATTCAATCCTTCACCGGTAAAAGGATTCTTACTAAAAGGAAGATAATGGACCAATTCCACCTTTCGATCGGAATGGATTTCTTTAAAAGGGGTCGGTTGAGAGGCCCAATCCAATTGCCGGGTATCGCGCATTAAATCTGAACGGATATACTTGGTTTCCTGGTGATAAACCTCAGCAAGAGACTTCTTTTTTTTCATAGATTTTTTCCTACCCTAATGAAAAAGTTTGTTGTGTTTAATGTAGTACATTCCAAATTGGACTGTCAACGGTTCCTTGGAATAAAGAGAATATATTTCAAAAAAACGCTAAGGTGAACCAAAAGGTCGCCCCCTTACTTCAACCCTTTTCCCTTTCCATTGGAAAAGTGGGGAAATTTTTAAAATAGTGATATAATTCGGGGTGAATTTAAGCCATCCAAAATTGAATCATCTGATCTTTTTTGAAAGAGATTTTTTTATAACAAGAATAGGAGACAGGCCCCATGGTCTTAAGGCGGAAATTAATCAGTGATCCCATTTATAGAATGGCGAAAAAAAAGTTGCCTCCCATGTCCGAGACCGAACGTGAGGCGATTGAGGCAGGAACAGTGTGGTGGGACGCTGATTTATTTAGCGGAAAACCCAACTGGAATAAACTTCAGTCATTTCCTCCCCCCACCTTATCTCACCGGGAACAGGCCTTTTTAGACGGTCCCGTTGATGAACTCTGCCGGATGTTGGATGATTGGAAAATCAATGAAGAGTTTCACGATCTTCCTCCCGAAGTTTGGAAATTTATAAAAGACCAAGGGTTTTTCGGAATGATCATCCCCAAAGAATTTGGGGGGCTGGATTTTTCCGCACTGGCCCATTCAACGGTTATTGCAAAAATTGTAAGCCGAAGCTTGGTTGCAGCGGTAACGGTAATGGTTCCCAACTCCCTTGGACCTGCAGAACTGCTTCTTCGCTACGGAACAGAAAATCAAAAACAGTTTTATCTGCCCCGTTTGGCCCGAGGGGAAGAGGTTCCCTGCTTTGCCCTAACCTCACCCACAGCCGGAAGCGATGCTGCCTCCTTGACCGATTCGGGGGTGGTATGCCGCGGGGACTTTGAAGGAAAAAAAGATATCTTGGGAATTCGGCTCACCTGGGAAAAACGATATATTACCCTAGCCCCTGTGGCCACGGTGTTAGGGCTTGCTTTTAAACTCTACGATCCCGATCATTTATTGGGTGAAAAGGAAGAGATTGGAATAACCCTGGCCCTGATTCCAACCAAAACACCGGGTGTCACCATTGGGCGAAGACATTCACCTTTAGCTATTTCCTTTATGAACGGCCCTACCAGCGGCCAGGATGTCTTTATTCCCCTGGAATGGATCATTGGAGGGGTTGAGTGGGCCGGTCAGGGTTGGCGGATGCTTATGGACTGCCTTGCATCAGGCCGTGCAATCTCCCTCCCGGCTTTGGGAACTGGTACCGGAATGCTGGCCAGCCGTTCCGTTGGAGCCTACGCGTCCATCCGGAGGCAATTTAAAACCCCTATAGGCCAATTTGAGGGGGTTGAGGAAGCATTGGCCAGAATCGGAGGCTATACCTATCTGATGGATGCAGCCCGTGTTATGACTGCGGGAGCGGTGGATCAGGGTGAGAAACCTTCCGTTATTTCTGCCGTTGTAAAATACCATTTAACCGAAACCATGCGCTGGGTGCTTAATGATGCCATGGATGTTTTAGGGGGAAGAGGAATCGCTTTGGGGCCCCGCAACTTTTTAGGACGGCTTTACCATGCCATTCCAATCAGTATTACCGTTGAGGGGGCCAATATTTTAACACGGAGTCTCATTATTTTCGGACAAGGGGCCATCCGGTGTCATCCTTGGGTTCTCAAGGAAATAAAGGCTCTTTCGGATCCGGATCCGCAACGGGGCTCAAAAAATTTTGATCGCGCTCTGTTCGGTCACGCTGGGTTCTTCATCGGAAATGGATTTCGTTCCTTTTGGCACGCTATCACCGGAGCACGATTAGTCCAGGCCCCCGAAAACCACCCCTCCAAACGGTTTTACCAAAATTTTTCCAGGTTAAGTGCATCGTTTGCTTTGATTGCTGATACGGCGATGATGATTATGGGGGGAACCCTGAAAAGAAAAGAAAGATTATCCGCCCGTTTAGGAGATATACTGAGTTATCTGTACTTGGGTTCGGCCTGTTTAAAACGGTTTGAAGACCAGGGAAGGCCCAAGGAAGATATCCCCTTCCTGGAGTGGGGTTGTGAGACCTGCCTTCACCGGATCCAACAGCGTTTGGATCAGTTAATCCGCTCCTTTCCCAATCGACCCGTAGCCTGGTTACTTCGAATACTGATTTTTCCCTTTGGAAAACCCTTTAAATCCCCCAATGACCGGCAAGTCCAAAGAGTCGCCCGCCTTCTGTTAAAACCCTCCCCTGCCCGCGATCGCTTAACTTCGGGAATATTTGTCTCTACTGATCCCACAGATCCCACGGGACGTCTGGAGGTTGCTCTTATGAAAATGATGGAAGCAGAATCCTCGGAGAAGAAACTCAAAAGCGCCGTGCGAACAGGAAAAATAAAGGGGGCTTATGATTCATCCCTTATGGAAAAGGCCGTTCAACAGGGGGTAATTACAAAAGAAGAAGCGGACTTGATTAACACTGCCGAAGACGCCCGCAGGGATGTCATTATGGTGGACGATTTCCCAAAGGAATACTGGGGAAAACCCAATCCATGACCTGTTTTATTATATTTCCTAAATTTCACCGGAGAAAATTCTGTCCTATCCGATAACTTTTAAATTGGGAATTTTTCTCATAAACATTTAAAAAATTTAACTTTCTCTCCTTTTCTTTACCTTTCTAAAAACCACTAAATCCAAACTTACTTTTTATTTTTCCCTTCTTTAGGTTCCCAAAAAGGCGAGATAGGTTGACATCGATTCGAAGTGAAAATTTAAGGTTTAAATTACCAATGGCGAAATAATGGGAGAGCAAAAAAACGTTTATGAGGGTTTTTCAAAGCTTTAAACTAATTTAAGGAACCGTAGTCGTTGTGGTGGTGGTTGTTGAGGTGGTCGTGGTCGTGGTGGTCGTTGTCGTGGTGGTCGTGGTGGTCGTGGTGGGGGAGGTTGTGGTTGTGGTCGTTGTCGTGGTTGTAGTAGTGGTAGTGGTCGTCGTGGTGGTCGTCGTCGTACTGGTCGTGGTGGGGGAGGTTGTGGTTGTGGTCGTTGTCGTGGTTGTAGTAGTGGTAGTGGTCGTCGTGGTGGTCGAGGTCGTTGATGTGGTGGAAGTAGTCGTGGTCGTCGTGGTGGTCGTTGTTGTGGTGGATGTAGTCGTGGTAGTGGTCGTTGTTGTGGTGGTGGTCGTAGGGCCTGTATTACCCGGGTCTAAAGATCCAGGATTATTCGTCCCTAATACCGCAGCCCATTTCACCTCATCTGAAGCCGTATTAATTTTGCCATCCCCATTCCCATCGATCTGAACACGAAATGTTGTGGGGGACACAAAAACTAATTTTGCAAGCGTTCCCCCACTCCCCTCTAAATTCAGGACCCCTGATAAAGGATGATCATCTCCCTCATTTATACGTATAACCGTTTCGGTTCTCAAAATGACATACCCTACAACGGGTTGATAAAATTTTCCCGAAATACTCACCTCTTCAAATTTTAACCCCTCTGAATCTTCTTTTTTAGAAATGGAGACCCTATAGTCTTCCAACCAATAGACTGTTTCAAACCTCTCACCGGTTTTCTGATCCGTCCCTCTGATGGAAAGAAATATATTCATCTTCAGGATACGGGAATCCGCATTAAACGTGTTTTCTATTAAACCGGCTGCGGCCCTTGAGGTGTTCTCCGTTTCTCGGGACAAAAATCCAAAGGAAATATTTAAATTTTCTAGATTTCCCGTTGTTAAATCCCCTTCTCCATTAAAATCCACCGTCCCAGAAAAAGTAACTCCATCTTCACAGAAATTTTTATAATCCACAGACCCATTAATCACCCCTGTTTCGTCATCTATGTTTTGAGTGGTAAGGAACTCTCCTCCACAATTGCCCATCCCGGAATCGGATGAAGTTATAACCTTCTGGGGCTTGGTTCCATCAATTTTAAAGAAAGATTGATTCCCTGGGGGAATAATCTCCCCAAAATCTTTAAAGTTTGAGGGGGTTCGGGTTTGAATCAGATCATTATTGCCCCCTCCACTTACTGGAACGAAAGAAAGGACGTTAAATGAAGTACCCACTCTTCCTTCGATATAGGCCAAGACGGAAAAGGGAATGGCATTTTCCAAAGTTATACGGGCTTGTGTTTCGCTCCCAGTGTATTCAATTACTTTACCCCCTCCTCCATCCCCTCCCCCGCTTCCACATGCTGAAAGGAGGGAAACCATCAGGAAGGAACTGATAAAGAGGGATAAATTTTTTACGGTCCAAACCATAAATTTGTTATTTCTTAAAAGGTGAATCAGAAAAGTGGGGTGGTACAAACCAAAAGGAGTTTTTTGTTTTAGGGAGGTTAATCTCCTTCTCAATCTCATAGTATCCAATGGGCCAAGCGGATTTATCCATTCAGAAAAGAACCTTGGGAGAAATGCGATGCAAATCTACCCCTTTCTAAATATAAACAAATAAAAACCAAAATTCCACAAAGGAAAAAAATAAATGGCCTATGGGTAAAAAACCCATGAAATTTGTGAATACTTACAGAGAACCAATTTTTGCCAAAAAAACACAACCAAATGAATTCATGAGAGTTTATTCCAAAACCACACCAAAAACATAAAAGGGTTTTAAGCTTTCACCACTAAATGGGTTTTTAGCTCACCTATCTTCACCCTTTTTATTTCTTGTTTTGAAACAAAAACTTTAGTATGATTTTCCCCATGGGAGCAATTTGTATTACTAATGATTTCAAAGAGATGAGTCTTGCCTCTGCCCAAAAATGGGTTCAGGAACAGGGCTGGCCCCGCTACCGGGCCGAGCAGATATTCGAGTGGATTTATAGAAAAGGCGCCAAAACCTTTTCGGACATGACTAACCTTTCCAAACAAGATCGGGAACACCTTGAGGTCCAATGTGAAATAAGCAGGTTAAAAATTATCAAACACCAAATTTCTCAGGATGGAACCGAAAAATTTCTATTTATCCTCAAAGATAAAAATCAAATCGAAAGCGTTTTAATTCCAGATGAGGACCGACTAACCCTTTGCATCTCAAGCCAGGCGGGGTGTGGCTTGGATTGCCAATTTTGTTTCACTGCGGTAGGGGGCCTTAAGCGAAACCTTAAACCACATGAAATTGTCGATCAGGTTTTGATTGTTAAACAACAACTTTCCGAAAATCGAACGTTGACCAATATTGTTCTGATGGGGATGGGGGAACCCTTGGCTAATTTGGACAACACCTTAGAAGCCATTCAACGAATAACGGACCCCAAGGGTCTCGCGATTTCCCCAAGAAGAATCACTATTTCTACCGTCGGTTTGGTTCCTCAAATTCAAGACCTGGGAAAAAGGGCACCTCAGATCAATCTGGCGGTATCATTAAATGCAACCACCAACGAGCAAAGAAACAGACTGGTTCCCATTAATCAGAGTTACCCTCTGGAAAAACTGCTCCAGGCTTGCAAAGAATTTCCCCTTTCTCCCCGCCGAAGAATATTTTTCGAATATGTTCTATTAAATGGGGTAAATGATTCATTGGAAGATGCCAAACGGCTCGTTCAATTGGTCCGAGGCATCCGTTGCAAAATCAACCTTATTCCCTTTAATGAGTATCCCGGTTCTTTCTTTTCCCGCCCGGCCCAGGAACAGGTCATAAAATTCCAAAACATTTTATTATCCGCAAACCTGACCGCCTTCATTCGAAAAACCAAAGGCCAGGATATTTTGGCGGCATGTGGCCAGCTGGTGGGAAAATCCTCTGACCTCCCTGAACCGATTCCATTGGTTTAATAATTTTATCTCAACCCCGTTATTTTTTGTTTTTCCATCGAGGGAAAACCCTATTGAAAAAAAACGGAGTTCGAATTTTTCATTTTCAATGTTGGGTTTTCTTGACATCAATTTTAGAGTTCTGTTAAGTTAACTGGGATCTCTTCTAATGACAAAACGTCCAATGAAAAACTTTTCAAAATGGCTCATATTACCCGCCCTTTTAATCCTTCTGACCCAAAATACCGCCTTTTCAAACAAAATTTTCACCACCACACTTTCCAACGGGTTAAAGGTGATTTTGCTTGAACAAAATAAAGCCCCCGTTGTCACTTTTCAAATTTGGTATCGTGTGGGGTCCCGAAATGAGGTAACGGGAAAAACCGGGCTTTCCCATCTGACCGAACATTTGATGTTTAAGGGAACTCACAAATACGGAAAGGGGGAATTTTCAAATATTGTGGCAAAAAATGGGGGAACGGAAAACGCTTTCACCTCAAATAATTACACCGCTTACTTCGAAAATCTTTCCAGCGACCGGTTCGAGCTATCCCTGGAACTTGAATCGGATCGAATGGTCAATCTTTTATTGGATCCAAAGGAATTCAATTTGGAGCGTGATGTGGTAAAGGAGGAAAGGCGCCTTCGGGTAGAGGACAACCCCACCAATTTTCTCATTGAGAACCTTTACGCCACGGCTTTTTTGGTTCACCCTTATCATTCCCCGGTCATTGGTTGGATGAGCGATCTTGAGGCCTTAAAACATGAGGATGTGGTCCAACACTACAAACGGTATTATACCCCTCAAAATGCCATTATTGTCATGGTAGGGGATTTCAAATCTCAGGAGGTATTACCCAAAATAAAAGAATATTTTGAAAAAATTCCCCGCAAACCGGATCCTCCAGAGATCCACCTTCCGGAGCCCGAACAGCTTGGAGAGCGGAGAATCACCATTCACAAAGAGGCTCAACTCCCTTTTGTCATTGCCGGGTATCGGGTTTCAAATTTCCAAAATCCTTCCGATTCGTTCGCGCTTTCCATTTTGGCCAATATTTTGACTTCAGGAAAAAGTTCCCGGCTTTACAAAAAGTTGGTTTATGAAAAAGAACTGGCCTTGGACATTGGGGGGGATTATACCGATTTAACCACCGATCCTGAACTGTTCTACCTGTATGGGGTTCTTCACCCTGACACAAAACCAGAAACATTTGAAGCCTCCCTTTATGGGGAATTGGACCGAATCAAAAGAGAGGGGGTCAGTCCTTACGAGGTAGAAAAAGCCAAAAATCAGTTTGAGGCAGCTTTTATTATGGCCCGGGACTCCAACTTTTTCCAGGCCATGCAACTTGGAAAGGTAGAGGCCATCGGTGCCGGAATCCCTTTCTATGAAAGCTATGTGGAGCAAATTCGAAAAGTAAAAAAAGAAGAAATCCAACGGGTTGCGAAAAACTATCTGACCCAAAAAACCCGGACGGTTGGAACCCTAATTCCTGAAAAGCAAAATTAATTAAAGAACGGTTCATGAAAATAAAATGAAATTAAGGGAAACCTCGCGACACCCAATTCAAATCATTCTCATTTTCCAACTCCTTTTATTCTTTGCAATCCCCTCTCAGGCAACGGAAATTATCCCAAAACGGATTCTTTTGCCCAATGGCATGGTCCTTTTACTTGTGGAATCCCATTCCATTCCCATTGTAACCGCCCAGATGACGATTAAGGCGGGATCCCGGTTTGATTCCCCGGACAAGGCGGGACTTGCTCATTTAACAGCTTCATTGTTGCAAAGCGGAACCCAAACCCGTCAGGCCACAGAAATTTCTGATGCCATTGATTTTATCGGAGGAAAACTAACCGTGGAGGCCCACTCCGATTCCTCTTCTGCATTTTTAAAGGTATTGAGAAAGGATGTTGAAACCGGGTTTGATATCCTCTCCGATATCATCCGGAATCCTGCTTTTTCACAAAAAGAATTGGACCGAAAGAAAAGGGAGGTTTTAGGAGAAATCCTTGGGGAAAAAGAAAACCCGGGTTTAGTTGCCCGGAAGGCCTTCAATGAAATTATTTTTTCAAACCATCCCTTTCAATACCCGGTCATAGGTCTTGAAAAAACCCTTTCCAGGATCAAACGAAAAGATGTCATTCAGTTTCATCAATCTTACTACCGGCCAAATAATTCAATGATTGCAATCGTAGGAGACCTAACCGAATCAGAGGCCAGGGGTTTGGTTCGAAAATATTTCGAGAATTGGGAAAAAGGGCCGATAAAACCCCCGGCAATTTTACCCCCTACTCCCTTACACGAAAAAAAGATGCGGATCATTGATCAAGCCGTTACCCAATCCAATATTGTTCTGGGCCATTTAGGGGTTCCAAAAAACCACCCCGACTATCATGCCCTTTTGGTGATGAACTATATCCTGGGTGGGGGAGGTTTTTCCTCAAGGCTGATGACGGAGGTTCGGGACAATCAAGGACTTGCTTACCATATTTCAAGCCGGTTTCAATCTTATTTGGATGTGGGGACGTTCTTAGTGGTCCTTCAAACTAAAAATAGTTCTGCCAATCAAGCCATCCAACAGGTTTTGAGCGAAATCCAGAGAATCCAGACCGAACCGGTTACGGATCGCGAGCTCAAGGAAAGTCGGGCCTTTTTAATGGGTAGTTTCCCCCTTCGCCTGGATACCAGCTCCAAACTTTCAAATTTTTTAACCTCTATAGAATTATACGGACTTGGGTTGGACTATCTGGATCGTTTTCCTAAGATCATTGCATCCATTTCAAAAGAAGATGTTCTTCAAGTGGCTCAAAAATACCTCCAGGCTGACCGATACCTTTTGGTTGCAGTTGCCAATAAAGCCGAAGCGTCAATTCTTTCCCCTGGATTAGGAAAAAACTGAACCTGTGAGTAAGGTTTAAAATATATGAGTTTAAACAAAGATTATTCTAACCTTCAAAAAATCATCGCTGAAATGGGTTCCGTTCTGGTGGCCTATTCTGGTGGAATAGATAGCACCCTGGTTTTAAAGGTTGCTCACGATACCATCGGCCCCAAAGCAGGGGGTGCAACTGCCATCTCCCCTTCCTTGGCCAGGTCTGAATTTGAAGGCGCGGTCAGCATTGCAAAATCCATTGGGGCGACTCATTTTTGGGTCAAAAGCAAACAGCTTCAAAACCCTTCCTATACCCAAAATGACAAAACTCGGTGCTATCATTGCAAACACGACCTTTATGAAAACCTTAGCCTATTTGCAAAAAGAAACGGTTTTTCCCACATTGTAAACGGGACCCATTTAGACGACCTGGGGGACTTCCGCCCCGGGCTCCGGGCAGCAAAGGAATTGGAAATACGATCGCCCTTATTGGAGGCTCAACTCAACAAGGCCCAGGTTAGGGATTTAAGCCAGTGGCTATCTCTTCCTAACTGGAACAAACCGGCTGATGCCTGTCTGGCTTCCCGAATTCCTTATGGTGTGACGGTGACCCAGGGACGCTTAAACCAAATTGAAAAAGCCGAAGATATCATACGGGGGGAAGGGTTTAAGGAATTTCGTGTCCGGTACCACGGAGATATGGTTAGAATAGAAGTCAGTGAGGGTGAAATGCCCCGTTGGGAAAACCCTCTTCTCCGCCTTCAAATTGTCCATGGGTTAAAAAAACTGGGCTTTACCTATATCACTTTGGATTTGGAAGGTTATCGAAAAGGAAGCTTGAATGAGGGGAAAAATTAAAACCCTCATTTTTTTTATTCATCTGACTCCCTTCCTATTTTTTTTCCCGCTTTCTCTCAGCCAAACCCAAGACCCAATCGCCACAGTGATGAATTTTAAAATAACCACCTACCTATCAAACGGCGGCAAAAACGAGAGCCAAGCCAAAATCACAAGGGTAAACAAATCCGTCCGTTTTGAACCTCTTCCCCAGGGAGAGGAATTTCATATTTTTGATTATGATAAACTAATTTCCTACAGGGTCTTCCCAAAAGACCAAATTTACTTTTCTACTAGGATGGACCAAAAAGAATTTTCACGGGCCTACCAGCAGGGAATCCTACCACCTGAAAATTCTTCTCCTCTTCAGGTTCAAAAAATAAAAATAAAGGAAACCTCCCTCAACGGTCACTCTGCAACCCTATATCTCATTGGGAAAAAAGAGGGAACGGAAAGTTCTGCCCTCCACTATTCCTTTGTATGGGAAGCCCCTGGGTTGGGAGGGCTTCCGGTTCGGATCGCAGATACTCAAAGAGATGGGACCACAACCATTATTGATTTTATCAATATTCGGGAAGAAGAAATTAAACTTTCCTTCCTTAAGCCCCCAAAAGACTACCTTCATTTAAACCCTTTCTGATATTCCTGTCTGACTCTAAGGGTTTATTGGAACCAGGGAACATAAAAATGGAACCATTTTTCTCTTAAAATGGAAGGGGGAAACATCCCACCCCCCCAAAAGGGTTTAGTACCAATTAAAGACAATACCTTAGAAAACCAAAACCCAAAAAACCAAATAATTCATAAAAAACAAAGCAATTTTCTCTTTTTTCCCCCCATAATTTAACACGCCGAAAAACGCCCTTACGTTGAGGTATAAGAATTGCAGATTTCCCTATCTTCAAGAAAACCCTAAAAATGATCACGGTTTAACCTCTTGCTAAAATTGGAGGCTTCACATGGGGAAAAAACTAAAGGCGAACGAATCTCAAACTGAAATTCAAAAACTCCTGGAAAAACAGCGAGAAGCATTTTTTTCAGAAGTGAAGGAACGCATTGGAGAAAAGGGAAATTCCGACCAAAACCTCCTGAAAAAACTCAACGATCACGAGAAAAGTTACTTTTTAAAAATGGAAACCGCATTCAAGCGTTTGCAAGAGGGAAAAATCAACATCTGTGAGTCCTGCCAGGGAGAAATCGAATTTCGCAGATTGAAGTTACGGCCCATCAGTACCCTCTGTATAAAGTGTCAAACCCAGAAAGAGGAAAACGAAAAGAATTTTTCACCGCTTGATGAACTCAATGGCGAGGGGTTTTTGTCTGGTTCATTTTTAGGAAGGGGGTGCCGCTCGTAACAGGATAGGTGTAGAAGAAAATACTGGAATCTTTTTTCCCGAAAAACCTTTTTGAGATTAACCCTCACCCTTTGGATAACGTTCTGCCAATTCTTCAAGGGCTTGATCAACCAATCGTCCATGATCTGCCTCGGTCAGGCTGCGTTGCAAAACCCTTTCAGCCGCCAAAAGAATGAGCTGTGCGGTCTCTTCCCGAATTTGCCGACTGGCTTCTAATTTCTCACGATCAATCTCTCGTCGTGCTTCAGCAATCATTCGATCCGTTTCCTGGCGAACACGCCGTTCGTTTTCCTCGGAAATCCGCTGGCTTTCCTTTCGACCGGCCTCCAAAATCGCTTCGGCTTCCTGGTGAGCCTCCCTAAGCTGGCCTTGGTATTGGCCCAGTTGGTTTTGGGCTTCTTTTCGAAGCCTCTCCGCTTCTTCTAAACTCTCCCGAATGGTTCGTTCCCGGAGTTCCAAGGTTTGGACAATGGTGGGTAACCCGTACTTATACAACAGGATTAATAAAATCCCAAAGGACACCAGAGACCAAAAAATCAACGGGGAAAGAAAATGGGTATCAAATTGTGGCATGGTTCAACCTCGAAAAAAGTGGATTAGCGGTTCTGAAAAATTCTTAAGCTTTCCCGAAAATAATAAAAGCAACGACCAGACCGTAAAGGGCAATCGCTTCCACCAAAGCAAAACCGATCCACATATATTTCCCGGTTTTGGCTTCCGCTTCAGGCTGACGTGCAACGGCCTCGATCATCTTTCCAAAAATATATCCGATGCCAATTCCCGCCCCTCCAAACCCGGCGGCTGCCAAACCCATCCCCAAAAGCGCTGCGGCTGATGCTTCCATAATTTAAAACCTCCTCTGGCTTTAATCAGGTTAAAATGCAATGTTGCATGTGCCGCATGGAAATCCCCATGCGAATCACTTGAATAAAACTCCTCATTCCCAATAGTTATTGTCAATTAATGTAACTTGATGGCATCACCAATATACACACAGGCCAAAACAGAAAAAATATAGGCTTGAATAAAAGCAATAAACAATTCCAAAATATAAACTAAAACGCTAAACGTAAAAGGAAGCCAACCTAAATAGAAATTCAAAACAACCGTCAATCCAAACAAAACCGCCAGAACTGTATGCCCCGCAGTCATATTGGCAAAAAGTCTCAATGCAAGGGTAACCGGTCTTGCCAATTGACTAATGACTTCAATAGGGATCATTAGGGGTAGGAGCCAAAGCGGCGTTCCGGATGGAACCAGAATTTTTAAAAACCCTAAACCGTGTATTGAAAACCCTACCACGAGGCTGATCAAATAGACCACAAAAGCAAAGGCCCCTGTCACGATCACCTGGCTGGTCACGGTATAGGACCCTGGAATTAACCCCAGGAGGTTACAAAACAATATGAAAAAGAAAAGGGACGCAATAAAGGGAAGATATTTTTTTCCTTCCTCCCCCATATACTCGCTGGTAATGCCTCGGAGAAAATCCACTGAAATTTCTGCAATACTTTGAATTTTACTGGGAACCAACGCTTTTTTCGCCCCGGCTATTCGGAAAAACAAGAAAATGAGCCCAATGGCCAGCCACATCATAATGACGGCTTTGTTGATAGAAATATCCAATCCAAATAAGGAGAGAGAAATGAAGTTATGAAGTTCAAAATGATGAAGGGGGTTTTCCAATTCCATTATTTTGTTTGATCCCGGTTGACAAAACGATAAACACTTAGCATGCCGGCTACGCCTCCCAACAACAAACCGGCCACCATGATCCAGGGGGACGTATTTAAAAAACGGTCCAAAAAGTAACCTAACCCCCCTCCCACAGCCGTAGACGCCACCAATTCCGCGCCAATTCGGCTGGCAAAACTCAAGCCCTTTCTGAATTCATCCTGCTCGGATTTCATTGCCCCCGCCGTTTGCTTTTCCTCAGATTATCAGGGACATGATAAAAGATTTAATGTACGGAATAGGAAAGCTCCAAGTCAAGGAAAATTTTGAATTTTTGTTTATTCTTGAAATTAATCGACCTGGAAAACCATGCATTTGAGATAGGTGGTTTCTTTAGCTGCAGGCAATGAGGGATGATCCCGGGATTGTCCCCTCGTTTCTAATAGTCTAAGATTTTTTTTTGCCTGGTTAGCCGCTTTTTGTATGGTTTCTTGAAATAAGTCCAAACTCACATGGTGGGAACAGGAAGAGGTGATTAAAAACCCCCCGGATTTTAAGCGGGCCATGGCGTTTCGATTCAATTCCCGATATCCTTTCAATCCTTCCATGATTTTATTTTTCCGTTTGACAAAAGCGGGGGGATCCAAAATGATGCAGTCAAAATGAGACACTTGGTTTTTCTTTTCCTTTAAAAAATCAAAAACGTCAGCCCGAATAAATCGGCACTGCGACTCTAAATTGTTTATTGAAGCATTTCTCAAGGCGGATTGAATGGCCACCTCCGATCCGTCCACTCCGATGACCGATAAGGCACCATAACGGGCAGCCCAGAGCGCCCACCCTCCTCCATAGCAAAATCCATCCAAAACAGATGCCCCTGAAACCAGACCTTTTAAAACCCGGTAATTCTCAAATTGGTCTAGAAAGAGCCCTGTTTTCTGGCCCTCCAGAAGATCCGTTTCAAAGGTCATCCCATTGCGTATAACCCGAATAGGACCGTCAACCTTCCCAAAAACAATTTTTTTCTCCAGGGGAAGCCCTTCCAATTCACGAATGGGGGAATCATTTCTTAAAACGATCCCCTGGGGATCAAAGATCTCTTCTAATATTTGGAGAATGACCTGGGAGAGATTTTCCATTCCCGCGGTTAAATTTTGCATCACCAGAAACTTTCCATACCGATCGACGATTAAACCGGGCAAACCATCGGCTTCACTGAAGATAAGCCTGTAACAATTTTCACTTGGAAATAATTTGCTTCGAAGGTGGGCCGCTTGATGAATCCTTTGGCGAAAAAATTTATCGTCCATCGACTCTTTTGAACGGGTCAGAAGGCGGACCGCAATCAAAGAACGGGGGTTAAAGTACCCTTGCCCGATAAAACATCCGTCAAAACGGCAAATTTCAACAAATGAACCTGGAGGAATTCCTTTGGGAAATTGATCAATTTCATTGCTAAAAACCCAAGGATGCCCCATCAAAATCCGATGCTCTTCCTTCCGCTTTAATCGAAGTGTTTCCATGCTGTAATACCATATAGAAAATTAGAGGTGAGCGCAATCAATCTCTGTGTCTTCTCTCACCAAAGCTCAACTATTTTGTTGACATAGAGCAAAAAGCCGTGTAATCTATGCCCCCTCCATCTAACATATATAATTCCCTTAGAAAAATTTATTGTTGGAATTGCATGAGGAAAGCAAATCAATCCAGGAGGAATAAATATGAATCCCCTTGATTCCGTAAGTGGAACCATCATATCAGGTTTTGTATTAACGCTCATTTTATTTTTTGTGGTTAAAGTGCTCGCCTAAGAAACGCAAAAAGCCTTTCATCAGGTGAGACTAATTTTAACGTTTGGAGGTTACCAATGAATGCAGCCGCACTGGATCTTTTTTTTCGATGGGGGCATTTTCTTTCAGGAATCACTTGGATTGGAATTCTCTACTATTTTAATTTTATTCAAGTCCCTTTTCTAAAGGCGGTTAGTGCCGATGGAAAGGCTGAGGCGTTCAAACATTTGGTCCCCCGGGCTCTTTTATGGTTTCGTTGGTCGGCGTTAGCCACCTGGTTATTTGGTGTATTCCTCCTTGGTTCCCAGGGACGTCTCGGCTCCGCTTTTCTCCTCCAAGGTGAGGATGCGGTGATCGGGATGGGTGCCTGGTTGGGAACCATCATGTTTGTTAATGTCTGGGCCATCATCTGGAGGAACCAAAAAAAGGTTCTGGGAATGGTGCCCGCCACCCCTGAAGAAAAGGCAAAGGCAGGTCGCGTGGCCCTTTTGGCCTCCAGGACAAACACAATGCTCTCTATTCCAATGCTCTTTTTTATGGCCGCCTCCGGACATGCTCCAGCCGGCCTATTTTAGGCTAGGTAATTTTGGTTTAAGAAAACTTTACCCAAACTGAGCAAAACCAAGATAACCCTTCAATTCCGTTTACTTCTATAAGGGTAGTTTTATAGTCCTTCTTCATTTTCCAAAAAAAAAAACCACTCTATCCCTCATTCTCAAAACTTTCTTTTAACCCATTGAATTTTAAATTAGAAAAAAATTATTGACATTAAATTACTTTCAGGTTATATTCTCATTTAATAATTATTACTATTTGATAGTATTTAACGCTAATAAAAAATGGGCATTGAAATTATCCCTACTTTTATTTGACTTGTTTCTGATTTTATCTTAGTTTTAGATTTTTTATTCAGCCTTCATTGCTTTGGTCAATGAGGATACAACTCAACCTAATAGAAAAAGGAGGTCAAGAAAAATGGAAAAACCGCTTAAAGGAACTAAAACATGGGAAAACCTAAAAGAGGCGTTTGCAGGGGAATCCCAAGCCAACCGAAGATATCTTTATTTTGCGCGAAAAGCAGATATTGAAGGACAACCTGATGTGGCTGGGGTTTTTAGAGATACAGCAGAGGGAGAAACGGGGCACGCATTTGGTCATTTTGATTTCCTAGGCCAGGTGGGAGATCCCGTTACCGGAACCCCGGTTGGAGATACTGAACTCAACCTCAAATCGGCCATCGAAGGTGAAACCTACGAATATACGGAAATGTACCCGGGGTTTGCCAAAACCGCCCGTGAAGAAGGTTTTAGTGAAATTTCGGAATGGTTGGAGACATTGGCTCGAGCCGAAAAATCTCATGCCGGACGATTCCAAAAAGCATTAGACAGTCTAAAAAAATAAAGGCTGAACCTTTAAATTAGGATTGTAGGGTTGGGTTTCCCAACCCTACAAACCCTTTTCTTTATCGATTATCAGGGTATCGGGAAACCCCCTTGCAGTCATTCCCGAATGTCAAATTGGGGTTCCAGTTCATTTAAAAAATTTTTCCGATTCCTCTTTCCCGGTGAATGGATAGGAGGACAGGCTTTGCGGGAATAACAACTGGACAAGAAAATATTTCTTTTTCAGCAACCGGCTAAACCTTGAACTTCCTCCATTCCTATGTTCAGGACCTCTTATGAATCAGATCATTGATTTTGAAAAATCCTTAAATCCAGAAGTACTCTTTCAGGACACCTTAAAGGTCTTTGATATCTGTAACGGATGCAGAAGATGCTTCAACCTATGCCCTTCCTTTGATTTCCTTTTTAAAAAAATTGACGCCCGCGATGGAGAAATCGATCAACTTGAAACAAAAGAAATTGATCGAACGGTGGACCTGTGTTATTACTGCAAACTCTGTTATAACCATTGTCCCTATACCCCACCCCACCGGTTTAATCTGGATTTTCCCCTCTTGATGATCCGCTCAAAGGCGGTTCGCGCAAAATCGGTCTCTCCCTCCTTTAGGGATCGCCTCTTGGCCAATACAGACTTTCTGGGGAAATGGTCTTCGTTGTTTGCCCCTATGGTCAACTGGGGTCAGAAAAATTCTTTTTTCCGGAAGATATTACACAGCTTAATGGGAATTCATCAGGAAAAGCTTCTTCCCACATTCTCCCAGACTACCTTTCCGGATTGGTTTACCACTCATCAGTTTAAGAATCTCAAATCATCGTCATCCCCTCCGGCAGAAAAGGTGGCACTTTTTTCCACCTGTTTCATTAATTACAACCAACCTGAAATTGGAGCTGCAACGGTTGAAGTTTTAGAGAAAAATGGTGTAGAGGTTTCATACCCCGAGCAAAACTGTTGCGGAATGCCATACTTTGACACAGGGGATTTTGAAAAAATACGGAAAAAGGCTTGGTTTAATATTCAGTCTTTAAAAGCCTCCATCTCCCAAGGAATGAAAATTGTCGTGCCTATGCCGACCTGCAGTCTAATGCTCAAAAAAGAATATACCACCCTTTTTCCGGGGGAAGACTCCCAATTGGTGGCCTCCAACACCTACGACCTTTGTGAATATTTAATGAAACTAAACGACCAAGGGAAGTTGGATACCAACTTTAAACAAAACCCTGGGAAAATCTTTTATCAGATCCCTTGCCATCTTAGGGACCAAAACATTGGGTATAAATCCCGGGACTTGATGAAATTAACCGGTGCATCGGTTAATATCTCCGAACGGTGCTCCGGCCATGATGGGACCTGGAGTGTTAAAAAGGAATATTTTGATTTATCCCTTAAAATCGGGGATACACTCTTTAAAAATGTCCAGGAAGAACCCCCGGATATTGTCTGCACCGATTGCCCGCTATCGGGCCTGCAAATGGAACAAGGTACCGGTAAAAAAAGCCTGCATCCCATCCAGGTCATCCATCAGGCCTATGGCCTGGATCGCATTAACGGAGGAAGAAATGAGAAAGCTTCAATTGGGTGATATCCATCCTCTCTCAGAATATGAGGGGATTCGAAATGAGATGAGGGAGCAAATTATCCAAATCAAAAAGGCTCGTCGTCTGCAAATCGGAGATTTGATCTCTATGGTTTTTGAAAACAGGGAAACCGTTATTTTCCAGATTCAGGAAATGATGCGCGCAGAACATATTTACGACGATACTAAAATCCAGGGGGAAATCGATACTTTTAACCCTTTAATTCCCGATGAAAACGAACTCAGCGCTACTCTCTTTATCGAAATCACTGACCAAGAAAAAATAAAAAAAACACTGGATAAGTTACAAGGGTTAGACCGAGAAAACGTCCTTTTTTTTCAAATGGGTGATCAAGGAACCATTTCCGCAACCTTTGAGGAAGGGAGAAGCAATGAGGAAAAAATCAGCTCCGTTCATTATGTAAAATTTTCGTTCACGAAGGAACAGCAGGATTTATTCTCAAAAATGGAGATCCCGGTTCAATTGGTGATCAACCATCCCTACTATCAAAAATCCACCACCCTAACCCCCGAAACAAGAATGAGCCTCCTGGCTGATTTCAAGTAAAAAAACTCATCATGGAAGGGAGGGGGTAAATTTCGTCATTCCCGCGAAGCCAGTCCCCGTAAGCTTTAAGCAGGGAGCGGAAATCCAGGTTTATTTTCCCCCTTGAGCAAAGGGGGTTAGGGGGATTTTAAGATCCGGTATCCCTCCGTTTTTAATTTTTAAGTTCCAATCCCGTCATTCCCGCGCAAACGGGAAACCAGAGGCGTGGTAATTAGGAAAAAAGGAAGAGAGAAAACATAATGGTTTTAAATGGGAAATGGAAACAAAAGTTCTAGAAATTCAATTTTTGCCTAATTTCTGAAAGGAAAATTTTAAAGGTAAAGTTTGGGGCCAGAGGGGGAATCGACCCCCCATGGAGCCCGGTCCCCAAAGATTTTGAGATCCCATGGATGTTTATTTTTCTTTTATTTCCTTTCTTTCTAAAAAGGATTTCGCCTCCCCGGATTTTGCACCTAGATCATTCGAAAGGACCCTCTAGAATGAAGAGTAAATGGGATTTTTTCATTTTGTAATAATTTTTTATTCAACTAACTTTTTAACATAAATACGATAAGATCCTTCTTCCTCTACCAATTCTATAAACTCATTTCCGGTATTTTTACACCAGGCAGGCATATCTTTAATTATTCCTTCATCATCATTTAAAACCTCTAAAATTTGACCAATTTTTAGTTCTTTAATTTTTTTTGCGGTCAAAACAATCGGCATCGGGCAAAAAAGCCCCATGGCATCTAACGTCATATCCGCTTCCATGCGTTTAACCTTTTCCCTTCCTTTTCTTTGGCTTTTTCATTTTCATCATATTTTTTTCCTACCTCTTCATCTCCCGATAATCGGGAGACATTTCCCTTAACTTTTTCACAAGCGGAGGGAACTCCTTCACCAAAAAATCAACCTCTTCATCCGTATTTCCAATTCCCACACTCAAAACCAGAGAGCTTTTAGATAAGTCTTCAGGAATGCCAATAGCAGACAACACACCAGAAGGCCTTAACGCCTGGGAAGAACAGGCAGAACCACTTGAGGCTCCAATTCCAATTTCTCCCAAGGTGGACAATAACGTTGCCCCCTCAATTAATTTCACACACCAGCTGCAATGATGGGGAAGCCGGTGAACCCATGACCCGGTAGAGACCAAAGCTTCAACTTTTCGCTCTATTTCCAATTTTATCCGATCTCTCAAGCGAACCAAAACCTCCAAACGACTATCCATATCTTTTTGGGCTAATTCTGCCGCCTTCCCAAATCCCACAATGGCTGGAACATTTTCCGTTCCGGACCGTTTTCCATGCTCCTGGGTTCCCCCCTCAATTATTGGCCGGACCCGGGTCCCTCGCCTCATATACAAAACCCCGACTCCTTTTGGCCCATAAAGGGTTTGGGACGATCCGGTTAAAAGATCCACACCCAGAGCTTCAACATCTAGTGATATCAACCCCATGGTGGCGGAGGCATCCGTATGCAAATAAACCCCTCGACCCCGAGTTATTTTTGAAATCTGTTCAATGGGCTCTATGGTTCCAATCTCATTATTTCCGTGGATGATCGAAACCAATATGGTATCCTCCCGAATGGACTTTTTCACATCCTCAGGGCTGATCACCCCCTGATGATCTACCGGAAGAAACGTCACCTCAACCCCTTCTTTTTGCAAGGACTTTAAAGGGTGTAAGATGGATAGATGTTCAATGGGAGTGCTGATGATATGCCGCCCCCGATTTTTCAATGCCTGCACAACCCCCTTCAAGGCTAAATTGTTTGATTCCGTAGCAGACCCAGTAAAAAATATTTCTTCTGACTTTGCATTAATTAATTTGGAAACACTTTCCCTTGCGTGTTCAATGGCAGAGGAGGCCTCTTTTCCCCAACCATGTTGACTTTGGGGATTACCGAAGGCCTTTGAAAAATAAGGAAGCATGGCCTCTATGACATCGGGGAGGACCGGTGTGTTTGATATATGGTCAAAATAAACTTTTTTCATGGGTTACGCTCTTTTTTATTCCCGAGGAAAATAGTAAGGAACCCTTTATCTCAATGTCAAGGATCGAACCAATTCCAATATTTAAAAAAAAACCTCTTTCGAAGCTTGGTCCTAAGCATCTAAATGATAACTCCCGCGTAGGTGAAAGTCCACTATAGGAAATATCCCCGGATTCCCACACCCCGCTTAAAGCATACGGGGACAAGTTTCGGGGAATGACAAAGCACTTCTTTGGAGCGTTAAGCCGAATAAAACTTAGAAAAAAGGTTTATCATTTACCGGGCCACGTCGACAAACGGGGTTTATTAAAACTTGGGCAAATTGACAATAAACTTTGGAACATGTTAAATTGGTCTTCCAAATTTTTATTAAAAATAAATAGACAGAATTTTCAGGAATATGGAAAACACTTCTTTGGCTGGTAAAAAATTAGGCCTTCTCCTTTCAACGGACCAAAGGCATCCCAATTCCCAAACCACACTTGGGTTGATTCAGGAAGCCCTTTCCCAAAAGGTTGGGGTTTACCTCTACCTGATTGATGAAGGGGTAACCAACATACAAAATCAGGCCTTCTTCGACCTTTCTCAAAAAGGAGTTAAACTCTTTGTTTGCGCCTATAGCTGCCAACGCAGGGGTATTCCCAGGGACTCCCGGTTTACCTATTGCGGACTGGTCGTACTGTCTGAATTAGTTAATACATGTGACCGTTTTATATCTTTTAATTAACCCTATGCCTTTTTCTATTTTATTTTTAATCAAAACCGATCCCAGGAAAAGCCTTCGCCCTTCAGAGGCCATTCGAATGGCGGTGGGTCTGGGGACGAACAAAAACCCTCTTTCCATTATTCTGATGGGGAAAGCCATTCACCTGCTTAATTTTGAAACGGAGGACCTAGAAGACCTTGAAACAGTTGAACGGTATCTTCCTATTTTAGAAGAGTGGAAAATCCCCATTTATATTGAAGAAGGTTCGCTCAAAGAAATTAACACTGATGGACATCATTTTGAGCTGAAAGGACTATCCACCGAGGAAATGAGCAGACGGTTGGCTCAAACCGACCGGATTTTTGTTTTTTAGAAGAGGCAGGCCAAAAATTGAAGAAAACGTTATTTATTGTTAAAAACAGATCCGATGCAAAAGATGTTTTTGAATTCATATTGGAACAAATAAAAACTCAGGAAGCGGAACCGACCCTTATTTTGATCCAAGAGGCCTCCCAGGTGAGGGTTCCTCCCCCCATTAAAGCCCACATTTTGTCGGAAAAGCCCGGCAGATCTTTCGAGGCTTTGGATAATTCCATAACCTATAAAGAAATGCTGGATTTTATATTTTCAACGGATTCCCTCGTGGTATGGTAACCCTCTCCAAGGATTTTTGGATCAGGCCCCCTGTTCGTTCTGAAATTCTTCATGCCAGGCCATTTGAATCCCTTCAAGAATCTTTTCATTGGATTTCTTAGGGTCGTCTTCAAAAGAGGGCAATTCGGTAACCCATTTATGAAGATCCGTAAAACGGACTGTCAGGGGATCCAGATCTGGATATTTTTCCATTAATTGAAAGGCGATTTCTTCAGTGTCACTCCACCCAATCTTCATGGCCTTTACCTCATCTCTATAGGGTTTCTAAAATTTGTTCTCACTTGGAATTTCCACCACCACATCCCCTTTTACAATGGCTTGGCAGGCCAATCGGGAGTCCAGGGTGAGGCCATCTGCATCTTCCAATTGATCCTCTTCTTCTTCTGTTTTGGGAGAAAGAAATTCCATTCCTTGTTTGACAATGACATGGCAAGTGGCACAAGCGCAATTTCCTCCACAGTTGTGCTCCAGTTCAATATGATGATCCAAAGCCAAATCTAAGACCGATCTCTCTTCCTCCGTTTCCACGGTACGGTTTACTGGAAGAAAGGTAATTTTATATGTTTTCTTTTCCTTGGACATGGAAGGGAACCCGAATGCTTCTACTCATTACACCCAGGTTTTATTAAGGGTTAGCGGGGGTCAATATTTTAATCACTGGGTAATTCTTTTAAACTCCGGCTTTTCAGACTTTCCCCCAACCGATGATCCAAAAGGCGTTTAGCAAATGGAGAGGTTACTTCATCCAGGTTTTGGATTTTCTCCCGTATTTGTTTTTGATCCTCATTAGCCAATGCGTTTTTTAATGTAGTAACGGCTTGGGAAATGACCTCTTTTTCTGAAGGATTAAGGAGAGGGTCTCCCTCTTTTAAAGCCTTCTCGGTGTGATGCAGAATGGTTTCTGCTTCGGTCTTCGCTTCCACCAGCATCCGTTCTTTAAAATCCTGCTCAGCATATTTAAAAGAATCGTTCACCATCTGTTGAACATCGGCCTCATTCAACCCATAGGAGGGTTTCACTTCTATGCCACTTTCCTTTCCCGTCTTTTGATCAACCGCTGTCACGCTCATGATGCCATTGGCATCCAACAAAAAGGTCACCTCAACCCTCGGTACCCCGGCGGGAGAAGGTTCAATCCCTTTTAAGGTAAACCGGGCCAGACTTCGGTTATCTTTTACCAATTCTCTCTCTCCCTGAAGCACATGAATTTCGACACCCGTTTGGTTTTCAATATAGGTCGTAAATGTTTCTTTTGCACTGGTGGGGATTGTGGTATTTCGGTATATCAAAGGACTCATAACCCCCCCGAAGGTTTCAATTCCCAATGAAAGTGGGGTCACATCCAACAACAGCATATTACGGGTTCCCCCGCTTAAAATATCTGCTTGAACGGCGGCCCCCAAGGCAACCACTTCATCCGGGTTTAATTCCGTGTGGGGAACCCTTTCAAAGGTTTCCCCCACAACTCGTCGTACCATTGGGATTCGCGTCGATCCCCCCACCAATACCACCACATCCACATCCTTAGGGGAAAGGCTCGCATCTTTAAGGGCTTGAAGGCAAGGGCCTAAGGTTCTCTCAACAATGGGTTGAATAATATTTTCCATTTCCTTCCGGGTAAACTGCCGTTGATAATGACCTTTTCCCTCGGGGAGAGGCAATACCAACTCACTCTCTTCCTGATTGGAAAGATCACATTTTATTTTTTCAACTCTTTCACGGGAAAGCTGCAGTAATTCGGGAAAAGACGCCACCCCAACTGAAAACTTTTCTTTGATTTCCTGAAATACAAAGGAAAGAAGGGCGTTGTCAATGTCATCCCCTCCCAAATGGGTGTCCCCGTTTGTGGACAAAACTTCAAATATTCCTTCTTTAATCTTTAAAAGGGAAATATCAAATGTTCCCCCTCCCAAGTCATATACAGCAACGGTTCCCTTCTTTTTTTGGTCCAATCCATAGGCCAGGGAGGCAGCAGTGGGTTCATTCACAATTCTCAAAACCTCTAAACCCGCAATCCGTCCGGCATCTTTTGTTGCCTGCCGTTGACTGTCGTTGAAATAAGCGGGGACGGTGATAACAGCCTCCTTAACCTCTTCCCCCAGAAAGTTCTCGGCACGACTTTTTAGTTCTTTTAGGATAAACGCGGACAATTCAGGGGGAGTATATTCTTTTCCTTCAACCGAAAAACGGATGATCCCATCACGTTCTTTAAGTTTATAGGGAAGATATTTCAAATCTTTTTCCAGATCCGAAAGGCCCTTTCCCATAAACCGCTTGACCGAATAAATGGTATGACCCGCTTGATGAACCCATCGGTTCCTTGCAGGATCTCCCACCAGAACCCTCCCTTCATCAAAGGCAATAATGGAAGGAACAATGGCCTTTCCCCCCGCCCCTTTGATGACCTGGGGTTCTCCATCCTGCATGATGGCAACCAAACTATTGGTGGTTCCTAAATCGATGCCCACAATTTTTGACATAATCAAAACGCCTATGTTTCTAGTGCTTTCCCAATATCTCGAATCACTGTATTTAAATAGGACCGGTTATATAAAATATCACGAATTTCCTTAAAAATTTTCTTTTTTTCCTCAATCCGTTCTTCTTTAAGGCTCCCTTTGTGAAAAAGATCCCACTTTTGAAAAAGACCAACCAGTTCCTTTTCCAACTCGCCTCTCCTGCCTTCCAGGTCCCTTTTTTCCTTTTCGAGGTTTTCTTTTAAAGCACTGTCTAAGGAATCGGGTTCATCCTTTGATTTCCTGAAATCCTCTATCAACTCCTGAATTTCAAAGATTTCTTCAAACAGGTCCGCAGGAGGTTGTTTTTGGTTTTTTGAAGGAGGTTCTCCTTCCAACGTTAAAAAATATTCAGCCCGTTCGATTGGATCTTTTAGCGTTCGATAGGCCTTATTCAGAAACACAGAGTTTTCAAGGCTTAATTTCTTTTCATTATCGATCGATCCATGGAAAAAATCAGGATGAAATCTCCGACTTAATTCATGAAAGGCCTTTTCAAGATCTTGAGGATTGATAGAAAGAAGACGCGGGAAACCCAAAAAGGAAAAGTAATCCTCATCTAAAGAAACCGGCTGAACCTTTCCGCAATGCTCACAAAAAGAACGGGTTTCGGTTTTTTTTTGGCAATGCCAACAGTTTAACTGAACCATTTCTTTTCCCTTATGAAGAATGGACATATTTACCAACCTCTAAAAAAAATTTGTCCAGCCCTGCCGGTAGATAGGAAACAAAGAAGCCGAAAGGGAAAAGTTTTATCCAATTTTTCGGGGGAAAAGGCCAAAGAAGGTCCACTTTAGATAAAAAATAAAAGGGCCTCTACGGCCCTTTTTTTCCATTGAAACAAACATTTTTTTAACTCAACCCATTTTTGGGAAAAGAGATAAAAAACACTTTCTGGTTAGGCAGAAAAGGATTCACCGCAACCGCAGCTTTGTTTCGCATTTGGATTGATGAACTTCAGACCACCTCCGGTAAGGCTTTCCACATAGTCCAGAGTCGTTCCCTGAAGATAAAGAGCACTTTTTAAATCCACGATGACCTTCGTTCCCAGGATCTCATACACCTGGTCATGCTCTGATATTTTATTATCAAAACGCATATCGTAAGAAAGACCAGAACACCCTCCTCCCCGAACAGCTATCCTCAACCCTGCATCTTCCATATCAGGAGCCTGGACCTGCATTAAACGCTTCACTTCTTTGGCAGCACTTTCCGTGAGATTAACGGGTGGTTTTCCTGTGGTTGTTTCCATCATTATCCCTCCTTTTTAAATCTTTCGGGGAAAAATCAATTTATTTTCCTTTGTTTTCCCCTTCTGAGTTAACCCAACGCTTTTTATAATCCTCTAGAGCGGCTTTAATGGCATCTTCAGCTAAAACCGAACAATGAATTTTTACAGGCGGAAGGTTTAATTCTTTGACAATTTCCGTATTCTTAATGGCTTTTGCCTCTTCGATTGATTTACCTTTCATCCACTCAGTGGCCAAGCTGGAACTAGCAATGGCACTGCCACAACCAAAGGTTTTGAACTTGGCATCTTCAATGACCCCTTGATCATTAACCTTGATTTGCAATTTCATGACATCCCCGCACTCGGGTGCCCCAACAATACCCGTTCCAACCCCTTTGGTATTTTTATCCAGGCTCCCCACATTTCGCGGGTTGTTATAATGTTCAATTACTTTATCGCTGTAAGCCATTTTAATTCACCCCCCCAATTTTCAAATTTTATGGTCTTTTAGGACTATTGTCATGTTTAGTGTTGACTCCACTGAACGGATTTTAAATCGACTCCCTCCTTCGCCAACTCATAAAGAGGAGACATTTCCCGTAATTTATTAACCGTTTCAGTCACTCGCTGCACCACGTAATCTACTTCTTGTTCGGTGTTAAACCGTCCCAATCCAAAACGGATCGAAGAATGGGCAAGGTCAGCCCCTACACCCAGAGCCCTTAAAACATAAGAAGGTTCCAATGTGGCCGAGGTACATGCCGATCCAGAAGAGAGGGCTATCTCTTTTAAACCCATCAAAAGGGCTTCCCCCTCTACATAAGCAAAACTTAAATTTAAATTGTTAGGCAAATGATTGACTGGATGACCGTTGAGATAAACTTCATCAAGATTTTTTAAAATTCCTTCTTTAAGCTTATCTCTAAGATACGCCATTTGCTTACCTTCTGCCTCCATGATTTGCCCCGCAATCTCACAGGCTTTTCCAAACCCGACAATACCCGGAATATTTAAGGTCCCGGAGCGCATCCCCCTTTCATGTCCTCCCCCGTCCATTTGGGGAGCCAACCGGACTCGAGGGTTTCTGCGTCTTACAAACAGCGCCCCAACCCCTTTTGGGCCATAAATTTTGTGGGCTGAAAAAGATAGGAGATCAATCCCCATTTCGCCTACATGTACAGGTATCTTTCCCACGCCCTGTGTGGCATCACAATGAAAAAGGATACCCTTTTCTTTCGCAATTTTACCAATTTCTGCAATGGGGTTGATGGTTCCGATTTCATTGTTGGCCAGCATGATAGAGATAAGGATGGTCTTATCCGTTATTGCTTTTTTCACTTCTTCCGGAAGAACCACCCCATTTTTATCAACGGGTAAATAGGTGACTTGGTAACCCTGTTTCTCAAGTCTCTTTGCGGAGTCCAAAATGGCTCTATGCTCGGTGGTACTGGTAATGATATGATCTCCCTTTTCCCGATACATTTCGGCTACACCCTTAAGGGCTAAATTATCGGATTCGGTGGCACCGCTTGTAAAAATGATTTCTTTTGAATCAGCATGAATCAAATCTGCCAATTGCTTTCGGGCTATTTCCGTTGCTTGTTCTGCTTCCCAGCCAAAGGAGTGATTCCGACTTGCTGCATTGCCAAATTTATCGGTTAAATAAGGCATCATCGCTTCCAAAACTTTCGGGTCGAGTGGCGTAGTCGCATGATTATCCATAAAAATCGGTAACTTCATTACTTCACCCCTTCTCCATGAAATGTTAAATGGATAATATCATCACAACGCATTTCTTCAAGAGTGATATTATCCAATAAATTTGAAATGCTTTGTTGTATTTTGGTCAAAGGACTTCGAACACTACATTTTTCAATTTGCAAACACTGGTGATCTTCTTGATTACATTCCATCATTTGGATGGGCCCTTCAATTGCCTTCACAATTTCCCCCACCGAAATGTTTCCAGGTTCTTTTGCTAATTGATACCCCCCCTTCGGGCCGTTTTGGCTTAGGATTAATCCTTTCTTTGCCAAACGCTGTAACACCTTTGCCAGAAGTTCTCCGGGAATACTGTACTCCTCAGCAATTTCTTTTGTATTAATCACCCGGCTTTCATTATCGTGAAAAGCAATATAGGTCATTGCCAGAAGTCCATAATCAATTTTTTTAGAAAGCCTTAACATGTTTTCCTTTTAATCTACTAACTACGACTATTCTAGTCCCCGATTAAAACCATCGCATACAGAATACCAAATAAATCCACTCACTGTCAAGTGGTAAAATTCATTTGTTTTATTAATAATTTCAAATAGTTATATAAAAATTAGGATTACGATCAAATTTATCCCCGATCAAATTTATCGGATACGTTATTATTATACCTTAAAAGCCCCCGTCAAGTGGAAATTAATAAGAAGAAAGGGATTTTTCCGAAATTAATTTTTTGGAATGAAGAAAGCAGGTATTTGAGTAGCATGAAAGCTGATAGTGTAAAGTATTATGTGTGAAATTGAGGGTTGAAAAAATGGCGTTTTCCAACCAAGATAAAGTGTGCAACCCTAACCCAGGAGGAAAACGCCATGATGGAACTCAAAGTCAATGTACCACA
>Ga0299906_10000078_pt1 | contig 86720 bp, 66 predicted proteins | sample RVTome_14_FD_200259 | JGI IMG/M metagenome (GOLD analysis project Ga0299906, IMG submission 200259) | Soil microbial communities from uranium-contaminated site in the Upper Colorado River Basin, Wyoming, United States - RVT145D125 (version 2) ...
AGCGAGACCTCCCATCGGTAGTGACTGGCGATGTCGCCAATCTGAACGATCTCGAGCCAATACTGCGTGCGCGCCTCCAGTTGCAGTTCACTGCTCAGGTCCATTGTGAAGAAATACTCCCGCGGCAAGATGCCGACGCCGACCAACCGACCCGTCCACTCGCGCAAGGGATCGACGACCGTCTCTTCACGAACGATCCGACTTTCGTCAGGTAGCCCGTCCAACGGTCGCGATTCGTAGAAGCGCAGGCGGATGGTCTCGGTGAGCGGCGGGCTGTCAGAGTCGTAGAACGCCCACCAATGCACCCTCCGCAGTGTCGCGGGTTCTGTGAGCGTGAAATCGTCAGCGACCCGCTGCCATAATTCGTCCGGGAATCCGGGAAGTTGAAACGATGTGTCCGACGCGAGCCCGCCGGTGTTCTGCGGCTGATGATCGACGACGATCTCCGCCCGCAGCGGCGACGTTGCCGCCAGAATCAGCGCCGCGGCGCTCAGGAAAAGATAGACGCGGAATTCCCTCATCATCATGACCCCGTGCCGGCCCCGGCCTGGCGTGCAAGCGATCATCGACCCCTCCTCACCACTCGCCAATGGCAGTCTACGCCGTCGCACAGCGCAAAGCAATCACGATTCCGAGAATAACCGGCGATTTCGCCCGCCGACGCCGCATAGTCTGCCCGGCAATCCCCCTGCAAAACCTTCCGATAGTGGTTCCCGATTACCGGCGGCAACCACACGCGGTCCACCGTGCCGCAATGCACCCGCCTCCCATCGGCCACTGCGTATCGATACCCGGCCTGCGACGACTCAGAGCCCTCAGCACGGCCCACGAAAAAGTCAACGAGCATGCCCCCGCTGCGGATTCTCACGCAACGCCCTGCGTGAAAATCCGCAATACGTGATAAGTCATTCGCTGGGGCCATTTTCTTTCAGCACTGCCGGCCCGCCGCTATCGGGGCATCCGCGCATCCGGACGTAGCCCCACCACGATCTGAGGGCGTGGAACGACGATTGCAACAGGCGATCTATCGGGGAAGCGACATGGAATCCGTGCAGCGAAAGGTGTCCGCCAGATGACCGCCGGCAAGACCGCCACCATGGACGGCAACGAGGCCGCCGCCTACGTCGCCCACGCACTGGGCGAGGTGATCGCCATCTACCCGATCACGCCCTCATCGCCGATGGGCGAGTGGTCCGATCAGTGGTCGGCCCAGGGTCGCCGCAACCTATGGGGCACGATCCCGCTTGTCGCCGAGATGCAGAGCGAGGCGGGCGCGGCCGGGGCGATTCACGGCGCCGCACAGACGGGTTCGCTGACCTCGACCTTCACGGCCTCGCAGGGCCTGCTGCTGATGATCCCCAACATGTACAAGCTCGCCGGGGAACTGAACCCGACGGTCATTCACGTCGCGGCCCGCACCCTGGCCACCCATGCACTGAGCATCTTCGGCGATCACGGCGACGTGATGGCCTGCCGATCGACGGGCTTCGCGATGCTCTGCGCGGGGTCGGTGCAGGAAGTGATGGACTTCGCCCTAATCGCCACGGCAGCGACGCTCGAATCGCGCGTCCCCTTCCTCCACTTCTTCGACGGCTTCCGAACGTCGCACGAGGTCATGAAAATCGACCGTCTCGACGACGATCAGATGCGATCGATGATCGACGAATCCTGGATCACGGCCCACCGCCGCCGCGCCCTGTCGCCGGATCGGCCGGTCATCCGCGGGACGGCGCAGAATCCGGACGTCTATTTCCAGGCCCGCGAGGCGGTCAATCCGTTCTATGCGGCGTGCGGGAAAATCGTCGCAGCGACGATGCAGCGCTTCGGCGAGATCACCGGCCGGCGGTATCAACTGTTCGACTACGTCGGCGCGGCTGACGCCGAACGCGTCCTGATCATGATGGGATCCGGCGCGGAAACGGCGCACGAGACCGTCGAAGCCCTGAATGCGCGCGGCGAAAAGGTCGGCCTGCTCAAGGTGCGGCTTTATCGTCCCTTCTGCGTGGACCAATTCCTCCGATCGCTGCCGCGGTCGACGCGCTCGATCGCCGTGCTGGACCGGACCAAGGAGCCCGGTGCTGTCGGCGAGCCGCTGTACCAGGACGTGCAAAGCGCGCTATTCGAGGCCCACACCGATGGTCGCCTGCCGATGCGCGCCCTTCCGCCCGTGATCGGCGGGCGCTACGGACTGAGCTCCAAGGAGTTCACGCCGGCGATGGTCAAGGCGGTGTTCGATGAAATGTCCGGCCCGCGGCCGAAAAACCATTTCACGGTGGGCATCTGCGACGACGTGACGAATACGAGTCTGGACGTCGACGCCTCCTTCGTGACCGAGACCGACGACGTCGTTCGCTGCGTGTTCTACGGACTCGGGGCCGACGGAACCGTCGGCGCCAACAAGAACTCCATCAAGATCATCGGCGAGGGCACCGACCTGTTCGCCCAGGGCTACTTCGTATACGACTCCAAGAAGGCCGGGTCCATGACCGTTTCCCATCTGCGCTTCGGGCCTCGACCGATCCGCTCGACCTATCAGATCGGCGCGGCGAACTTCGTCGGCTGCCACCAATGGACCTTTCTCGAGCGCTACGACATGCTCGCCGGGGCCGTCGAAGGGGCGACCTTTCTCGTCAACAGCCCCTTCGGCCGCGACAAGACCTGGAACCGCATCCCCCGGCCCGTGCAGCAGCAGATCATCGACAAGAAAATCAGATTGTTCGCCATCGACGCCTACCGCGTGGCCCGCGAGGCCGAAATGGGCGGGCGCATCAACACCATCATGCAGACGGCGTTCTTCGCCCTGGCCGACGTCCTGCCGCGCGATCGGGCCATCGAAGCCATCAAGGACGCCATCAAAAAAACCTACAAGAGCAAGGGCGAAGCCGTCGTCGAGCAAAACTGCCGCGCCGTCGATCAGTCCCTGCACCACCTCGAGGAGATTCCCGTCCCCCGGACGGCCACGGGCGACGTCCCGCTGCCCCCGGCCGTGGCCGCCGAAGCGCCGTCGTTTGTCCAATGCGTCATCGGCGAAATGATCGCCGGCCGAGGCGATTCGCTCCCCGTCAGCGCCCTGCCCTGCGACGGCACGTTTCCCACGGACACCGCCCGCTGGGAAAAGCGGAACATCGCCCTGGAGATTCCCGACTGGGACCAGGAGGTCTGCATCCAGTGCGGCAAGTGCGGCCTCGTCTGCCCGCACGCAGCGATTCGCCTCAAGGCCTATGACCCGGCGCTGCTGGGCGGCGCGCCGCCGACGTTCAAATCGGCCAGGGGAAAGGGCAAGGAATTCGCGGACATGGTGATGACGGTTCAGGTGGCGCCCGAGGACTGCACCGGTTGCGGTCTCTGCGTCGAGGTCTGTCCGGCGAAGAACCGCCAGCAGCCGCGTCTCAAAGCGCTGAACATGGCGCCGCAGCCGCCGCTTCGAGAGTCGCAGCGCCGGTGCTACGACTTCTTCCTCGCCCTGCCGGAGATCGACCGCAGCCGCGTCAAGGCCGACACCGTCAAGGGCTCCCAGTACTTGCAGCCGCTCTTTGAATACTCCGGGGCTTGTGCGGGCTGCGGCGAGACGCCCTACGTCAAGCTCCTGACCCAGCTCTTCGGCGACCGGCTGCTGATCGCCAACGCCACGGGTTGCTCCTCAATCTACGGCGGCAATCTGCCGACGGCGCCGTGGGCCAAGAACGCCGACGGCCGCGGCCCGACCTGGTCGAACTCCCTCTTCGAGGACAACGCCGAATTCGGCTTCGGCTATCGCCTGGCGCTCGACAAGCAGGAAGAGTACGCCCGCGAAATGCTCGCCGCCCTCAAGGGCGACGTCGAGCCCGACCTCGCTCGCGCCATCCTGGAGGCGCGACAGGGCACGGAACTGGAAATCCACGCGCAACGCGCCCGCGTCGACCAGTTGATCGAGTCGCTGAAGTCCCTGACGAACCCGGTCGCGGCGCGCCTGCTGTCCCTGGCCGACACCCTGGTAAAAAAAAGCGTCTGGATGCTCGGCGGCGACGGATGGGCCTACGACATCGGCTTCGGCGGTCTCGATCACGTCCTGGCCTCCGATCGCAACGTCAACGTCCTCGTCCTGGACACGGAGGTCTATTCGAACACCGGCGGGCAGTGCTCCAAGGCCACGCCGCGGGCCGCCGTCGCCAAGTTCGCGTCGGGCGGCAAGTCGCAGGCCAAGAAAGACCTGGCCTGGATGGCCATGAGTTACGGCAACGCCTACGTCGCCACGGTCGCCATGGGCGCCAGCGACGTCCAGACCGTCAAGGCGTTCGTCGAGGCGGAGTCCTACGACGGGCCGTCGCTGATCATCGCCTACAGCCATTGCATCGCCCACGGCATCAACATGCGCCGCGGGCTGGAAACGCAGAAGAGCGCCGTCGAGTCGGGGCACTTCCCGCTGTTGCGATACGATCCGCGCCGCGCCGCCGCCGGAGAAAATCCGCTGCAACTCGATTCCAAGCGGCCCAGCCGGCCGTTCGCCGATTTCGCCGATCAACAGAACCGCTTCAAGGTTCTGACCAAGATAAATCCAGGCGCTGCCCGCCGCCTCCAGGAAGCCGCGCAGGACGACGCCCGCCAGCGCTGGGAAAGGTATCACCGCATGGCCTCCATGACCCCCGGACCGGCCGGCGCCCCCGGCGAAGGCGCGGCCGCCGGGCAAGGGCGCCAGGAGTCTGCGGAATTGCAGGAGGCGACCCCATGAACCTCGGCACGTCCTATCTCGGGATGTCGCTTGCCCATCCGTTGGTCCCATCGGCCGGTCCCCTCACGTCGCAGTTCGACTCGATTCGCCGACTCGAAGACGCGGGCGCCGCGGCGGTCGTCCTGCATTCGCTGTTCGAGGAGCAGATCACGCACGAAGCGTCGGAAATCTCCTATCACATGACTCACGGGACCGAAAGTTATGCCGAGGCGCTGTCCTATTTTCCCGACGCCGACGAGCTCCGCGTCGGTCCCGAGGAATATCTCGAGCTGATTCGCCGCTGCAAGGACGCCGTCGGAATCCCCGTGATCGCCAGTCTCAACGGCGATTCGCCCGGCGGATGGACCGAATACGCGCGTCGCATGCAGCAGGCCGGCGCCGACGCGATCGAGCTGAACGTCTATCACGTCGCGACGGACCTGGAAATGTCGGGTTCCGACGTAGAGGCGCAGTATCTCAAGATCGTTCGCGGCGTTCGCTCGGCGATCGACATTCCGCTGGCGGTGAAGATCGCTCCGTATTTCAGCTCGCTGCCGTCGATGGCCGTGCAGTTGGCGCAGGCCGGGGCCGACGGACTGGTCCTCTTCAATCGATTCTACCAGCCGGACATCGACCCCGAGAATCTCGAGGCCGTGCCCAATCTGATGTTGTCGCATCCGCTCGAGATGCGACTGCCCCTGCGCTGGATCGCGATCCTTCGAGGTCGCGTCAATGTTGGCTTCGCGGCGACGACCGGCGTCCACTCGGCGGTGGACGTCGTCAAGCTCGTCATGGCCGGCGCGGACGTCACGCAGCTCTGCTCGGTCCTGCTGAAGCGGGGAACCGGCGAACTGCGGAAAATTCTGCGCGAGCTGCGAGACTGGCTGGAGGTCAACGAGTACGAGTCCATCGAACAGTTAAAGGGCATCATGAGCCAGGCGAACTGTCCGGACCCCGAAGCGTTCGAGAGGGCCAATTACATGAAGACGCTGCACGCCTACGCGTCCTGATGGACGGCGTACGCGCCGATTATTGGAGAGGTGTCCCGTGTACGCTCAATCCTCCGCGTCCGACCGCGAAGTCGGCCGCCTCCTGGAACGGCAGATGAGAAACTGGGAACTCGCCCACGCCCAGCCGACCGGCGGTCGCGTGGCCGCGGGCGACCAGGCCGTCGAGAGTTTCGTGTCCCTGTCGCGCATGGCGGGCCTGCCCGGCGAGGAAGTCGCGGCGGCGATCCACGAAAAAACCGGCTGGCCCGTCTTCGACAAGGAAGTGCTCACCGAAATGGCCGGCAGCGACGACCTGCGCCGACGCGTCTTCGAAGCCCTCGACGAGCGCGACGTCCGCTGGATCGACGAGTTCTTCCGGTCGCTGACGCAGTCGCGATTCATCAGCCGGGAGGCCTATTTCCATCGGCTGTCCAAGACCGTCGTCGCCCTGGCCCGAAAGGGTCCCGTGATATTTCTCGGCCGGGCCACGGACTTGATCCTGCCCCGCGACGTCGGCCTGCGCGTGCGCCTCACCGCGGCGCCCTCTTACTGCGTCGAACGCTACGCCGAGGCCCACCAACTGAGCCACGAGGCGGCGGCCCGCGAAGTGTCGCAGATCGAACAGGAGCGCGATCGGTTTGTCCGACACCATTTCAACCATGGGGGAAACGAATCGACCCGCCACGATCTGATCATCAATTGCGCCCGCTTCGAAACGGGGCAGGTGGTCGACATCGTCATGACCGCCCTGCGGGCGAAGAACCTGCTCGAAAACTCGGCGAGGGCGGGCGCGGCGAAGCCATAGAGGCGCCGAACATGCGACGGATCACCCATCACCTGGTCATCGACGCCATCGCGCTGCTGACGTTTCTGGCGATGATCTGGACCGGACTGATCGTGCGGTTCGTCCTGCCGCCCGGCAGCCAGCGCAGCCACGCGCTCTGGGACCTGGGCCGTCATGACTGGGGAAACGTGCACTCTTGCCTGGCCCTGGGGCTCATCGCCGTCGTTGTCTACCACCTCGTGCAGCACGTCGGATGGATTGGTCAGGTCGTACTGGGATGGCGGGGTCGCCGCCGGGATTCGGCATGGCGCTTGCGCCGAACCCGCTACGCCGCCGCCGCCGCGGTCCTGGTGATCGCCGCCGCCCTGGCGGGATTTACCAGATGGGCACAATCGGCTGTGACGCTCGACGAGAGCCATCGTCGCGGGCGGCAGTCGTCCGTCGATTCGCGGCCGAATTCAACGGAGCAGCGGAAGTTCCCGGACTCTGTACCCGCCTCGATTCAAGGCATTCGGCGGCAGCGTCGCGCCGGCCGGGAGTAGATCGTGGAGCGTCGTCGCCATCGCAGCCGGCAGGTCCGAAATGCCGACGTTTTCGCGCCGGCGGATTATTCCACAGTGCTGCGGATAATTCCGCAGCCGACTGATCGCATGGACGGCGGCAGGCGGCGCCGTCGTCCCGCGCGAGCCGTGGCATGAAAACTGCACAGTGGCCTCACGGCGGAATCGGACAGGCGGTCCGCTCATGCGGCAAGCGGCGCTGAACCGCCGGGACGTACTGGTTGATGGAGTGTTGTGCGATGAAGCTGGTCACACTGGCGACGAAGAACCTGATCTGGGTCGCGCCCTCCGATCGCGTGGACAAGGCGATTTGTCTCATGGAGGAGCATGGCTTTCACCACCTGCCGGTCATCGAAAACGGCCGCGTCATCGGCATGCTCTCGGATCGAGACCTGTTGATCGCGGTCGGCTGGAAGCTGGAAGTCGAACGGGCCGTCGACGGCGATCCGGACTCGGTGATCGGTCCGCTCCAAGTCCGCGAGATCATGTCCTCGCCGGCCATTTCGCTGTCGCCCGATACCGACGTGCATTCCGCGGCCCGCATCATGGTCAACGGCAAGCTGCACGCTTTCGCCATCGTCAAGAATGACAAGCCCATCGGCATCGTGACCAGTTACGACATCCTCAAGAAAGTCACCGGGCGATCGGGCCCCCGTACACCGGCGTGGTTGCGCCGGCCCGTTGGCCGGATCATGACGACCCGCCTCATCACCATCGGCCCGCGCGAGCCGCTTCATGCGGCGGCGCGCATGCTCCGCGAAAACCGCGTACGGCACCTGCCGGTCACCGTGGACGGCGCGCTGCTGGGCATGATCACCGACCGCGACATCCGCCGCACCTGCGGCCAGGGCGCGATCGAGGACGCCCTCGCCGAGGAGCGGGGCGCCTTTTATCTGGGCAGCACGCAAGTCATTGAAGTCATGTCGCACGAGGTCGTGACGGCGACCGAGGGCATGACCCTGCTCGACGCGTGCTGGCGAATGGTGGACCGCCGCATCGGCTCGCTGCCCGTCTGCCGCGGCGAGATCATGGTCGGCATGCTCACCGATTCCGATCTGCTGCGCTGCATTGCCGACGCCGACGACATGGGGATCTAGCCAAATGGAGATTCCGCCATGATGGACACCAGAGAACTCGCCAGGTGGATCAGCCAGGAGCACGGCAGGGTGGAGGAGTTATCCTCGGCGCTGCGCGACACGGTTTCCCACATGCCGAAGACCCATCGGGAGCCGTGGATCGCCGAGTTGCGCGACGTATTCGAACGGTTTCACGCCCACATGCTCAAGCACATGGCGCTGGAGGAGCATGAGGGTTATCTGACCCCGGTGATCGAGGCCAAGCCGTCGCTCGGCGCCAAGGCCGAACGGCTCCATCACGAGCATAGGGAATTCGAGCGGCTCATGGGCGGCATCCGCGAGCTGCTCGCCAATGTCACGCCGGCGGACCGCCTGCTCGTCCGCGACTGCTGTCGTCGCATCGGGGACCTGCTCGACTACGTGTCGCACCACGAGAATCGCGAAAACGTCCTGCTGATCGACGCCTTCTGCGACGACATCGGCACGAAGGACTGACGCCACCTTAGCTCGCGCGCTGCTCCCAATGGCGTTGCCGCTGTCCAAGCTCTCCGATAGCATTCGACGGCATCATCCAGGAGCAGGTAGGCGAAACTCTTATGCCATTGCGGTACTGTTCCATGCAGCCGGGACAAATTGAACTAAACGATTTGGAGGTTGCGACGCTACAGCGTCTTGCCCTGACATCACCATCTTTGGATCCACTGATCGGGAAGATCCGAGTATTGAGTCGCGAATTCACGGGCGTTGGCAGTTATACAAACTTCCAATGTCCCGATACAGCGCCGGACCTTGGCGACAGAAAGATTTCACTTGAAGCGCTCATCTCGATGCCGAATGTGCCCCATGGAATGGGCGCCATCCTGTTCTGCGAAAATGGCAAACCGACTTGCCTTGAGATATTCGTTTACGGTGATGGGAATTGGGACGGCCTCTACGAAGGATACTCAATTGAGGAGACTCAATAACGGCCTTATCACAATGTAGTGAGTTTTGCTGGGCTTCGCGATAAAGCAATTTCAGTTATTTCGCAGCAGTTGATGGCCCAAGTTGCCCTGCGCACTCGGCGCCAGCCCGAAGGGCTGGGATCAAGTAGCCGGGGGCCAGCGTAGCGCCGCCCCCGGTCGATCCATCCGCTTAGGTTCGACGCCGATGGCGTCGCATTCAAGCGGTGCGAAGGGAATCGAATCGGACCCTTTCAGGGTTCAAATGGCGGTGGTCGGGAATCCGGAGGCGTCGCTGCGCTCGCCTCCGGCTACGAACTTTGAACCCTGCGGGTTCCGAGATCACCGCCGATCGATGTCGAGAGGCGGTGCCGGATGCACGGGACTCGATTCGACGACTTCTCGAATGCCACCCGATACGGAGCATAAAAAGGTGCGTCCGGGACACACCCTACTCCTTTTCTTCGACCGCCATCACCTCATACGATCCCGAACCGTTCCATGCGGTAGCGAAGCTGGTCGCGCGTCAGGTGCAGCAGCCGGGCGGCCTTCGTCTGGTTGTGATTCGTTCGCTCCAGGGCCTTTCGGACCAGCGCCTCTTCAACCGCGTGAAGGTTCACCCCCTCGTTGGGCAGGTCATACAGGCCGTCCCGTCGGCTCTCGATGACCTCGCCGAGCGCCAGGTCGTCGGGCTCGATCAACGGCGACTTCGAAAGCAAGACGGCGCGCTCCAGGGCATTCCTCAGCTCGCGGACGTTGCCCGGCCAGGAATATTGGCGCAGCTTCCTGACGGCGGCGTCGGAGAGATTCCTCGGGCCCCGTCGAAATTCATCGGCGAATTGATCGACGTAGTGCTCGGCGATGGTCTGCACGTCCTTGCCCCGGTCGCGCAGGGGCGGCAGGTAGATCGGGATGATATTCAGCCGATAGAACAGGTCCTCGCGAAAGCCGCCGTCGGCGATGAGCTTCTCGAGGTCGCGATTGGTCGCGGCGATGATGCGGACGTCCACCTCGATGTCCTGCGTGCCGCCGACGCGGCGGAAGGTCTTCTCCTCGAGAAAGCGAAGCAGTTTGGCCTGGAGCTTGGCCGGCATGTCGCCGACTTCGTCGAGAAAAACGGTCCCGCCGCCGGCGAGCTCGAAGAGCCCCTTCTTTTGCTGCTTGGCGTCGGTAAATGCGCCGCGCTCGTGGCCGAACAACTCGCTTTCCAACAGCATTTCGCTGATGGCCGTGCAGGTGATGTTCATGAAGGGACGGTTGGCGCGGGCAGAGTTATAGTGAATCGCCTTGGCGACGAGGTCCTTGCCGGTCCCGCTCTCCCCGCGAAGAAAGACCGTCGAGGCGTTGCTCTGGGCCACGTCCTTGATCATGCCGAAGAGCTCGATCATCGCCGGACAGGCCCCGAGGATCTGATCGAATCCGAACCGCCGGCGCATGGTCTCGCGAAAATCGCGGACCTCGCGCTTCAACTGCGTCGTCTCCAGCGCCTTCTCCACCGTCAGCATCAACTCGTTCATCTTGAAGGGCTTGCCGACGTAATCGAACGCCCCCAGGCGCATGGCCTCGACCGCGTCCTCGACGTTGCTGAACGCCGTCATCATCAATACGACGATGTCCCCGTCCTGCTCGCGGATCCGCCGCAACACGTCGATCCCCGTGATGTCCGGAAGCTTGTAATCGAGCATGACCAGATCGAAGATCGACTGCTCGAGCTTCGCCAGCCCGTCGCGGCCCGTGTCCGCCTCGTCGACGATGTACCCCTCTTCAGTGAACTTTTCGCGCAGCGACCAGCGGATCAGCTTTTCGTCCTCGATGATGAGAATTCGCGGTTTGCTCATGATTCGATCGGTAAACGAACCGTCACCCGCGTGCCCCGCCCCACGGCGCTGTCAATCTTAATCACTCCGCCGTGGGCCTCAATGATGCGCCGGCAGATCAGCAGCCCCAGCCCGGTCCCCTTCGTTTTCGTGGTGAAGAACGGCTCGAAGATCCGCTTCCGCGTATGCTCGGGGATGCCCACGCCGTCATCCTCGATTCCCATCACCGCCATCGCGCCGTCGCGGTCGACGGCACACGTGATGCGCCCGCCGGATTCGCAGGCATGGGCGGCATTGAGCATCAGATTGGTGATGACCTGCTGGACCTGCATGTCATCGGCGTGCACGATGCAATCGTCGGCGATGCCGTCCATGTCGATCGTCAGCCCGGCGAACGACGGCTCCTCGCGGAGCAGGATCACCGCCCGCCGCAGCGTCTTGCTCAGATCGACGCGCGCCAGCCGCGGCGGACTGGGCCGCGCGTACACCAGCAGGTCGCAAACCACGGAGTCCAGCCGGTCGATCTGCTCGAGCACGTCCTGGATGACGCCCTGGTGCGGATGATCGGCGCCGAGGCCGGCGCCCATCACCTGGATCGCCCCGCTGATGCCGGCCAGAGGGTTCTTGATCTCGTGTGCCACGCTGGCCGCCAACTGACCGACGCCGGCCAGATGCTCCGACTCGCTCAGCTTTTCCTCAAACTGTCGCTGCTCCAGCTTCAGCAGCTTGGCGAGCTGATCCTCGCGATAGGTCTCGTTCATAAGGGCCAGTTCGATGTCGAGAATCTTGTGCAGGGCGTCGAGCTGGCGGCCGACGTCCGGCAGCGCCAGGCGGCGAACGCGGGACGCCAGCGACCTGCGCAACACGTTCATGGCCGCAAACATGTAATACTGCGGCAGCCCGACGACCACGTGCCGGCGGCCGATCCGGCTCCGCTGTTCGTAATACTTGTGGTCCTGGGGCCCGGTCAGCATCTCGTCGAGCCAGGTCATCAGGGTCGAGCGCAGGGTGTCGACGCCTCCGGACGACTGTTCGAGGATGCGCCTGGCGTCCTCGTCGCGAAGCAGGGCGTCGTAGAATTCATCGACGCAGGACTTGAATTCCGGGGCAAGCAACGGACGCAATTCAGACAGCGCAGCGGCATCCGCGGCGCCGAAGGAGACGTAGGACTTGAGCTTCTCCAGTAATCGTTGACTCACACGCGGATTATAACTGGATCGCCCCCTGTCGGGAGTCCACCGCCGCTCGGCGACACAGATCGCGCCTCAAGCGGAATTTGTGAGTGTTGGATATTTGAGATTGGTTCGGGCGCGTCCGATTCGCCCATCATCCTGGCACGTTTCTTGCCATGTCTTCCCGAGGTTGACATCGATGGCGACGAACACCGAAAACCCCGCTGCATCGCAACCCGGTCTCGACGATGCCCCGGATCCCGATTGGCAGCGCCGCTACGCCGCCAAGATCGCTTCGCCGCAGGAGGCCATCGCTCGCTTCCGTCAGGGCGACCGCATCCTCCTCGCATCCGGCTCCGCCGTCCCGCTGGGCCTCCTGGACCATCTCGTCGGACCCGATTCCCGGGCGACCGACAACGAAATCCTGCACCTCCTGACGCTGGGTGAAGCGCCATACGTCGATCCCCGATTCGCGGGGCGCTTCAGGCACAACGCCCTGTTCATCGGGCCCAACGTCCGCGCCGCCGTCGCCCAGGGCCGCGCCGATTACACCCCCGTCTTCCTCGGCGAGATACCCCGCCTGATCCGCCATCGCCAGATACCCATCGACGTGATGATGGTCAGCGTCACCCCGCCGAACGCCCGCGGCGATTGCAGTCTCGGCCCGCATGTCGACATCGCGCCGGCCGGCATCGAAGCCGCCCGGCTGGTCATCGCCCAGGTCAATTCGCATCTGCCCTGGACCTGCGGACAATCGCGCGTCAGCGTCGACGACCTCGACGTCCTGGTCGACCTGCCGCGCCCCCTGCCGGAGTTGCCGCCGGCGCCGGTGCGCGGCGAGACCGAAGCGATCGCCCGCAACGTCGCGCGGTTGATCATGGACGGAGCGACGCTGCAGATCGGCATCGGCGCCCTGCCCGACGCGATCTTGCGCCACCTGTCGGATCACCGCGACCTCGGCATCCATACCGAAATGTTCAGCGACGGGCTGATCGACCTCATCGAGCGCGGCGCCGTGACCGGCGCGAAAAAATCCCTTCACCCCGGAAAGATCGTCGCCAGCATCGTGATGGGGACTCGGCGCGTGTACGACTTCATCGACCGCAACCCGATGGTCGAGCTTTATCCCGTCGACTACACGAATGACCCCTTCGTCATCGCCCGGCACGATTACATGACCGCCATCAACACCGCGATCGAGGTGGACCTGACCGGACAGGTGTGCAGCGACTCCATCGGGGACCGTTTCTACAGCGGCATCGGCGGGCAGGTCGACTTCATCCGCGGCGCCGCCCGGGCTCGCGGGGGCAAGCCGATCATCGCCCTGCCGTCCACCGCCCGCGACGGAAACGTGTCGCGCATCAAGCCGGCCCTGGCGGACGGAGCCGGCGTCGTCACGACCCGCGGCGACGTGCATTTCGTCGTCACCGAATACGGCATCGCTTACCTGCACGGCAAGACCGTGCGCCAGCGGGCCATGGAACTCATCGAGATCGCACATCCCAAGTTTCGCCCCTGGCTGCTGGGAGAGGCGAAGCTGCGACATTACGTCGATCCCGACACCCGCGAGCCGCGCGTGCAGGTCAGCGCGTATCCGTCCCAGTTCGCCAGCCGCCTCGAAAGCCGCGCGGGCGTCGCCTATCGAATCCGTCCTATCAAGCCGACCGACGAGGCGATGCTGCACGAGATGTTCTACGCCTTTACGCGCAAGGAGATCTACCGTCGCTTCTTCGGGGATCGCCCCGGCCTGGCCCCGCGTACGCTGCGGCGCTTTTGCTCGATCGACTATGAACGCGAAATGACCCTCTTGGCCACGCGCCGCGAGGACGTGGCGACCCGCGTCATCGGGTTCGCGATTTACCTGCCGCACGAGGAGAACGGTCCGGCTCGCGCTGCGATCTACGTCGCCGAGCATTTCGAGAACCAGGGAATCGGCAAGCAGCTCATCAAGCACATCTGCGGCATCGCCAAAAAGCGCGGCCTCGTCGGTCTCGTCGTGGAACTCGGCGACGACACCGAATGGGCATGGAAGCTCTTCGAGCCCTACGGCCACGTCACGCCCTCCAGGCGCGACGATGGAACCTCTCAGGCCCTGGTTCAGTGGGCCACGCCGAATGCGGGCGAATCCTGACCGAGCGCGACGTTGCGAAGTCGTCCTCCTTGCGCCGGTCGTCGCCGATGGCTAAAATACCGCGCCAGCGCGCCGTGACCCGGTGGCGACCTGCGAGGCGCCGTCATGAACGTCCTGCTGATTTCTCCGCGAACGCCGGACACGTTCTGGAGTTTTCGCCACGTCCTGCCCTTGATCTCGAAGAAGGCCGCGTTTCCCCCGCTGGGGTTGCTCACGGTGGCCGCCATGCTGCCGCGGGAGTGGAACCTGCGGCTCGTCGATCTGAACGTCACGCGCCTCTCGCAGACAGATATCGACTGGGCCGATGCCGCGTTCGTCTCGGGAATGATCGTCCATGAGGAATCCGCGCGCCGCGCGATCGCGCAGTGCGCCGCGGCGGGCAAGACCGTGATCGCCGGCGGCCCCCTGTTCACGACGGGTCACGAGCGCTTCCCGGACGTACGACACTTTGCCCTGGGAGAGTCGGAAGACTACATGCCGCAACTTGTCGACGATCTGGGCCGCGGCCGCCTCAAGCCCTTTTATCACTCGGCCGGGCGGCCGGACGTCGAAAAGTCGCCGATCCCACGATGGGACCTTCTGAATTTCAATGATTATGCCACGATGCCGCTGCAATTCAGCAGGGGATGTCCATTCGATTGCGAATTCTGCGACGTCATCGTGATGAACGGCCGCGTGCCGCGGGCCAAATCGCCGGCCAAGATGATCGCCGAACTCGAATCCTTGATCGACGCCGGCTGGAAGGGCCCGGTCTTCATCGTCGACGACAACTTCATCGGCAACAAGGCGCGGGTCAAGACGCTCCTGCGCGAACTGATCGCCTGGCGGCGGCGGCGCAACTATCGAACCACGTTTACAACCGAGGCCTCGCTGAATCTCGCCGACGACGCCGAGCTATTACGGCTGATGGGCGCCGCCGGCTTCAAACGCGTCTTCATCGGGATCGAAAGCCCCGAGGAAGACGCTCTCATCGAGTGCTCCAAGGTGCAGAACACGCGGCGAGACCTCGTCGCCTCCGTGAAAACCATTCACAACGCCGGCATCGAAGTCATGGGTGGGTTCATCGTCGGGTTCGACAGTGACCGGCCCGGCATCTTTGCCCGACAGCACCAGTTCATTCAAAGCGCCGGCGTGGTCACGGCGATGGTCGGCCTGCTCACCGCCCTGCCCCGGACCCGGCTGTTCAATCGGCTCCAGGCCGAGGGACGCCTGTTGACCCACAGCACTGGTAACAATGTCGATGCCGTCTTGAATTTCATTCCTCGCCTCGATCGCGACCTGCTCGTCAATTCCTACCGCCAGCTCGTCAAGCGGCTCTATGAACCGCGCGAGTACTACCAGCGAATACGCGCGTTTCTACGCGATTTCCGACCCGCCGATCCGCGGCCGCCGCTTCGACGGCAAGACGCCCTGGCATTTTGCAGGTCGCTCTGGATCATGGGCGTCGCCACTCGCGGCCGGCGCGAATTCTGGAAGTTCCTGCTCCGGACATCTCTCTTTCACCGATGCGCTTTCGCCGAGGCCCTGCAACTCGTTATTCTCGGGCACCACTTCCGCAAGGTCGCCGAAGCCCTGTGACCCGGACGATCCATTCCGCAAGCACACCCGGGCAATCCTCGGAATCCGCTACTCAAGACTATCGCTCGGGCGGCGCCGGCCCCCGATTCCCCTTCGCCGCGCCGCCGCTAGAATGCCCGCGTGAAACACGACGTCACGCGCATCCGCAATTTCTCCATCATCGCCCATATCGACCACGGCAAGAGCACGCTGGCCGACCGGCTCCTCGTGCGCTGCGGGGCGATCAGCGAACGAGAGTTCCGACAGCAGTTCCTCGACGACATGGACCTCGAACGCGAGATGGGCATCACCATCAAGGCCAATCGTTGCTGCCTGCAATACGACTACCCCGGCCGACCCGCGGGCGACGAAGCGGCGGCCCAACTGCCGAACCCGCCGCCGCCCGTCGGGCGCTACACCCTGAACCTGATCGACACCCCGGGCCACGTGGATTTCCACTACGAGGTCAGCCGGGCCCTGGCCGCCTGCGAGGGGGTGCTGCTGCTGGTCGATGCGGCCCAGGGGATCGAGGCCCAGACCCTGGCCAACGCCTACAAGGCGATCGAGGCCGACCTGGCCATCATCCCGGTGATCAACAAGATCGACCTGCCCGCCGCGAGGCCGGAAGACATCGCCGATGAATTGGAGAACGTCCTCGGGCTGCCGGCGACGGACGCCATCTTCGCCTCGGCGAAGACCGGCGCGGGTGTCGAGGCCATCCTCCTGGCGGTCGTCGAGCGGATCGGTCCACCGAAGGGCGTCGTGGACGCGCCGCTGAAGGCCCTGATCTACGACGCGAAGGTCGATGCCCACCGCGGCGTGGTCAGCCACGTCCGCGTCATCGACGGGGCGGTGAAAAAGGGCGAGAAGATCCGCTTCATCCGCGTCGGCCGGACCCACGGCGTCAGCGACGTCGGCGTCTTCACGCCGAAGCTCACCAGCAGGCCGCGGCTCTCGGCGGGCGAGGTCGGGTACCTGTTCGCGGGCATCAAGACGATTCACGACGTCAACATCGGCGACACGATCACGGCCGATGCCCGACCCTGCGACGCGGCGCTGCCGGGGTATCGGCCGCCGCAACAGATGGTGTTCTGCGACTTTTACCCCGGACCGGGGACGACCAGCGCCGACCTGCGCGAGGCGATGGAGCAGCTCTGGCTGAACGACTCGAGCTTCAACTTCACGCCGGCGGCCAGCGCGGCGCTGGGCGTCGGGTTTCGCTGCGGGTTTCTCGGGCTGCTGCACATGAAGATCATCCAGGAGCGGCTGGAGCGCGAAAGCGAAGTCGACCTGGTGCAGACCGCGCCGACCGTGGGGTTTCAGATCGCATACCCCGACGGCGTGGAGCGGATCATCGAGTCGCCCGCCGACCTGCCGCCGATGGACAAGCTGACGGAAATCCGCGAGCCGTACGTCACCAGCGACATCATCGTGCCGTCGCGGTACATCGGGGCGGTGATGCGCCTCAGCGAGGAGCGACGCGGCACGCACAAGCGGACCGAGTATCTCTCGCCGGAGCGCGTCGTGTTGACCTACGAATTCCCGCTCGCCGAGGTCATTTACGATTATTTCGACCGCCTCAAGAGCGTGACCAGCGGCTACGGCACGATGGACTACGAGTTGATCGGCTTCCGACCCGACGACCTCGTCAAACTCAACGTTCTGGTCAACGGCACGCCGGTCGACGCCCTCAGTGTGATCGTCCACCGCAGCCGGGCGGAATACCGCGGCCGCCGCCTCATCGCCCGGCTTAAGAAGGAGATCGACCGCCACCTCTTCGAGATTCCGATTCAGGCGGCGATCGGCGGACGCATCATCGCCCGCGAAACGATCCGGCCGCTGCGCAAGGACGTGACGGCCAAGTGCTACGGCGGCGACGTGACACGCAAACGCAAGCTCCTGGAAAAGCAAAAGGAGGGAAAGAAGCGCATGAAAAACGTGGGCAGCGTGAATATCCCCCAATCGGCGTTCATGGCCGTGCTGGACACCTCGGGGGAGTGACCGTCTCCGCACGGCCCGGTGAGTTTTGGTCATGCCACGGCCGGCTGTTCGAGGAGCAGCGGACGGGCATCCAATGGCCGATCCCAGGGGGCGCTCGACTGCGCCGGCGAGCGTTCGTCGGGACCGGTTAACGCGCGAAATAGCGGTGCGTCGGCCAGACGTCGAAACCCTCGCCGTCGGAGTAGCGCGTGTCGACGTAGCGATGCTCGGAGTGGCCGTCGAGGTAGCCGACCGAATAGCGGGACCATTTCTTGTGCCAGCCGGGGCCGAGGTCGGGGATCAGACTGACGCCGAATTGTCCGCTTTGGGGTCGGGCGTCATACATGAAGAAGTTCATCGCCTGCTCGGTGAACATGACGAACTTGGCCGCTTCGCCGCCGACCTTGTCCTTGAGCATCTGCTCGCCGGCCAGCGAGAAACTCGGCAGGAACTGGTACCAGCTTTCGTCGCCCCACCAGGGCGGGCCCTGGAGCCAGTACCAGTTGATGGCGTAGCTGTTGCCGTTGACCTGCCAGGATGAATAGGCGTCGGGCGATTGCGTCGGGTCGTCGTAGGATTCGCCGACGATCGGGGTCCGCCAGGTCTTGTCGGAGGGGCAAATGTACGACCGGATGGGGTTCTTGCCGTCCACGCCGGGGGCGATGTACTTGTTGTACGGGCGGAACCTCGTGGGAATCATGTAGGTGTCGGCCGTGGCGCCGATGCGAGGATCGGGGTTCGGCACGGAATGCTGAAACCCGCCGTAGATGTATTCCGAGACCCAGCCGGGATCGTAGTTCTTGAGGCCCAGGTACCAGGGCTGGACCTTCCTGCCGTTGTCGTCCATGTACATCGCGGCGGTCTTGGACAGCGTGCCGAGATTGGCGAGGCAATAGGAGACGTTGGCGGCCTCTTTCGCGCCGCTTAAGGCGGGGAGCAGGATGGCGATGAGGATGGCGATGAGGGCGATGGTGATCAGCAGTTCGATCAGCGTAAAGGCGCGGCGGTGCATGACCGACCTCCAGTGCCTCGATTCGGGCACGTGCGGGCTCGCTGCGAACGGACGCTATTATCCCGGCGGCGTGCAATCGGGGCAACGTCCCCGCCGTCCGTTTAGTTCGAATCTGGCGAAATACTGCTCGTGCAGCGGGCATCGGGCGACCGCGACGACCGCTTTTTCGCCGCAATTCCGGCATATCAGGATTCGAAACGGGCGGCTGGTAGCGCCCATGCGCGGCGCGTCGACTGCCCCGCGATCGTTTGATGGCGAAATGAGTTCGGCCTCTTGATGGGCGTCAGACGAGATAGTGCAAAGTGTCCGGCACTTCGTGCAGATGCAGTCGATGGTCCGTGCCTCGGGCGCCGCCGTCGGCGCCGATTCGCGCCCGCGCATCGCATAAAGCACCCCGACGGCCGCGAAGGCCGCCAGAACGATGCCGAGTTTGACGATGGATGGCTTCTTCATCGCGGGTCCCACGTGATCGGCATCCCGTCCCTCTGACGGTCCTTCGACGCCGTCTTCAGTAAAACAACGATCGATTGCGGATTATTCCGGAATTCACGGTTTGGTCGCAATTCGGGCGGTGGAAATCGGTTTCCTACGGCTCGGGCCCGGCCATCGCGGGTCCGCTCCGGTTCCGCTCGTTATTGCTCCGCGATGCATCGGGGATTCGGGTTCATCACCGGCAGGCCGAGTTCCCGGAGCTTGGCGACCATGGCGGCGAACTTCTGATCGGCGGGCAGCGTCGGGTCCGCGCCCTGGGTGATATCGCAACTCCACTCCCAGAACGCATCCCACGCCGCGTCGTCGTCGGGGAGCATCGGCGTCCCGCCGGTCGTCTCATCGCCGCCGCCGGTGGATTCCTGTGGCGCCGGCGTCTCGCCGGTCGTTCCCTCACTGCCGCTCATCGCCGATGACTCACCCCCGCCGCCGCCGCCCTGGGCTTGCTGGCCCTCGCATTCGTCGGGGATGCCGTTGCTGTCGGCGTCCTCGCTGATCTGTGCCGCGATGTCGCAGCCGTCGGGGATGCCGTTTTCGTTGCAATCATCGCACGCCGGATCGCTTTCGCAGGCGGCGATGTCGCACTCGTCGGGAGTGCCATTGGTGTTGCAGTCCAAACTCCCGAAGCCCGGCGGCAGGGCGATGTCGCACTCGTCGGGATTGCCGTTGGCGTTGCAATCGGCGCTGACGAGTAAGTCGCCGTCGGGGTCGGCCGGATCGACGTCGCAGTCGTCCGGCACGCCGTTAGAGTTACAATCCTGCTCGCACTCGTCGGGGGTGCCGTTTGTATTACAGTCGGCGCTCGTCGCCTCGGCGATATCCCAATCGTCCGGCGTGCCGTTGGAGTTACAATCGATTTCGCATTCGTCCGGGACCCCGTTGCCGTTCACGTCGCCGCTCGTCTCGCTGGAGATGTCATAATCGTCCGGCGTGCCGTTGCCGTTGCAATCGTCCTCGCACTCATCCGGGATGCCGTTGCTATTCACGTCGTCGCTGACGAGTAAGTTGCCGTCGGGATCGTCCGGGTCCACGTCGCACTCGTCGGGGATGCCGTTGAGGTTACAGTCGGCGCTCGCGCCGCCGTTGATGTCGCCGGCGTCGGGGATGCCGTTGGCGTTACAGTCGGGAAAACCGCGCAGACCGCCGGTGCAACTTACTTCACAGCCCACGCCGGTCAGCAGTAAGTTGACGAAACAGCCCACGTCGCCGATGTCGGCCAACCCGCTCAGATCGAGATCGGCGCACGGGCAGTCCGGCGAGCCGTCGAGAACGCAGACGATAAACGGGGCGATGTCCAGCCCATCGACGGCAGAATCGACGAGTAAGTCGCCGGGCAGGGTACACTCCGGCACGTTGATCTCGTACGCCCCCATGTCGGTGTAGTTATTCGCTCCGACGCCGTCGTTGCTGCGGTTGGGATTGTTGAACGCCCGTGACAACTTATCGAGGTCCCAAGGGAGCGTCTCTTCCTCGTCGCTGTCCTGGTCAACGTCAGCGATGTCGTCCGGCACGGCGTCGAAGTTCGCGGCGTCGCTGGCGGGACTGCATGGCTGGAGTCTCCAATTATCCGCGACAGGATCGACAAACAGTGGATCGTCGCTGATGTTGCCGGTGCCGGTGAACCCGCCCATCACATCGCTGTATGTCACGTCAATCGGGCCGGGATTGCCGCTCGTGCCGATTTGTGCATCGATGTTATCATTGTCCGTATTGTCCCAGAGCACTGAATTGGCCAGGACGATTGCTTCGGGTCTCTCGATCGAGATGCCGCCGAAGCGCGATCCGGCGTGATTATTCACCACGGTCAGATTCGTCGTCGTGAGAGGGGGCAGGCCCGGATCGCCGGCGACGCCCTGCAATCCGCCGCCATCGCCGGTGGTCGCGGTATTTCCTGCGAACAGGCAATTGGTGATGACCGCGGTTGCCATTACGGGCGGCTTGAAGAAGCGGATGCCGCCGCCGCCGAATTCGGCGGTGTTACTCAGAAACCGGGTGTTGACGATGTTGAAGCTCCCGGCATCCACCGCCACCGCGCCGCGCTGGCGGAGCACTCGTTGTTCGAGAACGTGCAATCGACGATCGTGGACGTAATGCCGCTTTCCGCAATGTACGCACCACCTGCGGCGTTGCTGGCGGTGTTACGGTCGAAGAGACAGCCGCGAAGCGTGGTGGAACTGCGGGCCATGATCCCGCCGCCGCCCGTGGTGCCCACCGTGACATTACTCAAGAATTCGCAGTTCGTGATACGGACGTCGTCATTATTGGGGCCAACGTGTAGCGCGCCGCCCCCCAGATTGCCGCCGCTGCTGCTCGTCGTCGAATTGTTCTCGAACCGACAATCCTCGATTCGAAGCAGTGCCGTATCCTCGCTGTACAGCCCGCCTGCGCGTACTCGCGCCAAGTTGTTGCGGAATAGGCAATTCTCGAAGATCGGCTGCCCGTTGAAAGCATCCACTGCTACGCCAGCACCGAATCCCGAAGGCGACGCCGTCGCGTCGTTGCCCTCGATCCTACACTGTGCGATGCGCGGGCTGGAGAGATTTCCGATGATGTATATCCCAGCACCCTGAAAGTTGCCGAACTGCGAGCTGCTCGCAACCCCGTCGCGGATGGTGAAGCCGTCGAGGCGGGTTTCTGGTTGTGCGCTCACGGCGTTGGCCGTTACGACATGGTAGCTGTTGTCCGTTGGGTCCTGCGTATCGCCGATCTCTCCACTCAGGATCGTCAGGTTTCCCTCGACATCGCGCTGGCCGAGCATCGTTTCGGTGCCCGCAAATCCGCCGAAAACCTGGACGCCGCTCTTGAGCGAAAAGGTATCCGTTCGCGCCGTGCCCGGTTTGTAAGTTCCGGCGGCGACCCACACCTCATCATTGCTTGACGATGCGGTAATCATGGCCTGAAGGTCGCCCGACGCATCGCCCCAGCTTGCGCCGCCGCCAGTCGCCCCTTCTTTGACGAAGCGAGTCGTGGCCCGCGCATGATTCGACGCGCACAAGAGGCAATAGAAAACGGCGGCGATTGCGGGGCGTGATTGACGTGACATGAGTTTATCCCTTCACAGAAAAGTGACCCTGGTTTGCTGCCCGACTTCGGCATGGCCCCGGAGGGGGGTACAATCATGGGTCCGATTTCTCTTGCCGTCAAGGAACGAAAACCCAGATTGCCGACAGCTTGATCGTCACAACGTGTGTGGATACAATCGGTTATGCAATCTGCGAAAATCGGGGGCAAGAACGGGGACTTCGGATGCCGCGCAGCGTGACCTACATTTTCGTGCAAGCCGCATTCGTTCTTTCGGCCGGCAGCTACGCCGGTGCTGAAATAACTGTTGAATCCTGGCGCGTCATCACCGGAATCGTCGACACGCAATCTTCTGATGACCCTTCTGAATTCGCCGTATTCGAGGACAACGTTGTCAATCCCTTTCAGGATTCCCACGAAGTCCTTCTTGGGCAATCCAGGACAAGCGCGAGCTACGACTTCACTTGGACCGCCGATACCGCGAATTTCCACATTGACACGACTCATTTTCTGATGGAACTGGACGGTCGGACGATTACCGAAGGCCGCATCACCGTCCATCCCGCCGTCGACTCGATCATCGCATTCGACGCCTTCTTCGACTTCTCCTGGCCCAGCGCCGCCATCGGCGGTTCCATTCTCGGCTTCAGTATTTTTGACATAGCCATGGACGAGCCGATCAGCAGCAACTCGGATTCCGGTGGCAACTTCGATCTCGGTGCACCGTTCGGTACGCTTGCCCTCGATGGATCGGCCCTTTTGCTTGGGGGCCGCGATTATCTGATTGGCTATAGCGCCCGCATTGATCATTTCACTCCGACGCCCCCCGGCACCCACGGCGACGGCACCGGCAACATCCACTTCACCATCACCCCGGTCCCCGAACCGGCGACCGCGTCATTACTCATTGCCGGACTGCTCCTGTCCCGTCGCCGACGGCGAGGTTGTCCGTGAAATCGCTATTGACGATCAACAGCGATATGGAACTGGCGGAGGTGGTATCCTCGAAAGCGTAGATGCCTCCGCCGCCGCTACAGAAGAAATCGAATTCCGCGTCTACGGCATCGCGCATCGTGGCGGCCACGACGATTGCGCCCGTTCCCGGGTCGGCATCGATACAATAGCCGCGCTCCGACGCCCCGAAGCTCGGATCACCCGGAAACTCGCTTGCCGCCAGCACGTTCCACGAGAACGCCGGCGCGCCGGCAACGCCCGGCGCGAGCTTCGTGACAAACCAGTCTTCGTTTTGTTGCTCACCGGAGTTGTAATTCAAAACAGTGTCAGTAGGATCGAGATCGATGTCACTTGAATTGCTCCGCACGCTTCCCGTATAGATCACGTTTCCATTGGCATCCACGGCCACACTGTTGCCGAATGCGAAATCCAGATCAGACCCGCTCCCGCCCTCTGTGCCACCCGTCGTGTCGTGGTCGCCGCCGCCGATGGTCCCGGTCCAGTCGTAGCCAAGGGCGAGCTCGCACGTGTCGGGGATGCCGTTCGTGTTGCAGTCGTCGCCGCCGGCATCGACGTTCAGGACGAGCGCGTTGCTGGTGAGTTCATCGCAGGGTCCGCCGAGAATAAGACAATCGAATTGTCCTGTATCACAAAGATTCAGGCGGTCGACCGCAAGCGTGTTGCCGCTCGCCCCAACGATGGGTGTTCCATCCAATCGCCATTGAAAATAAGGGCCGAAGCCGCTGCTCGTGGCCTGCACCGACAGGGTGACGGAATCCAGTATCGTCGCGGGCGAAGGCGATTGCACAGTCTGCTGGGTGATCGATAGCTGACTCGCCGGCCCGAACGAACAGATGCTGCGCCGCACCAGATCGACGAAGGCGTCGATGTCGCCCTGGGCGTACTGGCAGTTCGGCGGGACGCCGGGATTGCACGGCGATGCCGGGCAGGGCTGGTCACAGGGACAAATCGTCCGACAGGCGAACTCGCCGCGCGGCTGGTTGATATTGAAAGTCGGCGAGTCGAAGGCATTGGCCACCGCGACGAGGACCTCCTGGTCCCGCGCCAGACTACAGTCCGGATCTGTGCCAAATGGATTGTCGCTGAATCGGAAACACGAAATTCTCGCCGGCGGGTCCAGCGTGCGCAGTGCCTCGGCGGGAGCGAAGGGATCGCCAGCAAGTCCAGCCAGCGATGTAGCATCCGAAAGAACAACGACAAGACGCTCAAATCCCGGGGGAAGGGGACCCGGTCTCGCCTCGAGAATTGAGCGCGCTTGATCCATTGCTGGTCCAAGCGGCGTCCCGGAGTCCGCCAGTAATCGCGGAAATGTGCGAATATCCGAACATAATTGAGGCGCAGTTTCCACCGTTAAAGTTTGCTTATCCATTATTATTTCTAAACCAGCAGTTCTACCAAATGTTACTGCACTAATCGCAATACTCCCATCTTGCGGAAGATTAGCATTGGAGCACGATCCTGGTGAGCAATCTCCGCCACAGATGAGCTCTGCCACGACGGCCAATTGGAAATCATAAAGACATTGCTCAGTGGATTGGGGAAGACTGTCAGAACGGTCAATGAGAAACACAAGATCCGTTTGCACTTGGCCTAGCGCGTATTGGGCAAACCCAGCCCACAAGAGGATAGCGTACGGTCTTACAAAGCTGCCAGTCTTGCTCGGAATTTGCGGTGTTGTGCGCAAGGAGCCCTCCCCGACATGAATAGAAGTACCGATAAGTTCCTAGAAATCCTTCAATTCAACACATGCCGTTTTGTAATTCTTCCTTGCCTGCATTTTCTCGTGCGGATCCATATCACCAATGCTGGGGCGACGACCGCCAAGTGCATGAGCGACGATGGCTCGGGAATGAGCGTGGCTTGCAATCCATCCATGACCATGCCATCTTCGGAGAATTCAATCCGCGTAATTGGAACATCGCTGGTCCACCCATGCCACTCTAAAAATCCATCACCTGGCAAGCCTCCTGGCAGGGACCGGCTATATTCAAAGGAGACATTCGTAATCAATGAACCAATTTCATCGAAGAATCGAACGTCAAAAATTGCTGGATCGCCAATATTTTGTGCGGGGTGGGTGGACGTAGCCGCTCCCCAGAATGAGCCAAAACGGGTGACAGGAGTCATGAATTCTATACTCCCAGTTGCGGAGAAGGCATTGATTCCCATGCCTTGCACACCATCTGCCACTTGGGCCACGCCCGATGTTCCCAACCCAAAATCGTGTGCACCAGGTTCATAGATTGACATCAGGGGAGCAGAAATCGTCGCGCCACCGCTCATAATGGTCGTGGGATTTGGAAGCAGAAGCGGTTCCTCTCCCGGCGGGCTCGGAAACGACTCCCAATCCTCGGTCAGGTCGCCGACGAACGGCGGCACTTCGACCAGCCCCGCCGATGACGCCGAGCCCGCCGACAACAGGAGTCCAACGACCACGCTGAATCTCAGACCCAGACCCACACGCATGATGCACCTCCCAGAATTCGAAATCCCCCGGCCACGACCGCCCGCCCCCAACTCGCGGCCCGTCGACCATTATACCCCATCCTATATAACCATCTTCCGTCCGAAACTATTCCCAGATCCGCCCGAAATTCCCGAATCCCCCGGCATCGCCGCCGGCGCCGCCAGTATAAGATCATCATTTCAGCCCTCACCGATCTCTTCGACGAAACGCCGCCCGGCACCCACGGCGACGGAAGCGGCAACATACACTTTTCCATCACCCCCGTCCCCGAACCGGCGACCGCGTCATTACTCATTGCCGGACTGCTCCTGTCCCGCCGCCGACCGCGCCTGCATCGATCCTTGAGGAAGCCATTCCCGTGCCAGTGCGTCCGATAGGCGAGTCTGCCCCCGCGCACCTGCACGACACAACACGCGTACCTTCCACCGGCGCCCGGCTGTTATTCGCAACGCATGATCCGTGCCCGGCTTGCGGTAATAAGTACTCGCGAAACGAGCCCCCAAGAATCGCCGTCGGACTTCTGACCCTGGCGGATTCTCACACAGCGCTTTGCGTGAAATCCCGCAATCACGTGGCCCCGGTGACACTGATTACGGCGGTAGATCAGTTCCGTCCGGTTTGGTGGAGCTTGGCCTCTTCGCCGTCGTCCATGGCGTAGCAGTGTTCTGCGGAAGGATACCGCCGCTCGCGCAGATCGCTGACGTAGGCGGCGATCGCCTTCGAGAATTGCTCGCGCATGTCGGCGTAGCGCTTGACGAAGCGCGGCAGGCGGCCGGCGGTCATGCCCACCATGTCGTGCAGCACGACGACGTGGCCGTCGACGTGGGGGCCCGCCCCGCAGCCGATGACCGGCAGACTCGTCCCCTCGGCGATCATCTTCGCCGGCAGCGGCGGCACGGCCTCGAGGAGCAGCCCGCAGGCGCCGGCCTCCTCCAGCGTCCGCGCCGCCTCGATCATCTGCCGCGCCGCATCGGCCGTTCGGGCCTGGGCGCGGTAGCCGCCGAACTGGTGCACCGCCTGGGGCCGCAGGCCGAGGTGGACGATGACCGGGATCGTCGCCGAGGCCAGGGCCCGGACGGTGGGTGCCATTCGTTCGTCACCTTCGATCTTGACGGCGTCGCAGGCGGCCTCGGCCATGAAGCGGCCGGCATTGCGGATCGCCTCCTCGGTGTTGACGTGGTAGGACAGGTAGGGCATGTCGCCGATGAGAAACACCGACGGAGCGCCGCGGCGGACGGCCGCGGCGATCGTGACCATGAAGTCCATGGTCGCCTGCAAGGTCGTGCCGTGGCCGAGAACGACCTGTGCGGCGGAATCGCCGACGAGGACCGAATCGACGCCGGCCTCCTCCTCGATCTGGGCCATGGGGTAATCGTAGGCGGTCAACATCGTGATCGGGATGCCGGCCTTTTTGCGGGCCCGAAGGGTCGCGAGGGTGATCTTTTCGCGCTGGGCCATGGAGATAGCGTAGTTGTCCCGCCGGGCGGGTTCAAGTGGCGTCGGCGCGACGGCTCGCGCGTGAATCTGTTGATCGAGGGCCTGCGCCGCCTATCTGGCCCGGCTCGTTTCCGGGTATCATGGAGGGACTCGGCTCGCGCTTTGCTATCAATTCTTGTGGGCTTCGTGTCGCCCGGATCGGAGAGTCGCCATGTCGGTTCGAATGTTTCGTTTGGTGATGCCCTTGGCCTGCGCTTCGGTCGTGTGCCTCGCCGGGGGCTCGTGGCCGATGAGTATGGACGGCAACGTGCCGGCGCCACAGGGCCTGCCGGGGCCGCAGGGTCCGGCGGGTCCGGCGGGTGCGGCGGGTGCGACAGGTCCGGCGGGTGCGGCGGGCTCCGATGCGTCGGTCACCGCCGGCGACGGAATTGCCGTCAGCGCCGGAGAGGTCTCGCTCGATACGGCCTTCACCGACGGCCTCTACTGGAAGCAAGGCGGCAACGCGAACGCCGATCCGGCGACTCAGTTTCTGGGGACGACCGATGCCCAGCCAATGGAGTTGCGCGTCGACAACCAGCGAGCGGCGCGCTTCCAGCGCGTCGTGGATGGCGCATTCGATGCCATCAACGTGATAAGTGGGAGTCCGGCGAATGCCGTACAGGGTGCGACCAGCTACTGCGCAACGATTGCCGGCGGCGGCTACATCATGGGCGCCGAAATGCACGGCAACGTCGTGACGGCCAAGGGCGGAACGATCGGCGGCGGCTGGGACAACGAAGCGGGCGAACTCGGCGTCATCGGAGGCGGAGAGCTCAACGTCGCCGAGTATTACGGCACCGTGAGCGGCGGATTGAGCAATGCCGCCGGCGGCAATTTTGCAGCCATCGGCGGCGGCTGGGACAATGAGGCCAGCGGAGTCCAGTCGGTCGTCGCCGGCGGGGTCGGCAACCTGGCCAGCGGCAACCAGTCAATGGTCCCCGGTGGTTTTGACAACCAGGCCACGGCCGCCTACTGCCTCGCGGCGGGCTATCGCACGCGGGCCAACCATTCGGGCAGCTTCGTCTGGGGCGACCTGGGTCGTGGCAATGTGTCCACCCCCTCTTACGGTCCGAATCAGTTTTTCGTTGCGACCGCCGGCGGCATCCGTCTGACCCGCGCCAATTCACTGTCCGGCCTGAGCACCACGACGAGCAATGCGGCCGTCATGGTTGAGAAGCTGGACGGCGGTGGCGAGGCGCTGTGGATTCGCCAGCGATTGCCCGAGGACACCATCCCGGTCATCAAGATGCACCGGGCTCCGAGCGGCGACAACGACTTCGTCCAGGGGCTCGATTGGTCGCCGCCGAACAACCCCGTCCAGAAGTTTCACATCAACAAGAACGGCACCTTCGTCGCCGGCAGCGACTTCGCCGAGGCCATGCCGGCGGCCGGCAATGTTCGGGACTTTGAGCCGGGCGACGTGCTGGTCCTTTCGCCGGACCGGCCCGGGGCCGTGGCCCGATCGTCGCGGCCCGCCGATTCCCGCGTGGCAGGCGTGTATTCAACGCGGCCCGGCCTGCTCGGGGCCGACAAGGACGGCGACACCCGCGTCGATGCCGGGGATATTCCCGTGGCCATCGTCGGGATCGTCCCGACGAAGGCGTGCGACGAGAACGGACCGATTCGTCCGGGCGATCTGCTGGTGACGTCTTCAACCGCGGGCTGCGCGATGAAGGCCAGGCCGGTCATGGTAGACGGCGTTGCGATATATCCCACCGGCGCCATCATCGGCAAGGCGATGGAACCGCTCGACGAGGGCAGCGCGAAGATTCGCGTGTTGGTGTCTTTGAAATAGCGGACCGCCCTATCCCGCGGCGCCGAAGCACTCGACCGGGCAGTCGACGGCCGCGCGAATCCGGCGGGCGATGGCGTCAAGTTTTTCGTCGGTCAGCGGCGTGGCGTACGACTCGGTCGTTTCTCGCGCGATGGTATAGGTCTGGATCAACTTCAAGCGGCCGCCGGCGTCGATGATCTCGCGGAGCCGGCCAACGTACGCCGTGATCTCGCCTGGGTCGGGGCCGTCGCCGTGGACGCGCATCCATAGCGATTGAATCACGATCGGCCGGACCTTCGCGGCGTCGATGATGTTGGCCATGACGTGCGTCAGCGGATAATTCGGCCGATTGACCAGTTCATAGTACGCCTGCGTGCCGGCGTCGAGCTTGGCCCATATTTCGCCCTGGTGGCGGTCGAGAATCTCGAGGGCGCGGCGCACGTTCGGCTTTGCCAGGTAGCAGGCGTCGGTGATCAGCACCATTTTGGCCGCTTCCAGCCGGCGGGACGTCTTGACTGCCGCCGCCATCCGGACGGCGTCTTCGAATCTCGGATAGGTCGTCGGCTCACCGTCTCCGCTGAAGGCGATGTCGCGAACGACTCGCTTCTCGGCCGGGATGCGATCAAACGGCGGAGCGGTGAACAGCGTCCCATCGGCGGACTGATCGCAGAGCCGCTCGAGCTCGGTTTGCACGATGTCGAGGTCTACCTGGCGGATCACCGGGGGCGTGCTGCGGTCCACCTGGCAGTAAATGCAGTCGAAGTTGCAGGCCTTGTCTGGGTTGAGATTGATGCCGATGGACAGGCCGCCGCTGCGCCGGGACACGACGGGATAGCAATAGCGAAAGTCGGCCCAGTCGCGCCGGTGCTGCCGATAGGCGATGCGAAGCCCGGATGGTGTGGAATTTTCCGCCATATGGCTGGGATTCCCGCCTGGTCGGCATCGAGCGCCTGCCGCCCACCGCATCATAAGGCGGCGCCATCGCTCATTGCCACGATGAGCGGCGATTGGCACGGTAGATGCCAGACGAGGGGCAGGGGCGGAATTGACGGCGTCGACCGCGGACCTATAATCCGCGGGATAGGGTCGAATATGGAAGCAGCAGCGAATCGCCTGACCGCATTCATTGCCGCCATCGGCCGGCGCCAGTCGCTTTGGCGATTGCTCTGGGTCTGCGTACTCTTTCTCCATGCCCCGATCACCGCGAACGTATTCCTCCGGTCGTGGGGAGGCGGGTTGGATGAGGTCCGGTGGTCGTCGGTCCTGCTGCTGACCCTCAGCAACGTCTTTTTCCTGACCGAGATTTGGTTCGCCTATTCGCTCCGGCTGCTGTCGGATCGGCGGCGCATGGTCGCCTTCGTGCTGGTCATCGCCCTGCTTCATGCAGGATTCATCGAGCGGTCGCTGCCCGTCCTGCTGGCCGTCGGCGACGTGACGGACTGGTTGACCGTGGCGGTCATCGGAGTGTGCACGTGGCGGTTTCTGATGCGCGAGCTGCGGGCCGTCGTATCGCGCGTGCTGTCTCGCGGGCCTCCTGAACGGCCGACCCTGTCACAATGTCCCGATGCGGCGACTATCCTGCCGCTCGATGTTCAATCCCTGCTGTTCGGCCTGACCGTCCGGCCGTGCCGCGCTCCTCCTTCCCGATAGGCATTTCGTTTCTCGCCTGCGATCGACGCGGCGTCATGGCGCGCTTCGCTGCGCGGTTCGTCGCGGTCGCTTCTCCGGCGGGATTCCACGCCGACACAACTTGACCATGCCGCGCGCCGGTTCCTTCCGCAGTTGCTCGCCGCGGTCCTGCGGCGGAACGATCGCGGGATTGGCGGGCGGCGTCGTCACGAAGCGCATCGCGGCATGGACGATCCGGTCATCCTATGCAATGAACGACGGCTCTATCGAACAGGAAAGATGACATGCGAAAAACGGCCATGGGACTGGCGGCCTGCGCATTGACGTTGACTGCCGCGCCCGCGGCGGCGGGGACGTTTGACCTGCTGACCGGCGTCGACGTCGGCAAGTACGTCGGTGCCCGAAGGAGCGCCGACGCCGTTCCCGGTCCCAGCATCACGGGTGCATTCGACGACGGCGACCGCCTGGCAGGCACCAGCGACGTCGGCGGCGACGTCGAGTTCGTCGGCTCCGGCACGCCGTTGTTTGAGCCCAACCACGTCGGTGCATTCAGCTTTCTCTTTCGTCGCGGATCGGTGCCCGCCGTCGGGTCATACGTTCCCATCCAGGGCATCGACTATCTCGGCGGGCCGCTGCTCGATCTCGACGGCGACCTGATGAACGGTTCGCGCATGCTCGTGCCCGTCATGGGGATGACGCCCGTTGCGATCCCGCAGACGAGCAGCTTCATCGATCTGTCGTTCGATCTGACCGCGGGGCAGGTCGCCCTCAACGACATCGACATGACCGGCACGAGCGAAGGCAGCCAGGGCTTCGACGCGTCGTTGGCCATTACGCTGACGACGATCGCCGGAACCACGCCGACCGGCGGCAAAACGGGCGCGATCAATCCGTCGATCGACACCCGCCTGGGCAACCTGACCGCGTTCACCGGCGTCAGCGAGACGCTCGGCGGCGTGTGGCGGATCGACAACCTGGGGTACGAGGTCTGGTACGACTCGATCTCGCCGAATTCCTCGACGGCCGCCGACCTGGGGTCGTTTCAGCACGTGGGCGAGTTTCGCGGCTGGCTGATCTTTCGCGACTGCGATACCGGGCAGTTCCCGACGCTGGCCGCCGAGGGTCTGGGAACGACGCTGTGGCCAGAGGTCGATCTGTCGCTCGAGGGGGCGGTCGTCAACGCGGCGATCGACGTCTTCGGCCCGACGGCGACGATCATTCGCGGTCCGACGAACGACGACTACGCCTTTGACGGAGACGACTTCGCGATTGCGGGGAACGGCGGGGTGGCGCTGACCGATGCCGGCGGCGATCTGGGGGCGTATTTCGACGCCGTCGTCGTGCCGCATCTCGACGCCGCGGCGCAGGCGTTCGTGTATCTCGAATCCGCCGGCGCCGGCGTGAACAACAGCGGCGATCCGGTGTTTCTCGATACCGTCTCGTACGACGTCGTTCTCGTGGCGCAGGACCTGGCGGCAGCGCCGGTCGGCGACGTGGACGGCAGCGGCGCGGTCGACATCGGCGACGCCGCCGCGCTGGTGGACGTGCTGCTGGATCCCGGTTCCGCGTCGCCCTGCGCGCTGGGGCGCGCCGACGTCAACGGCGACGAAGACGTGAACGGGCAGGACGTGCCCGCCTTGATTTCAAAATTGATTCAACCACCAACAAGGGGAGGAGAACGATGATTCGCAGTTTGACATTGATCATGGTGTTGACGCCCGCCGCGATGTCGGTCGTCACAATGCCCGCGGGGGCGGAGGAGTTTCAACTGTTGATCGGCCGCGACCCCGGCCTGGCGCCGGGCGCGGTCCGCATGGTGGCGCCTTCGGGACCGCCGGCGGGGGCGAACGGTTTCTTCAACGACGGCGATCGGCTGGCGGGCACGAGCGATTTTTCGGCGGCCCCCTATCTCGGCACCGGAACGCCTCTCGTCAACACCAACCAGTATGGCGCGCTGAGCTTCATGTATCGCCGCGGAAGCATCCCCATCGGGCCGGCGGGATGGCAACCGGTCCTCGCCGTGGACTTCCTCGGCGGTCCGAAGCTGGACCTCGACGGCGACCTGGGCAACGGCGCGCGCCGTCTGACGCCGATGGCCGGGCAAACGCCGGTTGAAATCCCAGGTTCCCATGGCTCCATCGGGCTGAGTCTCGACACCACCGGCGGCATGATCGCGCTGACCGGCTTCGATGCGACGAGCACCAATCAGGGATTCGGCGGATTCGGTCCCGGCATCGCCGTCACGGTCAACACGCTGGCCGGCACCCAGCCGGACACGACGTCGGGCGCGGCGATCAACCCATCGGTCGATTCGCGCCAGGGGACGATGGCGCTGCACGCGCCGCATGTCTGGCGTGTCAGCGATCTGGGATACGAAATGTGGCAGGACTCGATCGATCCGACCTCGTCCACCGCCTCGACCCTCGGCACGTTTCAGTATCTCGGGGCGCTGGACGGCTGGGTCATCGAACGCGACGGCGGTGGCAATTTTCCGACGCTGGCCGGGCTCGGGCTGGGCTCGACGGCGTGGCCCGCGGTCGACACCTCGGTGGTCGGGTCGAACTTCATGCAGTCCAACGGAGCGATGGTGCCGATCGCCGGCGGGACGGCGGGCGATCTGTTCTCCGCGCCCAACAACGGCGGCCTGCCGCTGGCGGACTTCGGCGCGGACCTCGGCGCGTATCTCGACGCGGTCGTGCTGCCGGCGGTCGATCCGCTGTCGCAGCGCGTCGTGTTTCTGGAGTCGGCGGGGTTCGGCATGAACAACAGTTTCGATCCGGTCTTCGGGGATACGAACGGATACGACATGGTGCTCGTGGCCCAATCGACGCCGATCCCGGAACCGGCGACGGCGGCGCTATTGATGCTCGGCGCAGTCCTGGGTCATCGGCGGCGAACGCGCCGCTGAATTCGGACGAAGACGGGCCGGCGGCGCGTCGGGGGGGCGCGCCGCATCGGCCGGGAGGCAGCGGTCATGAGACGCAAGAACGGATTCACCCTGATCGAATTGCTGGTCGTCGTGTCGATCATCTCGCTGCTCGTGAGCATCTCGATGCCGGCGATGTCGGCGGTGCGGCGCAAGGGATACGCCACGACGTGCCAGACGCGACTGTACGAGATCAGCCGGGCGCTGTGGGCGTATTCGGTGGCCAACGATTCGCGCGTGCCCTATGTCGAGTCGCCGATGGTCAACCCGGTGTTCGGCAACGCCGCCGTTTCCAATGACGACGCGAATCCCTTCGACCGCGAGAAATGGCCCCTTTCGTTGCAGAACGTCCTGATGCCGATGTATCTCGGGGAGGAAGAGGCGATCTTTTCCTGTCCGGCGGCGACGCGCGGCTGGCCGCGGGGCGGCGGGCTGTTTCGCGTCGCCTATCGAGACGCGGGCGCCAATCAGCCGAACGGCGTCGTCGATTCGGCGGGCACCTATTTTCGCGAATCATTCGGATTTCTCGACGGTCGTCCCATGGAAGAGCTTCGGGTGCATTTCACGGGGAATCCGATCATGGACTTGCAGCGGCGCGCATGGGCCCGAGGCACGTACGTTCGCGATCTCGTCGAGCGGGAGGGATCGAAGGTCCGAGGCCCGCACGATGGCGGAATCAACGTCCTAAACCGTGAATTCGGCGTCGAGTTTCGCGATGTCAAGACGATTCAGCAGGACCTGGCGCCGGCCGGCGGCGGCGTCCAATTCTAGGAATTCTCATTCACAACGATCGGCGATTGATGGATGCGGGATTGGCGATAGGCGATGACATCGTCGAGGAGGCGACGGTCCGGCCGGCGCCGCGGCTGCAAGCGGCCGGCGCGTCGCCGGCGATCGCCGAGCGACGAAGGGGCCTGGGCGATGCGCGACTGTCGCGGTCGCTGCGCGTCTTCGCGTGGCTCGCCGCCATCTGCACGACGACGGGCGTGCTGCTTTACTGTTACGTCGTGACGCTGCGATTGGCCCGGCCGGTGATGATCGGGATTCACGAATGGACCGGCAACGCGGCGGCGGCGGCGCTGATCGTCTACCTCTCGCGTCACGTCGCGCGAACGTGGGGACTGCGCCGGGCGCGGCCGCTCTCGTGGTGGACCGGGATGGCGGCGCTGGCCGCATGGGTTGTCGCCGCCGCGACGGGCGTCTGGGGGCAATTCGCTCCCCTGTCGCGTGACACGGCGGCCTGGTGGCTGCACGCCATCGGCAGCGCCGCGGGCGTCGTGATTCTCGGGTTTCATAGCGTCTACGGTTATCGCCGGCTGGTGGGCCGCCGGAAAGGGGCGACATGAACGTTCCTGCGTTTTCGATTTTCAGCGCGGTCGCCGAGCTGTTCGTGACGGCGATCGTGCTTTACACGCTGATCGCCAATCTCCGCGGCGGTGTGTTTCGGTGGAAGCTCCTGGGCGTCGCCCTGCTGTTCGAGGTGTGCGTCAACGTGATGTACATGATTCACCGGGCGGCGGCGGCGGACGCCGACGCATCGGTCCAGGGCGCCATGGCCGCGCTCTTCGCGGTGCACGGCATCCTCTCGCTGGTGATGCTGATCGCGCTCCTGCTCGTCTACGTGGCCTGCACTTTCTATCACAAGGCGGGACAGCCGACCTGGGTGCAGTCCCATCCGCTGTCAAGCTGGACGCTGATCGGATTGTGGATTCTGGCCGTCGGAAGCGGCGAGGTCGCGTTCGTGTGGCGCTATTTTCTCATGGCCGCGTAGGCGGATTACACGGTCTGCGGCGGCGCTTCATCTTCCTCGGCCTCCTGCGGCGACTCCAGACGGCAGACCTCGCGATGCGGCGCGATGTGCGATTGCCCGTGCGTCACCTGCCAGCGGTTCGCATCGTCCAGTTCTACGGTCGAGTCGTCATCCGGAACGGCGCCGCGGCGGAACATCTCCCCGGCGATGTGGTACAGGATGGCCGAAACGGATTCGTCGGGCTCGCGGCGGGTGATCAATTCGGCATCGCGCAGGCCGAACGCGGTCAGGCCGAGCGTGTCGCAGAGAAACATGCCGGCGTCGTCACCGTCCAGCTCGAATGTTCGGAAGTTGAGACAGGTTGCCCGAGCCAATTCGAACGAGTCCGCCGTGTCAATGGCCGCCTGAATCGCGCCGATGGACGTCAATCGGCCCGCCGACGGCCAATTCACGCCGATGACTGGCAAGAACTCCGCCAGGGCTGCGTGCGCCCGGCAGTGAAGCCGGACGATGCGCTCCCGGCTCGTCTCGCCGGCGAATTCCGCGACGTGCGTCGTGACGCGCACGCCACAAGAGCAAGCCCGGATCGCGCCGGCGGCGTCGGCCCAATCCCAGCTCTGGCTGGCCGCTGCGTTGAGTTCCGCCGTCGGAAGGGTTTGCACGGCGAGCGTCATGCGAATCGGCCCGAACGCGACGCTCAGCCGCGATTCGTCGCCGCCTTCGTCCATTTGCGCGTGGCGCTCTCCCCCGCGCCTCAGCGACGCGACGAAGATGTGCCCCGCGGGCCGGCGCGACTCGCTCAACAAAACGACTGACTCGAACGGCGGCGGGGGCTGCGGCGAAGTGTTCGTCGCGACCTGCTCGTCCGGGAAAACCACGGGCATTTCGCTCGGCGCTTCCGATGGCGTCGCCTCGTCGCGGATGTCAGCTTCGGCCGGCGGCTTCGTTTCAATCGCCGGGGGCCGAGTGTCGACAGTCGGCGCTCGACGTTGATGTTTCTTGATAATCGCGAAGCGGCGCTGACCCTCGACGACGACGGCCCCCGCCATCAGCAGCCAGCCCCAGACGCCGGCGTGCCCCATGATCCAGGCCAGCGCGAGGAGCACGACGACGGCGACGAAAGCGGTGATCCGTCGCGGCCCCGCGTCGCCAAACCAGGCCAGCAGCGCCGACGCGCCGGTGAACACACCGCATGTGATGAAGACCCACAGCACGTCGGTTCTCGATGCTCCCGCGCGACGGTCAGCCCTCGGCCGCGGCGTAAATCTCGTCGGGAATGGGAATCAGCTTGCCGCCGCGATCGATGCAGGCCAGCGTCGTCCTGGCCTCGCACAGCAGCGTCGGTCCGTGATGAAGCTCGTACGAATGATCGATGCGGGCGCGGGTCATTCGCTCGATCCGCGTGGTTAACGTCAGTTCATCGTCGTAGTGGGCGGGGGCGCGGAATCTGCACTCGACCTTCGCCACCGCGAACAGCACCCCCCGGGCCTCGATGTCGCGATAGCGGAAGCCCGCCCGGCGGAGCAGTTCGGTCCGCCCCATCTCGAAATACTCGAAATACTTGGAATGGTGAAGGAAACCCATGGGGTCGCTTTCCGCGTATCGGACGCGGATCGTCAATTCGCAGGATGTCGCCGGTCGCGTGCCCATGCGTGGTATTTTCGATTCGCCGCCGGTTGCCGCAAGTCGGCGATTTGGCCGCCGTTTTTCCAACGACTATCATGGTAGAAATCGGCGCGGCCCGGCATGCGTCCCGGCGGCCGGGGCGGACCCCTGCTCGCCGGAGCGGTTCGATCGACCGAAAGAAGCGCGATTCATGCAGTTACCACAGGTCAACCCCGCCGCATCGCGACCGGAGCCGACGGAGGTCGGGAGCTATTTCGTTGCGAATTATCCGCCGTTTTCGGTCTGGCGGCCGGACCACGTGGAGGCGGCGCGGCGGGCCCTGGCGGCCAGCGCCCGCCCGAAGACGCCCCTCGGCCTGTACCTGCACATTCCGTTTTGCCGCAAGCGGTGCAAGTTCTGCTATTTTCGCGTCTACACCGACAAGAACGCCGACCAGGTCGAAGCCTACGCCGACGCGCTGGCGCGGGAAGTCGCCTTGTACGCCGACTGTCCCGCGCTGGACGGACGCCAGTTCGAGTTCGTGTATTTCGGCGGCGGCACGCCGTCGTTCTTGAGCAATCAGCAGATCGAACGGCTTATCGAGCGGATTCGACGCCACTGGCATTGGGACGCCGCCCGAGAGGTCACCTTCGAGTGCGAGCCCGGCACGCTGAAGGAGAGCAAGCTGTCGACGATTCGGTCGATCGGCGTGACGCGGTTGTCGCTCGGCGTCGAGCATTTCGACGACGACGTGCTGGAGTTGAACGGCCGGGCCCATCACTCGCCGGAGATATTTCGCTCCTACGAGTGGGCGCGGCGCGTCGGTTTTCCGCAGATCAACGTCGATCTGATCGCCGGGATGGTCGGCGACACGGACGCGAAGTGGACCGACACGGTGAAAAAGGCGATCCGGCTCGCGCCGGACAGCGTGACCATCTACCAGATGGAGCTTCCGCACAACGCGGTGTTCTCCCGCGAAGCGAAACAGCGCGGCGTCGAGCCGCCGGTGGCCGATTGGGCGACCAAGCGGCGGTGGATGGCCGAGGCCTTCGCGGCATTCGAAGCCGACGGATACGAGATCTCCAGCGCCTACACCTTGGTCAGGAAAGACCGCCGGGCGGGCTTCGTATACCGAGACTCGCTTTGGCACGGGGCGGACATGATCGGAACTGGCGTGGCGTCATTCTCTCACTTCGGCGGCGTCCATTATCAAAATCACGATCAGTGGGACGACTACGTCGGGGCGGTCGGCCGGGGCGAGCTGCCGATCGCCCGGGCCCTGTCGGTGTCGAAGGACGACCTGCTGACCCGCGAGTGGATTCTGCAACTGAAGACCGGTGCGGCCGACACGGAATATTTCAAGCGCAAATTCGGCGTGGACGTGCGCCGGCGATTCGGCGATGCGCTCGACGGACTGGCGGCGGACGGCTGCCTGGAAGGCGGAAACGGCAGCGTTCGCCTGACGCGGGAGGCGCTACTTCGCGTCGATGCCCTGTTGCCGCGATTCTTCGCAAAGCAGTACCGGGAAATCCGTTACACTTAGGATCATGATGTCCGAACTGATTTCTACCCACTGTGACCCGACCGAAGCGCTGGCCGAATTCTGCGAACCGTTTCTGCCGGGCGTCGATGTTCTGGCCGGGGTGCGGGCCGTAGACGGGCGGTCGATGTCGGACGCCTTTCGGCGGCTGCTGGTTCACAACGATCACATGACGACGACCTTGCGCGCGTATTACGGCGCGCCGGTCGCGCTGGAGGTGCGCGAAGCGCAACTGGACGGCGAGGCGTATCGACGGCGAATCGTCCTGCGGCTGGCGGACGGCGGCCGTATCGTCGAGGTGGGATTCGTACGCATCCGGCTCGGCTACGCGTCGAAGAACGTGCGCGAACGGATTCTCGAGCGCAGGACCCCGCTGGGCGACATTCTGATCCAGGCCGACGTCCTTCGGCGGATCGAGCCGCGATGGTTCTTCGAAATCGATCAACATTCCCCGCTCCTGAAGGACTTTGACGACCCGTCGTTGCTCCGCGCGTTCGGGCGACTCGGGACGATCTTTTGCGAGGACCAGCCGGCCATCGAGCTGCTGGAGATCGTTCGAGCGTGATGCGCGGCGGAGACGGACATCAATGATCAACGATGGTCCCTACGATTGCGTGATCCTCGGCGGCGGACCGGCCGGGGCGACCTGCGCCACCGTTCTGGCCGACGCCGGCCGGCGCGTCGTCGTTCTGGAGCGGTCGCAGTTTCCGCGGCACCACATCGGCGAATCGTTGATGCCGCAGACGTACTGGTCGTTCAAGCGCATCGGCATGCTGGAAAAGATGCAGGCGTCGCGGTACGTCCGCAAGGAAAGCGTCCAGTTCGTCAACGCATCGGGCCAGGAATCCGCGCCGTTTTATTTCAGCGACCGAGATCCCAACGAGTGGTCGGTCACCTGGCAGGTCAAGCGCGACGAATTCGATCAGCTCATGCTGGATAATGCCCGCCAGCACGGCGCCGAGGTCGTCGAGCGCGCGAACGGGCGCGAGGTGCTGTTTGAAGGCGATGCCGCCGTCGGCGTCCGCGCGGAGATCGGCGGCCGGCCGCGGGAGATTCGGGCCCGGGTCGTCGTCGACGCCACGGGGCAATCCTCGCTGCTTTCGCGGCAGTTGAAGATCCGCGATCCCGATCCTGAGCTCAAAAACGCCGCGATCTACGCCCATTTTCGCGGCGCGCATCGCGACACCGGCCGTAACGCGGGGGCGACCATCGTCCTGCATACCGAAGGGAACCGCGGCTGGTTCTGGGTTATCCCGCTGGCGGATGACCTGACGAGCGTCGGCGTCGTCGGGCCGCCGTCCTACCTTTGCGCGGGCCGGGGCGACGATCCGGCGGCGACACTGGAAGAGGAGATCGCCGCGTGTCCGGGCGTTCGCCAGCGGCTCACCACGGCGACGCGGATCGGCCCGGCGTATGTCACGGCGGACTTTTCCTATCGCTCGCGCCAAGTGGCCGGCAACGGGTGGGTGCTGATCGGCGACGCCTTCGGGTTTCTCGATCCGGTGTATTCCTCGGGCGTCATGCTGGCGCTGAAAAGCGGCGAGTGGGCGGCCGACGCCATCTGCGACGCCCTGGCGGCCGGCGACGTGTCGGGCCCGCGGCTCGGTCGGTTTGGTGCGAATTTCAGCGCCGGCATGGACCAGATCAAACAACTCGTCCATGCTTTCTATGACCCGGCTTTTTCGGTCGGGCGGTTCGTCAAGACGCATCCGCAATTCAGCGACGCGATCGTTCGCGTCCTGATCGGCGACGTCTTCGAGGACCGCTTCGACGAAATGTTCGAGACGATGCACGGTCATTCGTCGGAGGCCTCGAGCCCGGCCATGAAAGGACCCGCCACGGCATGAAAAAGGTCGTCTATCTCGCGCTGCTGGTGCTGATCGTCGCCCACCAGGACTTCTGGTGGTGGCACACGCACGAGCCGCTGGTGTTCGGTTTCATTCCCATCGGACTCGCCTGGCACGCCGGGATTTCGATCTCCGCGGGCCTGCTCGGGCTGCTGGCGGTTCGCTTCTGCTGGCCGCACGAGCTGGACGCCGACGAGGCGGCGCCGGCGGCGCGCGGCGGCGAGGGTGCGGCGACTTGATGCGCCGGACCGTTTCTCCCATACTCCTCCGACCGTTTTTCAGAACGGCCGCAACAATCACCGCTCCGGGAGCATAGTGTCATGCCGGCGTCATCATCGGTCCTGGGTGCTTTCGTGCCGATTGCCATGAACGCCGGACAGATTTCCTTCATCGTTCTGCTCGTCTACATGGCAATGCTGATCGCGCTCGGCGTGGTCGCCGGCCGGGTTTTTCGCGGCACGGCCGCCGATTACTTCGCCGCCTCGCGCGGCATCGGCTCCTTCGTCCTGCTCATGTCGCTGTTCGGCACGACGATGACGGCCTTTGCGATCATCGGGTCCAGCGGCGAAGCGTTCAAGAGCGGCATCGGCGTTTACGGTCTGATGGTTTCCTGGTCGGGTATTTTCCACTCCGTCTGTTTCTTTCTGGTGGGCGTCAAGCTCTGGTCATACGGCAAACGATACGGATACCTTACGCAGATTCAATTCTTTCGCGACCGGTTCGAATCGGACAAACTCGGATTGATCCTGTTTCCCGCGCTGGTCGGACTCGTGGTCCCCTACGTCTTGATGGGGATCATCGGAGGATCCCGCGCCATCGAAAAGATCACCGCGGGGGCCTTTCCGGCCGTCTTCGAGGCGACGAAGGGAGGCCTGCCGTACTGGCTCGGCGGGCTGATCATGTGTGCCGTGGTGCTGACGTATATTTTCTACGGCGGCGTGCGCGGCGCGGCGTGGGCCAATGCCCTGCAGACCATTCTCTTCATCGGATTGGGCATCGTCACCTTCTTCGTCATCGCCGAACAACTGGGCGGCATGAAGGCAGCGACCCGGGCGGTCGTTGAGAATAATCCGTCCTATCTCAAGGTGGCTGCTTCCGATGAGGACCTTGCCCTGTACGCGAATAAGATGGCGGATTTCGAGGCGGACCGATCGACCTTCCAGCCGAGAAAGCCGGATCACATCTCGCCGCTCGTCTTCTTCACCTACATTCTGATACCGTTCAGCGTCGCGATGTTTCCCCACCTGTTTCAGCATTGGCTGACGGCAAAGAGCGCTAGGGCGTTTCGATTGTCCATCGTCGCCCATCCGCTGCTGATGATGCTGACCTGGCTGCCCTGCGTGTTGATCGGCGTTTGGGCGACGTCGGCCGTCGGCGCGGACGGCAAACTGATTGTCCCCATCGGGGCCGACCAGAACGCCGTGCTGCCGATCATGGTCAACAAGATCGCTCCGACGGTGATGGGCGGACTCCTGACGGCCGGCGTCCTCGCCGCCATCATGTCCAGTCTCGATTCGCAGTTCATCTGCCTCGGAAGCATTTTCACCAACGACATCGTCGCCCACTATATTCGCCACGACAATCTGACGGACCGGCGGAAAGTCCTGATCGGACGCGGGTTTATCGTTGCCGTCGTCGTCCTGTCGTATGCGCTGTCCCAATGGCTGGCAAAGACGAGCGTATTCGCCCTTGGGGTGTGGTGTTTCTCGGGATTTGCCTCGCTGGCCCCGCTCATCTTCGGTGCGCTGTATTGGAGGCGGATGACCCGCGCCGGCGCCTATGCATGCATCATCGCGTCGGCCGTCGTCGGACTTGCGTTCTTCATTCAGGCCTATCGAACCGGCACGCTGGTCAGCGACCATGAATTTCTCGTCGCAGGAATGATGCCGGTCGTGTTCATCACCGCCGCGTCGCTGCTGGCGCTCATCCTCGTGTCGCTGGCGACGCAACCGCCGTCGAAGGCCACAATTGAGAAGTTTTTTGGAACGACGAAATGAAATGGCCGATGAGTTTGTCCTAATGCGTCGCGTGCAGTTCGCCGAGACCGACATGGCCGGCGTGATGCACTTCTCCAACTACTTCCGCTGGATGGAAGAGATCGAGCACGCCTGGATGCGCGGGCTGGGCATGAGCGTCGTCCAGCCCCACGCCGCCGACACGGTAAGCTGGCCGCGCGTGACCGTCAGTTGCGAATACGACGCCCCGGCGCGCTTCGAGGACGAAATTGAGATGCGCCTCCTGGTCACGGACTTGACGGAAAAGTCCATGACCTACGAAGTGACCTTCTGGCGCGACGCATCGCGCATCGCCCGCGGGCGAACCAAGGCGGTCTGCTGCAAGATGGAGCAGGGTCAGTTCACCAGCATTCCCATCCCGCCGTCGATCCGCAAGCTGCTCGGCACGGCCCTGCAATGACGCGCAACGCGGGCAACCGGGCCCCGGCGGCGGTTTGAATCGCTCGCGCCCGCCCCTACAATTCGCCTCGACAGACCCTCGTTCCCATTGATCGAAACAGGAGACCCTCGCGACATGAAACAATACCTCCCGATGCTCTGCATCCTCGGCACCATCGCGTGCTGGGGCGCCTACGTTCCGACGATTCACCACGGGCAGGTCGGCTTCGGCGAGCCCAAGGGTCCGCTCCGCGCGTTTCTGTTCGTCGGCATCGCGTACGTGCTGGTCGCCATCATCTGCCCCGGTGCGATGATCCTCGCCAAGGCCGAGCCGGCGATTTTTCCCGTCAAGGGAATGAAGCTGTCGCTTCTGGCCGGCGTGTTCGGGGCACTGGGGGCGTTGGGCGTGATCTTCGCCCTGAAAAGCGGCGGCAAGCCGATCTACGTCGCCCCGCTCGTATTCGCCGGCGCCCCGCTGGTCAACGTGATCGTCTCGATGGCGTGGGACCGCAAGTGGGCCATGCCCGACTGGCGGTTCGTCATGGGCATCGTGCTGGCCGCCGTCGGGACGGGGATGATCCTGAGATTCAAGCCCACGTGATCGGCCGGAAGGACGAAGATGATTCCCACACCGAGACATCGGCGGCTTGCCGCCCGACTTGTGATTGGCACGTGCGCTTGGATCGCATTGGGCTCGTCGGTCGCCGCCGAGCCGCCAGCCGACTGGCCGATGTTCCGCGGCGGTCCGACGCAGGTCGGCGTCGCCCGCGGACGCCTGCCGGACAAGCCCGTCGTGCTGTGGCAGTTCAAGACCGAAGACGTCGTTCAATCGACCGCCGCCATCGTAGGGGGCACGGTCTTCGTCGGCAGCGACGACGGACACGTCTACGCGCTCCGCCTGGCGGACGGCTCCTTGATATGGAAGGCGAACGCAGAGGCCGCCGTGCGGTCGTCGCCGACGGTGCTGCGCGGCCGCGTCTATTTCGGCGATGAAGTGGGCGTCCTCCGCGCCGCCGACGCCGCGACCGGCAGGATCGTCTGGCAGTTCAAGACGGACGCCGAGATCGTCTCATCCGTCAATCCGTCGGGGGACCGGCTCCTTTTCGGGTCGTACGACGGCCATCTGTATTGCGTGTCGGAGAAAGACGGCGCGCTACAGTGGAAATTCGAGACCCAGGGGCGCGTTCACGGAACGCCGGCCGTCGTGGGGCAATTCGCCATCGTGGCGGGTTGCGACGAGGGGCTGCACGTCGTGCGGATCGCAGACGGCGTGGCCGAACGCCAGGTGCTGATGGGCGGCGTTTCGGGTTGTTCGGCGGCCGTCGCCGGACGCCGTGCTTTCGTCGGGACGTTCAACAACCAGGTCCTTTGCATCGACTGGAGCAGCGGCAGCCGTCAATGGTTGTACCAGAATCCCGACAGGGAATTTCCCTATTATTCCTCCCCCGCGGTGAATGAACGGATCGTCGTTATCGGCGGCCGCGACAAGGAAGTTCACGGGCTCGACGCCCGAACCGGCAGGCAAATTTGGTCGTTCCGCACCGGTTCCCGCGTCGACAGTTCGCCGGTCATCCTCGGCGACCGGGTGTTCGTCGGTTCGTCGGACGGCAATCTCTACGCGCTGGATACCTCATCGGGCAAGGAGGCCTGGCGCTTCGAGACCGGGGCGGGCATCTTCGCCTCGCCGGCCATCGCCGACGATCGGTTGGTGATCAGCTCGGACGAAGGCGTCGTGTATTGCTTCGGCGAGCCCCCCGTGCCGGACGAATCGCGACGGCCGCAGCCGACGCCATAGGCGGCGCTCACTGGGCGTCGAGCGACTCGAATATTTCCAGAATCCGGTCCAGCGTGTCGTAGACGGAGATCGCGATGTCCGTTGTGTAGCGGCCGTCGGTGTTCGGATGACTCGATGCGTGACCGTCGCGAAAAAGAGCGTTGACCAGGCGCTGTTGATGATGCGTTCGGGGCCGGATATTGAACGCTGCCATCATCGGCGGCGCGAGAAACTGCGTGTCCATCGCCAGGCATTCGATCGCCGCGCCGTTGCGGTTCTTGCCGAGCTTGTCGATGTTCATCCGCGGCGGCGGCAATGGGCCGCTCAGCGATACGACCGACGCGTGGCGGTAGTAGTAACTGCCCTCGACCTGAGAGACGCCGACCGCGGCGAGCGCCGCTCCTGAGTCCTGAACCTGATCGGCATCGGGGCAGAACAGCACCGCCTTCGTGTCCGCCAGGTATCGCTCCAACAGCAGCCCCAGCCCGACCGGCGCGCCGCTTTCCAGCGAAAGCAGAGACGTGACGTTGCCCGTCACCGGATAGAAGTTCGTGGCCGACGGCGGCGGGGCCTTGGGGCCGTATGGCAGCGACCCGTCGTGATCCAGGGCGTAGGCGGACGCGGCGACGCCCAACTGCCGCAGCCCCGACAGGCAGGCGACCTTGCGTCCGGCCCGCCGGCTGTCGCTCAGGGCCGGAATCAGAATCCCGACGAGCACCGCGATGACGCTGATGACGATCAGCACTTCGATCAGCGTCAGGCCACGCCGCTGAAGGAAGATGGCCGGCCGTTGCGTCTCTGTGTTCATCATCGCCTGCTCCACCGCTCTCGATTGAAAACGGCAACGCGGATTCCCTGCTCACGGCATGGTCAGGACGTCCACCAGGGACTGGACGTCGTGCCCGGTGAGCTGCGCATCGCCGCTGACGTCGGCCGCCGCGACGTGGCAGGGATCGGTGTCCGCCTCCACCAGGACGTCCGCCAGGGCCTGGGCATCGGCGACGTTGACCATGCCGTCGCAATTCACGTCGCCGAGCGGCGTCGGCACGACGGCCTCCAGCCGAACGTGGTCTGCGTTCCAGAAGCCCTCGCCGGCCGCGTCGTCCGGATCGGTCACCGACGGGCGGATCAGCACGCCGATCGGCAGATTGGCCCACGCGTCGCCCCCGGAGACCACCGGCAGTTCGACGACCACGTCGACGAGCACCGTCGTTCCGACTTCGCTGCCGGCCACGTGGGTCGAGGCGACGACCTGTTCGACGCCGCCGTCAAAATAAAACAAGGCGATTTCAAGCTCCTCGGTCGCGCCGACGCCGAACGTCGCACTGGTCCCCACGGCCACGGTCAGTTCGTAGGACGTGCCGACCGTAAAAGTGTCCGTCAGTTCCTGTCGAACGTCGTTGCCGATCAGCGAACTGATGAAGGCGAGGCGGTCGAGATGCGCGTTCGTGATGTGGTCGGGCTCCCTCGGTTCGGTATTGATGAACACGCCCGTGTTCTGATCGTTCTCATCGGCCAGGCCGACGGCCGTCTCGTCCCAGTCGTCGATGAACGGCAGGGCGCCGAAGGGGTTCATCTCGTCGCGCACGACCGGCGGCATTTCAAACGAAAAGTTCGGCACGGAGATCGGCGTGGCCCCCGCGGGGGCGACCACATACAGAATCACCAACACGGCTGAGAATCGTGGCATCCTACTTCCCTCCACTGGGTTCCTGATCGTGGGTGGGCCGGCCATCATAGGGGTTGACGGCGCCGCTTCAATACCGGTCGGCCCGCTGGGCGCGCGGTCCCGGCCGATGCTGCTTCCTCAACGTTCAACGGGTTGGTCGGCGGGGCATTTCTCTCAAGTCGCATCATAGCCGATTTCAGGGCCTCCGTCCGGTAACGGCTGGCGATTTGTACAGGTATCGTTTGGGGAGCATCGGCGTCCCGCCGGTGCGACGAGATCATTCGCACCGCCGGGACGGCGATGCTCCCCTTGGATTCGACGCAAACAATTCCAGTACCCGGCGATTCGTCGATCAGGCCTCCGAACGGCGGGTTGCGGCCACGCCCGGGTCGGTCGGGGCGGCGGGTGCGTCGTGCAACAGTGGCCGCTCAGCTAATCACCGTGCCTTCGCCGCCTATCTGCGAGCCGCCGGTCCGGCCCATTACAATCGCCTGAGCGATGACGAACGACGGGAATCCGATGAGAGTCGCCTATCTCACCGCCGGCGCCGGTGGCATGTATTGTGGAAGCTGCATGCGCGACAACACGCTGGTTCGGGCCCTGATCCGCCAGAAACGCAACGTCACGCTGATTCCGGTTTATTCACCGATTCGCACCGATGAGGAGGATGTCAGCACCTCGCGCGTGTATTACGGCGGGATCAACGTCTTCTTGCAGCAACAATCGGCGATCTTCCGCCGCGCCCCGCGATGGCTGACGCGGGCCCTCGATGCCCCCGCCCTTCTGCGAGCCGCCATGCGCCGCGCCGGAAGCTATTCCTCCGACAGCGTCGGCCCGCTGACGGTGTCGATCCTCAAGGGCGAAGACGGCGCGCAACGAGCGGAGCTGGACAAGCTCGTGGCCGGTCTGGCCGAATGGAACCCCGACGTCGTTCACCTGCCCAACGCGTTCTTCGTCGGTCTGGCGCGGACGCTTCGCGAGCGACTCCGATGCGCCGTCGTTTGCACGCTGACCGGCGAAGACGTCTTTCTCGACACGCTCGCCGAGCCGCACCGCGCCGAAGTCGTGCGCCTGATCCGGCAGCGCGGGCGCGACGTGGACGCGTTCCTCGCCGTCACCCGCCATTATGCGGCATACGCCGAAGCCGAGTTCGGCATTGCGGCGGACCGGTTGCACTACGTTCCGCTCGGCGTGGCCCTCGACGGCGCCGCGTCGGATCCTGTTGTTGACGACCAGACCGCGGCGAGGCCGTTCACCATCGGCTACCTCGCCCGCATCTGCCCCGAGAAGGGGCTTCATCTGCTCTGCGACGCATTCGTCAAGCTCCGCGAGAGCGGGCGTGATTGCCGGCTGGCGGTGGCCGGATATCTTCCGGCGAGCAGCCAAGACTATTTCAAGGCCCTTCGCGTTCAATGGCGTCGCCGCGGCCTCGATCCTTATGTGACCTATCACGGCGAGGTCGATCGCCGCGGCAAGATGGAATTCCTCGCGTCTTGCGACGTCCTGTCGGTTCCGACCGTATACCGCGAGGCCAAGGGGATCTACGTGCTGGAGGCCCTGGCGCGCGGCGTGCCCGTCGTGCAGCCGGCCCACGGGTCGTTTCCCGAACTCATCGAGGCCACCGGCGGGGGGATTCTGTTCGAGCCGGGCGACAACGCCGCCCTTGCCGACGCCATCGCCTCGCTGATGGACGACGCCGACCTGCGGCGGCAACTGGCCAGCCGCGGACGAGCCAGCGTCCACGAATCGTTCAACGACGACGCGATGGCGAGCCGCGCCTGGGAAGTGTTCGAGCGGTGCGCGGCCCTCGTCGGCGCTGCTGCCGCTTGCAACGCCGCGGCGGACGGGGCATAACGCGGTCCATGAGTCCCACCCTCACCGCCAGCTCGATCGGCAAGGACTACCCGACGCGCAACGGCCCCCTGACCGTCCTGGACGACATCACGCTGACGCTCCAGGCGGGCGAGGCGGCGGCGGTCATGGGGCCGTCCGGCTGCGGCAAGAGCACGATGCTGAGCATCTTCGGGACGCTGGAGCGCCCGTCGCGCGGACGGCTGACCGTCGGTGGCCGCGACCCTTTCGCGCTTTCGTCGGATGCCTTGGCGGCGTTTCGCAACGACCAGGTCGGATTCATTTTTCAGGACCACCATCTGCTCGGTCACTGCACCCTGCTCGAAAACGTCCTCATCCCTCGATTGCCGACCGGACCGGTGGGCAAGACCGCCGTCGAACGGGCCATGGCGCTGCTCGATCGCGTGGGTTTGGCCGATCGCCTCGATCACCTTCCCGCCGAACTTTCCGGCGGCGAACGACAGCGGACCGCCGTCGCCCGGGCGCTGATCAACCGGCCCACGCTGATTCTCGCGGACGAGCCGACGGGCAACCTCGATCGGCACTCGGCGCAGGCGGTGGCGGACCTTCTGCTCGAACTGCATCGCGAAGAAAGCACGATCCTCGTGCTGGTGACGCATAATTCCGCATTGGCCGAGCGATTGCCGCGGCGATTCGAGTTGATCGATGGGCGGTTGAACGAATTGGCCGCCGGAGCGGTCTGACGTGGCGATGACGGACGCCGGTGGATTGATGACGCGTCGCACCTTGCTTCTGCACGGCATTCGCCATCACTGGCGCATGCACCTGGCGGTCGTGCTGGGGGCGATGGCCGGATGCGCCGCATTGACGGGCGCGATGCTGGTCGGCGATTCGATGCGGGCTTCTCTGCGCGAACTGGCGCGAAAACGCCTCGGGCCCGTGACCTGTGCGCTGACGGGGCAGCGATTTTTTCGAGGACGGCTCGCGAAGGAGCTGGCGGCCGACGCCGGGATTGCCGAGCGCGGTTTGCGGGTGTGTCCGGCGATCATCGTGACCGCGGCGGCGACGCATGCCGAGAAGCGCGTGCGGGTCTCCGGGATTCAGCTCTTCGGCGTCGATCGCGAATTCGGCGCACTGTTCGAAGGGGCGAGCGCCGTTTCCGGCACGCCGGGACTGGAATCGGGAAGCGTCGTCCTCAATGCCCCACTGGCCGATGAACTTGGTGCGAAAGTCGGCGACGACGTGCTCGTTCGATTCGAGAAGCGCGGCCCCGCCCACGTCGAGACGCTGCTCGGCCGGCGCGACGAAACGACTGCGGCGTTGCGGGTGACGGTCGCCCGGATCGTTCCCGCGACCGGCCCCGGCGCTTTCAGTTTGCAGCGCCGACAGCTTGACCCGCGCAGCGCCTTTATTGCCCTGGCAGCCCTTCAGCGCGCTCTGGACGAGCCGGGGCGCGTCAATTCGCTGCTGGTCCGCGACGACGCGGAATCGCGCGAGACCGTTGACGCCCTGCGGAGCGCGCTGCGCAGAGGCGTCGCCCTAGAGGATTTCAAGCTCCGCGTGCGCGGCGACAAAAAGCAGAATCTCGTCGCGGCCGAGTCGACGGGCCTGCTTCTCGAAGCGCCCGCGGAGAAGGCAGCGATGGCGGCGGCGAGGCGGCTGGGCCTTCCGACGGTCCGCGTGTCGACCTATCTGGCCAATTCCATTCGATTGGCGGACCCGTCGCCGGACGGCGGCGATCGCGGCGATACATCGCCGCGTGAAGTGCCGTATTCGACGATGGCGGCCCTGGACCTGGACGCGGCCGGCGCGCCGTTCGGCTCCGAGGCCGGCGCCGATTCCGACGAGATGCGCGTCTACTTGAACGAATGGGCCGCACTGCAGCTCGGCGCGAAGGTCGGCGATCGCGTCGACATCGCCTATTACATGACGAAGTCCTTCGGCGAGTTGGAAACGCGAGAAGCGACAATGACAGTCGTCGGCATCGTTCCCATTGAGGGCTGGGCCGCCGATCCGACCCTCACGCCGACATTCGAGGGCATCACCGACGCGAAACGAATCTCCGACTGGGACCCGCCCTTTCCCGTCGACATGAGCCGCATCCGCGATCAGGACGAAGCGTATTGGGACACGTACAAGGCACTGCCCAAGGCGTACTTGCCCCTTGATGCCGGTGTGCGGCTTTGGACGCAGCCGAGGTTCGGCGCCCTGACCTCCGTTCGCGCGATGAACGAAGCGAACGGACCGATCGAGGAACTGACCGCCAGATTCGCAAGCGCGTGGCTCGAGGCGTTGCGTCCCGCCGCCTTCGGACTCGAGTTTCGTCCGGTCCTGGCCGACGCCCTGGAAGCCGGCGCCGGCAGCACCGACTTCGGCATGCTGTTCATCGGATTCAGTTCGTTTCTCATCATCGCCGCCATGATGCTCGTCGCGCTGATGTTTCGCCTCGGCGTCGAACGTCGGGCCCGAGAGATCGGCACGCTCCTGGCCCTGGGCTACACGGCGCGATCGGTCGCGAGGTTGCTGCGCACCGAGGGCGTCGTTCTGTCCGCGATCGGCTCGGCGCTGGGACTGGCGGCGGCCGTGGGTTACGGGTCGCTGATGTTGTCGGGGCTCAGGTCGTGGTGGTCTGCCGCGGCAACCGCGCCATTCCTGCGCATGCACGTATCGGCGATGACCCTTGCGGTCGGGCTGGTCGCCAGCGTCGTCATCGCGGCGGGCGCCGTCGCCTGGTCGGTACGCGGCCTTTCGCGCATGCCGCCGAGGGCATTGCTCGCCGGAGTCGTCACGTCGGGACGCCCCGAGGCGGCGAATTCCCGGCGGCGGCAGGTGGCGTGGATGGTGGCCGCGTTCTTGATGCTTGCGGGCGGGCTCATCGGCGGCGCGGCCGTCGGGCGCGTGCCGCTGACCGGGGCGTTCTTCGGCGGCGGCAGTGCCACGCTGGCGGCACTGTGGGCGGCCGGCTGGCTCTGGCTGACGAGGCCGGGCTGTTCCACGCCCGCCGCGGCGGCGCGCCTCTCAATCCGTCGACTCGCCGTTCACAACGCGACCCGGCGGCCGGGGCGCAGCTTGCTGGCGGCCGGGCTGGTCGCCAACGCCGCGTTCGTCATCGTATCGGTCGATGCCTATCGCCACGCGCCGGACGACGACGCCCGAAAACTGCACGGCGGCACGGGCGGCTACGCGCTTCTGGCGACCGCGACGTCGGCCCTGCCCTACGACCTCAATTCCGCCGCCGGCCGCGACAATCTGGGGCTGTCGAGCGCCGCGTCGAATGCGCTCGCGTCCGCGAGGGTCGATTCCTTTCGACTCCTGCCCGGCGATGACGCCAGTTGTCTCAATCTGTACAAGGTGGCGCGGCCGCGCATTCTCGGCGCGTCGGATGCGTTCGTCCAACGAGGCGCGTTTCGCTTCGCGGCGTGCGTCGCCGAATCGCCGGAAGACCGCGAGAATCCCTGGCGCCTGTTGCATCAGAAGTTCACCGACGGCGCCGTTCCCGCCATCGGCGACGAATCCGCCGTGCGCTGGCTGCTGCACCTGGGACTCGGCGACACCCCGCCGATCGCCAACGGACGCGGTGGGACCGTCAAGCTGCGGATCGTCGGCATGCTCGCCGGCAGCGTACTCCAGGGCGAACTCGTCATCGCCGAACCGCGCTTTATCGAATTGTTTCCCGACACGGCCGGTTACGCGGCGTTCCTGATCGAGTCCGACGCCGACGGCGCACGCGCCCTGTCCGACCGTCTGGAGCGCGATCTGGAGCGATTCGGTTTCGACGCCGTGTCGACCATCGAGAAGCTCGCGGACTACCTCGCCGTCGAGAACACCTATCTTTCAATGTTTCAGACGCTCGGCGGCATGGGCCTGCTTCTCGGCACGCTGGGACTAGCGGCGGTCATGCTGCGCAACGTCGTCGAGCGACGCGGCGAATTGGCCCTGATGCGGTCGGTCGGGCTTTCGGAAGCGTCGCTGACGCGGATGGTGCTGATCGAGTTGGCGGCGCTGCTGGTCGCCGGACTGGCCGCGGGAACGCTGTCGGCGCTTCTGGCCATCGCCCCGCACGCCGCCGAGAGTCCGCAGGACGTGCCGTGGGGCGGCTTGTCGTTGACGCTGGCGGCCGTACTGGCGACCGGCATGATCGCCGGCGCGGCGGCGCTGATCCCGACCCTCCGCGCGCCGCTGATCTCGGCGCTGCGATCGGAATAGGAGCGGCCGTTCGTCATGCGTGACCGTTCGAGAGACGGCGGCCTCGGGAAGAACCTGCGCCGCGGCCGCAACGTGTTTTAGAGCGTTCCCCGCCGCTTCTGCTCTTCCTCGATGCTGATGAACAGCGCCTTGAAGTTCCCGATGCCGAAGCCGCGGCTGCCATGGCGCTCGATGATCTCGTAAAACAGCGTCGGGCGATCCTCCACCGGTTGCGTGAAGACCTGAAGGAGATAACCGTCCTCGTCGCGGTCCACGAGGATGCCCAATTCCTTCAACTCGGCAAAGTCCTTGTCGATCTTGCCGACGCGGTCGGCCAGCGATTCGTAATAAGTGTCGGGCACGCGGAGGAAGCGCACCCCGTTGTCCCGCAGGGTCCGCATCGTCTGGCAGATGTCCGCGGCGTTCATGGCGACGTGCTGCACGCCGGGCCCGCGATAGAAGTCCAGGTATTCCTCGATCTGGCTCTTTTTCTTGCCCTCGGCCGGCTCGTTGATGGGAAACTTGATCTTTCCCGTGCCGTTCTGCATGACCTTGGACATGAGCGCGCTGTATTCGGTGCTGATGTCCTCGTCGGTGAAGTGCAGAATCTGCTGAAAGCCCAGGACGTGGGCGTAGAAATGCGCCCAGTGGTTCATCGCGCCCAGCTCGACGTTGCCGACGATGTGATCGACCGCCGCCAGGCCCGCGCCGCGCGGCGCGGCAACGCGCTGCTCCACGAAACCGGGGGCGAAGACCCCCTTGTAGTGCTCGCGCTCGACGAAGCGGTGAATCGTCTCGCCGTAGGTGCGGATGGCCGCGACGGTGAGCCGGCCGTGGTCGTCCTCGTGCGTCGTCGGCGGCTGGACGATCGTCGCACCGCGTTCGCGGACGGCCTTGATCGACGCCTCGACGTTCCTGACGCGAAAGGCGATCGCCTTGACGCCGTCGCCGTGGAGCTGGCTGTGCCGGGCAACTTCGTGGTCCGGCCCGAGGGCCGATGTCAAAACGAATCGGATCGTCCCCTGTTCGATGAGGTATGCCGCCCGCTCCTTGTCGCCGGTCTCGAGCCCGCGATAGGCGGCGATGTCGAATCCGAACATGTGGCGGTAATAATGCGCGGCCTGCTGCGCGTTACCGACGTAGTACTCGACGTGGTCGATGCCCAGCAGGGGAAGAAAGTCCTCGCCGCTCGTTGGACTCGCGGGGGACGGTGCGGTCTTCGTCGCGGGGGTCATGGCTCACCTTGCCTTTCCAAGAGTTCGATCGGTTGGCTCTGATTATAAATGGCGGCCTTGCTACATGAAAGAATGTCTTTCGCGATCAGTCCGCGCCGCCAGCGCCGCGCCGAGCCGACGGTAGAGAATCCAGTAGATGCAAAGATGCAGAATTGCGACGATCTCGCCCACGCCGAATCCGCGGTGGGCGCGGCGTCGAAGGCCCATGGCAATGCTCTCACTGACGATGGGTCTCAGGCCAAGTTGCTGTGTAGAGTCCCAAAGAACGGTCGACACCAATGTGATCATGGACAAAACCAATCCTGCCAGGATCAATCTCCATACCGACCTATTCTCTGCGCGAGAGATAACTCCCATTATCAGAAGCAGCATGATCACCCTTGCCAGATGGGGAGCAGGTACGATGATCGCAATTGCGGACAGACCGAAATTCCAGAAAAATGAAAAGGGAGTTTGGCGGAATGAAATATGAACGAGCGCCAAAGCCGCAATCGTCGCCGTGCTTAACAAAAGGGTGATCCATGCGAGCGCTGCCTGACGACGGCTTCTCTTGTTGACGCAGGCAAAACATATGGCCGCGATCAAGATCAACTCGATTGAATAACAAATACCACCGCCGTAACTCCAGAGCCAGATGAGCGGTTTCCACCACCAGCCCATTTGGAGCGAGTAGAAGAAGCCGACGCGGCTGATTGTTTGAACGACTTCATATGCGCAAACGGCGGCGATTAACAACGCAAGCCTGCGGCGAACCCGAAGGACCGACGCCCGGGACGTCAACACCGGGCCCCAGCCACCAACTGATTCCGCCACCGGTCTGTCACACTCCGGGCACCGCCCGTCCGACGGCTGAGTGCGCAGGTTGTAGCCGCATCCAGCGCACGGGAGATCGTCGTCAATGCGATCGGCCTGTGATGTGGCTAAGCTGTCCATGTCGCCTTCGTACAATCGGCCCTACGTGGTTGCGCGTCGGCCCTGGGGACCGTGAAGCACGGGCAACAAGTTCGCCAGATTACATGAGAATCCTATCCCACTGGCTTGAACTGCTCGAACGACTGCCGGCAGGCGTTGCAGTAGTGGATCGCCCGGCAGAGGGTCGGACCAAAGATCGACTCGAGGTCCGTGTCCGTCGAATCGCAATACGGACAGGCGACCTGCCGCAGCGACTCCATGCTCGGCCCCGTCGTGCCGCACTTCCCCGGCGGCGCGAGTCCGAATTCCTTGAGCTTCCGCCGGCCATCGGGCGTGATCCGGTCGGTGGTCCACGGCGGGTTGAACACCACGTCCACGCGAACGTCGTCGTAGCCCTCGGCACGGACCGCCTCGGCGATGCTGTCGCGCATCACGTCCAGCGCCGGGCATCCGGCAAACGTCGGCGTCATCGACACCCTAACTCGGCCGTCGACAGAAGCGACGTCCGTGATGATCCCCATGTCGATCACCGACAACACGGGAATCTCCGGATCGGTCACGCCCTCCAGCGCCCGCCAGATTCGCCGGTTGTCGCTTTCGGCCAGGTTGTTGGTTTCACAACGGATCATCGGTCTTACCACGTGGCCGCCGAATCGAGGCGGTGGACCTTCTGAAGTTCGTCGAGCAGTGCCTGCAAATGCGGGTCGCTGCGCCCCCTGCGCCCGCCGATCGTCGACTTTGTAGCATCCGGCAGCGTCAGTCCGATTGGATCGATGAACGCTTCGACCTGCCCGCGCCATTGATGGCCAAGCTGCGCTTCGGTCGGGCAGATGCCGGCTTCGGCGAGCGCGGCGTCGAAATCTGTCGGCTCGAACATGCCCAGCGCGTGCGAAAAAAGTTTGTTCACGGCGAATTGCAGTCGCCTGCTGCTCTCGTCGGTGGCCCGGGCCAGCCGCTCCATCATCGCGCGGTCGTGCATCGTGTGGTACTTGACCTCGCCGCGGATCTTACGGGCGAAATGCTTCAGCGGCTCGTAGCTGCTCGACGCCATCTCCGCCGCGCGGATTGCGTCGGCCCCGGAGAAGAGGTATTGCCGGACGAGACTCAGCGCCCAATCGCCGCGGCGAACGAGATCGTCGCGCAGCGGATTGTTGCAGAGCGATTCGTCATCGTCGCCGGGTGAGTCGTCATCGAAACACTCCATCGTCACCAGCGTGCAGCAGCGAAAAGCCGCCGCGTCCCGCCGGTACGCGATCGCGTCGGGATCGCCCTCGCCCAGCTCGTGCAGCATGTTGTAGTACGCCAGGGCATGGCCCATCTTGTCCTGGGCCATCGACGAAAAGGCGATGTCCTCCTCGAGAATCGGCCCCAGCCCCGTCCACTCCGAATTGCGGTGACCGATCAGCAGACTGTCGTCGCCGAGTCGATAGAGAAGATCGATCAGGGCGCACGTCGTCGCGCGATCCAGTTTGACGTGGGTCAACTCCTTGCCGCCCATTGCAGTCCCTTGTTCACCTATCACGTCGGTTCCGCGTCGCGAATTCCGCTTTCTGAATTCCGAATTCCCCATTCCGCACTTCAAGCTTCTCCCCGATCGCCGACGGCCCTCGCCCGACGCGTCGTTTCGTAGCCAAACGCCTCGCGATAGCTCTTGTCGGTCCCGTGGTCGAAGATGTCGGCGTCTTCATAGGCCGTGGCGGCGATCGCGCCTTCCGGCACGACCCAGATGCTCACGCAGGCCTGCCGCCGGGCGAACTGCTCCTTGGCCAGCACCAGCGCCGTCTCGCTGTCAGGCGCATGGATCGCCCCAACGTGCACGTGCGCCTCGCCGCGCGACGACTGATGAAAGACTTCCCAGATTGGCCACTGCGTATCCGTCATCGCTGGTCTCAATTGATCGCCGGCACAGGCACGCGCCCTCCGGCCGCCGCGGCCGCCAGCGCTTCGCGAATCCACCGGCCGTGCTCGTGCGCCAGCCGCCGCGTCTCGAGTCGCTGGGCGCTGACCGGGCCGTTGCCGCGGACGACGCGGATGAACTCCTCCCAGTCCGGCTCGCGATAGGTCCACTCCTTCGACCGCTCGTCGAAGCGCAGGTCCCACTCCGCCGGCACGGTCAGTCCCAGGTTGAAAAGCTTCGGCAGATACTTCTGGAAAAACTCCTGCCGCTGCTGGTCGTTCGTCTTGAGCTTGATCCGCCAGCGCATGAGCTGTTCGGTGTGCGTGGACTCCTTGTCGCTGGGCCCGTGGAACATCATGATCGGCTTCCACCAGCGATTGACTGCGTCCTGCAACATTTCGCGCTGCACCTTGCTGCCAGTCGCCATCGAGATGCACATGTCGTAGCCGTGAGTCAGGTGGAACGCCTCTTCGTAACAGATGCGCCGCAGCGCCCGGGCATACGGCCCGTACGAACCCTCCGCCATCATCTTCTGGTTCACGATCGCCGCGGCGTCGATGAGCCAGGCGATGACGCAAACGTCCGCCCACGTCTCGGCGGGGTAATGAAACACGTTGGAGTATTTCGCCTTGCCCGCGATGAGCTCCTCGATCATCACCTCGCGTGGCTTGCCCAGCGTCTCGGCGGCGCGATACAGAAGCTGGCCGTGGCCGATTTCGTCCTGAACCTTGGCCACCAGTGCGAGCTTTCTCTTCAGCGACGGGGCGTGCGGAATCCACGTGCCCTCGGGCAGGGCGCCGCAGATCTCGCTGTTGGCGTGCACCTGGATCAGGCGAATGAGCTGCTGCCGGTAGTCGTGCGGCATCCAGTCGCCGGGCTCCACCCTTTCTCCGCGGCCGACGCGATGCTCGAATGCCGCCAGGCGCTCCTCGTAACCGGCCTCGCCCGGCCGATCGTTCGTGCAAAGTGGATTCGGTTGGACCATGGATCGCTCCCGCAGGGTCTCTTAGGCCGTGCGACGGCGCAGGCCATCGAGTATGTAATCGCACATCATCCGACCGATCTCCTCGGGGGTCATCCGCCCGTCGGGCCGGTACCAGGTGAACATGTAATTCAGCGCTGACAGAATGAATAGCGCCGCCGTCGCCTCGTCGTCGGTGGAAATGAGCCGGTCGCGCATGGCCCCGCCGACGAGCCCCCGAAACATCCGCTCGTAATCGTCGCGGCGTCTCGTGACCGCCTCCCGCCGCGCCGGGGAGAGGTGCCGCCACTCGACGGTGTACACCGCCGCCGCGTCGAGGTCCTCGGCGATGACTTTCACGTGAGCGACGATCGCCGCGCGAAGCTCTTGCAATGATGTCTGATCGCTGCGGACGATCGGCTCGAGCACTTCGAAGAACCGATCCGCCGCCGCGTCGACGATCTCCGCCAGCAGGTCTTCCTTGCTTTCCATGTGGGCGTAGAGACTTCCGCCCAGCATGCCGACCCGTTCGGCGATATCGCGCACGCTCGTTCCGTGGAATCCCCGCTCCCGGAAGAGGCGGCATGCCTCCCGATGGATCTGGGCCTTCCTGTCAAGGGTCGCCTGAGCCATGGTATTAACAAGCGCTTGTTAGGAATCATATGATTGCGGAACGCTCTCGTCAATTCGTTCGTTCTCGGACCCATTCTTGCCTGTAGAAATCCCGTGGTCCGGCGCAGCTACATGGTGGAGGCAGCGTGATCAGCGCGAAGCTCGGGCGCGTCCTGGGGTCATGACCGCGCAATAGGGCATGGACCAGTTTCGACGCCGCTAGCGGTGGGCGGCAATTCCCTCGCGGATTTCCACCACGCTGTTCATCTCGCCGTAGGGATTCGTCTCCATGCGGGGATTCGCCGGGTCGCGAAACCAGTTGCCGTCCGCCACGTAGCGGTAGCGGTATTTGCCCGGGCCCAGCGGCAGGCGGATCGAAAAGGTGCCGTCGCCCAGGGCGTTCATGGGCGTGCGGTCGGGATTCCAGTCATTGAAGTCGCCGGCGAGGCGCACGGTTCGCGCCCCGGCCGCGGCCACGACGAACACGACGCCGTGCTGCACCGCGTGCACGCCATAGATGCGCTCGATGCGCTCCTGGGTCTCTCGAGGCGTCGGTGCGGGGTTCGTCATCGGGTCGGTCCTGCCGGATTTTCGTCCCGGCCCCAGCAGCGTTTCGGTCGTCGCCAGGAGCTTATTGGCGTTGGCGGCCAAGGCCTCGGCGCGTTCGAGCAGCGCTTCTTCGTGTTCCGACGACATGACGGGGGCCGAGCCCAGGACCGGCTCTCCGCGCGTCGTGGTCATCGGAGGAACCGCCCTTGTAGACGCCGACGCCGTGGCGACGGTCGCCCCGGTCTTCGCCGGCGCCAACACGCCGGGGGTCGGTGCGTCGCCCAGGGAGATCAGCTCGCGAGCCAGGCGCACGAAATCGCGGCATCCGGCGCTGGCGGGGTCGTATTCGGTAATCGGCTGCCCCAGACTGGTGCTCTCTTTGAGCTTGGTGTTGAAATTGACGAAGCTGCTGAGCATCGCGTCGCCGTGGCGCTTGCGAAGCTCGGCGAGGATCTCCCGGGCCAACTTGGTGCGCACGTCGTAGAGATTCGCCACGATGCGAATGTGGAGCACGCGCCCGGAACGCTCGCGGATTTCGCGAATGGTATCGAGCTGTTTCGAGAGGCCGTGAAGCGAGAAATACCCGGTATCGACGGGGACGAGGACTTCGTCCGCCGCCATCATGGCGCACTCAGTGAGAAAGCCGATGTTTGGCGGCGTGTCGAGCAGGGCGATGTCGTACTTGTCGCGGACGGATTCCATCGCCTTGGCCAGGCGGTATTGCCGTTGATCATCCGCGGCGAGTTCCCTTTCGAGCTTGGCCAGATCGGTCTTGGCGGGGACGAGATCGAAGTGGCTGGAGATCTGCCAGGCCGTGCGGCCCATCTCGATGCGATCCTTGCCGCTCTCGGCGCGAAGGATGTCGGCGATGCTGACTTCCACCTGTTCCTCGGGGACCAGCAATCCCAACGCGCAATGGCCCTGAGGATCGAGGTCGACGGCCAGCGTTCGTTGACCTTCTCGCGCCAGACAAGCCGCGAGATTGATGACGATGGTGGACTTGCCACATCCTCCCTTCTGATTCGCGACGGCAATGATCCTCATATGCTTATCCCTTCGAAGGTTATGTCGATTCCGGCGCAGCGCCAGCGCCCGTATCGGCGAAGGCGCGATGCGGATTTCCCGCTTGCGATACTCGATAATTCGGCTTCCCAGTATTGATTCCTTGAGTAGTTATCAGACGAAGGGGCAACATCAGTGCTGGCGGCGGCAAGAAAAGCGCGGCATGGCGCCGCGTCCCGATCTGCGCCCATACGCACCCCCCGCTGGCCGGGTTGACCGCCGCTCGACTTCTGTTCTAATTGATTGTGCAATAAATGGTTAACACTGCGCTCGTCGACCACTCGATGCGACGGAATGGCGATCTTCGAGTTCGCCGCATCTTGTTTCGACAGGGTCAAGGGCCTAGCATCGCCCGATTGCCGTTGCGGCGCAAACGCCGACCGACAGCCGTGCAGGGGTAGCGCGACGGCGACTCCCAATCTCTCGACGGAGAATCGCGACCTTGTGGCAACGACTGATCGACCTGCTTGAGAAATCAGCGAACCCGCGGATTCTCGTCCTCGGCGATTTCATGATCGACCGGTATCTCTATGGCGACGCCGAGCGCATCAGCCCCGAAGCGCCGGTCCCGGTCCTGCGCGTCGTTCGACAGGAAATATCGCTGGGCGGCGCCGGCTCTGTGGCTGCCAACATCGCCGCCCTCGGTGCGAACGCCGACTGCGCGGGCGTCGTCGGCGCCGACGCGGACGCCGGGTTACTCGTCAAGCGTCTCTCGGATCTCGGCGCGGCGACCGACGGGCTCCTGGCGATGGCCGATCGACCGACGACGCGCAAGACCCGGCTGATCGGTTTGGCCCAGCATCGTCACCGCCAGCAGCTCATCCGCATGGACGACGAGATCACGTCCCCAATCGAAGGCGAGGCCGCCGAGAAGCTCATCGCCTACGCCCTGGCCCGGTTAGGCGCGTGCCGCGCCGTCTGCATCGAGGACTACGACAAGGGCGTCGTGACATCGCAAATCGCCGGCGCCGTGATTGAAGCCGCCCGGCAGAGGAACATTCCCACGCTGGTCGATCCCGCCAGCATCGCGGACTATCGCCGTTACGCCGGGGCGAGCGTCATGACGCCGAACCGAAGCGAGACCGAGCGCGTGATCGGCCGACGGCTGCCGTCGGTCGCCGCGGTTCGCGAGTCGGCCAGGGCCATTCTCGATGCGTGCCATACCGAGCAGGTTTGCGTCACGCTCGACGCGGAGGGCTGCGCCCTGATCGGCCCCGGCGACGAATTCGTCCACGCCCCGACGCGCACCCGCGAGGTGTACGACGTGACCGGCGCCGGCGACGAGGTGCTGGCGGCGATGGCCGTGGCCGTGGCGGCCGGCGGTTCGATGGCCGAGGCGGCGGCGCTGGCCAACGTGGCCGGCGGCCTGGAAGTCGAGAAGTTCGGCTGCATCCCGGTCGCGCGCGACGAGGTCATCGGCGAGATTCTTCTCGAACACCAGCGGCAAAACGGCAAGATCGCCGGGCTCGAAACGTTGCTTCCGCTGCTGCGGCGGCGCAGGGCCCGCGGCGAAAGAATCGCCTTCACCAACGGCTGCTTCGATCTGCTGCACATCGGCCACGTCGACGGCTTCGCCTTTGCCAAACAGCACGCCGACGTGTTGGTCGTCGGTCTGAACTCCGACGCCTCCGTCCGGGCGCTGGACAAGGACGATGACCGGCCCATCGTTCCGCAGGACGACCGGGCAAGGGTGCTGGCCGCCCTCGGCGACGTCGATCACGTCGTGATCTTCGACGAGCCGACGCCGCAGCGGTTGATCGAGGTGATCGAGCCGGACGTCCTCGTCAAAGGGCAGGACTGGGAGGGCAAAGTGGTCGTCGGACGCGAAGTCGTCGAGCGCCGCGGCGGCCGCGTGATCTTCGCCCCCTTCATCGACGGCCGCAGCACGACGAATCTCATCGACCGCATCCGCAACGGCTCGACGCAATCGGTGTGATGTCGAAACGAATGGCTGTGCCACTGCTCTGTGAGCAGTGTCTATGGGCAACGGTTAAGGCGATGGCTCCCGCCGAGCCAACTGGGAGGGCGATGGCTCCCGCCGAGCGTTCTGGTCGCCGGTGCGTGAATCCCTTCTCGCAGCTACGCTTCCAGGAATCCATTCATGATGACGATGCCGCGGACCCGGAAAGGATTCCGGTGGAATCACATGCCCGGAATCACGTTTCAATTTCAAATGACCACTGCTGACGCAGCAGTGGCACACGGCGTTCTTACTGGCTCAGCATTTCATCGACGATGCACTGAACGTCGCCCGCATCGAAGAGACAGTCGCTGTTGCAGTCGCGCAGGGGGCGACCGGCGCAGTCAACGGGCAACCCCGGGGTGTTGTTGGGACACTCGTCGGCGCCGTTGGGTACGCCATCGTTGTCGTCATCGTCGTCGCACACGTCTCCCACGCCGTCGCCGTCGCTGTCGGTCTGATCGGTATTGGGGACGAACGGGCAGTTGTCGTCGGCGTCGGGCACGCCGTCGAAGTCGCCGTCGTTGTCGAAGATCAGGAACGTCGGCCCATCCAGCCCGCCGGCGGCGGCGGGGACGAAGGCGTCGATGAACGCGCCGGTTGCCCCGTTGTAGCGCAGGACGCTGTCATTGGAAATACTACAGACGTACAGGTTGCCGTCCGGACCGAAGACCAGACCAAAGGGCCCATCCAGCCCGCCGCTGGCGACCGAGACGAAGGCGTCGATGAAGGCGCCGGTCACGCCGTTGTAGCGCAGGACGCTGTCGGTGGAAAAACTGCTGACGTACAGGTTGCCTTCGGGTCCGAAGACCAGGCCGGCGGGCCCATCCAGCCCACCGGCGGCGGGGACGAAGGCGTCGATGAATGCGCCCGTGTCGCCGTCGTAGCGCAGGACGCTGGCGGTGTTGATACTGCTGACGTACAGGTTGCCGTCGGGTCCGAAGACCAGGCCGACGGGCCCAACCAGGCCGCCGGAGGCGGCGGGGACGAAGGCATCGATGAATGCCCCGGTCGCGCCATTGTAGCGCAGGACGCTGTCGGTGAAAAAACTGCTGATGTACAGGTTGCCTTCGGGTCCGAAGACCAGGCCGAAGGGCGCATCCAGCCCGCCGCTGGCGGCGGGGATGAAGGCGTCCATGAAGGCGCCGGTCGCGCCGTTGTAGCGCAGGACGCAGTTGGTGTTGAAACTGCTGACGTACAGGTTGCCTTCGGGTCCGAAGACCAGGCCTTCGGGCGCACTCAGCCCGCCGGCGGCGGCGGGGACGAAGGCGTCGATGAAGGCCCCGGTCGCGCCGTTGTAGCGCAGGATGCTGTCGTTGTTTGCACTGCTGACGAGAAGTCGGATCGACTGGGCCGTGACGCTGGATGCGGCGCTGAACACCCAGATCGCCGCCCACGCGAGGGCACACCTGCCGCTTAGGTCCTTATTCGAAATTGCGGACATTTGAATCTCCCTTCGCCCTTTCTAGTTCGCCGCTCGCATCACCACGCGCTGAAGCATGCCGCCGCCGCGAGTGCCGCGGCCGCCGCCGCGCGAAGCCCGACGCGGCACGTTGAAATGCCCCTGTTGATTCGCAAGGCGATATTGCCGTGCATTGCATCGCACACCTTTCCGGCTCCTCTCGACAGCTCCCGTGCATAAGGAAAGATCGAGCAGTTCCGTCAGCGTCGCTCCCAAAGCGCCTGACGAGGACCCGACGCAATGAGGACCATTCTAATCCCCCGGGGGCCGCGATTTCGAGCAGGTACCGTGCATGTTTTCTGTATTTCGGGCCATTTCTCATCGTGGGGATCGCCCGGCGGCTCGACGCCATCGGTCTGATCTCGCATCGGCGTGCCACTGCTCGTGTGCCCCTGCTCTGTGAGCAGTGCTCTTTGTTTACGGGGAATGCAAAACGCTCACCGAGCCCACTGCTGAAACCCTTGACATCGCTGCGCGACGTAAAGGGCAGGCAGCAGTGGCACACGGGCGGGAGGGCGACGCTCCTGCGGAGCTTTCTGGCCGCTGGTGCGTGAATCCCTTCTCGCACCCACGCTTCGAGGACTCCATTCGTGACCAAGCCGTGGACCCGGAAAGGACTCCGGCGGAATCACGTCTCATTTTCGAATGATCACTGCTGACACAGCAGTGGCAAGCCGCGATCAAGTTCGTTCCGCGGCGAATCTGCGCCGTGATTGAATGCCGACGCTCCGGCCGGGGCTGATCGCGGGGCGGGGCCGAAACGGCGGGCTTTGGTGTCGGCGTGGCGGAATTGATTTGTCAGATCGGGGCGAAAGCCCCCGACATGCTTGCCGGGGGCTTTATTGTGCGGATGGCCGATGCGGCAGTTACGCGCCGGGGGCGCCGGCCTTCTGCGCGCCCGCTGGCAGCGGGACGGGCAGGCGCTTCGGCAATCGGGCCTGCTTGGCTTGAAAGATGAGGCCGAGAATCCAGAGGGCGGCCATCGCCCCGGCCGTGATGCGCGGATCGCTCAGGACCGCGTCGCGGACCGAGGGCCACGCAGACGTCAGCAGCGTGACGGCGCCGAGCACCGACCCGATGGCGCCGATCAGTCCGAGCCAGATGACGACGAAGATCCGCAGGGCCCATACCGCCAGCATGACGCCGACGATGGCCGCCAGGAGGGGAACCAGCCAGCCCAGCGGTCCGAGCCCCGTCAGTTCGCCGACGACGAGTTCCTTCATCTTCTCGATCTGCACGGCGGCCTGATCGTGCAAATTGCGCTGCTGATCCTCCGGTGACGGCGGCGGGCGCACGCCGCCATCGCGTTGGAGTCCCTGTTCCTTCGGCAGGTAGCGCGTCAGATCGCCCCGGCCGAGTTGAAACATCAGGGCCGCCGCAAACAGGACAACGACCGACCCGACCGCCAGCCAATAGCGATAGGTGCGAAAGGCGATCAGCGTCAGCACGACGCCGAGCACGCTCATGGCGATCGGCCCGGGAACGCCGACCAGTTCGGCGACCTGCCAGCCGACGTATCCGCCGAACACGGCGGCGAAGCAACTGACGATCATCCGCTCGCTCTTCGCGCCGCGGAACACCAGGAAGAGCCCGCCCAGGACGGCCAGCAGGCAAGTGATCCCCAGCGGCGCGCTGGGCTCCAGCGGAAGCGCGTAGTGCCGGACCAATTCTCGAAACGTCTCGATCCAGGGTTGTGGGTCGGCGGAGGGGTTCATCGGTCCAGGTCAATTAACGCATCGCCGCGGGCCGCATCACGGACCACCCGTCCGCGGTCCCGACGCGCCGGGCTTCGACAGCGTAGACCCGATCAGCGGACGCTGCCAGTTGCCCCCAGGCGAACCCGGAAAGACGGCTCTCAGCCGTGAATCAGGCGGCTTCGCACCGGCGCCCGCATCGTCGCGGGCATGGCGACGCGGTCGGGCCAGGTCATGATGTTGACATATGCCCGATTCATGTCGATTCGCCCCCACTGTCGAAACAGCGTTTCCAGCAGGACGAGCTTCTGGTTCGCGGTGATCTCGGTTCCGTTTTCGGCGCCGGGGGCCCGACCCCACCAGATGCGCGCCCCGGGCCGGTCGGTGGCCAGTTCGATGTGCGGCCTGCTGCGGTCGCGCCGCCCACCGAAATTCGAGAGATTGACGCTGGCGACCTGGTGGCGAAATGGCCGGGCCTCCAGCAACGCGGCGAGGACCAGGCCCGATTGCACGTCGTCGCCGGGCCACGGCCGCCCGACGGGCGGCGCAGACACGGCTGCGCCTTCGATCATCGCCAGGGCCATCGGGGAGCAATCGGCCGCGTCGTACACCCCCGGGAGGCGCACGGCCTCCTCGTCGATGAGATAGCACACGTCGTTGCGGCGGACCCACGCGAACGGTCGGCGAAACGAGCACCGAACCAGGACGTCGCCGTCGGATTGAACGCGGATGCGCTGGACCGATTTGACCCAGCCGACGCCGGGATCGCACAGGGCATGGCCGATTCTCGTGGCGAGCTCTCCGTCCAGCATTCGGTCGCGCGTGGTGAGCCGAACGCGCCGGGCGAGTTCATCGAGGACGTGGCGATTGTGGGCCTCGCGAAGCCACGCCGGCAGATCGACCCACTTGAGCGTCAGGGGCCGGTGGAATTCGGGCATGGCGCTGACGCGCGACGCCAGATGATGGCATGCCAGCCACGCTACCACCGGCGCCAGGACGACGGCTGCGGCGGCGAGCAACCGCAGGCTGATCGGGCGACGCAGCGTCGCGACGATGCCGGAAGGGGCGTCCGCCGGCTTCGATGTGCGCCGGGTCGATGCGCCGCGTTTCGAGGGGTTCGAGCCCATGCCGCCTCCGGTCGATGGCGACCTATCGTTTGGCGAAGCGTCTCTTGACTGCCGCGTCGACGATGAACTGGCACAATTGCGGCATCGACAGGCCCGCCCTGTCGGCCGCCAGGGGGACGAGCGAGTGCGACGTAAAGCCGGGGATCACGTTGATTTCCAGCAGGTACGGCTGCATTTTCACGTCGTCCACGCGCCAATCGACGCGGGAAAAATCGCGGCAACCCAGGCCGTGATGCGCGTCGAGACTCATCCGCACGATCTGGTTCAGCAGATCGGCCGGTAGATCAATGTCGAAGCGGAACTCCGTATCTTCATCGACATATTTGGCCTGATAGTCGTAGAAGTCGCGCGGTGTGCGAATCTCGATCGGCGGCAGGGCCTGATCCCCGAGGATGCCGACCGTGATCTCCCGGCCGGGGATGAACTCCTCGATCATGCAATCGCCGTACTGGTTCAGGACGTCGTCCACGGCGGGCCGAAACTGCTCGAAATCGCGAACCAGGTGGCAGTACAGACTGCTGCCTTCCTTGACGGGCTTGACGAAAACGGGAAACGTCCAGGCCGCCATCGCCTGGTGGATCGTTTTCGGCGTCGCCACGTCATACCGGGCCGTCGGCAGCCCAAGATCGGCAAACTTCTTCTTGGCGAGGTACTTGTTCATTGCCACGGCGCAGGCCTCCGGCCCCGAGCCGCCATAGGCGATCGAGCGACGATCGAGTATCTCCTGCAACTGGCCGTCCTCGCCGAACAGGCCGTGCAGGGCGATGAATACGCAATCGACCTTGCGCGCCAGCGCGCCGAGATGGTCCGGGCGGATGTCTTCGACGTATACCTCGTGCCCCGATTCTGTCAGGGCCTCGGCCACCGCGCGGCCGCTTTGCAGACTGATCTCCCTTTCGCTGCCGGGCCCGCCGGAGAGAACGGTGATCGCCAGCTTCTGCCGGGCCGGCGCTTTCGTGATACGGGTGGCGTCGAAACGGGTGGTCGTCATGGCCATCGTCAATCCTCCTTGCCGGACGGGACTGCAAGTTGCGCCGATTCGCAGCGGCCGCCTGATCGGGCATCCACGTTCGATTCCCAGATTTTCACTTCCGGCTCCAGGCGGATACCGGACTGCTCCTGCACGCGCCGCTGCACCAGGCGGATCAGGGCGATGACGTCCGCCGCGCGTCCGCCGGGATCGGCCACGATGAAATTCGCGTGACGCTGCGAAACGACGGCGCTGCCGATCCGCTGGCCCTTGAGTCCGGCGCGATCGATGATCTCGCCGGCCGACCGTTCGTCGGGATTGCGAAAGATGCACCCGACGCTCTGGACGCCGAGCGGCGGCTGCGTGTCTTGCTTGTACATCCAGATTTCACGATAGCGCCTGTCCAGCGCCTGGGGGTCGGTCGGCGGCAGCGACAGCTCGGCCTCGAGGACGCAGGCCCCGCGCAGGCGGCAACGCCGGTAGCCGAATTCGAGTTCGACGCTGTCCCGGCGATGGATCGCCCCGTCGAGGTCCATCACCCGGACCGACCGGACTGATCCGCTGAAGTCTCCGTACCAACCGCCGCAGTTCATGGCAATACCGCCGCCGACGGTGCCGGGAATGCCGGCCAGCACTTCGATGCCGGCCAATCCCCTCCGAACGGACTGCAGGACGAGCTTGGCCATGTTGACGCCGGCGCCGGTGGAGACCTGGGCCTCGCCGAATTCGACACGTCCGAACGCATCGGCGTCGAGGCGAATGACCGCGCCGCGAACGCCTTCATCCGGGACGAGGACGTTGGCCCCGAGTCCGAGGAAACGAAACGGCAAGTCGGCATCACGGCAGCGCCGAATCACGGTGGCGAGCTGGTCTTGCGACTGCGGGGAAATGAGATAATCCGCCCGGCCGCCCAGCTCGAACCAGGTCAGGGGCGCCAGCGGCGCGTCGCGGCGGCAGACGCCGTCAGGAAAGTCGTCGAACAAGCGCATCGGCAATCTTCCATACGTCGCCCGCCCCGAGGGTCAGGACGATGTCTCCCGGCTGAACCCGGGCCATCACGTGTTCGATCAGTTGGTCATGGTCCGGAACGTACGCCGCGTCGGTGCCGTGGGCGCGAACGCGATCGACCAGGTGGCTGCTGGACACCGTTTGTTGCTCGGCCTCGCTGTCGCGGACGAAGTAAATGTCCGGCACGAGGAGCCGGTCCGCCAACTCGAAACTCGATGCGAAATCGTCCAGGAGGAACCGCGTGCGCGAATGTTGGTGCGGCTGGAAAATTACCCACAGGCGCCGGCCCGGGCGGGCTTCGCGCAGGGCCAGCAGCGTGGCCCGAATTTCGGTCGGGTGATGTCCGTAGTCGTCGAAGACGAGGACGCCGCCGGCGTCGGCCCGCAACGTCATCCGCCGATCGGCGCCGCGAAAGTCCCTCAATCCGTCCGCGATCGACTCCGGCTCGATGCCCGCGTGGTGCGCCAGGGCCGTCGCGGCCAGGGCGTTGCCGATCTGGTGCGCGCCGGGCAGGTGATCGAGCGATGCCTCGAGGAACGGCGAGCCCCGATAAGACACGTCGAACCGGTAGCAGCCGCTTGAGGCGCGAATGTTCTGGGCCCGCCAGTCGCTGTCGGGCAGTCGACCGAACCGTTCGATATCGACCGCCAGGCCGTCGACCGCGGCGACAACCTCGGGATCGTCGCCGTTGGCGATCAGCTTGCCGTCGGCGGGGACGCGGGCGGCAAAGGAGCGAAACGCGTCGGTAATGTCGGCGATGTCCCGGTAGTAGTCGAGATGGTCTTCCTCGATGTTGAGGATGGCGGCGAGCTTCGGCGAAAGATTCAAGAACGAACGATCGAATTCGCACGCCTCCGCGACGAAATTCGGCCCGTCGCCGACGCCGCTGCCGCCGCCGAGTTGTTTGACCTGGGCCCCGACGACGAAAGTCGGGTCTTTCTTCGCCTGTCGCAGGATGAACGTCGTCAGGGCCGTCGTCGTGCTCTTGCCGTGCGTGCCGGCGATGGCGATGCCCGAGCGCAGGGACATCAGGCGGCCGAGCATCCGGGCGTAGGAGACGATCTCGACGCCCAGGTCTCGGGCCCGGGCCAGTTCCGGCAACTTCGGATCGACGGCGGCCGAGGCCACGACGAGGTGGCAGTCGCCGGGGACGTTGATCGGGGCGTGGCCGATGCGGATGGTGGCGCCCAATTCCTCCAGGCGGAGTTGGGCCGAAAAGCCGCAACGATCCGATCCGCTGACGATCGCCCCGCACCGCAGCAGGACGCCGGCGAGGCCGCTCATGCCGCACCCGCCGATTCCGACGAGATGGACGCGCTTGGCGGCGTACGGGCTGGTCCAGTGCTGGCCGTTGGAGTCGTGCAGTCTCCGGGCTGTCAGGCCCACGCCGGGCTGCGACCCGTAGCGGCGCGATTCGACGAGATGCGACATATCCAACTCACCTCCGTGTGAGATCGGTCGGCGACGGGCGCCCTCCCCTGGAATCCACGGCTTGCCCGCCCCCGCGCGGCGAACGTCCGTGCTTTCCCCGCGCCGGCGGAATCCGCAACGAGCATCCTACAGATTTACGCCGTCGCTTCGCAAGCCGTTCACCGCCCATGCTCTCCGGAACCGCGCAATATCGGCGCATCGACCCGAACATCTTGAGAGTGGATTCGATGGCATCGGGCGCATGTGCCCCTTGCATATCGGGCGGCGGTCGGAGACGACTTGAGGGCGCGAATGTCGGGGGCCGGGGCCGTTGACATCGGGGCGCGCCGACGCCTGTGATTTGGGGCGGCGCGTGGCGCTAGCGGTCCGGCAGGGCGTCGATGGCGGCGCGGAGTCGGGCCAGACGCGCGGGATCGGGGGGATTGGCCCAGCGTCCCTCCCGCTTGATGAAACTTCCCACGACCAGCGCGTCGGCGTCGGCGAGTGACGGCACATTCTGCGGCGTGACGCCGGACCCGACGAACACCGGGATCGCCACGGCCCCGGCGGCCGCGGCCAGGTCGGCGGGGGCGGTGGGTTGTCCCGTCGCCGAACCGGTGACCACGACGGCGTCGGCCCCGAAGAATTCCGCAGTCCGCGCGGAGTCCGCGAGATCGACGTCCGCCGTGATCGCGTGGGACGCGTGTTTTTTCTTGATGTCCGCGGCGATGGCGACGCTCTGTGCCCCGATGGCCCGGCGGTAGCGCAGCAGCGGCCCGGCGTCGGCCTGCGGCATGAGCCCTTCGTCGGCGACGTGGGCGAAGACGAATCCCTCGCAGCGCACGAACTGGCAAGCGGCGGCGTGGGCGACGGCGATCGCCTCGCGGTTGGCCCCGGCGAGCACCTGGACACCGAGCGGCAGCGTGACGGCGGCGCGAACGGCGGTGCAGACGGCGGTCATCGCCGACACGATTTCCGGCCCGACGCCGCGGTTGAGATACGGCACGTCGTGCATGTTCTCGAGGATGACGGCGTCGGCGCCGCCGTCGGCCAGCAGCTTCGCCTCGGCGACGGCCTGGGCGGCGATCGTCGTGACGGTCTGCGACGAGCACGGCGTGCCGGGCAGGGCGCCGACGTGGATCATGCCGATCAGCGCCGGGCGCCTGCCATTGGTAAGAAATGACAAACCTATGGCACTCATGGCGTCATCGCCGACCCGGCGGGCCGCCCTCGACCGCGTCGGCTCCCTCGGGCGCCAATAGACTTGGAATCCTCAGCCCGCGCTCTTGCGGCGTGCCGGGAATGAAATTGTCGAGCACGATGCCGATGATCGCCGCGACGCCCATGCCGGTCGAGCCGATGGACTCGATGACGGCCTTGGCGTTTTCGCTCAGGCCCCGGGCGGCATCATTCCAGTTGGGCGCGTACGGTCCGAGGCCCGTAAAGTAGGCCTGCACGCTGAGTCCCATGAACAAGCTGAAGCCCGCGATGAAGAGATTGCGGTCGCTCGAGAGGTCGGCCTTGGCGAGTTGCTGCACTCCGATCGCCGAGATCAATCCGAACAGGGCGCAATACAATCCGCCGACGACCGGCCCGGGAATCGTCGCGGCGAACGCGCCGAATTTCCCGAACAGGCCCATGAGCACCAGGATCACGCCGGCGATCTGCACGACGTAACGAGAGCCGACCTTGGTGAGGCCGACGAGCCCGATGTTTTCCGAGTACGACGTGGAGCTGAAGCCGCCGAGGGTGCTGGTCAGCAGGCATCCGATCCCTTCGCATCCGATGCCGCGGGAAATCTGTGACGGCTTCGGGTCGCCCGCCCCGGCCATCTGCGCGCAGGCGTGGTAGTCACCGAAGGACTCGATCATCGAGGCGAGGTACGCCGCCAGTCCCGCAATAACGAAGCCGGTGGCGAACAGCGGCCTGCCCCACGGCAGGACGACCTCCGAGGGATTGAGCCGCACCCAGCTCGATTGCCTGACGAAATCGAGATTGATGTGGGCCTTGTGACCCTCGGGATAGACGCCGGCGGTGCTCAAAACCCAGCAGAGGCCGCACGAAAGCACGACGGCCGAGAGAATGGGGAAGATTTTCAACAGTCGGCTGCGGCGCGAGAGCACGAGCGAAAACAGGATGATCAGCGCAATGGTCAGCAGACTCGTCGGCCAGTGCTCGCCGGCCTTCGGCGCGCCGTGCTGAAACAGGGCCAGGCCGATCAGCATGATGACCGGGCCAATGACGACCGGAGAGAGAAACTTTCGGATCCAGCCCATCAAGCCGCTGAAGCCGATGAAAATCTCGACCAGGGCGCCGACGAGAATCGTTCCGGCGATGTATTGCATCATGACCGCCGGCGTCCAGTCGTCGGCCTGGCCCTTGCTGATCACCGCGAAGAACACCGCGAGAAAAGAAAACGAGACGCCCTGAATGATCGGCAGCCGCGTGCCGAACGTCGTCTGAATCAGCGTCGCCAGTCCGCTGCACAGCATGACCGAGGAGATGAGAATCGCGATCTGCGCCTGATCCATGCCCATCGCCGGCCCGAGCAGGAGCGGCACGGCCACCGTCGAGCCGAACATCGTCAGGGCATGTTGCAGGGCAAGAACGACCGCCCGGGCCGGCGGGGGGCGATCGTCTATGCCGTAGATGATACTGGATTGCCTCATTCGCAGCCGCGCCGGCTCCGGTCCGTTGCCGTTCACCGAAAATTCGTAACGGCGGGGAGTGTCGAGCGAAGCGACAGGCGCGTCAACGGAGCGGCATGTCTCGATCGCGCGAATCGGGGGGCGTCAGGCGGTGTGTCGCTTCGCGGCAGGTGGCGCTGCGTCCTGGGTGGGAATCGCCCGTAGTGGCATGTCGATGGTCGTCAGCGCTTCAGTGTCTTTGCCGGTGTCGGCGCCGAGTTCCCTGAGCTTGCGCACGCCGGGCATCGTTCGGCTTTCCCAGTTGCCGACGGCCTTGTTATACGCCTCGGCGGCCTTTTCGATTCCCGCGCGGACCAGTTCCAGATGGCCGACGAAGGTACAGAGCCGGTCGTAGAGATCGCGCCCCGCCGCGGCGATCTTCTCCGCGTTCTCGGCCACCTGCTGCTGCTGCCAGCCGTGTCGCACCGCCAGCAGCAAGGCGATCAGCGTCGTCGGCGAAGCCAGCAGGACGCCCTTGTCCACTCCGTCCACCAGCAGGTCGCGGTCCTGCGAGACGGCAGCCGCGAAAAACGCCTCGCCTGGCATGAACATGACGACGAACTCCGGCGCGGGAGAAAGCAGTCGCCAGTATTCCTTTCCACTCAGCGATTTGAGGGTGTTGCGCACGTCGGCGGCGTACTTGGCCATCAAGCGATCGCGATCTGCATCGTCTTTCGCGTTCACTGCGTCGAGGTAGGCGGCGGTGTTGACCTTCGAGTCCACCGCCAGCATCCGCCGACCGGGCAAATAGACGATCAGGTCGGGGCGCTGACCGCCGGCCTGCGTGGCCTGCGTCTCGAAGTCGCAATGCTCGCTCATCCCCGCCAGCTCGACGACGCGCTGAAGCGTGACTTCTCCCCATTTGCCCTTGGCGCCGCTCTGGCGGAGGGCGGCGACGAGCTGGCCGGTTTCCTTGCCGAGGCGGTCGCTGCGCGTCTCCAGCGATTCCAGATGTTTGCTCAAACCGCCGTAGGCCTCGGCCCGGACCTTTTCCAGTTCCTTGATGCCCTGTTCGTATCGTCCCAGTTGCTCGCGCAGCGGTTTCATCCGCGCATCGGCGAGGGTGATGAATTGCTCGTTGTTGCTCTTGAGCGCCGCGGCGGAGAGCGCGGCAAACGTCTCCCTGAGCTTTGCGTCCATCTGCTCGATCTGCTTGCGCTGCTCGGCGAAGTGCTCGCGGGCGGCTTCGAGTCGGGCCTGCGATTCGGCCTGGGCGATTTTCTGCGTCTCGAGATCGCGCCGCGATGCGTCGAGATCGCGTTCCGTCGCCGAAAGCCGCGTGCGGACTTCGGTCAGCGCCGCGCCGGCGGCGGCGGCTTCTTCGGCGAGCTTGCCCCGTCGGGCCTCTGCCGAACGCTGCGCGACGATCCACGTTGCGGCGGCGGCGACGACGCTCCCGATCAAGACGCCAATGAGGATGTAAAGGGCGGGCGACATGTGATACGGTGGTAATCTCCTGGGGCGGGCTGCATTTCAGTGCGGCCGATCAGCGGATAACCTACCGCGCTAAGAGCCGCGCCGCGAATCGGCAGGCAGGCCCAAAGTGCTTGAGGCGTGTAAAAAGACTACCGGCGGAGCCGAATCCCGAGTCATGGCTCGAGATTCGGCCCCGCCGCACCGCTGAACAATGATGAAAAAGCGACCTACGCGTCGTCCTCGCTGTCGTCGTCGCTGTCAGTGTCCTTGTTATTGTCGCCGTTCGAATCGACCTCCGAGGGCTCCTTGTAATTTTGGACGGACTTCGTATGCCACTGTTGGCCGTCGAAGGTCGTGACGCCGGCCGACGACTGATAGAAATCGAGCTTCCCGACGACCGGACCCAGCTTGGCGAGAATCGTGGGCAGGCCGCTGACGATAGCGGACACCTGCGGCGGCAGGTCGGGCTGTCCCTGGATGCCCATGCCGGCGAAGCCCGACGCCATCGACAAGATGCCAACCAGCGCCTGAAGGTCCTGGGCGGTGGTCCGCTCGTCGGCGAAGTTGATGGAATCCAACCGGCCCGAGCCGGGGCGCAGGCCCTCGGCTTTCCATCGCTGGTTGGCGGTGATGTTGGGATGATTGCCGCTGGCGGTCTTCAGCACCCTGCTCGCCGCCTTGACGGACGAGGCGACAAAGAGGTGGTCCTCGGCGCAACCCCAGACCGGGGCGGACAGGCCGCCCATTATCATCATCATCGGGTGCGTGACCTGCGTGAACGTGTGATCACCGGCGACCTTGACCGGCGAGAGCATCAGGGCGTTCTCTTCGCCCAACACGCCGTTGAGCATCGAGAGGAGATTGTTGACCTGCTTGACGGCCTTCTCCTCGTTGGTCACTTTCAGCCCAAGCACCCAGTCGGACCCCATCTCGACGGCGATGACGGGGCCGGCGAAGAGTGCCAGAACGTCCTTCTCCAGATCAATGCCCCAGTCTTCTTTCTGCATTCGGTCGAATTCCGCCAGCGTCGCCTCGCCGTCCGGTCCCATGCCGGCGATCAAACCGCGGATGTACTGGCAAAAACTGACTAAGTTCACGCCTGTTGAGCAGGAGAAATTGTCGGCCTCCTTGGGAATAAAGCGCTCGAAGCCGCCGCGCACCTCGCCGCCGGCGAGAAACTTGACGATTGGCCTGTCGGCGGCGCCGGGTCGGAGCGTGGCGCTGCTCTCGGTGAACACGCGATAGCCCTCGGTCCACTCGACTTCGGCGACCACGTCGATGATGGCCAGGTCCTCAAATAATCGAACAACGACGTCAACCGGGTGCGTTTCCTCGGCGGCGGCCGCGCCATTTTCGCCCTGCGGCTCCTGGGCCGGCTGCCCGGCCTGATGGCCGCCGGCGAACATCTTGATCATGCCGCCCACTCTCTCGAACAGCAGCGACGGATCGAAAAAGACGAGCGAGTCCTCCGCGGGGGGCAGCTCGGCAAAGGCCTTCGTAAAGCGCTTCGACTGAATCAGCGGATCGATGTTCGACTCGCCGCGAAGAAGGTCGATGCATTCGGCCATCAGCGCCTGCCCGCCGAAGGACACGGCGACCGTGTCCTTCCATTGGGCGACGGCGACGACGGCGGTCGGCATGCCCATCGGCGCCAGGCCGGCCAACTTGACGCCGTCGGCCTCGGACTCGATGACCTGAACGACTGGTTCACCGGCCTGGGCGTTGGCAAACTTGACGAGTTCGGAGAGGATCGACCTGAGAGCCGTGTAGTTCGCATCGGCTTTCTTCGGATCCATGCGGCCCATGATCAGGCCTTCGTAAGGCGAGCCGCCGGCCGTCGGTATCGAGAAGCGACCGACGTGGATCATCTCCTTGGTGAACAGTTCGCACCAATCCACCTGGCCGCAAAGCGTGCCGAATCGCTCGCGCAGGTCCTCGGCGACCTCCAGCGACTCGTCGTTCATCGTCTCGGTGCAGATGTCCCAGATGTCGTCGAGGATGCCGCTCTCGAGAAACGTATCGATCACTCTCGCCCAGTAGGCGTCGAGGAACTGCCGGTCCGGATTGGCCCGGGCCGCGACGGCGATGAAGCAGTCCGCCGGAATCGCCTTGGCCAGCCCGAAGCGCGACAGGTCCGTTTGCGCCCGGGCCGGCGCCGCCGGAGCGGCGAGAACGGTCACCAGGAGCAGGGGTATAGCACATCGAAATTTCTTCATTACAAGACTCCCGTTGGGGGGCGCTGCGGGCCCCGGCGAGGATGACAGTCCACGATCCACTCTGTCGCGACGAATTAGCCCCGCCATCACACGGGACAATGAAGCGTGACGCCGAACCGACTGCGCCGCAAGGGGACAAACGGGCATTCCGCCGCCCCTTCACGGGTCGTTATGGGTCCCAGGGCGGTCGGCGGCGGGCCGCATTTCCGCGCGGGCCCGGGCCGATGGCTCCTGACGCTCGTCGCGTCGCATCCGTTCCCGGAGCACGACGAGCCCGGCGGCGAGCAGCAGCGCCGACAGCAGCGGCAAGCCGATCGCGGAGGCGAATTCCCGGCCGGTGGGGGTGATGAGGTCCGTCGTCGTCAGGATCAGGATGAACGAGGCGATGGACAGCCCGGCCGCGACGCGGCCGCCGGCGGTCCGGGGACGCCGCGCCAGGGCCGCGATCATCACGCACACCGCGAGGATCAGCAGGCAGAAATGCCCGGTCCAGGTGTAGCCGGACAGCGCCAGCGAGAACGGGGCGAGGATCGACCACTCGACGGCGAAGGCGCCGGCATTCGGCATGGCCCCTCGCAGCGACCATGCGAGCACGATCAACAGCGCCGCCGCCGCCAGCCGTTGAATCCATCGGACCGTCGAATCAGGCAGGTCGGCGATCTGCGGCGGAGATTCGCCGGCCGCCAGCTCCGGACGGCCCAGCAGCCGGTTGGTCACCGCGGTGAGCGACTGGTTCATCCCCATCGACTCGACGTCGCCGGTGGACAGAAACGAGCCCACGACGTGGTGGTACCACTTTCCCAGCAGCGCGTGATTCATCGACGGCGTGATGACGAGCAGCGGCGCCACTTCCAGCGCCAATACGACGCCGACGACGCCCCCGAGGACCGCGCGCCACTGCCGCTTGTAGATCAGGTACGCGCCCCACAGCGCGGGGGTCACCTTGACGCAGGCCGCGGCCGCCACCAGCAGGCCCGCGGTGAATCGACGGTCGCGCCAGAAGAGCCAAGCCGCGCCGATGACCGCCGCGGCGATGAACAGGTTGACGTTGCCGTGGCGCAGATCGGAGACGACGAAACGGGCGCAGATGATGATCGACGCGATACGGGTCCAGAGCGACAGCGGGGCGATGCGCGACGCGAGCGACCACGCGGCGGCGAAGAGGCACGCGATGGCGGCGTACTTGCTCATCTGCCAGATCACGGCCGCCACCGGCCGCGGGACGTGGGTCAGCGGCCGAAGCAAAACGAGAAAGACCGGCGGATAGAGATAGTCGGGATGCCGCTGGTAGAGGTCGTCGTCGCGGCCCAGCTCCTCGGCGAACGGCAGCCATCGTTTCAGCGTCGGCGTGCGCCGCTCCATGTTGCGCAGGAAGTGCAGGGTATCGCCGACGCAGGCGGCCAGGACGACCGCCGCGATGACGACCTTTGCCCGTCGAGACAGGGCGGGCGCCTTCCGGGGCGTTTGTGGCGTCGTCGAGTTCATGACCGATTGTCACGATGCAATCCGGCCGGGTCAGGGCCGATCATTCGGCGCGCGTCCTGCCGGGGCGTCTGGGTGGCGCGAAAGACGAAAATCTTCGTAGCGTCGTCGCCGAATGATTCCACCGGCGCCATTGGCCGCAGCGCGCCGCCGACGAGTCGCGAAAAATGCTCGGCCTCGTCGACCCTGTCACGATGGCTCGAACGGGCGTCGACGAACCACGCCGGACGACGCTCCGCGATGATCGACGCGAGTTGGTCGATCGAATCCGATCGCTCGCAGCGAATCCAGCTTGTCGCGGGATAGGTACGGCCGGCGTAGAACATGATCTGCTCGAGGTTCCGATGCGCCAGAATCGTGTCATCCCCGTGGGCGGCGCCGCGGAGCCACAGACCGGCCTGTCGGTAGTGCAGCTTGTGGCCGTAAACCGGTTGGGCGAGATACCAGATCAGTGGGGCGACGACGAGCGCAAAGCCCGCCGCGTGAATGATCGAGATTCGACCGACGTCCCACTTACCGAAGCGGGTCATCGCCAGTCCGAGGATCGTTTGCAGCCCGGCGGCCGCCCAGGGAATGCTCAACGCCAGGGGGATGGCGGCGTAGCGCTCGCTGCTCTCGCCGTATGCGATGGTCCGCGCCTGTACCAGCAGCAGGTGAATGGCGACCACCATCAGCACCAGGCGTTTGCCGGTCGGCTCGGCGCGGGGCGAGGATTTGAGAAAAAGCCCGAGGAGAAACAACGTCGAGATGACGTATCGTCCGCTGCGCGACCAGTCCTCGACCAGGCGTCCCGGCGTCTGCCACCACGGGACGACGTAGGCGAACATGGCGCTGACCGTCGCGCCGCCGCCGCCGAGCGCCAGATGCTCCAGGGCGTCGATCGGAGACTTGTTGGGCATCAGGTCGCCGACGAGGATCGCATGCGGACTGACGATCGCAACGAAACACGCCAGCCCGGCGATCGTTCCGCCGATGCGCGTTCGCGCCGTTCGCCGCGAACCGGGCCAACTCCAGGCGATCACTCCGGCGGCGAGCAGTCCCAGCGCCTCCTGTTTGATCAGGTACGCCAGCCCCGCGACGAGTCCGAACAGCGCCATGCGGCCCCAGCGTGACTGCTGAATCGCCCGGTGGGCGACGACGATCCCGAGCAGATACAGGGCCAGGTGCGGCATGTCGGACAGGACGCCCGCCGACATGTGCGCCCCATGCGGCCAGAGGACGACGAGCAGTCCCGCGTAGAGCGCCACCGCCGGCGAGAATAATCGCCACGCCAGGAGGTGGACGACCCCGCACGTCGCGACACCGCCGACGAATGCCAGCAGTTCGCCGCATCTCTGATAAGACTCGGGATCGTCGCCGCCGAAAAGCGGTCCGAGCGCGCCATGCGTCGCGAGCAATGCCACGGCGAATCCGGGCTGGCGCGTGGTGGTCTGCATGGCCGCGACGGGGTCGGCGCCGATTTGCCGGGCATACTCGATAAACTGCACGCCGTTTCGATCGATGCAGGCGGGCTGCCAGCAGAGCCAGAAGCGAACGGCCGCCGCCAGCAACAGCACCGTGAGCGACTGAACGGGAAACGACAGCAGCGAATACCGGCTGAATCGGCATGACGATTCGCCGCTGTCCGCAGGATACATGGATGAGGTCGGCGTCACGGGTGTCGGTGGTTTATCCGCCTTTGGCCTCGGCTTCAATGATGGCGCGAAGGACGGGCTCGCCGTCGCCGTGAAACACGGGAACGCGCCGCCCGTTGACGTACACCCAGGGCAGGCGATCGAGGTGCAGGGCCCGCGCCGCCTCGACGTCGGCGGCGATCGCGTCGGTGACTTCCTGACCGTCCATCGTTTTGATCAACAAATCGTCGTCGAGGCCGAGTTCGGCGCATTGGCCTCGCAGGGCTTCTTCAAACAATGCCATGGAATGGTCCATCAGCCACTGGTGCATTCGCCAGAAGGCGTCCTGGCCTCCGATGACGCCGGCGGCTTCCGAGGCCCGGGCGGCGAAGCACGACATGAGATTGACGGTCGTGCTCGTGGCGGCGTTGCAGGCGGGGTTCAGCGGAAAGTGCCGGTAGGAGTATTGCATGTCCGGCGTTTCGGCGGCGATCCGGCGCAGGGCCGCGTCGAGGTCGTTCGTCGTCTTCTCCTGATAGTCGCCCCAGAGAACGACGCCTACCGGCGCGTCGGTGCGGCCGACGACGAAACGGTCTCCACCGCTCGGCAGGTCTTGCAGTTTGGCGGCGCGCCAGAGTTCGAGGATGCGGGCGGCGGCGGTTGGAGGCCGGTCCGCCTCCGCCGTCAACGCGGGAGGATTCGCTTCGGCCACGGCGCGCACGACCCGGTGAAGCGCGTCGCGGGCACGGCCGCCCTCCAGCTCGACGCCGTTGATGAACACCATCGGCGTATGCGAGATGCCCAGGGACAGGGCTTCATCGATGTCGCGTTGAATCTGCTCGCGCGTGGCGGGCGCATCCAGCGCCTTGAGAAACGACTGCGTGTCCAGGCCCTGTTGGGCGGAGGTCTCGACGAGCGACGTGAAATCGAACTCCCCATTCCGGGCGAAGATCCACTCCGCCATGGCCCAGAACGCCTCGTCGCCGCCGACGAGACCGGCCGCCTCCGCGGCCTCGGCGGCGCGGCAGGCGTTGGGATGGACGTTCTGCCGGCGGAACGACTCGTTGCAATCGGCGCAGGCCGGATAGTGTTTCATGGAGAACGACACGTCGTCGCGCGTCTTTATCAACCGAACGATTTCGTCGTCGAGCTGCCGGCAGATCGGGCACTGAAAATCGCTGATGGCGACGATGCGTATCGCCGCGCGGCGCGGTCCCCGGGCGTATCGGCCGGTAAATCCCGACGGATTCGGCGCGGACTGAAGCTCGACGGCGTCGGCGCTATTTTCGGTTTGGGTCGGCTGCGGCGCGGCGGCGTCGGTCCTCTGCATCGTGGACGTCACGATTTTCTCGGTCGACACGGCCAGTTCGTGTTCGGCGCGGGCCTTGTCACGACGATCCGCCTCGGCCTGGACGATGCCGAGCACGACGCTCACCAGGACGAATCCGCTGGCGGCCAGGGCCGTGCTGTATCCCATGCGCCTGGCCAACGGGGCGCGCCGCTCGACGAGTCCCCAGAAGGCGAGGTTGGCCAGGTGGGCGACGAGGCAGTAAATGCACCAATACCCACCGACGATCATGACCATCACGAATATGACGGAGATCGCCGCGCCGACGCGAATGGCGTTGCGCAGCACGACATTCGTCGCACCGCGGGCGGCGAGCCAGCCCGTCAGGACGGCGATGAAGTAGGCGAGTCCCAAAAACGAGACCGGCCAGCCGAGGCCCGGGACCTTGCCCCATCCACTGGCCGCCGCTCTTTCGCAGCCGCTTCCCGCTCCGCAGCCGGGCATCGAGGCGATGCGCACGCTGCCCAGCGCGAGAAAGACCGACGCGATGATCGCCACCGACAGCAACGACGCGCCGACGGCGAGCCACTTGCCGGCCAGCGCCGGCTCGCGCGGGTCGGAGCGATGTCGGTGGAAGCGCCGGCTCTTGAACCAACGGGATGCCAAATCGACGGTCCCTGATCGCGAAGGGGTCAATCGTCCGTTTTCGTCGGCGGGAATTGTAACGGCGTGGTCGTGGACCGTCGCATTCCGCCGGCGGCGCTGGTCGAATCGTGGGCAAGAAAAAACGGCCCCCCGCCGGTTTCGACGGGGGGCCGTGGATTCAATCGCATGCCGTGTCGCGCCGTCAACAATCCGGCGGGCACACCACCTTGGGCACCTGCAACATCTGGTTCACGAACGCGTCGACGTCGCCAAAATCTAAAACGCCGTCGTCGTCCATGTCCGCGCAGTCGCAGGGGCACCCACCGCCGCCGCCCCCTAGCAGGCAATCGATGAACTGGTGGATGTCGGCCGCGTTCAAGAGCCCGTCGGTGTTGAGGTCGCCCTTGCAGGTACACTCCATCGGCGCCTTGGCCCAGTCGACGTCGCTGTGGACGTTGATGCCGCCGAAATAGTTGATGCGATGCGACACGAAGATCAACTCGCCGACCGGATTGATCAAATCGCCGCGGTCGTAGAGGAAGATCGGCCCGGGCGGTCCCTGGTAATCCGCCGATGACGGCGGGATCTCCCAGATGCCACCGACTGCCTGCACCGGGACCGGCATCAGCGTGATCAGATCATCCAGGGCGGGCGGCGCGCCCGGAATCAGAATCTCCGGGAACACGTCGAAGAAGCTCTGCGCCGGGAACGGCATGGCCAGCGGACCTTGCGTCAGGCCGAAGCTGTGGGCGTCGGGCCGCTCAATGATCGTGGCGGGACCCAGCGGCGAGATGCCGACGAGATTCATGGAGAGAAGCTCGGTCTGGATTTGCACATTGGGCCCGACGACCACCGGATTGTCGCGCCAGACTCGCGTCGGACCGATGGCATTGTTGACCGCCACCGGACCGAATTGAAAGATGTTCATCTGAACATCCGCCACGGTCCGAGCGAATTCATCGATGCCGCCCTCCGGAAAATCGCGCGGCGGCGCCGGCGGATCGCCGGGCGGCGGGGGGCCGGGATTGATCGGCTGGCACCAGACGATCTCGCCCTGTTTGCCGGCGGGACCGTTGCTGCATATCAGGTAGAAGGCCATGTCCATCGACTTCGTTGGATCATCGGCGCAATCAAAATAGTTCGGTTGGCTCCAGTGAAGCTCGTTCATCCAGTGATAGAGCCATCCGCCGCGGCAGCCCATGGCCAGCGAGCCCATGAACGCGTCATCCTTGTTGTGGTAACCGGGCGGCGTCGTGTGCCAGCCCCAGAAGTCCTTGTCCACTGAATGACCGGTCGGCTCTTCTACCCAATAGGGCAAGGCCGGAGGGCCGGGATTGAGACAGTCGACCAGCGGGCAGGGTTGGCCGCCCGGCTGCGGGATGCCCCCCATGGCCACGCACTGTTGGAAAAGGACTTCCACGCAACCGCCGCCTGGCAGGCAGCACGGTTGCGGCAGCGGCTGAATGAAGTGGCCGACCTCCGCCTGAATGCTGATCCAATAAACCTCTCCCGCCCGCGGGTGGAAGATGCCGGGGAAGAGCGGATTGATCTCGTCGAGACCGGCGTTGTTGTGGGCCAGGCATCCGTTTTCCAGGCGAATCGGTCCGTAGCAATAAATCTGGTGTCCATCCCAGCCGACCTTTCCCGTCTCGATGGGCTGCACGAGAAAGCCGGGAAAAACCCACTGGGCGATCAACTTGGCCGGCCGGCTGATGCCGGTCTGGCAATCCCTGATGTCCAACACGCAGAGCGTACCGGGCACCGGGGAGCACGGGGTGACGCAGTTCGGATCGTAGATGCCACAGATGCGCCATTCGCCGAGCGGGAACGGTCCCGGCAGGCCGACGGCGCAGCAAAGGTTGAATACGTCGAGCGGGATCGGCGTCGCCGAACCGTTCGGCGTAAACGTCTGGCAACCCGCCGCGCCGATATTGGCGATGATGCCGCACATGTCGAAATTGGCGCCTGGCGGGCAGGGGATCGGCGGGATGTCGCGGTGCAGTGCGACCAGCCAGCCGTCGATCGGGCGCGGCATCGGCGCGATGAGCGGATCGAAATCGGGATCGAGATAGGAGCCGTACCACTGCACGTCGGTGATGACCGGTGGGGGCGGTGGAGGCGGAGGAGGCGTCGGGCAACAGAGGTCCGGCGGGTTGCCGCCGGCCAGGCATACCCAGATATTCTCGTCAGCGTTATCGACGACGCCGTCGCAGTTCAGATCGGCGAACTGACAGGCCGGCGTCACCGGGCCGAAGCAATTGAGCAGCATCTGCAAATCGAGAAACGTCGTGCACTGCCCGTCGCCGTCGAAGTCGCAGATGCAGTCCGGGCACTGGGGATTGAAGCAGAAGTCGTCGGCGATGACCCAGTTCTTGTATTCGCAGGCGTCGTCGATCATGTTGCCGTCCGCGTCGCCGAGGCAGACGCTGCCGGGACCGCCGGGGACGCCGCCGAGACAAATGCACGTCGCCCGATCGGTATCCATGCAGGTGCCGTCCGGCAAGCAACAGGCCTCGGGATTCTGGGCCCGGACGATTTGGCCGCGGATGGCGCCGGACGGGCAGACGCCGGTATGGACGTTGATGTAATGCAACTGGTTCATCATGTCGGTCTGTTGCGCCGGGGTCAGGTTGTAGGCGCCGATCTTCAGCAGTCCGACCGGCAGGGGAACGAGGATGCCGGCGGTCGCGGGGCACAGACCGGCCGGGCCGTGAACGTGGGCCATGGTTTCGCCGGCCTGCGTATGGGCGATGCGGTAGTTGACGACGCCGGTAGCGGTGTCGAGGGTCAGGGCCGCGCAGCCGAGGCCGTTTTCGTTGCAGGCCGGGCATTCGTTGGCGGAGTTGATCGGATCGGCGACAAAATGTAAGAGGACGGCGTGCGACGACGCGCTGGGCGTCAGCCATGCGGCCAGCGCCGCGACGGCGACGGCGGCGCGACGTACGAAACGAATTCCGTGAATGGCGGGGTTCAAGTCGTTGACGGACGGCTGCTTGACGGACATGGTCGGATCCTCCTCGGGTAAAAAACCGGTCTTGGCGCGGTCACGTGGTACGTTCGCCACGAACTTCTTGCGAAAACGACAATTCAATCGATGGGAGATGGCGCCGAGAGGCGGCGGCCGAAGCGTAAAATGGCCGGCGCGAACCCCCGGCGCTGCCCCCCCGCGGGCACGCAACCGCCGGATTGCATTCCGCATGGATTTCGGCTCGCCAAAAAAGAATCCGCTCGTGCGCCGCAAACGCACGGGGGGCGCGAACTGAATTTATCCAAGTTCGATTCGGCGCCCAAATCGTATCGTTTTTCGAGAAATCAGGACGGGGCGCTTCTTCCGCTTCGGCTCTCAATAGTCAGTATGAGCGACGAATTGTCGGCGGGCAAGTAGATTCGCGAAAAGGCCCCGTTAACCACGTCCACGCCCATCGTCGGAAGTACTTTGGCGCCATGTGATTAACGCCGCCGGAGATCGCCGGCTATTTCCAAGGGAAAGACGCAAGTCGGCGCCGATCGTCTCCGCGAAATCTTTCAACAGCGCCTCCACCAGCGTCCACTGTTCGCCGGTCACTCGGGAATCGGAGAAATCGAACTTAATGTTATCCCGGCAAGAGTTTATGAATGATTGACGCATCAATGCCAGCAGGCCCGCCAGGTCTTCGGGAGTGAATCTGGCCGCCACCGGCCGAAACCACACCAGGCCGACGGTGCTGGCAGACATGTGCCAGCGGTCTGTGAAGTAGCGCGTCTCGCGAAGAATGCCATCGATATCGTTGTCCTGTTTCATGTTCCATCGGCCGCGCAAGAGAAACGGCGGCGTCCTGCGGTTGGGCGAGGGAGGCGGAGTGGGTCTAGCACCGAGTCCGGATGGCGATCGACTCGCACGCCGAATGCGTCGAGGCGATTGCGAATCAAGCGAGCACTTTTCGTGCCAGGCCGGTCGCGGCCAATCGGCCAGCGTCCGTAATGGATTCTCCAATAGCGAGTTACGCCGGCGAATTACCAGCCGATGCGGGTTGTCGCCGATAATGCCGGATGGCTTCGGGGAGAATTACCCGACCGGGGCGAGATTTGCCCAACTCGGCGGAGCGTGAATTCACGAGGCATCGCGGACGCGGCGGTGAACGGTCACACCGGCTCGTCGCGGTCCGGTTCGGAACGCGGCATTGGACGGAAAAGCCCATCTCGCGGCGGTGCTGGGCGTCGGGATCGTCGCGATTTCGTTCGCGGCGATCCTGATTCGCTGGTGCGACGATGCGCCGCCGCTGGTGATCGCGGCGGCACGCCTCGGCATCGCCACGGTTCTCCTTCTGCCGCTGATGATCTACGCGCCAAGGCGGCGGCGCGCCCGGTTCGTGCCGATGCACGTCGGCTTGCTCGTTCTCGGCGGCTCCATGCTGGCGGCGCATTTCTACTTCTGGATCGAGTCGCTTCGCCACACGTCGGTGCTCAACTCGGTGGTCATCGTCACCACGAGCCCGATCTTCGTCGGACTCGGCTCCTATTTCTTCTTTGCGGAACGTCTCACGCGGCATCTGATCTTCGGAATGCTCATGGCGATGATCGGCGGCGTTACGATCTCTCTCGGGGGCGCCGACGCCGCGACGGAAGACTCGGCTTCGGTGTACGGCAATCTCCTCGCGCTGGCCGGCGGGGCGGCGGCGGGCGGATACTTCCTGGTCGGGCGACGCGTTCGGCGTGACATCCACCTGTTGACCTACATGGTCGTGGTGTACGGACTTGCCGCGATTGTGCTGCTGCTCTGCGGCATTGGCGCCGGCGTTCAATGGACCGGATACCGTCCGAGCACCTACTTCTACTTCGTACTGCTCGCCGCGTTGCCGCAGCTCGTCGGCCACGGGTCGCTCAACTACGCACTGAGGCACGTCAGCGCGACGATCGTGGCCGTCTGCGTCCTTGGCGAACCGATCGGCGCGGGCGTTCTCGCGTTTTTTATGCTCGGCGAGTCGCCGGACGGGTGGCAATTGGTCGGCGCTGTCCTGATCCTGTTCGGGATTTTTCTCGCCGTTCGCCAATCCCCCACGACGGCCGCCAGCGCCGATCACGCCGAGCCGGTCGAGTCGGTCGATTGATGCGACGCCGGTTACGCGGATCGCCACGACGGCGCGACTGCCGCCTGATCCCGCGGCGAGTCGTCGAGGATAAACCCCTCCATGACCCGATTGGCCAGCAACAGGCCGCGCCGCGTGAGGCGAAGGCGATCCTGATCGGCGCACAACAAGCCCAGTTGCGTGAACTCGTCAATGGCCGTAGCAAACAACCGAAACGCGTCGAAGCCCGTGACGGTCTGGAACCGTCGGCGGTCGATGCCGTCGATCAGGCGCAGCATCTGGATTGCCGTCTCGCCGGCCCGCCGACGCGGCGATAGCCGCTCCCGTTCGGCGGCGATCGATTCCGGGTCGGATTCCATTCCTTCGACGTAGCGGCGAACGTCGGGCACGTTTCGTCGTCGGCAGCCGTCGAGATAGGTCACGGCCGAGGGGCCCACGCCGAGATACTCCCGGTTTTCCCAATAGATGACGTTGGCCGCGCATCGCCGGCCCGGGCGGGCGAAGTTGCTGATCTCGTAGTGTTCGAATCCCGCCGCGGTCAGTTCGTCGATCGTCATCTCGAACATGTCCGCTTCCAGCGATTCATCGCAGCATGTCAGGCGACCGCCGGCGCGCAGCCGCGTCAGGGACGTACCGGGTTCGTACATCAGGGCGTAGCAGGACAGGTGCGGGGTGTCCAGCGCCAGCGCGCGGCGCAATGAATCGCGCCAGGAGACCATCGTCTGTCCCGGGATGGCGTAAATCAGGTCCAGGTTGACGTTGTCGAAACCAGCGCGCCGCGCCGCTGCGACGGATTCGGCGATGTGACGCGGATCGTGAAGGCGCTCCAGAACGGCGAGCTCCGCCCGCTGAAAGGACTGCGCCCCGAACGATATTCGGTTCACGCCGTGGCGCCGCAGCAGGTCGAGCTTCAGTTCGTCGACGCTGGAAGGATTGGCCTCGACCGTGAACTCTCGAGGCCGTCCGGCGCGATTCGTCACGGCCCGCAGGACGGCGTCCAGGGTCTCGGCGGGCAGGACCGTGGGGGTTCCGCCTCCAATGAATGCCGACTCCACCGGCCGCCGGGGATCACGCCCGTCGATCTCGGTGCGCAGGGCGTCCACCAGGCGCGGGATCAGCGTGGGGATCGTGGGCAAGGAGTAGAAGTCGCAATAGCCGCACTTGGTCGTGCAGAACGGCAGGTGAACGTACCAGCCGATTGCTTGTTCGGCGGGAGCTTCGCGGGGGCCGCTCATGGACTCATAATACTCGAACGGTCGGCGCCCGTCGCGCGAAGCTAGGCCGGTCGTCTTGATCGGCTCTTGACGAAGGGCTAGAGCAGTTTCAGAATTTGTGTAGCGGCCCCGCTCCGTCGGGGCCGACGAGTGATAGGCAAGCAGACAGCCGCTTTCCCGTCCGCCACGGAGGGCG
>Ga0299906_10000079_pt1 | contig 86674 bp, 89 predicted proteins | sample RVTome_14_FD_200259 | JGI IMG/M metagenome (GOLD analysis project Ga0299906, IMG submission 200259) | Soil microbial communities from uranium-contaminated site in the Upper Colorado River Basin, Wyoming, United States - RVT145D125 (version 2) ...
CCAGACCGCCCGCGACGGGCTCCAGCCCCGGGGCTCGGCAGTACGTCCGCGACGGTGATAGAAGCATCAACCTCGTTCCCCAAGCTGACTTTCGTCGAAGTGGTCGGTTTTTCCGCAACCTGCTAGGCGGCCCTCCGCGCCCAGCAGGTCCGCCGGCCTCCGCACGCCGAGCCCGTCCAGACGCATCACGTGGGTGGAGAGCATCGTGGTGGCGAGGTTGCGATGGCCCAGCAGCTCCTGCACGGCCCGGATGTCAATACCCGAACGCCGCGACCTCGGAGCCCGCCAGTTGCGTGGGGTGCCGGCGCCCGTGAAAGGCAGCGAAGCGGCGGATCCAGGCGAGATAGGACCGCAGCACGCGCTCGGATAACCGCTTCCGAGCATGCTGGCGCGGATGAGCGGAAGGAGGTTCGGCCGCGGCCGCGGCGGGTCTGCACTATTCGACACGATCGAGATACTGCAGTGAGAAACCTGGCGTCACCCACCCCCCGCCGGGATCAGCAGCGCCAGCACCGTCAGTCCAAGCGCCAGGGCCAACGCGCCTAGGTGCACCGAGCGCGCCTGCCGGCGCACCTGGCGCCGCTCCGCCTGGTCCTCGATCGGCTCGGGGCCGCCGTCCATGTCGCGCCGACCGCGCGACGCCAGCCGCACTCAGGTCTTTTCGCGGGCCTGGAGCAGGCCCAGGCCCGCCGCCCAGAACGGCAGCACCAGGAGCGCGCGCCAGGGCCGCGGCGCCTGGCCCGCGATCAGGATTGCCATCAGGAAGAGGGCCGCGGCCAGGCCCACCAGCCCGGAGAGAAACCGCCGGCGCTGCCCGGCGGGGCCGATGTTGGCGATCACGGACCCGACGCTCCGGCGCGCCAGAGGGCGCCACCCACCCAAAAGGAAGCGGACGCACCAGCGGGCAGGGTCCAGAGTTCGCGTCGATGGGGATCCCGCCACACCAGCCGATAGTGGGGGGGGTCGTGCCGGGGCCCGCGAGGTGCTTCCATGACGGACCTCCCCGTGGAAGATTCTGCCCCTCCCGTACGCGCTGGCCGCGTTGCCGGTTGAACGAGGGGAAAGGGCGAACCTGGGAGACCGCGTGGCCCCCCAGGCCCTCCCTCCGGCGCGGACGTGCCCACGGACATAGGCGCCGCGCCCGCCGCCCTCACTCGCGCGGAGCAGCGTCTACCAGGGCCGTCGGCGCAGCTTCATCAGCTCCGGGATGTCCCTCGACGCGGACTCGCCGACCGAGGAAAGGTAGGGCAGGAGGCTGTCCTGCAGCCGCTCGCGGATCTCCCGCCGCTGCTGCGTCGCCCGCTGCCGGGCCGTCCCGCCATCCCGCTGCTGGTCCTCGAGCGCGACGGCCCGGGCGAGCAGTTCCTCGAAGTGGGTGACCGCGGCGGTTTCGCCGACCCCCTCGAGAGGATGCGCCCGCATGAAGTCCCGGACCCGTCCCGCGACCACGACTTTCCTTCGCAGGTCACTTAACATACGAGGCTCCTTTCCGGAAACCTCTGGGGCCCGTGTGCGAGGCGCGCCGAGCCGCGTGAACCGATCCCTCCGAAGAAGCTCGGCCCAGCTCCTCGCCGCCGTGCCGGCGGCGACCCCCTTACGCCAGAAACGGACCACTCGCACCTTCTGGTGATCGCGCGGCGTGTCGCGACCCTCATGCGCGAAACATTGCGCGTGCCCTATGCGATTGCATGGCAAGGCGAAAGCGCGCTTCGGGAACGGACGCTCGAACTCCCGAAAGACCCGCCACGGGCCGCGGAGTGCCCGGACCCAGGCCCGCAGTCCCGGTCGGGTTCAGCGAAGGACCCGGCGGCGTCATCGGAGCGCCGGGCGGGGCCGGAGATGGGCCCGTTCGTCATATAGGAGGCCGCGCCCGGGGGTCGGGAAGAGGCGGCCGCCATGGAGATGTCCGCGACACTCGTGTCGATCAGGTCGGCGGCCCGCTCGATCCCATCGGCGCCGCCGTTGTTGACCGCGTCACCGGTACTTTGGTGGGCGTCCGGAAGGTCGCTGCGCCCCTCACCGTTGCCGGAGCGGGCGTTCGCGGAACCGCAACGCCTGTCACTGTCTACGCAGCGCCCGACGCGGTTTACGCAACGCCCGACGCGGCTGACGCAACACCCGGCGCGGTTTACGCAACGCCCGACGCAGTCTGCGCAACGCCCGACACGGTTCACGCAACACGCGGCACGGTTAACGTAGCCCCCGTCCGCAAAGTCGCTGCTCGCGCGGGATTAAGGGAGAGCGCGTCTCCCGCGGCCTCCGGGCCGGCTCGAATCGGGCGGGGTCCACCCGGTTCGAGGCCAGTCGTTCACCCGGCGGTCCCGCGCGCTGCCAACGGGTGCGAGCGGCCGGTCCAGGTCGCCGCGCTCGAAGATCTGCCCAAGCCGGATCAGCCGCTCGGAGTCCCCCGCACGGTCCCGGCCGATGATGGCCTGGGCGGAGGCCGCCTGTTCGCGGACCCCGGCGTCGCGATCGCCGAGCGCCTCCGCAAGCCGCGGGCGGGCGGGCGGGCGCATGACCCATGATGCCGAGCGCGACGGCGGCCTCCTTGCGCCCCAACGCAGAAGACGGAACCCTGGAGAACGACTCGGTTGCCCCTGCCAGGTGCTCTGACCCAGGAGGAGGCGCGGGGGGCTCGAGCTGGCCGCCCCAAAAGCCCCCGAACCCCAGAGTCAGTTTCCCCAGACACTCCGAAAGAAGCTGGGAAGCTCGACCTCCAGAGCGGTCGGGGCGCCCTCGGGCTGCCAGATCAGCCGTTCGTCGAGAACCTCCGGCCGCTCGTCGGCCGGGCGCCACCGCTCGACGGCGCGGGCGTCCAGATCCACGATCCAGTACTCCGGAACGCCAGCGCGCTGAAAGCGGCGCCGTTTGACCAGTCGGTCGGCTCGAGCGGTTGAGGGGGAGAGCACCTCCACTACGAGGATGGGCAGCGGGAAGCTGCGCCAGTCGTCCCGCTCCTGGGGGAGAAAGGGTACCACGAACAAATCGGGCTGCGAGATGTCGCCACCGCCCAGGTCGAGGTCTGCGGGAGACCAAAGCGTCGCTCCCGGGCCATTCGCCCGTACCAACGGTGCGATGAGGTCGTAGAGGCGCATCAAGGCAATCTGATGCAGGCCCGACGGCGCCGGAGTCACCAGCAGCTCGCCGTCGAACAGCTCGTACCGATTTCCGTCGTCGGGGAGCGCCAGCACTTCGTCGCGGGTCCAGCGCCTGACCAGGTCCGGCATGCCCATACGGTACGCTCGGCGGCAAGAGGGAGGCAAGTGCCCATGCCCCCATCTATAGGACCGCCGACCGCTCCTCATTGAACCGGATCTACGCGAGCCGGTGCGAACGAGCGATAGGCTGGAGGCCGCGTGGGCTCGAATTCCCGCCCGCCAGGCGCCGGCCCGGCCTGTTGTCGCAACCGGCCTGTCTGACGGCCGCGCGGGACGACGACCTGCGCTTCAGCTGGGCCGGAGGGGGTGGACCCGTCAGCAGCGCACTACTACCGGATTGCGGGGCTGTTATGCCGCACCCAGCAGGATTCCGAGAGGACCTCGCCTGCCTCCCAGAGGCGCCGACCGTTCGGCCGCGTTCACGAGCACGGCGGCACTCCGCCCGTGCTGCGTCAGAATAACTGGTCGCTTGGTACGCTGAATCTGTCTGACGACGGCCGCGAGGTTGGCGCGGAAATCGGCCAGCGGTCGCATGTCCTGGGTAGGGCGAGGACGAGCCACCTTTGAGACTCAAGTGCCCTGTACGTTCTTAGGGCTCGCAGACGAACGCGCTGCCGTAGCCGGGACAGACGTCCCAGGCGAGCAGGGTCAGGGGCTGTCCTTCCGGCGCGTGCGCCAGGCGGAAGTGGATCCGCTGGGTGGGCCCGAAGCTCGCTTCCAGCGCCTCGCAATCCACCGCCGGACCGCAGGCGAATTCGGTGTCGAACAGGATCCGGTACCGCCCCGGCGCGACCTCGGGGATCCCCTCCGCCGCGGCCGTCAGCACCAGGTCGAACTCCGTGCCCGCCGGGACCCGGCTTTTCGAGATCACGCGGTGCAGCACGCGCCGGATCGACGAGCCGTCGGCCGGCGGGTTCTTGACCTCGTGCTCCTCGATCTCGATCTCGTGAACATATCCCCACTCGTACTCGAAGCGCTCGATGCCGAAGTAGAGGAAGCTGAGGTTGTGCCCGCCCGGCTCCCGCACCAGCAGGCAGGTGATGATCCCCACCGCGACGCATTCGGCGCGGTGATGGTGCACCACCAGGATGCGCCGGTCGGCGCCCAGGTCCAGGATCCCGCACCCGCTTGCTACGCCGGCCAGCAGAGCCCACCCCAACGCCCATCGCCCAGTCACGTTTCCCTCCTTTGGCCTGCCGCGGTCGCGCCCGGGGACCCGGACACCTGAAGCCACTGACGAATCAGCGCTCTCGATCCCCACCGGCCGGCCTGTCCCGGCCCCGGACTGCGCCCCGGTTGGGCGTTCCCAATGGAGATTCTGGACATGCGCAACCAACTCGTTGGCTGGTGCGGGCTTCTGCTGCTGGTCGCCGGGGCCTGTGGCGAGCCGCCCACACTCAATACGTCGGGCAATGCGCGGGTCACCCTGCTGCCTACCGACGACCCGGGCGACATCCTGGAGGCCTAGGGTGACCATCGACGAGATCTATCTCCAGGGCGAGAACGGCCGGACCGTGCTGCTGGACGAGCCGGTGAGCGCCAACCTGCTCACCCTGGTGGACGAGACCATGACCCTGCTCCAGGACGTCCTGGTCGCGGCGGGGACCTTACGAGCAGCTGCGCTTCGTGATCAGCGGCGCCTGCATCCTGGTCGAGGGCGAGACGGAGAACACCGTGTATACCACCAGCTCCGAGTTCGACTGCCCGGCCGAGGGCGACGCCACCGGTTCGCTCATCACGCCCAGCTTGGACGCCTCGGGGCTCAAGGTGAACTTCACCGAGGGGCTGGTCCTGGAGGGCGAAACCACGCTGCTGGTGGACTTCGACGTGGCGGAGAGCTTCGGGCAGCAGGCCGGCCAGTCCGGGAACTGGGTAATGCACCCGGTGATCAACGGCCAGATGGCGGAGGAGGAGGAAGAAGAGGCGCCCTGACGCCTCGAAGGCCAAGGCCGTTCCTTGCGCCCCGCCCCGATGCGCAGTCCCGGGCGGGGCGCTTTGCATCCTGCGGTCCCAAGTGCAGCACTGTCACCTATGAACGAGGCGGGCTTGAACCCGCCCAGGCCGTGATCGCGGTTGAGTGAAGCCCGCAAGGGGAGCAGGGTGCCGACGCCTCCAGGGAGTCGGTTCAATCATCACCGGCACCTCCACTACGAGGAGGGGGAGTACGAACGAGCGGAGTGAAGGCCGATTAGGGTACCATGACTACCTAGTGCTCATACTACTTTACTACCCACCACAGGTCGTGATTGACGGTATCGACACGGTTGGACCAGAGTATTACTGCGTGGATTGGCAGGCCGTCATCCAGGGTGGCGAGGAGCCATTTCAGTACAGCTGGTCAGGTCTCCTCTCCGGCGAGGACCAGACGGTATACGGCCAAGTAACATCGTCCGGTACACTCACGGTGGAATCTCCGACAACAAGAACTCGCAGGCCCAGGCAAGCCTCCCGATAACCTATGACCCCAATCTGGAGGGAGAGCACCATTACCAATAGGGAATCCAGTCATAGCGGTGTTGGGATGTCCTGCCGGCGGCTGTTCCCGCAAACTCGCGGGGCTCTCGTGAGGGGCGCTTGGACCGGCGGCGCGCTCCTTGCGCTCGCCTTGGCCTGTGCGGCGCCTCCCGCACCCACCGCACCCGAGGAGCCCGAGCTCCCGAGCTTCTGCGCCACGACCCTGGATGCACGGGCCGGCATGACCAACGGCCAAACCGGGTTCCTGACCGAGCCCGAAGAGGCCGATATCATGGCCCGGTTGGTCCCCGGCGGCTTCGGAGGCCACTACCATGCCATGACCCCTCCCTCGGCCGCCGGGCCGCTCGTCGTGCTGCTAAAGGAGCCTGAGCTTGCCTCCGAGGCGGTCGGCCTTGTCAAGGCCGTTCTGGCTTGCGGTAGTGCGTACCCCGGCTGGCTCGATGTCATGCTGGACACGACGAACATCCAGGTCCATGCAGCGCAGTTCGATGCGTCCGAGCTCCTGGCCTGGCTTCGGGCGCTCGAGCCGCTCCGCGAGCACCCCGGCGTGTGGGCTCTCGATCTGGACGTGGCGCGGAACAGGATCTGGATCGGACTGGAAGACCAAGACGATCGGGAGGACGTCGCGCTTGCCGTGGCCCAGGTCTCGGTCCCTCTCAGCGCGGTCCTGCTCGAAGCGCCGCCGCCGGCCGGTGAGGACGTGCCGTTCGAGATCCTGGAGGACAACGTTACGGTCAGCCCGAGGGCTCTGCTGGGGCGGTTCGATGGGCTGATGCACGCTCGGTACGTCAATCGCACCCAAGCGCCGCGCTATCCGGGGCCATGTGTCATTCCGGTGGTGCAGCTCGTTCACTTCGATTTTGCGCTGGCGCAGTGGGACGGTGAGGCATGGGTACCGGTGTTCCGTACCCTGTGTGCTCTGGTCGCCCTGCCGCCGCAGCCGGTTGAACCGGGCGGCGAGCGGACCGACTCGATTCCGTTTGCCTTCTCGCGGGGAGTGCGGGCGGCTCCTACGTGGGGGACGGCCCGGATCACGGGCACCTACCGTTTCGAGGGGTTGGTGTATCGCGCCACGACCGCAGAGGTGCCCTACCTGGCCGACCTTGCGCCACTCGAGGAACGCGTGTCGGCGCCCTTCCGGCTCGTGGTCGGCCCCGTGGTGCCGTGACGCAAGCGCCAGGTTCCTGATTCGGCGTATGTACTTGGCAATTCGAACCATCAGGCGGGTGGGCGACACCCATCCGCAGTCCGAACGCCGGCGCGGAGCAGTGGTGGTCATGCCTTGCAAGGACTAGCGTCCCCCGGTGCATGAGGAGCCCCACAGGGCGTAGCTACGGGGTGATTCGCACAAACGTGTCACGATACACGACTTGCCACGGCCCCTCGGGCCCCCGTCGCACCGAGGTCACGTCGCTCCAGGTGTCCCCGTCGACCAGTTCGAACAGGTCCTTTACATGCGTGGTGACGCCGTCGGGTCCCCGGGAGCGGGCCCAGGTCTCCCGCCGGCCGCTGCCGCGATCGAACACGCCCACCGCTCCGAATCCGGTCATTCCTCCTCCGAACACCCCGAAGACGTAGAGCCGCTGAGCGAAGGGGTCGTAGCCGTAAAACCCCGCGGCATTGACGGTGGAATCGCCTCCTGCCACGTACGCCGTGGAGACGCTGAACCTGACGATCGACTCCGTCGAGTCGAACCAGGCGTACTCGACGACGTAGTGCAGGTCCCTGCCGAGATCGGAATCGTGGTGCAGCCTGGACCGGAATCGGCCAATGTACGGGTCAAAGACGTGGATGTCCTCCGGGGCTGCGTGCCGGGGGATCAGGGTGTCTGCTCCGAAGTCCCCGGCCGCAATGCCCTGGAAGGAGGTCTCACCCGCCTCGGCATCGGGCGACGGCCCGCCTTGGGAGGAGCAGGAGAGAAGGGCGAGGACCGAGGCGCGCCGGGAAACGCGCAGCAAGCGCTGTCCGCTCATTCCGGACCTCCCTGGTGCAGGAGGAAACGGCCGTGCCGCCCTGCAAACGGCGACGAGGCCGCCGTCGAATCGCCAGCCATCGGGCCAATCTGCGGCTCAAGCCGGGAGAATCAATGGAAAGGAAATGTGGGCGAAGTGAGAACCCGTTGGCCCCGGAGGTGGTGAGCCTCGGCCGGTTCGAACCGGAACGAATCCCGCTTTGCGCGGCCGGAGATCAAGTGCAAGTAGTGGGAGGGACCGCCGATGGGACAGCTTCATGGCGGCCGGTACTGGACGCCCCGCATGTGCGTCCCTTGTAGCTGAGGGAGGCGCGCCTCTGTTTTGGACAGTGGTGAGCACCAGTTGTTGTTGTCCCCGGAGCCCTCCGTGAGGCCTTGTAAGGCTTGATTTATCCGGCTATTATAGCCAGATGAGATCCGAGTCCATCTCCGAGGCCAAGAACCGCCTCAGCGCCCTCCTCAAGGAGGTCGCCGCGGGCGAGGAGGTCGTGATCACCGACCGCGGCGTCCCCGTCGCCAAGCTGGTCCCCATCCGGCTCGGCAAGGGCGTGCCCCCCGGGGTCATCGCGCTCGCCCAGCAGGGCCTCGCGACCCTGCCCGCGCGGGCCCCGAGCGCCAAGTGGCTGGACCTGCCCTGGCCCAAGGTTGCCGCGGGGGTCGATGCCGCCGAGGCCGTGATCGCGGAGCGGCGCGAGGGACGATGAGGTTCTGGGACACGTCCGCCATCGTGCCCCTCCTCGTGCCCGGCCCGCGGACCAAACGGCTCGAGGCCGAGCTGCGGGAAGATCCCGCGGTCGCGGTTTGGTGGGGGACGATCGTGGAGTGCGCCTCCGCGGTGGCCCGCCTCGAGCGGGAAGGCCGGCTTACCGGACCCGCCGGCCGTATCGCCATGGAGCGCGCCGCCGCCGCCCGCACGGGGTGGGCCGAGGTGCCGCCGGTCGACCGGGCGCGCGAGCAGGCGATGCGCATGCTCCGGGTGCACCCGCTCCGCGCGGCCGATGCCCTTCAGCTCGGCGCCGCGATGTTGCTGGCGAACCTGAGTCCCGCGTCGCTCCCGTTCGTCACCTGCGATGTCCAGCTGGCCGATGCCGCCCGGCGCGAAGGGTTCCCCGTCATCGCCGCCTGACGTTGTTTCCCGGCGCCGGCCCTCACTCCGAGCGCAGCACCTTGACCGGATCGACCCGGGTGGCCCGGAACGCGGGTGCGGCGATCGCCCCCGCCGCCACCACGCTCAGCAGGATCCCCACCGCGGCGAACGTGGCCGGGTCGGTGGTCCCGACCTCGAACAGAAAGCTGCGCAGAAAGCGTGACAACCCCAGCGCGGCGGCCACACCCAGGCCGATCCCCCCGAGCGCCAGCGCCATCCCCCGCCCGAAGACCGCCGCCCGCACGTTCCGCCGCGTGGCCCCCAGCGCCATCCGGATCCCGATCTCGCGGGTGCGCCGGCTCACCGCGAAGCTGGTCACCCCGAACACCCCGATCGCCCCGATCACCAGCGCCACGGAGGCGAACACGCCGAGCACCAGCGCCAGCAGCCGGCGGTCGCCCAGGGAGTCGCGCAGCAGCGACTCGAACGTCACTACGCCGGCCACCGGCACGCCGGGATCCACCTCCCACACGGCGGACTGCACCGCCCGCGCGAGCGACGTGGGCGCAACCGAGGTCCGTACCGCCAGCATGTAGGCGCTCATCGACGACTGCTGTCCGGGACGGTACAGCTCCGCCACGGGCTCGGCCGCGAGCGACGCGTGCCGGACATCCCCCACCACGCCCACCACGGTGATCCACGTCGAGTCGTTACCCTGGCGGAACCGCTTCCCCGTGGCCGCCTCGCCGGGCCAGAACCGGCGCGCCATCGCCTGATTCACCAGGGCCACGCGCGGAGCATCGGGGCCGTCAGCGCGCGCGAAGACCCGGCCCCCCAGCAGGGGAATCCCGACCGCGTCGAAGTACTTCTCCGTCACGATCCGGTAGCCGACCCGCGGCCGCGCCTCACCCGGCGGCACGGGCTGTCCCTCGATCTCGATGCTGGCCCCCCACCCCGTGCCACTGAGCGGCAGGTGCTGGATCGCGCCCGCGGTCACTACGCCCGGCATCGCCTCGACCAGCTCCAACAGGGTGCGGTAGAACGCGCGCACCTGCGCCGGATCCCCATAGCGGCCTCCCGCGGGCTGGACCCGGAGGGTCAGCACGTTACGGTGCACGAACCCCGGATCGATCGCCGCCAGCCGCCCCAGGGTCCGGATCATCAGGCCCGCACCGATGACCAACGTCACGGCAAGCGCGGTCTCGGAGACGATCAGGAACCCGCCCGCGCGCGCCGTCACCCGGGGTCCGCCGTCGAGCCTCGGCCGAGTGCCCTGCGCCGCGACGGACGAAATCCCGCCCATCGCCTGCGAGAGGGTGACCAGCACGGCCATGGCCAACGTCAGTCCCCCGCAGACCGCGAGAACCGTCCCATTGAGCCCCACCCCGGCGAGCCTCGGCGTGCTGTCCGGCGCGATCCCCTTGAACACGCCGATCATCGAGACGGCCAGCAGCAGGCCCAGCCCCGCGCCAAGGGTCGAGAGGGCGAGCCCTTCGGCGAGCAGCTGCCGCACCAGCCGGGAGCGTCGCGCGCCCAGCGCCAGCCGCATCGCCATCTCGGGGCGACGGCCGGTGGCGCGGGCCAGCAGGAGGTTGGCCAGGTTGGCGCCGGCCAGCAGGAGGATCCCGCCAACGGCCCCGAGCAACACCAGCAGCAGCTGTCGGTAATCCCCGGTCAGGTACTGCTTGAGGTCGGCCACGCGGGCCTCCCGCCCGTAATCGTCCGGCATCCCGAGTGGCGCGCGGATCAGTTGCAGCACGCGATGGAGATCGGCGTTGGCGGCCTCCAGGGTGGCCCCGGGTCCCATGCGTCCGATCAGCAGCGCCACGCCCGAGCGGTAATACCACGCGGAGGGATCCTCGGGCAGCGGCACCCAGATTGCCGTCTCGCCCCCGAAGATCTCGAAGGTGGGAGGCATCACCCCGACAATTTCGTACGCCTCGCCGTCCAGTTCGATGCGACGGCCGACCGCGGCGGTGTCTCCCCCAAAGCGCGACCGCCAGATCGCGTGCGCGATCACCGCCACCCCCGGTGCGCCGGGGCGATCCTCGCCCGGCCGGTAAGTCCGTCCCAGCGCCGCGCGCACGCCGAGCGTCGCGAAGAGGTCTGCGGAGGTGCGCGCCGCCACCACCTGAGTCGGCTCCTCGACGCCGGTGAGCGCCATGCGCCACGGCGCGTAGGCCGCGACCGCGCTGAGGGTCCGGGTCTGCGCGCGGATGGCCTCGCGCTCGTTCGGAGAAAGGAAGTTGTCAGCCCAGACCGCGACCAGCCGGCCGGGGTCGTCGTAGGACAATGGGTGGAGGATGACGCCCTCGACCACGCTGAAGACGGCGGTGTTGGCGCCGATGCCCAGGGCGAGCGTGGCGACCGCCGCGAACGCGAAGCCGGGACGCTTGCCGAGCCCGCGCGCCGCGTAGGCCAGATCGCGTCGCGCGTCGTCCAGCCAGGCCACGCCGCTCTGGTCGCGCACCCCCTCCCGGGTAGCCGCCGCGTTGCCGAGCGCGCGCCGGGCGCTGCGCCGCGCCTCCTCTGCTTCGAGCCCTGCCGCCATGAGCCGCTCGGTCTCCATGTCGACGTGGAACTCCAGTTCCGCGTCAAGCTGCGCTTCCGCTTCGCCGGACCGGGTGAGCCAGCGCAGCCGATCCCGCAACCCGTCGAGCCAGGACATCCGTCTATCCCTCCGCGTTCGCGAGCCTCAGCACGCTGTTCACCGCCCTGGCGGCCTCGTGCCACCGGGCCTCTTCGCGCTCGAGCTGCTTCAGTCCCGCCCCGGTGATCTCGTAGTACACCGCCCGCCGGTTGTTCTCGCTGCTCTGCCACCGAGCCCGGACCCAGCCTCGGCGCTTGAGCCCCTGGAGGGCGGGATACAGGGAGCCCTGGTTCACCGCCAGCGCGTCCCGGGACAGCCGGCCGATCCGCTGGGCCAGGCCCCAGCCGTGGATGGGCCCGACCGAGAGGGCCTTGAGGGCGAGCAGGTCGAGGGTCCCCCTGAGCAGGTCGGACGGGAGTAGCGCCATGAGGTCCGCTCCTTTAGACTACCTAAAGGAGAATAGGGTTGCAGCGTCCCCGGCCGCAACGAGCAAGCAGCCGGGCGAACGCACCGCCCGCCAACGCGAAGACGAGCGACTCGGTCAGCATCTGGCGTATGATCAGAAGCCGCGCGGGGCCGAGCGCGGGCCGGGCCGGCCGCGGTGCGACTCTTCCGGCTGGTTACCTCGGACACAACGCCTTCCATTTTGTTGCGATTTCTTGCGTTTCCTCGCGCTCTCGTTATGATTTCTTGCGATAATCTCACACTGAGTGCCTTCTGATGGCAAAACCGCGCGTCTCCTGGCCCGAGATCATCGTCGGCGGCGGGACCGGGTCTGCACGGGTAAGCCGCGGGGTAGCACGCGGTGAACTTCGGAAGATCGGACCTGCCCTCTACACGTCGAATCTCGCTGACGATCCTGCCCTGATCGTCGCCCGGCACCTGTGGGAGATCGCGGCCCACTACGCCCCGGGCGCGGTCGTCTCCCATCGCACCGCCTTTGAAGCCAGACCGAGTCCGGACGGCACCGTGTTCATGACGAGCTCCACGACCAAGCGCCTCGACATTCCGGGTCTTCGGCTCCGGGTGTACAAGGGTCCAGCAGCCCTTCCGGGTGATCAGCCGTTCGTCAACGGGCTCCTGCTTGCTTCAGAGGCTCGTCTGCTCCTCGAGAACCTTGCTATCGCCCGCGCGCGGGCCGGGGTGCGCCGTACGGTATCTCGACAGGAGATCGAAACGCGGCTTGAGGCGATGGTGCGGAGTCGCGGGGAAACGGCGTTGAACGCGATCCGTGACCAGGCGCGGGCCCTGACGGCCGCGCTTGGCGCTGACCGGGAGATGGCGCACCTCGACGCGCTGATTGGGGCGCTTCTTCGGTCTCGGCCCGCCGCGGCCCTGCGGACCCCATCCGGGCAAGCTCGCGCCGCAGGGGCGCCGTTCGATCCGGAACGCGTCGAGCGGTTTGACCTGCTGGCGCGGACCCTCCACACGGTGTCGCCTCCGCTGAGGGAAGATCGGGTAACGGCCGGATCGGCATTTGCGAATGTGTCGTTCTTCGACGCGTACTTCTCGAACTTCATCGAGGGTACCGAGTTTGAGGTCGAGGAGGCGCGGGCGATCGTTTTTGATGGCCTCATTCCGGCACGCCGACCAGCCGACGCTCACGATGTCCTGGGTACCTATCGCCTGGTTGGCGACGCTACCTGGCTGGGCCGTGCGGTCACCGGTGACCGGAGCGCTGGAGGCTTCCTGGAGCGGGTGCGGACGTCCCACGCAACGCTGATGGCCGGACGGCCCGAAGTGGGGCCTGGGCAGTGGAAGACCAAGCCCAACCAGGCCGGCGGCACGCGGTTCGTCGAACCCGACCTCGTTGCGGGGACGCTCATGAAGGGATGGGAAGTCGCACGGGCCCTTCGCACCGCCTTCCAACGGGCGACGATGGTCATGTTCGTGTTGACGGAGGTGCACCCCTTTACGGATGGCAACGGGCGGATCGCGCGCGCCTTCATGAATGCGGAACTCGTGGCGGCGGGAGAGCGGCGCATCATCGTTCCAACCGCGTACCGGGATGACTACCTCGGTGGGCTGCGCGCTTTGTCCCGGCAGGACCACCCGATGCCGCTTATCCTGATGCTGGACCAGGCCCAGCGTTTCACGGGATCAGTTCAGTGGGAGGATTACGCAGCCGTCCTGGCCGATCTTGCCGCCGCAAACGCCATGGCGCCGCCAGAGGAAGGCGTGCGCCTTCGCATTCTGCGGACGGCTCGATAGGGCCTAGCCGCACTTCAAGATCGTGTTGGGATCCTTCCATCCGCCCAGGGCGCACAGATCCTTCAAGCTCGCCCCTTTGTGTTCCGTGGCGGACTTCCGCCCGAGCGAGTGCCACCCGCGGCCGGGCACCCGGGCCGTGTTCACCGGCGACTCGACGTTGAAAGCGCCACCCGTGAACACGAAGGGGTTCGTCCAGACTCTTGACACTGGTGGAGTGGCTCAGGCCCTTGCGCACCGTGCGACCGGCCTGCAAGTTGGCAGGGACAGCTCGATCCGCGGTGCTGTGCAGCCGGCCCGCGGCGTCGCCGGTTACGATACGGGTCATCTCCAGCCACACTTTCCCCCTCCGTGCTGGTCACTTGCCGCGCGATGCCCGGCAGGTAGATCGCGAGGTATCGCACGGCCGACCAGTTTGACCGCCTCCGCACGGCCCTGGCCGAGCGTTACCGGCTCCAGCGCGAGCTGGGACGGGGTGGGATGGCCACGGTCTACCTTGCAGAGGACCTCAAGCACGGCCGCCGGGTCGCGATCAAGGTGCTCGACCCCCAGCTCGCCTCGGCACTCGGCCCCGACCGCTTCCTTCGGGAGATCGAGATCGCCGCCCGGCTCGCCCATCCGCATATCGTGCCGCTCTACGACTCCGGTGACGCCCAGGGGTTCCTCTATTACGTCATGCCGTTCGTCGAAGGGGAGTCCCTCCGGGACCGGCTCCGGCGGGAGAAGCAGCTCTCGCTGCCGGAGAGTGTGGCGATCGCCCGGGCGATGGCGGACGCGCTCGCCTACGCCCACGGTCTGGGGATCGTGCACCGCGACATCAAGCCGGAGAACATCCTGTTCGAGGCCGGCCACGCGGTGGTCACGGACTTCGGGATCGCGCGCGCGGTCGCCGCGGCGGGCGGCGACCACCTGACCCAGACGGGTCTCGCGATCGGAACGCCTGCGTATATGAGCCCCGAGCAGGCCGCGGGCTCGCGCGAGGTGGACGCCCGCAGCGACGTCTACGCGCTGGGCTGCGTCCTGTACGAGCTGCTCGCCGGCCAGCCGCCGTTTACGGGGCCGACGGCCCAGGCCCTCTTCGCGCGGCACGCGCTGGATCCGGTGCCCCGGCTGCGGACCGTCCGCGACACGGTGCCGGAGGCCCTCGAAACCGTCGTGCTGCGGGCGCTGGCCAAATCGCCGGCGGACCGGTTCCAGACCGCCCGGGAGCTCGCGGAAGCGCTGGGCCGGTCCGCGGAGGGACGCGTGACGAGCCGGCCCACGCCGCGCCGCCGCATCGCGCTATTCGCCGTCATCATCCTCGTCGGCCTCGCGCTCGGCGGAAGGTGGCTCTGGCTCGGACGACCGGCCGGCATCGAGTCGCTGGCCGTCCTGCCGCTCGCGAATCTGCGGGGAGACCCCGCAGAGGAGTACTTCGTCGACGGAATGCAGGAAGCGCTGATCACGGAGCTGTCGAAGATCAGCGCGCTGAAAGTGATCTCGCGGACGTCCACGCTGCGGTACCGGCGGACAGACAAGGCGCTGTCGCAAGTGGCGCGCGAGCTGAACGTGGACGGAGTGATCGAAGGCTCGGCGCTGCGCGAAGGCGACTCAGTGCGCATCACCGTCCAGCTGATCGACGGCCGCAGCGACCGCCACGTGTGGTCGCAGACCTTCGACCGGGATCTGCGCGGAGTCCTCGCCCTGCACAGCGAGGTGGCGCGCGAGATCGCCAAGCAGATCCGGGTCACGCTGACCCCCCACGAGCAGCTCCGGCTGACCACCACGCGGCCGGTGAATCCACGGGCCTACGAGCTGTACGTGCTGGGCCGATACCACTGGAATCAGCGGACGATCGACCGGTCCCGGCGTGCGGTCGAGAGCTTTCTCCAGGCCCTCGACGAAGACTCCACGTACGCGCCCGGCTGGGCCGCGCTGGCGGACGCGTACATGTGGCTCGGCGAACAGGGCGGCATGTCCCAGCGTGAGGCGCGCGCCACCGCCTCCACCGCCGCCCGGAGAGCACTCGAGCTGGACGAATCGCTGGCCGACGCCTATGTCTCCATGGGGCACTGGAAGCTCCGTTTCGAGTGGGACTGGGCGGGAGCGGAACGGGAGTTCCGGCGCGCGGTCGAGCTCGGACCGGGGTATGCCGCGGCCCATCAGATGTATGGACGGTATCTCTCACTGGCCGGCCGCTTCGACGACGCCCTCCGGGAGCTGACCAAAGCCCTGGATCTCGACCCGCTCTCGATCCCGGCCAACGCGTATCTCGGACAGGCCTACCTTCATGCGCGGCGGTACGACCAGGCCGCCGAGCAGTTCCGGAAGGCCTTGCAGATCGACCCCAACCATGCGCTGCTCCGGCACAACCTGGGTGAGCTCTACCTCGCCCAGGGGCGATGGACGGACGCGGTCCTGGAGCTGGAGCGATCGGTCGCGGCATCCGCCGAGCCGAGCTCGCACTATCAGGCGATGCTGGGCCTCGCCTATGCCAGGGCGCAGCGGAAGCAGGATGCAATCGCCATCCTGAACGAGCTCGAACGCCGCTCCTCGCGGGATCTCGTGTCCGCTTTCGACCTGGCCAGTCTCCACGCCGCCCTGTCGGAGAACGAGCGGGCGCTGGTCTTGCTCGAGGAGGGCTATGCCCGGCGGGATTACTGGCTCGTCGAGCTCAGAGCGTGGCCCTGGTTCGACTCCCTGCGCTCGGACCCGCGCTTCCAGGACCTGTCGCGGCGTATGCGGTTTCCGGACTGAGGCGTCGGGGGTCCAGCGCTGCTTCGCCGAGGGGTGGTGGGCATGACCAAGAGGGGCCAACGGCGGCCGATCGACGGCCAGGCCGCCGCGCCCAGTGATTCTGCCTCAGGGTGCATCGAGATCCACGATCCAGTACTCCGGGATTCCGGCCCGCTGAATGCGGCGGCGTTTGACCAGTCGGTCGGCGCGCGCGGTGGAGCGCGAGAGCACCTCGACAATGAGGACAGGCGGCGGGAAGCTGCGCCAATCATCCCGGTCCCGGGGAGGAAACGGCACCACGAACAGGTCGGGCTGCGTAATCTCGCCACTGCCCAGGTCGAGGTCGGCGGGAGACCAGAGAGTTACCCCGACCCCCTGCGCTCTGACGAACGGCGCGACCAGGTCGTGCAGGCGCATCAGGGCGACCTGGTGCAGGCCTGACGGCGCCGGGCTCCACACGCCGAGCCCGTCCTGACGCACCCACACGGAGTGCCGAGCTTGGGGGTGGCAAGGTTGCGATGGCCCAGCAACTCCTGCACGGTTCGGATATCCACACCCGCCCTCCAGCAAATGCGTCGCGAAGGAGTGGCGAAGGGTGTAGTGCGTCGCTCACGCGCCGCCTGGAAGGGCCGTGCTCCTGGCAACCCGCCGGCCGCGGCGACGGCGGGTCTGCACTATTCGACACGATCGAGATACTGCGGTGAGTGATGTGCGCCCCCTACCGCCGTCAGGGCCGGGGCACGCTGGGGTGGGTCCGCCCGGGATCGTACCCCTCGATCGGCACAAAGCGGAGCGGCGGCCACGCCGCCGTGATCTCGTCCACGCTCTGGCCGCTCAGAAAGAGGCCCAGCGCCCGCTGCACCGCCGGGTGCGGCAGTGTCTGCTCGTGCCCCGCATTCTTCACGATGATGTGCGACGAGTTGGGGAACCCCCAGCGCACCTCCTCCGCCTGAAACGGCGGGGTGTTCCAGTCCAGCGTCCCCGAGACGAAGAGCGTGCGCACGCCCGAGACGATCGGCGCCCGGAACCCCGGCCCCAGGTCCGGCGCCTGCATCCCCGCGGCGTCCTCCGGCATCGGGAAGTTGCTCGCGTTCCGGAACGGACTGCGCGCCGCCTCGGCCTCGATCGCCGCCAGCCGCTCGGGCGAGACCCCCGAGGCCGCGTCCATCACCGTGGACATCACGTGCGCACCCAGCTGGTAGCGCCGCTGCACGAACCAGCGGAGCAGGGTCGGATCGCCCCGGTCGATCGAATACAGCAGCCTGGGAAAGACCGGCAGATCGCTCGCGTCGCCGATGTCGCGCCGCAGGATGTAGCGCAGCCCGTCCCCGCCGATGGGGAGCTCCAGCGGCGTCCGGGTGCGCGGGTCGGGGATCGTGACCAGCATCGGCTCCCGGTCGAGCCGCGCCAGCACCAGCGCCAGCAGCGCGTTCAGGTCCGGGACCCGGCGCGCGATCTCCGGATCGGCCGCCGCCATGAGCGACAGCTTGCGCCATTGCACGTCGAAGGTGCTCGGCAGCTTCCAGGTGTGCGCCGGGCCTTCGGTGCCGATCAGCACCACGTTCTCCAGGTGCTCGCCGTGCCGCCGCACCAGGGCCAGCGCCAGATGGGTGCCGTAGCTGAATCCCAGCAGGTTGAGCTTCTCCGCGCCCAGGGCCTTGCGCAGGTCGTTCACGTCGTCCGCGCTCTCCACCGTGGTGTACCCGCGCAGGTCCACGCCGCGCCGCCTGAAATGCGCCGCCGCCGACTCGCCCACTTCGCGCACGAAGCGCAACCCATCGTCCACCGAGCGGAAGAGGGTGAGCGGCGCCGGGCCCCGCCAGCCGTAGCGCAGGTTGGGGATCGACCGGCCGGTGCCGCGCTGGTCGAGCAGGATCACGTCGCCCCCCTCCAGGGCGGGCAGCCAGGGGCGCAGCGCCTCGGGATGTTCCGAGATCGCCGCGTCACCGGGTCCGCCGGCCAGATACACCAGCGGCGGGCCCGCCACGCCGGGCCGGGCCGGGATCCTGAGGAAGGCGACCTCGATCAGCCGGCTGCCGCGCTCGCTCCGGTTCTCCGGGACCGTGAGGAAGCCGAGGCTCACGGTGAGCGTTCCCACGCCCGGGACCTCGATGGCCTTCTGCTCGCTCCGGACGCTTCCGGCGAGGCGCTCCTGTGCCCCCGCCACAGCCGGGGAGCCGAGCGCCAGGGCCGTCGCGACGATACCTATATGTATGCGCGTCATCGTTCCTCCGAAGGGACAAGGGTGGCGCGCAGCACGCGGCCGTCGCGCAGGAAGGTCAGCTCGAGCGGCTCGCGCTCGCGGGGGAACAGCAGCAGGCGGGCGCCGGCCGGTTCCAGCACGCTCCGGCCGTCGACGTGGGTCACCGCGTCGCCCGCAGCCAGCCCCGCACGGGCGCCCGCGCCGCCGGGCGTGACCTCCGCCACGATGGGAGGAGCGGGAAAGCGGAGCGCCGGCCGCCCATCGACTGACTCGATGGAGAACAGCGCGTCGCCCGCGCCCCGAAACAGGACGCCCAGCGAGGCGGGGCCCCAGCTCTCGCCGCGGGCCAGCAGCCGGCCGGTCGCGCCGCCGGCGCTCCGCTCCGTGCCCGCCAGCTCCCGCCACCAGCGGGCCAGGGCGCCCAGCAGTTTCTCGCTCCAGCCCTCCTCGGAGCGCACGATCCGGATGCCGCGCTCCCGGATGATGATGCGCCGGTCGACGATGCGCCGGTTCATGAAGGCCGAGCGCCGCGCGCCGTCGCGCGCGTATTCGATGGTGAAGTCCCCGCGGGGCGGCGAGAACAAGGGACTGGTCCCGGACGCGCTTCGCACGTCGCGGCCGGCGATGCGCCGAATCTCGTCTCCCGGGCGGAGCCCCGCCTCCTCGGCCACGCCGCCCCGCTCCACCCGATCGACCGTGGGCCAGGATGGCACCGACCAGCGGGTCTCGCCCTCGCGCAGCAGCAGCTCGCAGCCCGGGCACCGCAGCGTCAGGCCCAGCCCCGCGTCGACCGCGGTGGGCCCCAGGCGGCGGGGTGCGTCGAAGACCAGGATGGGATCGGCCCCCGCGTCGACCTCCGCCGCCGGCTCGCGCGCCGCCCCGAGTACGGTATTGCCGACCAGCATGAGGGGGGCCGCGCAGGCGCTCCTCGGTCGCAGCCGGATCTCGTGCAGCCGCACGCCCCGCCGCATGGTCAGCACCGCCTCGCGCCCGGCGTCGAGCTGGGCCAGCTCGGCCGCGCCTGCCCCGGTGGTGATCAGAAACCCGTTCACCGCCACCAGCACGTCGCCCTCCTCGATCCGGCCGGCGGCCGGCCCATCGGGCTCGATGGCGCGGAGCCAGGGCTCGGTGCTGAAAGCGAAACCGGCGGACTCGGGTCCGCGGGGCGCGATGAAGCGGCAGGTGCCGCCGGGACAGTGGTATGCCCCCACGCCGATCGACCGCCACGCGCGGTCGCCGCAGGATTCCTGTGCCCGCATCGTGCCCGGCACGACCAGCAGGAGATACAGGGCGGCGCGCATCAGCGGACCCTCACCACCGGATCGCCGGGGCCTCCGGTGGTCACGCCGTGGCTCAGCACGGTGCGGAGCACCCCGTTGGGCAGCCGCCCGTCCTCGGCCGCGGCCAGCTCGGCGAGCGCGCCGGTCAGCACGGCCAGCGCCACCTGGCGCGCCTGCTCCCGCTGCACGGCCGTGAGGCGCTCCCGCATTTCGGAGAGCAGCGCCAGCGAGGCGACATAGCCGGTGCCCGCCGCCTGGATCGCGATGCCGACCTGGGCGGGCAGCAGGGCGTCCTGCGCGCCGGGGGTCACAAAGGCGGTGACGGGCGGCGCCGGGTCCACGGCCGGGGCGCTCAGCCTCCCGTACAGCGCGCCGCCCAGAAAGACCAGGGCGGCGGCCGCGGCGCGGCCGGTCCAGAGCCAGAGCGCGGGCGTCCGCCGCTTTCCGTGTAGGGGCGCCACGGCAGGCGAAGGGCGCTCGGCGATGGTCGCCGCGATGCGCTCGCCCAGGCGCTCCGCGTCGAAGTCCGCCGCCGACGCGGCGGCGCGCAGGGCGTCGCGCAGCGCGGGGTCGGGGCGGTCGTGCGGGGGCTGCCGATCCATGGGGCTACCTCTCCGGCTCCGGACCCAGCGCCCCCCGCAGCAGCTCGCGCGCGCGGGAGAGCCGAGCCCTCGATGTGCCTTCGCGGATGTCGAGCATCTCCGCGATCTCGGCGTGGGTGTACCCGTCGACGTCGTGCAGCAGCACCACGGCGCGCTGGCCGGGATCCAGCCCGTCCAGCGCGGCCTGAAGGGAAATCCGCAGCTCGGCGTCGACCGGGGCGGCGTGCCCGCCGCCGTGATACATTGAGGCCCGTCGGGCGCGCTGGTCGCGGCGCCGCAACTCATCGCGGGCCAGGTTGGCGGCGATCCGGAAGACCCAGGCCGCAAGGGGGCCGCTGCCGTCATACTGCTGCCGGGCCTCGTGCACCCGGACGAAGGTGTCGTGGGTCAGATCCTCCGCCTGTGCCGGGTCGCCGGTCATGCGGTCCAGCATGCGGAAGACCCGTTGGCCCAGTTCCTGGTACAGCTCCCGCCAGTCGGCCCGCAGGGGTGGGAGGGGCGGAAGGGGCGGGAGGGGCGGCAGGTCGCTGAGCCGGGCGGGGGCGGAGTCCATGCCCCCCGCATGACGAACGAGAGGCTGAAAACGTTGCGAAGGGAATCCGGCCCCCTATCGTTCGGGGGCGCCAGGGGAGACCATGGGGTGAGCGACGAACGGGGGTTGCAGGCGGGCCAGCAGCTCGGCGACGGTTACCGGATCGAGCGGGAGCTCGGCCGCGGGGGCATGGCCGTCGTGTACGCGGCCCACGACCTGAAGCACAACCGGCTCGTCGCGATCAAGGTCCTCAATCCCGATCTGGCCTCGGCGGTCGGCCCCGAGCGCTTTCTCCGCGAGATCAAGACCACCGCGGCGCTCCGGCATCCCCACATCCTGCCGCTCTACGATTCCGGCGAAGCGGAGGGCTTCCTTTTCTACGTCATGCCCCTGGTGGAGGGCGAGTCGCTCCAGGACCGGCTGCTCCGCGAGCGGCAGTTGCCCCTGAGCGACGCGCTCCAGATCGCCCGCGAGGTGGCCGACGCATTGAGCTACGCCCACGCGCGCAACGTGATCCACCGCGACATCAAGCCGGCCAACATCCTGCTCGAATCGGGTCACGCGGTCGTCGCGGACTTCGGGGTCGCCAAGGCGGTGAGCGCCGCGGGAGGGGACCGGCTGACCCAGACCGGTCTGGCCATCGGGACCCCGTCCTATATGAGCCCGGAGCAGGCCAGCGGCGGCGAGGACGTGGACGGTCGCAGCGATCTCTACTCGCTGGCCTGCGTGCTCTACGAGATGCTGGCGGGTCAGCCGCCCTTTACCGGGCCGACGGTCGAGTCCGTGGTGATGCAGCACCTGACCGCCGACGTGCGGCCCGTGACCCAGCTCCGCCCGGGGATCCCGGGCGAAGTCGCGGGACTGCTCGACCGTGCCCTGTCCAAGACCCCGGCGGACCGCTTCAGTCCCGCCGCGCAATTCGTGGAAGCGCTCTCCCGCTCGACCGGGCCCGCCACGTCCGCGTCACCCGTGGCCGCCAGTCCATCCCACTCCGTCGCGGTGCTGCCGTTCCAGAGCCTGAGCACCGAGCCCGACAGCGAGTTCTTCGCCGACGGGATCACCGAAGAGATCATCAACTCCCTGGCCCAGATCCCCGGTCTGCACGTCGCCGCCCGCACCTCCTGCTTCGCGTTCAAGGGGCAGCGGCAGGACATCACCCTGATGGGGGCCCAGCTGCGGGTGGCGAAGGTGCTGGAGGGGAGCGTCCGCTCGGCGGGCAACCGGCTGCGGATCACGGCGCAGCTGATCAACGTGGCCGACGGGTATCATATCTGGTCGGAGCGCTATGACCGCCAGCTGGACGACGTCTTCGCGATCCAGGACGAGATTGCCGCCGCCATCGCCGAAAAGCTCAGGGGGACGCTGCTGGGCGCGCCCGAGGCGCCGGCGACCAAGGCCCGTCCGGTCGATGTGCAGGCCTATCAGGCCTACCTGCGCGGCCGCCATCTCTGCAACCAGCGAACCCGCGACGCCCTGACCCAGGCCGTGCGCTACTTCCAGAACGCCATCGACCGGGATCCCGACTACGCCGCCGCCTACGCCGGCCTGGCGGAGGCCAAGCTGCTGCTCGGATCCTACGGCGCGATGGCGCCCGGCGTCGCGCACGAGCAGGCGCTGACCGCGGTGAGCCGGGCCCTGGAGCTGGACGACTCGCAGGCCGAGGCGTATGCCATCCGGGGGCAGTTGCTGCGGCACGCGCGCGACTGGGCGGGCGAGGAGGAGGCCTACCGCCGGGCGATCGCGCTCAACCCGAACTACGCCACGGCCCGCCAGTGGTACGCGACCCTGCTCGCGGCGCAGGGCCGCGCCATCGAGGCCGACGAGCAGATCCGGCGCGCGGTGGAGCTGGATCCTCTCTCGCACGCCGTCGGGGTGACCGCGGCGGTGGTGTCGTTCGTGAGCCGGCGGAACGAGGAGGCGCTGGAACGGCTCGGGCGCGTCCACGAGCTGGCTCCGGACTTCGCGAGCGTGCACGCCTGGCTGGCGATTGTCCATGCGGATCGGGGAGAGTACGACCGCGCGATCGTCAGCGCGCGCCGGGCGATCGAGCTGAGCCCCGGAAACCCGAACGTCGCCACGGGCCTGGCGTACGCCATGGCCCGGCGGGGGGACCGGGAGCAGGCGCTCGAGATCGTCGAGGCGAGCGTTGGGCGCGGCGCCTACAGCTGGCCCGCCATGGTGCACGCGGCGCTGGGAGACCCCGACCGGGCCTTCGCGCTGCTCGACCGGGCCGTCGACGCCGAAGAGTCGTGGGACGGGCTCTACTTCGCGAAGGTGTTCCCCTGGTTCGATCCGCTGCGGGGCGACCCCCGCTTCGCCGAAGTGCTCCGCCGGCTCCGGGTTCCCGCCTAGCGATCGGCAGGCGATCGGGCGATGCCCAGCGCCGCCTCCAGCGCGTCCCACCGGCCGCGCGCCACGCGGAGCCCCACCCCATCCTTCAGCACCGCCCTGCCCCCGCCGTCGGGGTCCCGCTGCAGCTCGCGGACCCGCCGGAGATTGACGATCAGCGAGCGGTGGATCCGAACGAACGACCGGGGATCGAGCCGGCTCTCCAGCTCCTGCATGCTTCCTCCGATCAGGTGCCGGGCGGGGCCCGCGTGCAGCCGGACGTAGTCGCCGCAGGCCTCGATCCAGTCGATGGTGTCGACGTCGACCATGACGGTCCTGGCCCCCGTGCGCACGCCGAGCCGTCCGGGGCGGGAGGGTTCCTCGCCCGCCGAGCCGAAGAGGGCGCCCACGGGGCCGGTGCGCTCGCGCAGGGACTCGGTCATGCGTTGCAGGGTCCGCTGCAGCTCGAGTGCGTGGTGCGCGCGCAGGCGTTCGAGCGCCCGGGTCACCGCCGCCCGGAAGCGCGGCCGCCCGAACGGCTTGAGCACGTAGTCGAGCGCGTGCACCTCGAAGGCGCGCAAGGCGTGCCGGTCATACGCCGTGACGAAAACCAGGCCGGGCGGGACCTCGGAGCCGAGCGCCTCCAGCACCTGGAACCCATCCCGGTCGGGCATCTGCACGTCGAGGAACAGCAGTTCGGGGCGCAGGGCTCGGATCCGCTCGACCGCCTCGACGCCGTTCCCCGCCTCTCCCACGACCTGCACACCCGGCTCGTCCTCCAGCAGGGTGAGGATGGCCTGGCGGGCCGCCGGCTCGTCGTCGACGACCAGCGCGCGAATGCGATCAGGCACCGGCGGGCAGCTCGATCCGGATGGTCGTGCCGCCGCCCGTCCCATCGTCGACGGTCATCCGGGCCCCGTTGCCGTACTGCTGCGCCAGCCGCTCGGCGGTGGTGCGGAGCCCCGTCCCGCTGCCCGGCGATGGCGAGGTCGCGTGGATTCCGGGTCCGTCATCGCGCACGGTGAGGCAGAGCCGGCCGTGCTCCAACGCGGCCCGCACCTCGACCAGTCGGGCGGTGGAGACCGCCGCGATGCCGTGCCGGACGGCGTTCTCGACCAGGGGCTGGAGGATGAGCGGCGGCACCGGACACTCCAGGGTGTGGGCCGGCGCATCGACCACCACGGTCAGGCGATCGTGGAAGCGGGTCTGCTCGATGGCCAGGTAGTCCCGCACCAGCTCCAGCTCGTCGGCGAGCGTCACTTCGGTGGCGCTGGCGGTCGAGCGGACCTTGTGCATCAGGCTGCCCAGGCGGTCCAGCACCGCGTCCGCATCGACGCTGCGCCCCGAGCGCCAGAGCTGCCCGATGGTGTGCAGCGTGTTGAAGAGGAAATGCGGCCGGATCTGGGCGTTGAGCGCCTGGAGCCGGGCGCGGGCCAGCTGGGTCTCGAGCTGCGCGACGCGGAGCTGCCGGTCGCGGGTGTCGCGGTAGTAGAGGAATGCCTGGGTCAGGCCGGCGATCGCGGCGTAGATCAGCAGCGCGATGTGCAGCCGCAGCGTGGTCCACATCAGGGCGCCGCGGAGCAGGGCCTCGATACCCTGGAATCTCCCCTGGAGCAGCCAGAACCCGAGGACCACCAGCACGTTGGCGCCGAACGCGACGAACAGGGCGGCGACGGTGTGGATCGGAAGATGGCGACGCCAGACCGGTCGCTCGAGGGGAAAGCGGACCGTGAGGGCGATGACCGCGAGCGACACCGGGACCCAGGGCAGCGACTGCACGAACGCGGTGCGGAGCGCAGTGCCGAGCGGCACGGCCTGCCCCTGGAGGCTGGCCCCCAGCGCCGCCTGCGCCCCCCAGACCAGGGCCACGAGCGTCCAGGCCAGCAGGACGCCGAGCGCGACGCGCCATTTCACAGGGATGCCGTCCTCATGCCGCCGGGAGTATGCCACCGGTTCGGGTGCAGCGACAGGCCGCGGCCCTAGCGTGGAGTGACGACCTCGACCCCACGTCCGTCGGGCAGGCGCGCCATGAGGCCCCACCCGCCGAAAGTCTCGCTCACCACCATGATCAGCTCGTTCTCGCCGCGGCGCAGCGGCAGGTACAGGGTTTCCTGGCCGAGGGCGATCAGCCCCTCCCGCCGCGGCTCGTCGTAGCTGTAGCTCATGTTGCCGGAGTAGAGCAGGCTGCCATTGAGGAACACGCTCACCTCGTCGCTGTAGGCGAAGTCGAATGCCCGGGGGCCCTCCCGGTCGGCCCGGAGAATGACTCGCGCCGCCGTCGCCGGGCGCCGCACTCCCGCGGGGACGGCCACGTGCCGGCCCAGCATGACCAGGCCGCCGGGGTCCGCCGGGACGGAGGTCCAGGAGGCGACGGCGGGCGGGGAACGTACGGGCCCGGAGTCGGGCGCGAACGCCGGCGAGAGCTGCCACCGTTCGATCGCGCCCGCGGCGGCGGGCGCGGGCTCGGTCACGCCGCTGAAGTCGAACGGGATGTACCCGGGGCGCACGAGCAGGTTGGCGTAGGTGGCGGGCCAGGGATCGTCCGGCGATCCCGCCGGCTGGAAACTCCGGAGCGCGAGATATCCCTCGGCGGGTTCCCGTCCGAGCCGTGGCGCCACGAGGACCGGTGTGAGGGTGTCCCCGACGAAGAGCGCCGCCCGAGGGCCGGAGAGCACCAGCCGGACCCGCACCCAGCGGTCCACCGGGAACTCCACGGCCGCCGTGCCGCCGGGCCCATGGTACATCTGCCAGTAGCTGGCCCCCTGAATCACCGGACTGTACTGCACCGCGTCCGGCAGGCCGGACTTGTGGGGCCGGAGGTAGATCTCCTCGTGCTCCCGGTCGTTCTGCATCCTGAACTGGAGATAGACAAAGGCGCGGAGCCTGGGCATGCGGACGTCGACGTCGATCGTGCCGTCCTCAAGAACGACGTCGCGCCTGATGGCGCGGCCGGTGCGCAGCCGCATCGCGCTCCGGCCGTCCACCGTCGCGGAGCTGACCTCGCCGCTGCGATCCCAGCCCGGCCCGTCGAGCGGCACGTTCTGCCGGGCCTGCACCGGCACGGGAAGAAGCATCGCCCCGGCGGCCAGCAGGGCGGCGGACGTGACACGCATGGGAGGCCTCACAGTCGGAGGGTGTGGCTGTACTTGATCATGAATCCGCGCGACGTGGAGCGGGGAAGCAGCGGGGTCAGCCCGTCGTCCAGGCGCTCGGTGGCGAGGGTCTCGTCGTAGACCAGCCACAAGTCGGTGCCCTCCGAGAAGTTGTAGCGCAGACGGAGGTTGAGGGCGAGCCGGTCGGTGGTCGAGTTGTACTGCACGAACGCGTTGCCGGACGCGCGCGCGTCGAACGCGGCGCGCACCCGGAAACGGGCGAGGTGAATATCGGTCGCCTGGTCCCGCTCCGGGAACCGGAGCCTCGTCATCTGGTAGGCGCCGCCCAGCTCCAGGTGCCGGGAGAGGTTCCACGTGGGGGTGAGGATCAGCTGCGCGCGGGTGCCGTCGAAATAGCGGCCGGCCCGCGCGTCCACTCCGGTGCGGAGCCGAGCGCCGGACGGCATGAAGAAGACCAGCTGAAGGTCCGCGAAGCTGTAGCTCCCGGCCGGGATCTCCACCTCCCCGCCGATGCTGAACGGCGCGGCCACGTTTTCGTGGAACAGCTTGGGCTCGATCCAGCCGCCGCCGCCGGTCTTGGTGTCCCACTGCACCCACACCGCGTACTGGGCGGACTCCAGCGCGCCATCGCTGTTGCGGAAGGTCGAGAAGGCGAGCGCGCCCGGGTACACCCGGCGGAGAAACGGATGACCGTCCGTGTAGAAGAACCAGTTGGCGACCGCATCCGCGCTACGGAAATCGCGGCGCGGCAGGAAGCCGAGGTCGGGCCGGTACTCCGTGCCCGAGCGGCTGGCGCTGAGCTGGAAGTTGAGCCCGCGGGTCACTCGGTGCTGCCACGCCAGGTGGAGCTGCGCCCGGTCCAGGAGGCTCGCGTCCGCGGGGTCCGCTTCATCGAAGGTCTGCGCCCAGCGCCAGGAGAAGTAGTGGTCGCCGGTCACCCGGAAGTCGCCGTCTACGCCAAGCGCGACGTTGTGCCGCTCGTCCCCCAGGCGGCTGGTGAGCATGGCGCCCCCGTGGGAGTAGTCGTTGAGGACCCTGCGGCGCACCCGGGCCACGCCGAAGTTCTCGCCCTTGCCTGTAGCGGTCGATCCCGTCTGCATCTCCAGCAGCCCGACGTCCCATGCCCCCACCCGCCCCACCAGACGGGCGCCGGCATGCACCGGCACCCGCTCGTCCGGCGCGAGCCCGATCTGCCGGGAGTGAAACAGCCTCCCGCCGTCGCGTCCCATGCCGAACTCGAAGATGTCGGCGCGCTCCTGGAAGAAACGGCGCTTCTCGGGGAAGAACAGCGAGAAGCGGTCGAGGTTGACCTGCTGGTCGTCGGCCTCGACCTGGGCGAAGTCCGTATTGAGGGTGAGATCGGCGGTCAGCTCGCTCGAGAGTCCGTAGCGCAGGTCCAGGCCCAGCTCTCGCACCGTCTCCCGGTCGGAGGCGTACGCCGGCGCCCCCGGTTCCAGCCTGGGGGTCCGTTGCACGCCGGCCAGCGCGTAGGGCGTCGCGTAGAGGGGCTTGTCGCTCCGCACACCCTCGATCGTCACGTCACGCGCCACCGACGGCTGGCGGAACTCGTACCTGGGGTCGATCGCGGGGAACGTCACTCGCTCATTGACGCGCGAGAGCAGCCGGGTCACCGTGAGTCCCATCACGGCTCGCCCGTCCGCCGCCTGAAAGCCCAGGGTGGAGAACGGAATGCGGACCTCGGCGAACCAGCCCTCGTTGGTGATCCGGGTCCGGGCGTCCCAGAATGCGTCCCAGGCGCCGTTGAAGGTCTGGCCGTCGTCCGACAAGAGCTGATCGAAGCGCATGCCGGCCGGGGTGATCCCGAACCACTTGGCGTTGCGGTTGTCGTTGAAGACGTCGAGGTAGATCGCGAACGCGTCGTCGCCGTTCCAGCGGTCCCGGTACAGCGAATTCACCCGGATCCCGCCCGGCACATTGTCGTAGAACCAGCCCGCGAAGTAGAGATGCTCGTCGTCGTAGCCGACCCGGATCTCGGAGCGCTGGGTCGGCGAGCCGCGGAAGACCGGGGTGTACATGGTCAGGGGCAGGACGGTGGCCCCGTCCCAGGCCGGCTCGTCGGGGCGGCCGTCCAGGGCGATCGGGCCGGCCAGGCGCGACAAGGCGAGCGGGCCTTCCTGCGCGGCGGCCCGCGGCGGCGCCGCCAGGGCGGCGGACAGCAGGACGGCCGGGATGGCCGGGTGGAGCGGGGGCATCGGGCCTCGTGCGGTTGGCTGACCTCCAACATGACGAGTCCGCGAGGCGGACCGACCGGCGCCGGTCGCCCAAGTGTGGAAGGCGACCGTCCAAATGCTGTCCAGCCCGGCTCAGTGGCGGTGGGCCTCCGCGCCGCGCCCCCGCGCGATCAGCTCGTGGTGGGGTTGGTGATGGTCGCCCAGCGCCAGGTACCCCGCAAAGCCGAGGGCCCGGATGCGCTGCTCGGCCCGCGCGTCGCCGGCCGCCCCGGCGGTCACCCGGAGGGTCACCCCGGCCGGCGTCCTGCTGCTCTGAACGATCAGGTCGCCGGTGCCTCCGATCATCCGACCATGGCTCTCGACCATCCGATGGATCGCGCCGATCGCGTCGCCCTGTCCGGAAACCTGGAATTCGGCGCCGCCGGGAATCTCGGCCTTGACGACCTTGGCGTCGATCAGCACGCGATTCATGTCGATCAGGTGCTCCCGAAGCGCGTCGAGATCCACCTTGCTCCAATCGGTCGCGGGATCCTGCTCAAGCAGGGTCAGGATTTCCTTGATCGCGGCGAAGGCGGACTGCCCGGCCTCCGTGGGTCGGGCCGCCGCCGCGGCCGAGGCGGCGGCGTGCCCAGCGTGATCGTGTCCCTGGCCGACCAGGCTGATGGTGGCCAGCGCCGTGAGTGTCACGACGCCCGCCGCGAGCACTTTGAACCGAAAATGCATTGGGATCTCCCTGTAAGGTGCCGCCTGGATCCTGCCCATCGGCCGAAGACGCGTCAGGCGCGCTCCCACGTCTCGTCGTCCAGCAGCTCGTGGACCAGGTCCTCGCTGCTGCGGTCCGCCGCCTCCGCGGCGAAGTTGGTCACGACCCGGTGGCGGAGTACGGCGGGCGCCACGCTGCGCACGTCGTCCAGGTCGGCCATGGGCCGCCCGTCAAGCGCGGCCCGCGCCTTGGCGCCGAGCACCAGGTACTGCGACGCCCGCGGACCCGCGCCCCACTCGACGTACTGCTTTACCAGCGCCGGCGCGTCGGGCTCGCCGGGCCGGGTCATGCGCACCAGCGTCACCGCGGCCCGGATCAGGCTCCTGGCCACCGGTATGCGCCGCACCAGACTCTGGAGGCCGAGCATCGTCTCGGCGTCGAGCACCGGCTCGATGCGCACCAGGGTGGAGCCGGTGGTCTGCTCCACGATCGTCTCTTCCTCTTCCCGCGTGGGATAGCCCACCCGCAGCTCGAGCATGAAGCGGTCGAGCTGCGCTTCAGGGAGGGGATAGGTCCCTTCCTGCTCGATGGGATTCTGGGTGGCCAGGACAAAGAAGGGATCCGGCAGCCGGAAGGTGTGTCCCGCCGCGGTGACCTTGTGCTCCTGCATCGCCTGGAGCAGCGCCGCCTGGGTCTTGGGCGGGGTCCGGTTGATCTCGTCGGCCAGGACCACGTTGGCGAACACCGGACCCTCGATGAAGCGGAACGAGCGCTTGCCCGTCGCCGGATCTTCCTCGACGATCTCAGTGCCGGTGATGTCGCCCGGCATCAGGTCGGGCGTGAACTGCACGCGATTGAAGGACAGGGCGAGCGCCTCGGAGACCGTCTGAATCAGCAGGGTCTTGGCCAGGCCGGGTACCCCGACCAGCAGGGCGTGGCCCCCCGCGAGCAGCGCAGTGAGCACCCCGTCGACCACGTCCCCCTGCCCGACGATCCGCTGCGACACCTGGGCGCGCAGGTCCCTGACCGCCCCGGCCAGGCGCTCGAGTTGCCGGACGTCGTCCTGGGCATGTCGGGGAGCAGCGGTCATCTGGGCGGGCCGCCTTGGGGGAGGGGTCAAGGGGACGTAAGTTAGCGTCAACCCTACGCTTTTTCGACCCAATTCGTTCCCTGCGGGGCGAGGCTCGCGGCAGATCCCCGATTTCAAAGGGGCGATCCTCGGGTGGGCAATGGAAGGCCAGACTCTCTCGATCCCGGATCCGAGCCATGCTGAGCGGTTGCTGCAACCTCACCTTCATCCTTGCGATGGCCACCCTGGCCCGCACGCGGCCGGGGTCGGCTCGGCCGGGGGAGCGGTGATCTCCCGGTGCCCGACAAAAGTGCCGAACGACGATTCCATACCGCCTTTGCGCTGGTTGCGTTCGGCCAGGCCGCGCACTCCATCGAGGAATACCTGGGCCGACTCTGGGAGTCGTTTCCGCCCGCACGCTTTCTCACCAGCCTCGTCTCGCAGGACCTGGAGACCGGGTTTCTGGTCATTAACATCGCGCTGGTGGCGTTCGGCTTCTGGTGCCTGCTCTGGCCGGTACGTCGTGGCTGGCGGTCCGCGGTGCCCATTGGGTGGTTCTGGGTCGCGATCGAGCTGATCAACGGAGTCGGTCACCCGCTCTGGAGCCTGAGCCGGGGCGGGTACACGCCGGGAGCGGGTACGGCGCCGGTGTTGCTGGTCGGGGCACTGTATCTTGCCCGCGCCCTGCGACGGATCAAGTGAGTCGCCGCCTCGACAAACCCGGTTAAGCTCTTTGCTGCCTTGGAGTTTAGTCGCCCGTCGCGCCCGCCTTGCGACTTTTTTCACAAGCACATACCTTTGACGCCGGATGCTTGACCAGGGGCCCGACTCGGGGTGGGCCCAGGGCCAGAAGTACTTCGCCCTTGGGCTCAAGTTCGCCGGCGGGGTCATCGTGTTCGTCGCCATGGGGTTCGGCCTGGACCGAGTGCTCGGCACCACGCCGCTCTTCATCGTGACCGGCACCCTGGCCGGAGCGACGCTCAGCTTCCTCAGCGTGTACTGGGAAGTGACCGGCAAACGAGGCAAGGGGCGGTGAGGCGGTTGGTGCTGACCGGGTTCGGCCTGACGGCGCTGGCCGGCGGGATTGGCTGGTGGGGATTCGGGGTCGGGGGCGCCATCGGCGCGGGGTCGTTTGGGTTGCTTGCGACGGCCGTGCAGGTGCTGGCGACCCGGCGGATGCTGCGGGCGCGGGGAGCGGCGGTCGGCGAGTTCCTGAAGGGATGGGGGGTTGGGATGGGGCTCCGGCTGCTTGGCGTCGCGGCGTTGCTGGCGGGTGCGCTGCTCGCCCCCGGGCTGCTGCCGCCGCTACCGGCCGCGATCGGCTACCTGGGGGTGCTGTTTCCCCTCATGATCCTGGAAGCGAGGCTGATCGGCTGATGCTGGCGCAGGAGCACGGCGGCGAAGGACTCGACATCGGCGAGGTGGTGCTGCACCACACGGCGGACGCCTGGAGCATCGGGCTCGATCCCTTCTTCCATGTCAACCTGCCCCGATGGCCGGACCTCCACCTCGGCCCGCTGACGATCAACCTGTCGCCCACCAAGCACGTCGTCTTCCTCTTCATTACCGCCGCGCTGGTGTTCCTGACCATGTGGTGGGCGGGCCGGAAGCTCAGGCAGCAGCGCGCGGGCGAGCGGGCGCCGAGCGGGTTTGCCAATGCCATCGAAGGCGTGGTGCTCTACGTCCGCAACGAGATCGCGATCGCCAACATCGGGCATAAGAACGGCGCGAAGTTCGCGCCGCTCATCATGACCCTCTTCTTCTTCATCCTCTACGCCAACCTGATCGGCCTGATTCCGCACGGCTCCACCGCGACCGGCAACCTGGCGGTGACCGCGGCGCTGGCGATCATGGTGTTTTTCGTGATCGAGATCAGTGGCATGCTCACGCTTGGAGCCAGGGGCTACCTTGGGACGATCTTCCCGCAGGTGCCCGGCATGAGCGGCGCCGGCGCCGCCATCATGTCGCTGGCCATGGCCCCGATCGAGATTCTCGGCAAGCTGGTGAAGCCCTTCGCGCTCGCGGTCCGCTTGTTCGGCAACATGACCGCGGGGCACTTCGTCATCCTCTCGCTCTTCGGGATCATTTTCCTGTTCGGGCACCTGCCGACCTGGAACTACGCGATCGGGTTCACCACCGCCGCGCTGGTGGTGGGGATCATGCTGCTGGAGATCTTTGTGGCGTTTCTGCAAGCGTACGTGTTTGCCCTGCTGAGCGCGGTGTTCATCGGCCTGATGCAGCACGAGCATTAGCGCAGGGGGGATGCGGGACGATAGACATCACTCTTCACGCGATGAGGACCAACTGACATGCTGAACATGCTTGCCCTGCTCCAGGACGCGGCCATGTCGCCGGAGGCGGCGAAGAACTTCAACAGCCTGCTGGGCGCCGGGATCGGGCTTGGCCTGGCCATCCTTGGCGCCGGGATCGGTCTGGGCCGGATCGGCGGCCAGGCGGCCGAGGCGATCGCCCGTCAGCCGGAGGCGGCCGGCGAGATCCGCGGCGCCGCCCTGCTGATCGCCGTGCTGCTCGAAGGCGCCACGATCATCGCGCTGGTCTTCGCGCTGCTCTTCAAGCTGGTCACGTAGGGCGCCGGGATGTTGGCGCTCTCCATCATCCAGCACGCCGAAGAGGGCGCCGCCGCGGCGGCGCCCACCTCGCCCTTCGAGGTGAACTTCGGCCTCTTCTTCTGGACCTGGGTCGTGTTCATCGCGACCTTTCTGTTACTCCGCAAGTTCGCCTGGCCGGCCATCATCGGCGCGACGGTGGAGCGGGAGCAGAAGATCAAGGCCCAACTGGAAGAAACCGAGCGGCTCAACGCCGAAGCGCAGGCTGCCCTGGCGGAGAGTCGCGCGCTGGCCGAGCGCACGCGCACCGAGGCCCAAACCACGCTGGCCGACGCGCGCGCCGCCGCCGAGAAGGAGCGCGCCGCGTTGCTCGAGCGGGCCAAGCGCGAGCAGGAGGAAGTGTTGGAGCGGGCACGCCGCGAGATCGCCGCCGAGCGGGACAAGGCGATCGCCGGCCTCCGGCGCGAGGCCGTGGACCTCTCGCTTGCCGCGGCGGCCCGGCTGATCGAGCAGCGGCTCGACAGCGCCGCCGACCGCAAGCTCGTCGAGCAGTACCTCCAGTCGGTCGGAGTGGTGCGGTGAGGGCGGAGACCATCGCCCGGAACTATGCGGATACGCTTTTCACCCTGGGGGAGAAGAGCGGCCGGACGCGAGAGTACGCCGAGTGGCTGGACGCCGTCGCGGGCGCGATTGCCGTGACCCCGAAGGCGCAGGCCGCGCTCAGCTCCCCCAGGGTGACCAAGGCGGCCAAGGCGGAGCTGCTGACCCGGTCGGTGTCCGGCGCCCCCCGCGAGTTCCAGCTCTACCTGCAATCGGTCGTGAGGCGCGGGCGGCAGGTGCTGCTGGGCGAGATCGCGCGGGCCTACCTGGACCTGCTGGATCTGAAACTGAACCGTGTCCGGGCCGGGGTGACGCTGGCCCGGCAGCCCGACCAGGCGCTCCGGCAGACGATCGTCCAGGAGCTGGAGAAGGAGCTGGGCAAGGAGGTGCTGGCGACCTTTGCCGAAGACCCGTCGATCCTGGGCGGCGTCATCGTCCGGCTGGGAGACCGGGTGCTGGATGGGTCTGTCCGCCGCCGGATCACGAGGCTGAGGAGACAGCTCTTGTAGGGCGATCCAGACTCCGGGCTTAGCACGGCAAGCTGGACGTTGACTTAGGCTATTAGTCCGACTAATCTCCCGCATGAGAGAGATCGTCAATATTCACGAAGCCAAAACTCACCTCTCGCGCCTGCTTGAGCGGGTTCGCCGGGGCGGCACTGTCGTCATTGCCAAAGCCGGCCTGCCCATCGCCCGCCTGATACCGATGGGCGACACCCCGGCGGCGGGTCGGGTCGGGGGGCCGGGGACCCTCCCGGAGGCCCGGCCGGGCGGCGATCGTGCCGACAGGCTCCGGCGGCTGCTGGAGCAGGAGGCTTGGCCGCTCCTCCCGTTGGACCAGGCGGGGCGGGTGCTGACCCGATCCGAGGAAGACACGATCCTGGGATACGGATCCCACGGCGTGTGATCCTGGATTCCTCGGCGGTCGTGGCCCTCGTCCTGCAAGAGCCGGGGTACGCCGGCCTTTTCGAGGCCATGGGGAGTGCCGCCCGGCTCGGCATCGGGGCTCCGACCTTGGTGGAAACGACGATCGTGCTCTCGGCCCGTCTCGATCGTGACGCGCGCGGCCTGATCAGCCGGCTCCTGCTCGAAGGCGACGTGGCGGTGGTGCCGTTCACCGATGCCCATTTCGGGACCGCCATGGGCGCCTGGCTGCGGTACGGCCGCGGCCGTCATCCGGCCGGCCTCAATTTCGGAGATTGTCTGGCCTACGCCACGGCGAAACTCGCGGCCGAGCCGTTGCTCTTCACCGGCGAGGACTTGCGGCGGACTGACATTCCCTCTGCGCTCGGGTAGCTGGAGCCCGACCGGGGGCCCCTCCGTGTCCCCTGCAACCAAAACGACGGTCGCGGTGTCCAACCCCTAAACTCCCGGAAACCGGGAGGAGGAGCCATGGGCACCGGAAACGCCGACGTCCTGCGCGGCACCCTCGACATGCTGATCCTCAAGACCCTGTCCCTCGCTCCGATGCACGGCTGGGGAATCTGCGAGCGCATCCAGCAACTTTCCGGCGAGCACCTCCGGGTCCAGCAGGGCTCGCTCTACGACGCCCTCCAGCGCCTGACCAGGGAGGGCTGGATCCGCTCCTCCTGGGGCGTGAGCGAGAATCATCGGCGGGCCCGCTACTACACGCTGACCCGAACGGGTCGCCGCCAGCTTGCGGTGGAAGAGGAACACTGGCAGCGCCTGGCTGCCGGCGTCACCCGCCTGCTCGCTTCCACCGCCTGAGGGGCGCGTGAGGACCCCGCGCTGGCATCGCCGGCTGATCTTTTTCCTCGCCACGCTGGTCCGCGGTCGCCGAGCCGAGCGGGAGCTGTCGGAGGAGTTCGCCTTCCACCTGGAGATGGAGACCCGAAAGCTGATCGCCCAGGGCCTCGGTCCGGCGGCCGCCGCGCGTGAAGCCCGGGTGCGGTTCGGCGGGGTGACCAACTACCAGGAACGCCACCGCGAGATCTGGGGGATTCGAATAGTGCGCGACTTCCTGAACGACGTGCGACACAGCCTGCGGCAACTGCTGCGCCGACCCGGATTCACCCTGCTCGCCGTGGCGACGCTGGCCCTCGGGCTGGGCGCGACCGTTTCGTTGTTCAGCGTCGTGCGCGGGCTGTTGCTCAGGCCCCTTCCGGTTACCGACGAAGGCCAGGTCCAGGTGTTCTGGAGCGACTGGAACTGGCGCGGCATCGAGCTTGACTTCGTGAGGGAGCGCGCCCGTGCCTTCTCCGGCATCGCGGGCTACACCGCGGAAGGCTGGGCGTACCGGACGGAGAGCGGGAGCAGCATGATGCTGGTGGGCGTCAGCTCGGCCGACCTGTTCGACGTGATCGGTGCGCACGCCATGTTGGGCCGGACCTTCGCCGCCGGCGAAGACCGGCCCGGCGCGGAACCCGTCGTGGTGCTCAGCTGGGGGATGTGGCAGCAAGAGCTGGGCGCGGATCCCGCCGTCGTGGGCCGCCGCATTCTGCTCGGCGGAGTTCGGCGCACGGTGGTCGGCGTGATGCCCCGAGGATTCTACTTCCCGACCCCGGAGTACCGGGCCTGGGCGCCGCTGGAACTGGATCCGCAGTCCCCGGTTTACCGGGGACGGGGCTGGCTGGTGCTGGTGGGCCGGGTGCGGCCGGAGCTGACCCCGGCGCAGGTGTCGTCCGACGTGCAGAGCTTTGCCGGGGCCCTGAAGGAACGGTTCCAGTACATGGAGGCCTGGGACAAGAGCGTCGGGGCCCAGGTCACGCCGCTCCGGGCTTACCTGCTTGGTGACGCCGAACCATCTCTATTCCTGCTGCTCGGCGCCGTGACGTTGCTCCTGCTGATGGCCTGCGCCAACGCGGCGGCGCTGGTGCTGGCCCGCACCACGGATCGCGGGGGGGAGATCGCGCTCCGAACCGCGCTGGGCGCCGGCCGATGGCGCCTGGCACGGCAGATCGTCACCGAGTCGCTCACCCTCTCCGTGCTCTCCGGGGTCGCGGGATCGGTGATCGCGCTGGTCTTGTTCGATGTGCTGGTGGCGAGCCTGCCGCTCCAGGGAGGGCTTGGTGAGGCGGTGGCGCTGGACTGGTCCACCTTCGCCGCCGCGTTCGTGCTCTCCGTGCTGGTGGGCCTTGCGGTCTCGGCGCTGCCGGTCAGGCACCTGCTGCTGGGCAAGCTCACGGGAGTGAGCGGGGAGCGCGGAGCGCACCGGTTGGGTCATGCGCGTGCGCACGCCGGCCTGGTGGCGGCGGAGGTAACGCTCGCGGTGCTGCTGGTGACCGGCGCCACGTTGCTGATCCGTTCCGCCGGCCGGCTCTTCGCCCTGGAAACGGGGTTCGATGCGCGTGGCGTCGTACTGATGGACCTGATCACCAGCGCCGAGGAGATGGATGCCGCGGCGCGCTGGCGCGTGTTCCGCGTGGTGCAGGAGCGCGTCGCGGCCCTGCCCGGCGTCCAGCAGCTCGGCCTCACCAACCGCATCCCGGTCCGGGACGGCGGCTGGCAGGGACCGGTCGAGGTGGAGGACCGGCCCGACCTGAGCGGCGAACGGCGACCCAACGCCCTCTACCGGACGGTGACGCCGGGGTACTTCCGGACCCTGGGCATGGAGATCCGCGCCGGCCGCGAGGTCGATCCGAGCGACCGCGCGGGGACGCTCCCGGTGGCGTGGGTGAGCGAATCCTTCGCCCGGCGGATGTGGCCCGGTATGGACCCGATCGGCCGGCGGGTGCGTACCCTCTTCATGGGGGACACGACGTGGCTCGCGGTGGCCGGCGTGGTCGAGGAGACCCGGATGTTCACCATGACGGGCCAGAACCCCATCGTGCTCTACCTCCCGCTCGAACAGGCCGGATTTCCCGGCGAGGTCCAATCCCTGGCCGTCCGGACCGACCTGCCGGCCGGCGCCGTGGCCACCACCATGCGACGCCTGGCGCGCGAGCTGGATGCGCGGATCACGGTGGCGCGCGCCGGGAGCATGGAGGAGGTCGTCCGCGGGGCCCTGGCGGAGCCGCTCAGGCTGCGATTCTTCCTCACCCTGTTCGGCGCGCTGGCGCTGGTGCTCGGCACGATCGGCGTGTACGGCGTCGTGTCCTATTCGGTGACCCGGCGGCGTGGCGAGTTCGGGATCCGGATGGCGCTCGGCGCCGCGCCCAGGCGGGTGCTGCGCGATGTGGTGTGGCGCGGGATCGCTCCCGTGCTGCTCGGGGTCGCGGCGGGCCTGGCGGGCGCGCTCGCGCTGTCGGGCCTGGTGGGGCGCTTCCTCTACGGCGTGGCGCCGACCGATCCGCTCAGTCTGCTGCTGGCCGGGCTGTCCCTGCTTGGCGCGGGGCTGGCGGCCGCGCTGCTGCCCGGGTGGCGGGCGGGCCGAGTGGCGCCCGTCGAGGCGCTGCGGGCGGAGTAGGGCGGAAGCGTCGCGGCATCACTCCCGACGAATCGCCTGCATCGGGTGCGTCCGGGCGGCCCTCACACCGGGTGCCAGACATGCGGCGAAGGCGGCCGCGGCGAGCACCGCCGCCACCCCCGCGAACGTCGCGGGGTCGCCCGGTTCGATCTCGAAGAGCAGACTCCGGATCGTCCGCGCAAGCGCCCACGCCGCACCCAGCCCGAGGGCCAGGCCAAGGGCGGCCAGTCGTCCGCCGCGCCGCAGCACCAGGCCAAGGATGCCGGTGGGCCTGGCGCCCAGCGTCATCCGGATCCCGATCTCCCGGGTCCGCCGCGCCACCTCGTAGGCGACCAGCGCGTAGACACCGGCGGCCGCCAGGACCAGGGCCACCAGCGCAAATCCGCTGAGCACCGCGCCGGTGAAGCGCTGGCGCACGGTGGCCAGACGGACCCGCTCGTCCATGGTCCGGACATCGTAGAGCGGGAGCGCGGGATCGAGCCCGCGCACCAGTTCGCGGATTCGCGGCAGCATCGTCGCTGGGGGCAGGGAGGTGCGCACGTACAACAGGGCGCTGGCGCGCGGCGCCTGAAGGTACGACATGAAGACGTCCGGCTGCGGCTCGTCCTCGGCGGTCTGGAACAACACGTCGGCGACAATGCCGATCACCTCGGCCTGGTCGTGAAAGCCCCCCTGGCCCACGGCGATGCCGGCGCCGATCGGATCCTTATTGGGCCAGAACCGCTTCGCGGCGGTCTGGTTGATCACGACCACCTTCGGCGTGCCGCGGCGGTCGGCGGGGGTGAAGCTCCTGCCGCGAATCAGCGGGACCCCAAGCGTCTTGAAGTAGTCGGGCGACACGTGGTGGACACCCACCAGAGGCTCGCTCCCCTCGGCGACGGGGGGACGGTCACGGAACCAGATCACGGTGCCGTTGCAGCCCCCGTTGAGCGGCGGGCAGTTCCCGAGGGCGACATCCTCGACGCCCGGCGTTGCCCCCAGGCGCTCGAGCAGCTGCGCGTAGAAGACCGATGCGGAATCGGGCCGGTATCCGGTCGGCGGCATGGCCACGCGAACGGTCACCACGCCCTCGGGCCGGATACCCACGTTGACGGCGAGCAGGCGGTCGAGACTCCGGAGCATCAGCCCCGCGCCCGCCAGCAGCACCACGGCGAGGGCCAGCTCGACGACGACCAGGCCGTCACGCAGCGTGAGCGAGCGCTTCCGGTCCCCGCCACCCGCCGTTCCGTCCTTGAGGGAGGACACGAGGTCGGGTCTGGTCGCCCGGAGCACCGGGAGCAGGGCGACGAGCATGCCGGCCAGGGCGGTGACCACCACGGTAAAGCCGAGGACCGCGGGGTCGATGCCGATCGATTGCAGGCCGAGCTGCGTCAGATCCGCCCGGCCGCCGAGCGCGCCGCCGAGCCAGCCCCGGACGCTGCGCAGTCCATAAAGGCCCAGCACCGAGATCCCGAGACCCGCCGCCCCGCCCAGGCCGGCCAGCAGGGAGCTCTCGAGCAGAAACTGCCGCACCAGGTCCCGCCGCCGGGCGCCCACGGCCAGACGCACCGCGGTATCGCGCGAGCGCGCCGCGGCGCGGGCGAGCAGCAGGCCGGCCAGGTTCACGCAGGCCAGCAGCAGAACCAGCGCCACGGCCACCGCCAGGGCGACGATGGACCGGCCCAGCGCCGGGTCGACCCGCGCCGCATCGAGTGGCCGGGCGGTCACCCCCCACGAGCCGCTCTCCCGCCAGGGAGGGGGCGGATAGGTCTCTTCGATCACCCGGCCGGCGCTTCCCATGTCGGCCAGTGCCTGGGATTCCTGCACCCCGGGACCGAGCCGGCCGACCAGGTGGAGCCAATGGGATTGGGCCTGATTCAGTTCGTCCGCCGATGAGGCCGCGACGTTCCGCCAGAGCTCGGCCTGGCCCGTAAGGCCCCTGAACCAGGCCGGCATCACCCCGATGACGGTGGCCGGGGAGCCGTCCAGGTTCACGCTGCGGCCGACGATCTCCGGGTCGCCTCCGAAGGAGCGCTGCCAGAGCGAGTGACCGAGAAGGATGGCCGCCGGCGCCGCCGGCGCGCGACCTTCCTCCTCCGAGAAACCTCTGCCGTGCAGCGGCGCAATGCCGAGCAGCTCCAGGTACCGCCCCGCCACGAGCTCGCCCGTGACCCGTTCCGTGCCGTCGATCAGCCGGATGGAGAAGGGGCTCTCCGAGTAGGCGGCCAGGTCCTGGAAGGAGCGCTGGGCGTCCAGGAACGTTCGATACTTCGGGAACGACCAGACCATGTCGTCCCGGCCGGGCTCTTGTGCCGTGGGAGGAACGGTAATGGTCACCCGGTACAGGCGGTCCGGGTCGGGAAAGGGGAGGGTCCTCAGCAGGGTGGCATGGACCACGCTGAACACGGTCGTATTGGCGCCGATTCCCAGGGCCAGGGTCAGCACGGCGAAGCCGGTGAAGAGTGGCTGGCGCTGGAGGATGCGCGCGGCGTAGCGCAGGTCGCGTCGGAGCTCACCGGCCATGAGGTCTTCCCCTGGTCGAAGGTATGTAGGTCAGACACCTCGGGCCCCATGAGGGTTGCCCGGGCGATCCACGGATGGCGGTGGCGTGGCGGCCCCGCTGTGGCGTTATCTTCCCGCGGTCCCCTCCGTGTGTGGAGCAGATCATGAGACGGTTCGTGCCGATGTTCGGCCTCTTCATCGCGCCGATGCTTCTGGCGGCCCAGCAGGGCGGCCGGGCGTTCACCCCGACGGACTGGTATCGGGTCACCACGGTCAGCAACCCCTCCCTCTCGCCCGATGGACGCCAGGTCGCCTTCACGGTGACCACCGTGCGCGAGCGCGAGAACAAACGGCACTCCGAGGTCTGGGTCGTGCCGAGCGCGGGCGGAGACCCGGTGCGCTATACCTCCCCCGGAGTGGAAAGCAGCTCGCCCCGGTGGTCGCCCGACGGAACCCTCCTGCTCTTCACCTCCACGCGCCCCGGCAGCCGGGTGCGCACCTGGGCGCTCCGGATGGACCGCCCCGGGGGCGAGGCGTTCGAATACGACAGCCTGCCTTCGGGCTCGCTGACGGCCGACCGGCGGACGGTGGCCTGGTCCGAAGCGGCGCCGCGGGATTCGGCGCCGGCGCGGCGGGACGACCCGCTGGAGCGGATGAAGGCCGAGTCGCGCCCACCCTACGGCGCGATCACGCAGCCGGTGGATCCGGAGCGATTCGACGGCCGGCACTACCTGGACCTGCCGATCAAGGGGAACAACCGCGGGTACCTGCCCAATTCCGCCTCGGCGCGGGAGTGGCGGCCGGGCCAGATCTGGGTCCAGGATCTCTCGACCAACACCCGCCGCCAGGTCACCGACACCCGGTATGCCCACGGCGGCGTCGCGATCTCGCCGGACGGGCGCTGGATCGCCTTCACGGCGGACGCGGAGCTGCGGCCGGACTCCGTCGCCTTCGCCGAGCGGGACTCGCTCGCCAAGCTGCCCTATGACGCGGCGCGGGACGAGGCGCCGCGAAATACCTCGGACATCTACGTGATTCCCGCAGCCGGCGGAGAGCCGCGCAAGGTCGCCGAGATCATGGGGAGCGAGAACAACATCTCCTGGTCGGCCGACGGGCGCACCCTGGCGTTCGTGCATCGGGAACATCGCACGACCCAGTCGCACCTGATGACCATTCCGGTCTCGGGCGGCCGTCCCGTCAGCCTACTGGGCGACTGGAAGCACGAGCCCGGCGACTACGAGTGGCTCCCGGACGGCATGATCGCCATGACCGCCGCGGTGGGGGGCCGGACGGCGATTTTCCGCGTGGATCCGACCCGCGGCAGGTTCACGGAGATCGTGGGAGGCCGGCGCCGGATCAACGGGGTGTCCTGGGACCAGGCGGGCCGGACGATGGCCTTCGTCGCGACCAGCCCGGCCCGCCCGACCGAGCTCTACGTGGCCGACGCCACCGGCCGGAACGAGCGCAAGCTCACCGGGTTCAACGACGAGCTCAACGCCGAGATCGCCTGGGCCGACGCCGAGCGGTTCACCTTCGAATCGGTGGGCGGGCTCGAGGTCGAGAGCTGGCTCATGCAGCCCTACGGCTACGAGCCGGGCCGCAAGTATCCGCTGGTGCTCTACATCCACGGCGGGCCCCACTCCGCCTACGGCGAGAACTGGTTCGACGAGTTCCAGAACCTGGCGGGCGCTGGGATGTGGGTGCTGTTCAGCAACCCGCGCGGCTCCAGCGGCTATGGCGCGGACTTCACCTTTGCCACCCGGGGCCGCTGGTTCGCCGAGGACTACGAAGACCTGATGAAGGCGGTGGACATCGCGGCGCAACGCCCGGATGTCGACTCCACCAGGATGGGCGTGACGGGCGGTTCCTACGGGGGCGTGATGACCGCCTGGGTGACGGTCAAGACCGACCGTTTCAAGGCCGCGCAAACCGACCGGATGATCAGCAACTGGTGGTCGTGGTACGGCTCTTCCGACGCGCAGGGGCTCACCGAGTTCGAGTTCTACGGGAAGCCGTGGGACAATCCGGCACTGTACGACTCGCTCTCCCCGCTGCGCTACATTCGGAAGGTCAAGACCCCCACCCTCATGGTGCAGTCGGAAGAGGACCACCGGACCCCGATGACCGACGCCGAACAGTGGTTCACCGGACTGAGCAAGCAGGGGACCCCGGCGGAGTGGCTGCGCTATCCGCGCTCCACCCACGATCTGTCGCGGACCGGCGAGCCCTGGCTGCTGGTCGACCGGCTGGGCCGGCTGCGGCAGTGGTTTTCGCACTGGCTGCTGGGTGCCGGCAAGGTGACGGCCAGTGGAGGACGATAGAGGGCGATGCAGGACGATGCAGGACGATGCAGGACGATAGGAGATTGTTGCCATGACGGCTTCGGTGTCGCTGCACTGCTGGGAAGATCTGCCGATCGAGCGGCTCAACGACAAGCTCGGCCGGCGCCTGGTCACCGGCGAGAAAGTCATGCTCGCGCACGTCTACCTCAAGGAAGGCTGCGTGGTGCCGATGCATCACCACGACAACGAGCAGATCACCTACGTGCTCGAGGGTGCGCTGGAGTTCACCATCGGCAAGGAAGGCGGCCAGAAGGTGATCGTGCGGGCCGGAGAAGTCCTGCACATCCCCTCCAACCTGCCCCACATGGCCCTGGCCCTCGAGGATACGCTTGACGTGGACGTGTTCAGCCCCCCGCGCCAGGACTGGCTGGCGGGGACCGACACGTACTTGAGAGGACGATAGAGGACGCCCTGAATCGTCCTGCATCGCCCTGAATCGTCCTCGAAGCCGATGTCCGACCGCAGAGAGTTCTTCCGCGCCAGCCTTGGCAAATGGCTCGAGCAGGCCCTCGAATCCACCGAGGAGCGGGTCACCGCGACGCGCTATACCCGGCCTCCGGGCGCCCTGCCGGAGGTCGGTTTTCTGGCCGCGTGCACCCGCTGCGGCGAATGCGTGGCTGCCTGCCCCCCCAAGGTCATCCGGACCGCGCCCACCAGCGCCGGACTGGCAGCCGGGACGCCCTATCTCGACCTCGAGCGGGCGCCGTGTATCGCCTGTCCCGACATGCCCTGCGCCGCGTCCTGTCCCACTGAAGCCCTGACGGTGCCGCCCGCCGGGTGGACGGGTTATCGTCTGGCTCGGCTGGAGTTCATGCCCGACCGCTGCGTCACCTACCGGGGCACGCCGTGCCGGGTTTGCATCGATGCGTGTCCCGTGGGTGAGCGCGCCCTGGCGATGGATGACCAGGGACACCCGGTGCCGAGGCAGGAAGGCTGTGTCGGGTGCGGCGTCTGCGTGCGCGATTGCATCAGCGTCCCCCCTTCGTTCACGGTCCGTCCAAGGGAGGCGGCATGAGCGACGTCCCCTACCGGGTCGAGAAGCCCTGGGGGTACGAGCTGATCTGGGCGGTGACCGACCGGTACGTGGGCAAGCTGCTGCACGTCCGGGTGGGCCACGGCCTGAGCTGCCAGTATCACCGCAGGAAAGACGAGACCATGCATGTGCTGCGAGGCGAGATCCGGCTCAGGAGCGGAACCGAATCCGAGCTGACCGAACGCATCCTCCGCGCGGGTGAATCGATCCACATTCCGCCGGGCATGGTGCACGAGGTCGAGGCCCTGACGGATAGCGACATTCTGGAAGCCTCCACTCCGGAGCTCGATGACCTGGTCCGCCTTCGCGACCGGTACGGGAGAAGCTGAATCGTGCAGGTGATCATCCCCCTGGCCGGGAAGGGCACCCGGCTGCGTCCCCATACCCATCTGGTGCCCAAGCCGCTGCTGAAGGTGGCGGGCCGCCCCGTCATGGACTGGGTGATGGACCGGCTCGACGGCCTCGATGTGTCCGAGCTGATCTTCATCACCGGGCATCTCAAGGAGCAGGTCGAGGATCACGCCAAATCGCGGTATCGCTGGCCCTGCCGTTTCATCGAGCAGAAGGTGCAGGACGGCACGGCGGGCGCGGTGAACCTGGCCCGTCCCCATGTCCGCGAACCGGTGCTGATCGTCTTCGTGGATACCGTTTTCGAGGCCGACCTGGGCGTGATCCGCCGCGCCGATGCCGACGGCATCATCTGGGCCAAGGAGGTCGAGGACTATCAGCGCTTCGGCGTCGTGGTGACCGACGCGAAGGGATACATGACCCGCATCGTCGAGAAGCCGAAGGACCCGATCTCCCGCCTCGCGAATATCGGCCTGTACTACATCAAGGACACCGCCACCCTCTTCCGCGGCGTGGACCAGGTCCTCCAGGCGCCGCCCAACCGCGGCGAATACTTCCTGACTGACGGCTTCCAGTTCATGATCGAGCAGGGCCGCCGCATCCTGACCGCCGAGGTGACCGGGTGGTACGACTGCGGCACCCTGGAAGCGCTGCTGGAGACCAACGAAACCCTGCTCCGCAACGGCGCGGCCCGACGCCCCGCGCTGCCTGGCGTGACGATCCACGACCCCGTCTTCATCGAGGACGGCGTCCGGATCGAGCGCAGCGTTATCGGCCCCAACGTCTCGCTGGAGCGCGGGACCACGGTGCTGGACAGCCGGCTCGCGCACTGTATCGTCGGGTCCCAGTGTCAGCTCAGTGGGGTGCGCCTGATGAGCTCGATCCTGGGCAACCATGTGCGGGTGCGCGATCTTGGGGGCCAGGTGAGCCTCGCGGATCATGCGGAGTGCCTGGGTGTCCCTCAGTGACGAGCTCTGTCGTTCCTATCTGGATCTCCGCTGGCATCTCGACCCCGCCGCGGCGACCGCGGCGGGTGTGGCGGCCCTGGACGGCCGGCTGGGACACTTCGACGAGGTAGCCGTCGGCGAGCACCTCGCCGCCCTCCGCGCCATCGAGGCGGGCGTCGAGGAGCTGGAAATCGAGGACACGGCCGACGAGCTGGACCGGACGGTGCTGCTGGATGAGGTCCGGGCCACCATTTTCCGCCTGCAATTCGAGCAGCCGCACCGCCGCAATCCCGTCTTCTGGCTGCGCCACCTTGGGGACGCGCTGCACGGCCTGCTCCCCGAATGCGACGATCGCGCCAGCGCCCCGGTCGAGCCGGCCCTCGGGCGCCTGCGTGCCGTGCCGGGCTTTCTGCGTGACGCCAGGAGCACGCTTCGGGAGCCCGCCGCCCCGCTATTGGACATCGCCCGCGAGCTGGCAACCCCCTGCCGCCTGCTGGTCCGCGAACTGGCCGCCGCGCTGGGCGCGGCGGCCGGCGAGGCGCGGGCGGACCTTGAGGCCGCCGCCGACGAGGCCGTCGAGTCCCTTAACGAGTTCGCGGTCGCTCTCGACACCGATTTCCGCGCCCACGCCGACGAACACCCACCGGGAATCGGTGCGGAGGAGTTCGAGCGCCTGCTGCACCACGCCCACGCCATTCGCGAGGGCGCTTCCGAGCTGTGGCGCTCCGTGCTGCATGCCGAGGACGACGTGATCGCGGAGCTGGAGGCGCTGGGAGCGCCTGGCTGGCGCAAGACCGTTGCCTTCCGGCTCGCCGATGCGACCGAGGCCGATCCGGTCGCGACCTTCCAGGCGGAGCTCGAGCAGATCGCCGGGTTCGTCGCCGGAATCGGCCTGCTTCCCGACCAGTGCGGCACGCCCCCCGTCGAGTCGCTCCCCGCGTATCTCCGTCCCCTGACCGGATACGCCCACTACCGCGGGGCCATCGCTTCGGGGACCCCGGCAGAGGCCCGAATCTGGATCGCGCCGGACCCATCGGTTGCGGCCTGGGCCTCCCAGCTCGCCGCCGAGTTCGGCATCCCGGGTCAGCACGCCATGGCCGAATCCGCCGCCCGCGCGTCCAGTGAAGTCCGCCGCCGGCTCGGTGCGTGGGTCTCCCGCGGCGGCTGGGGGTTGTACGCCGTCGACCTGCTCGACGACGCGGGCTACTGGCCCGACCCGGAAGACCGGATCATGACCCGGGCCCATCTCCTGCTCAGAATGCTGCTGGCCAGGGTCGACATCGGCATTCACACCCGCCAGCTCCTGCCGGAGGAGGCCGAGCAGCTCCTGACGAACGCGGTTCCCCTGCACCCGGCGCGGGCGCGTGCCCTGGTTCGCGAATGCCTGCTCGAGCCGACGCGGGCGATCGGGACGCTGGTCGGCCGTCGGGAGTTGTTGCGCCTCCGCGCGGAACGGCGGCCGAGAGGCGGCCGGGAGCGTCCGGTCGCCGAACATCACGCCGACGTGCTCGCGTTCGGGGGGACGCCTTCATCCCTGATCCGATGGGGATTGGGGATGGAGGAGTGATCGGTCGAGGGCGTGGAGGGCGATGACACCTCCCGTGGTGCCGCGGCCGGTCAAGGGCCTGGGCCTGGTCTCGCTCTGCAATGACTTCGCGAGCGAGATGGTCTACCCCCTCCTTCCGGCCTTCATCACCCGCACCCTGGGAGGGGGCGCCATCGCCCTCGGCGCGCTCGACGGTGCGGCCGATCTCACCGCCTCGGCCGTCCGCTGGGTTAGCGGCAGGCTGGCCGACCGCCCGGGCTGGCGGAAGCCGCTCATCCTTGCCGGCTACGCCACGGCGGTGCTGGTGCGGCCCCTGATCGCGATTGCGAGCGCGGCTTGGCAGGTGATCGGTTTCCGGGTGCTCGACCGGGTGGGGAAGGGGCTCCGCACGCCGGCCCGGGATGCCCTGGTGGCCCAGCTCACCCCCCCCGCGCACCATGGGCGCGCCTACGGATTTCATCGCGCGGCGGATCACCTGGGCGCCGTGGCCGGGTCGGTCGCCGCCTGGATACTGGTCAGCCGGTCTACGCCGGTGGCCGAAGTGATCTGGTTCAGCGCCCTCCCCGGTCTTGCCGTGATGCTGGTGCTGGTGCTGGTGTTCAGGGGGATGCGCGGAGGCAGAGAGAAGTGGATGGGGGGAGGGGAGGGGGAGGGGGAGACCAGGGAGCCGGAACGCCTCGGCGACGCGGAGGGATGGCGCTTCTGGGGCCCAGCGTTGGCGCTGGTGGTGTTGACCGCTGGGCGGCTGCCTGAGACCCTGCTGATGCTGCGACTGCTGGACCTTGGAGTCGCCACCGCCGTTGTTCCGTTGGCCTGGGCCGGACTCCACGTCGTCCGAACCCTCGGCGCCTATCCCGGAGGCTGGCTCAGCGACCGAATCGGACCCCGTGGAACCCTCGCGCTGGGCAGCATCCTGTTCGCCGCGGTGCTTGCGGCCATGGCGGGAGTCCGCGGGGCCGCCGGCGGTGTCGGGATCTTTCTGGCCCTCGGGGTGGTGGCCGGGCTTACCGAGGGCGCGGAACGGGCGACGATCGCGAGGCTGGCGCCGGTCCGCACCGGGCGCGCCTTTGGATCCTATCAGGCGGTCCTGGGGGCCGCCGCCCTCCCGTTCGCGCTTGGACTCGGGGCCGTCTACCAGGGCCTCGGTGGGCCTGCCGCCCTGACGGCCTCCGCGACGGTGGTCGGGACCGGCGCGGTGGCGTGGTGGGTTGCCACCAGGGAGGACGATGGAGGACGATAGAGGGCGATGCAGGACGATGCCCGTTGCTTGCGGCCCTTCAGGGCGTCCCGTAGCTTCGGCAATCCATGCCCTTCGCCCTCCCGCGTGGTCCGTCTCCTTCCAGGCCGCCCAAACCGGAACCGGCGGCTGCCGCGGGCACCCTGACCCAGCCCAAAGCCTCCCGGATCGCGAACGAGGGGATGCGCGGCAAGACCGTGGTGGTGACCGGTGGCGCGTCCGGCCTGGGCCGGGCTATCACGCTCGAGTTCGCCCGGCAGGGCTGCAACGTCGCGTTCTGCTTTGTGGACCTTCCAGGACGCGACATGCGGGAGACCGCGCTGCTCACCGAGACCACGGTCGCGGCGATGGGAGTCGGAGTCTTCGCGGAGATCTGTGACGTGCGGGACCGGAGCGCGGTGGGGCGGTTTCTCTACGAGACTTGCGACCGGTTCGAGACGGTCCACTTCCTGGTGAACAATGCCGGCGTCGCCGCCGACGGGGCGTTGTGGCGGCTCGACAGCTCGGAGTGGTCCCAGGTCATCGACACCAACCTCACCGGCGCCTTCAACTGTATCGCCACGGTCGCGCCCATCTTCCGCGAGCAGCACTACGGCAAAATCGTCAACGTCAGCGCGCATCAATCCCACCTCCCCGGCTTTGGGGTCGCCAGTTATGCGGCCAGCAAGGCGGGCCTCGAAGGTCTGACCCGTTCCGCCGCCGTGGACCTGGGCCCTTCCAACGTGAACGTCAACGCGGTGGCGCCGGGATTCATCCGCACCGACCGGCTGGAGGCCCTGCCCCCCGAGGTCGTCGAGCGGGCCGAAAAGAGCTCCATCCTCGGCCGGCTGGCGGAGCCGACCGACGTGGCCAATGTCGTCGCCTTCCTCTGCTCGGAGTCGGCCCGTCATATCACCGGGCAGGTGATTGTGGTGGATGGGGGGTATTCGATGGTGTAGTGCGAAGTGCGAAGTGCCGCTTCGCCTTCCGCACTGGTATCTTTTGCCATGCCTTTGCCACGCCTCACCTTGCTGGCCGCGACGCTGGTGGGCTGCGCCGTCACCCACGCGCCCGCCTCCGCCCAGGATCCTCCACAAACCCAGACGGGTCTGTTCAGCGGCGCGCTCGCTGGGCAATCGGTCGCCGCACTCCCGCTCACCCACCTGATCCGCGACACCCTGGTGCAGGATCCTGCGGTGCTCCGCGAGCGGCCGGCGGTCCTTGCCTGGGCGGATTCGCTGATCGGGGACGCCTTGCTGGTGGGTGCCCCGGAAGTGAACTGGGTGCTCACCCCCGAGCTGCGCCGCCTCGCCCGCCGGTCGGCCGGCATGGTGCCCGAGCCGGAGCGCATGGGCCAGGCCGTGATGCGCGCCCCCGATCTGACCACCGTTCCCGATCCGCTCCGGTCCTCCCTTCGGACCATGGTGGCGATCGCCGGCGGCCGCCACGCGTTTATCGCGGCCTCCCTGGCGCTGGCCCTGGACGAGGAGGGCGCCGTGAGGGCGACCCTGACGGCGGTGGTGGCCGATGCCAGACTGGGCAGGGTGGTCTGGCGCAGCGATGGCATCGGCAGCGGTGCGACCGTCGGGGCGGCGATCCGCGCGGCGGTCGCGTCGTTCTTTCCCACCCAGGGTCCATGACCTACCGCGCGACCCTGATCCCCGGCGATGGGATCGGGCCGGAGATCACCGCCGAAGTGCTCAAGGTCCTGGCCGCCGCCCGCGTCGGTTTCGAGTGGGACGAGCAGCGCGCCGGAGTGACGGCGCTCGAATCCACGGGCACGCCGATTCCCGACGCGACCCTGGTCAGCATCCGGGAGCGGCGTCTGGCCCTGAAGGGGCCGCTCACCACGCCCGTCGGGACCGGATTCCGCTCGGTCAACCTGGCGCTGCGGCGCGAGTTCGAGCTGTACGCCAATGTGCGGCCCGCCGTGACGCTGGTTCCAGGCGGCCGCTACGAGAACGTGGATATCGTCATGGTGCGGGAGAATCTGGAAGGCCTCTACAGCGGCGTGGAGCACTTCATCCAGATCGACGCCGATCCCCGGGCGGTCGCGGTCTCGGAGGCGATCCTCACCCGACAGGGAGCCGAGCGGATCATCCGGTTCGCCTTCGAGTACGCCGCCGAGAACGGCCGGCGCAAGGTGACCCTGGTCCACAAGGCCAACATTCTCCGGATGGTCGGCGGGCTTTTTCTGGAGGTGGGCCGCGACGTCGCGAAGGACTTCGCGGGGCGGATCGAAGCGAGCGACATGATCGTCGATAACGCGGCGATGCAGCTGGTGCTGCGGCCGGAGCAGTTCGACGTCATCGTGACGACCAACCTGTTCGGCGACATTCTGAGCGACGAGATCTCCGGCCTGGTGGGCGGGCTGGGTCTGGCCCCCGGCGGGAACATCGGTCGCGGTGCGGCGATCTTCGAGGCCGTGCACGGCAGCGCGCCCGACATTGCGGGCAAGGGCATCGCCAATCCCTCCGCGCTGCTGCTGGCCGCGGCGATGATGCTGGATCATCTGACCGAACACGCCGCGGCCCGGAAGGTCCGCGCCGCGATACGGACCGTGATCGTCGACGACGGGGTCCGGACGGGGGATCTGGGCGGCAACGCCACTACGGCGCAGTTCGGCGATGCGGTTGCCGCTCGGGTATCAGCCTGAGGTTCCCTGCGTTCGCTGCGGCGAACGCATCCCTGGCCTGCCCTGGGGGGAGCGCTGTCCCGCATGCATGAAGCAGCGGCGCCGCCGTGCAAGTCGGCTGGCGCGGCGCATCTCCCTCGTTGCGGCCCTGATTGCGGCAATCCTGCTTGCCCTGCGCGCCCCGCCCGGTGACATGAGGGTCTGGGTGGGGATCGGAACCCTGGCCACGTTTCTTCTGACGCGGGTCATCGCGCTGCGCGTAGCGATGGAATACCTGCCGGACTGAGACCGCAGAAACGGAGACAGCCGCCATGAAGCGAACCCATCGTTTGATCCTGGCCGCCCTGTGCGCCGGCGCCGCGGCGCCCGCGTCGGCCCAGACCAGCCTTACCATTTACAACGATGGCCGGGTGTTGATGCGCCGCACCCTGCCCGGGCGCATCCCGGCCGGCGATTCCGAGCATCGGCTCGCCCTGGGAGCCCTCGATCCCGGCTCGCTCTTCTCGCTCGAGGCCGGGGTCACACTGCTCGGAGCCGCCTACGACGCCGCGGTCGACGAGGCCAACACCATGCGGCGCGCCGTGGGGCGTATGCTGGTGTTCGAGACCGGCCGGATGACCGACAACATCGCGGATACGGTGGTGGTTGAAGTGCTGGGTGTGGAGCCGGATCGCTTCCGGCTGCCGGATGGTCGGGTGACCTTCCAGCGCCCGGGCCGACCCCGCTATCCGGCCGAGCTGATCCAGATCGAGCCAACGCTCACCGTGTCGGTGCGGAGCCGGGCGGCGCGGGACGGCCTTCCGCTCGGCTGGTTTCGCGGAGGCGCGTCGTGGTCGGCCGCGTATCAGGTGCTGCTCGGGCCCAACGGCGCGCGGATCGAGGGAAGCGCGGTGATCCCGAGCGACGGGCTGTCGGTGGACAGCGCGGAAGTCCAGCTGCTGGCCGGCGAGGTTGGGCGCGTGGTGCAGCCTCCCATGGGGCCGCGGCAACGGCTCGGCCTGGCCGCTGAAATGAGGGCGGACGCCGGGTACGCCTCCGAAGAAACCGTCGGCGAAGTGCACCTCTACAGCCTGCCCGCGCGGGTGACCCTGCGCCCGGGCGTGACCACGACCAACGCCCTGTTTCAGCCGGCCACGGCCCCCTACGAGCGCCGCTACGTCGTGCGGGGCCAGATCCCCTGGTACGGCCCCTTTCAGCAGGAAGTCGGCGAGCAGACCCCGCCGGTCGAGGTCCACTACGTGCTCGAACGGCCACGCAACACCGAGTTCGGCGACCGGCCGCTCCCCGCCGGCGTGCATCGAATCTACGAGCCGGACGGCCAAGGCCGCGCCCAACTGGTGGGCGAGGCGTCCGGCGGACACACCGCGGCGGGGCAGCCGCTCCGGCTCCGGGCGGGCGACGCGTTCGACATCACCGCTCGCCGCGTGCAGACCGAGTACACCACGCGGCGTGACACGGTACGCGGGTCGCTGCGGACCCTGGCGACCGTGGGCTATCGCGTGACCATCGCCAACGCAAAGGACTCCGCGGTCACCGTCGAGGTGCTCGAGCAGCGCCGCGGCGAATGGCGGGTCCTGGACAGCTCCCTGCCCGCCGAGCGGGTGTCGGCCACCGAAACCCGCTTCCGGGTGCGGGTGCCGGCGCAAGGCGAAGCAACGCTCACCTATCGGGTGCAGGTCGTCTGGTGAGTGGCGCCGGCGTCACGCTGGTTCACCTTGGCGACATCCACTTCGGACCCCACGTTGAGCTGGCCCAGATCGCGGCGCTCGAGCGACTCCTTCCGGAGTTGGCACCGAGCGCCGTGGTCTTCTCCGGCGACCTGACCCAGCGCGCTCGGCACGGAGAGTTCCAGCGCGCGCTCGTCCTGGTGCAGACGGTCCAGCGGACCGCGCCGACCCTCGTGGTGCCCGGCAATCACGATACGACCTGGTGGCGCACGCCGTTCGAGCTCATGGGCAAGGAGCCCAAGCATCGCAAGTACCGGCGCTACTTCGGGCCGGAGCTGGGGCCCGTGCTCCAGGTCCCCGGCGCCGTCATCGTGGGGACCCTGTCGGCCCATGGGCTGGCCTGGGGATCGGTGACCTGGAACCCCCGCGATCTGACCGTCAAGGGCCACCTGCCGCGCGCGGAAACCGAACGCGCCGCGGGGCACTTCACCCGCGCCGACCCGGGCGATCTCCGCGTCCTGGTGCTGCATCACAACGTGCTTCGCGGCGAACTGTCCGGCCGGATGGGCCTTGCCCACTGGCGGGACGCGCAACGCCGGCTGGACGCCTGCGGAGCGGACCTGGTCCTCTGCGGCCACGATCACCAGGAGCAGGTCGGCCAACTGGAGGGTGGAACCGTCGTGGCGTGCTCCAACACCCTCACCGACATGACCCGGGGCCAACGCCCCTCCGTGTTCAATCTGATCACCGCGGACTCCGCGGAACTGCGGATCCGGTACCTGGGCTGGGACGGACGCGCGTTCGTGCCGGGCGCCGAAGCGCGGTACGCCCGCAGGTCCCCGCGGGCGGCGCCTGCTACTTCGTGATGCGGAAGATGCCCACCTGGCTTCCGCCGCTGTCCGGATCCCTCACCTCGAACAGCACCAGGTCGCCCGAAAAGCCGAGGGGGATCCCTTGGCCGGTGAGGGTTCCGCGGTAGGCCCCCTCCGAGTCGAACACGTCGACGCGAGACGGCTCGTCGGCGAACGTGTATCGCTCCACCCACAGGGTCGCATCCGGAGCCATTGCAAGCGAGCGGATCAGGGGAAGACGGGCGGCCACCCCGAGCTTCTCGAATAGCTCGCTCGCGGGCGTGACGCACGCGCCGCGGGACGACCGCATCCTCATCCCCTCCGGGTACAGTCGCTCCACCGATGCCTGGTCCGGCGCGACGGGGAGGATGTCGCGCCGAAGACTTCGCGCCAGCCGACCGCCGTGAAAGACGTCGACCTGATAGGGGACCTGGGGCGTCACGGCCAGCGTCATCCCGTATCCCGCCAGCCGCAGCTCCCGGGTGAAGAGGCGGGGCATGTTGAGTCCCATGCAGCCGAGGTCGACCATGCCTGGCGTCGGCGCGGTGAGGGTCTGAAGCACCACCGTGTCCGTCGGGGTGCTCACGAGGGCCCGAAGCGTTCTGGTCTGCTGATCGGTATGACCGAGGATCATGGCGGCCGTGTCAGGCGCCACTCGAAGCATGGCCCCTTCGGGGAAGCCTCCCCGAAGGGAGATCTGCGGGAGGATGTCCCCGTCGGGACCGAAGCGGACCAGCGCCCGCTTGACGTAGTCGCCGACTTCGACGACGCCGCCGGCGGTGACCCACATGATTCCCGGGAACTGAAGCTCGCCGGGCCCGCCGCCCTTGCGTCCCATCAGGCGGACCAGGCCTCCGGCGGTATCGAACACCACCACCCTGAAGGCCTCGGTGTCGAGGAGGTAGATCAGGCCGAGGGTGTCCGTCCCAACGACCCGTGGCCCGGCGTAGGAGAAGGACGCCCACCCGGTGTCGGCGCCGCCGATACGGCGCACTTCCTGGATCCGCCACGGCAGGGCGCGGTCCGTTCCCGGAGAGACGAGCAGCGTGACGCCTGCGGAGTCGGTGACGATGACGCCCTCGCCATCAGACCGCCCGGCGTCGCACCCTCCCAGCAGCAGCGACAGGGACAGCGTGACGAGGTGGAAGCAACGGCTCTGACCCATCGCGAACCCCCTTTGGCGGCGAGCTCTCCCGGTTGGGCTAACCCATAGCCGGGGCACAAGTTACGGTTGATTCTCCCAAGCTACCAAGCGGACTGGGACGGGGCTAGATTGGGGGGCTTCCCCGGTCCTGCAACCAGCGAGAAGGATATGGCAACTGCCGCCGCGAGCGCACGATTTGCCGGCGTCGATTTCTACGCGATGGACTCGCTCCTGAGCGAAGAGGAACGGGCAGTCCGCGGCACGGTCCGGGCCTGGGTGGACGACCAACTCATTCCCATCATCGGCGAATGCTACATCGAGGGACGGTTTCCCCGGGAGCTGATCCCCGGGATGGCCGAGCTGGGCTTCATGGGCGCCAACTTGCCCGAGGAATACGGCTGCGCGGGACTCAACAACGTCGCCTACGGGCTCATCATGCAGGAACTGGAGCGGGGCGACAGCGGGGTGCGCTCGTTCTGCTCCGTGCAGGGCGCGCTGGTCATGTACCCGATCTTTGCCTTCGGCAGCGAGGCGCAGAAGCGTCACTGGCTGCCCCGGCTAGCGTCGGCGCAGGAGATCGGATGCTTCGGCCTAACCGAACCCGACTACGGCTCCAATCCCGGCGGGATGATCGCGACGGCGCGCGAGACCTCCGACGGTTGGGTGCTGAACGGCACCAAGATGTGGATTACCAACGGGTCGCAGGCCACGGTCGCGGTGGTTTGGGCCAAGACGGGCGCGGTAGAGGATGCCAGGAGCATTCGCGGATTCATCGTACCGACGGCGACGCCGGGGTTCAGCGCCAAGGACCAGAAGGGCAAACTTTCCTTGCGCGCCTCCGATACCAGCGAGCTGCATCTGCACGACGTGGCGCTGCCGAAAGACGCCATCCTCCCCGGGTCGGGCGGGCTCAAGAGTCCCCTGATGTGCCTGACCCAGGCGCGGTACGGGATCGCTTGGGGGGGCATCGGCGCCGCGATGGCCTGCTACGATGAGGCGGTGCGCTACGCCGGGAGTCGCGTGATGTTCGGGCGTCCCATCGCCCAGACCCAGATCCAGCAAGTCCGCCTGGCCGACATGCTGACTGAGATTACCAAGGCCCAACTGCTGGCGTTGCAGCTCGGCCGGCTCAAGGACGCGGGCACCATGACGCCGGAGCAGGTCTCGCTGGCCAAGCGGAACAACGTGAACATGGCCTGCGAGTGCGCGCGCGAGGCGCGCCGCCTGCTCGGCGCCAACGGCATTCTGGCCGAGTATCACTCCATGCGGCACATGGCCAACCTCGAATCGGTCTATACCTATGAGGGAACCCACGACATGCACTCGCTGATTCTCGGAGAGGAGATCACGGGGCGGGCGGCGTTCTAGAGGACCCCCAATCACATGAAGATCGCCGTCTGTATCAAACGCGTCCCTGACACCGAAATGCGATTCGGCTTCACGGCGGACGGGAAGGCCGTGGATCCGGGCGGCCTCAAGTTCGAGATCAGCACCTTCGACGAATACGCGGTCGAGGTAGCGATCCGGCTCAAGGAACAGGCCGGGGGGGGCGAGGTGACGGTCGTCGGCCTCGGGCCCGCGGGCATGCCCGAGCTGTTGAGGAGGGCGCTCAGCATGGGGGCCGACCGCGCGGTGCATCTCGAAGTGCCGGAGGTCCCGTTTGACGGGGCGCCGGTGGCGCGGGCGCTCGCCGCGGCGCTCAGGGACGGCGGGTTCGATCTCATCCTGTTCGGGCGGCAGGCGACGGACACCGGGCACGGGTCCGTGGGGCCGATCGCCGCCGCGCTGCTGGATCTTCCCTGCGTGACCTCGGCGTCGGCCCTCAGCATTGCAGACGGGAAGGGCGCGGCGGAACGGCAGCTCGAGGGCGCGGTGGAGAGCATCGAGTTTTCGCTGCCCGCCGTGGTGACCATCGATGAGGGCATTGCCAGACCCAGGATCCCCGCGCTCAAGGGGATCATGGCCGCCAAGAAGAAGCCGCTGGATACCCGGCCGGTTTCTCTCGAGAACCCGCACCTGACAATCGAGAAACTGGAGTTTCCACCGGAGCGTCCCCCCGGCCGGATCGTCGGCGAGGGGGCGGAGGCCGTTCCCGAACTGGTCCGGCTGCTCCGCGAAGAAGCGAAGGTGATTTGATGCCCACCATGTTCGCGTTCGCGGAGTCCCGCAACGGCTCGCTCCGGGGCGTTGCGCGGGAGACGGTCGCCGCCGCCCGCCGGGCGGCGGATCAGAGCGGCGGTGGTGAGGTCCACGCGATGGTTGCTGGCGGTCCCGGGATCGGCGCGACCGCCGAGACGCTGCACCGCCACGGGGCGGATCTGGTGCTGGTGGTCGAGCACGAAGGGCTGGTCCACTACGACGCGGAGGCGGTCGCCGCGACGGCGGCCGCGCGGCTGGAATCGGGCGGGTACCGGGCCGCATTCTTCGCCGCATCGGCCCAGGGAAATGACCTGGCGCCTCGGGTGGCGGCGGCGCTTGGGGTAAGCCTGGCGGCGGACGTCACGGAGTTTGCCGTTTCGGAAGACTCGGTCACGCTCGCCCACCCGGTCTATGCGGGCAAGGCCGTGGCCACGCTTCGATTGACCGGCTCGCCGGCCCTCCTGTCGCTGCGACCGGGTGCGGTGGCCGCGGCCGAGGCTGCCCGCGCCGGGAAGGTGCAAGCCGTGCCGCCGGCCCTGGATCCCGGGACCACCCGTGTCAGGGTGACGCGGGTGGAAGCGAAGGGCGCGGCGAAGCTGGACCTCGGCGAGGCTCCGATCGTCGTCGCGGGGGGCCGCGGACTCAAGGAGGCGGCCAACTTCGCCCTGGTGGAGGACCTGGCCGCGGCCCTCGGGAACGCCGCGGTCGGCGCCACCCGCGCCGTCACCGACGATGGGTGGCGGGACCCGGCGGACCAGATCGGGCAGACCGGACGGGTGGTTGCTCCGGAACTCTACGTGGCCGTGGGTATCAGCGGCGCGATTCAGCACCTGGCCGGGATGAGGAGTTCCAGGGTCATCGTCGCGATCAATCGCGACAAGGAGGCGCCCATCTTCAAGGTCGCGGATTACGGTATCGTGGGGGACCTCTTCGAGGTCGTGCCGAGGCTCGCCGAGGAAATCCGCAAGCAGACCAGGGGCTGAGGGCCGAGGGGAGGGGGAGATGGTCGATCGCGGGTTTGTCCCCGCCACCTATCAGCCCGAGCTGCCGGTTGGTCGCCTGCTGCTCCGGGCGGCCGCTTCGTCCGAGGCGATTCCGCTCGACGTCCTGATCGTCGGAGCGGGTCCCGCGGGACTCGCGACCGCCATCGAGCTCGCCCGCCTGGTGCGCGGCGACAATGAGGCCGGCGGCGGGCTGGGCGAGGTGGCGATCGGGGTCCTGGAGAAGGCCGCGAGCCTCGGGGAGCACAACCTTTCCGGCGCCGTGGTCAACCCTCGCGCGTTTCGCGCACTCTTCCCGGGAATGCCCGACTCGGAGTTCCCGTTCCGCCAACCCGTCGGACACGAAGCCGTCTATTTCCTCACCCAGCGCAAGGCTTGGCGCCTGCCGACGCCCCCGACGATGCGCAACCGCGGGAATTACGCCGCCTCGATCTGCGAGATTGTCCGCTGGCTGGGCGGCCGTGCCGAACAGCTCGGCATCGACCTGTTCACGGGGTTTCCGGCAGACGCCCTGCTGATGCAGGGCGATCGGGTCGCCGGCGTACGAACCACCCCGTCCGGCCTGGAGCGGGACGGCTCCCGCGCGGCCGACTCCAGCGAACCCACCGACCTGACGGCCAAGGTTACCGTGCTGGCCGAGGGCACCCGCGGTGCGCTTGCCCAGGCATGGCGCGGGGCCGCGGGCATCGGATCGGTCAATCCCCAGATCTTCGCTCTTGGGGTCAAGGAAATCTGGAAGGTCAAGCGCCCGCTGGATCGTGTGATCCACACCCTTGGCTGGCCGCTGCCGCGTGACATCTTCGGGGGCACCTGGATCTACCCCATGGGGGAGGATCACATCTCCCTCGGCTTGGTGGCGGGCCTCGACGCCCCCGACGCCGGATTGGACGTCCACGATCTGGTGCAACGTCTCAAGGGCCACCCCCTGCTCCGGTCCCGCCTGGCCGGGGGTGAGCTGATCGAATGGGGCGCCAAGACCATTCCGGAGGGGGGCTACCACGCCTTTCCCGAGCGCAGGGTCGGCGATGGGGTGATCCTGGTGGGCGACGCCGCCGGTTTTGTCGACGTGCCCTCGCTCAAGGGAATTCACTACGCCGTGCAGTCCGGGATTTTCGCCGCGCGGGCGGCGTTCGCCGCGCTCAAGGCCGGCGACACCTCGGCCCGGGGTCTCCAGGCCTATGACCGTATGGTGGAGTCGAGCTATATCCTCTCGGACCTTCGCCGCACCCGCAACATGCGACCGGCCTTCCACCGGGGCCTGCTGACCGGAGGGGTGATGGCCGGCCTGATGACCCTGACCGGGGGCCGCTTCCCCGGGCGGAGAATCCCGATGGAGGCCGATGCGGAAGCGGCCAGAACCCGGGCCGCGCCGGAAACGGTCGCGCCCGATGGCGTCCTCACCTTCGGCAAGCTGGATGCGGTCTTCAAATCGGGAAACGCCACCCGGGACACGATCCCCTCACACCTGGTGGCCCGCGAGGTTCCCGCCGAAGTCGTCGAGTTCTACGCCAGGCTGTGTCCTGCGGGTGTCTACGAGAAAAACGCGGACGGCTCGCTGCGCATCAACGCGCCGAATTGCATCGACTGCAAGGCCACCGACGTGCTGGGCCCGCGCTGGACACCGCGGGAGGGAGGCAGCGGACCCCGGTACCGGATGATGTAGGTCCGGGGTGTCCGTTCCCTCCTATTCCGGTTCCGGTGTGGGCTCGAACTCCGACACGGAATAGGCGAAGTTGTCCGTGTTTGTGGTGCCGTTGATATCGAACTGCATAAAGGAGATGAACCCGTAGGTCGGGTCGTACTGGAGGGAGGACAGGACGGGCTTTTGCGCCCTGGCCGCCGTCGCGATGTCGAAGAGGCCACGCAGCGTCGGATACTCCGGTACGTACTGCTGCTCCAGCGGGTCGCCCGTGGAGACGTAGGTCCGGCTCACTGCAACGCCATTCTCCACCACGACACGGATGGTTGATGACGGCCAGCCACAGCACGCGCCGCGGGCCACGTTGAAGGAGTAGTTCGCGGGGCCCTCGGCCTCCCAGAGCGCGAGGTTCTGCTGGAAGAGCTGCTCGCCGAACTCCTCGGCGTCGTTGGTGAGACAGCCGGTGGAAAGCGCGACCAGCACCGCGAGGGTCGCGGAACGCAAGCCTGACATGATGAGGGCCTCAACGAGGGGTCAAGGAACTGCCGTCACCCGCCCTAGAAACCGGCCAGCGGGACAAAACCGTCAACACGGTACGATACCTCATCGTCCACCACCCCCGCTACCCAGTCGATCTGAATCGATTCGGGGTAACCGTAGCGGCGGTTGTACCGGACCGAGAGGGCCGCGGCCGGCGTCTCGAGCGCCTGGCTGATCAAATCGAACAGCCCGGGAATGGGCCTGAACAGATCATCATACTGGGGGCTCACGGCCGCCCCCGAATCATAGCGCCGGTCGTTCACCTGGCCGTCCCGGACCTCGATCAGGACGGGCCCCGCCGTTTCGGGCAGGCATTCGCAGATCCGGGTGATCGTGAACTGGTAGTCCGCCGGGCCCCGCCTCGACCACAGGGCCAGGTTCTGCTGGAGCAGGGCGTGCTGATCGCCAGGGCCGGTGGCATCGGAACACCCGGCCAACAGAAGCAGCGCTGGAACCCACAGGCGGTAACGCATTGAACTGTTCAAAGCCAGCAGGAGACGTGCCGAAGGCTGGTGGCTTGCACGGACGGCGGATTGGCGCTTTCTGCCCCCGGACCGGCCCGAACAATGTGTCGATTCGACACACTCAGAAGGACACCCGAGGGGCGTACTACGGCTCGCCCAGGACCTTGATGATAACGCGTTTACGACGCTTGCCGTCCCATTCCCCATAGAAGACCCGCTGCCAGGGGCCCAAATCGAGCTTCCCCGCCGTCACGGGAATGATGGCTTCATGCCCGACGGTAAGGCTGCGGAGATGGGCCGCCGCATTGTCCTCTCCGGTCTCGTTATGCCGGTAGCGACCGGGATCCCAGGGCGCCACCGTGTGGTCCAGCCAGTGCAGGATGTCGTGCCAGAGGCCGGACTCGTGGTCGTTGACGAAGACGGAGGCGGTGATGTGCATCGCCGACACCAGCACAACCCCTTCCCGGATCCCGCTGGCGATCACCTGTTCGGCGATTTCGTCGGTGATGTCGATGATCTCCTGTCGCCGTTTGGTCTGGAACCAGAGGTAGTGGGTGTGCGACGGCATTGCGCCCTCCTCAAGGCTGTCGTGGCGCCGGCTCGGCGGCATCCGCCTCGCGCGCCGCGGCCTGGCCTTCGTCCACGTTGACGAACCAGAGCAGACCGCCCCCCACGATGAAGAACAGCATGACGGAGAGGATCGCGTTTCTGGCCGATCCGGTGGCGGCGATCATGATGCCGAAGAACAGCGGGCCCAGGATGCCGGCGAACTTCTCGAAGACGCTGAAGAAGCCGAAGAATTCGCCGGATTTGCGGCGGGGAATCATGGACGCAAACAGGGAACGGCTGAGCGCCTGGGTGCCGCCCTGCACCGTGCCGACCAGGCAGGCCAGCAGGACGAAGTGCAGGGGGGTGGTCATGTAATACCCCAGGACGCTGATCCCGGCATAGACCATCAGCCCGATGAAGATCGCGCGCTTGGCACCGATGCGGTCGCCGATCGCGCCGAACAGAAACGAGAACGGGATCCCGATGAACTGGACCGCCACAATGGAACCGATCATCCAGGTCCGGGAAATCCCGATGCCCTCCCCGTAGAGCGTGGCCATCCGGATGATGGTCCCGATCCCGTCGTTGTAGATCAGGAACGCGACCAGCAGCAGGAAGGCCTGGCGGTAGCGGCGGAGGTGTCCGAGGGTGGCGCCCAGCTGCTTGAGGGAAGCAAGCACCGCGGCGCCGCGCCCGGCCCCCGACCAGGGGACCGACGGCGGCTCCGGCACCCGGCGGAAGAGCGGAATGGCAAAGACGCCCCACCAGAGCGCCGTCAGCAGAAACGAAAGCCGGGCCGGAAGGCTGGCCGCCGCGGCGGAAAGCCCCTCTCCCGAGGGCAGACCGAAGGCACCGGGGGCCATGATGAGCCCAAGGCACAGGGCGAGGAGCAGTCCTCCCCCGAGGTATCCCAGCGCGTAGCCCGCGGTGGAAAGCCGGTCCATCTGGGCCGGAGCGGCCACATGCGGCAGCAGCGCGTCGTAGAACACGAAGCTGCCGTTGGCGCCGATATTGGCGAGCATGAACAGACCGAGGGCGGCGGCCCACATGCCCTCGCGCAGAAAGAACATGAGCGCGACCGCCAGGAGACCCAGCACCAGGAAGCCCGCGAGGAAGCGCAGCTTGCTTGCGGTGTAGTCGGCCACGGTGCCCAGGACGGGGCTCAGCACGGCGCTCAGGACGAGCGCCAGGGTCGTCGCCATGGTGAAGCGGTAGTCCGCCACATCGGCCTCGAGCCCCACGGCGGTCACACTGCGGTAGAAGATGGGGAAGACCGCGGTGACGATGATGGTCACCATGGCGGAATTGGCCCAGTCGTACATCGCCCACGCCTTTGCGGCGGGACTCGAGAGACCCAGGCGGGCGAGCAACCCGGGCGGGGTGGTTGTCGGCATGAGGGGGGAAGATGGCGCCGGGGCGCCGGGGCGTCTAGCGCACTGGACCCGCTCCCTGCGGCAGGGCGATGACCTCCCGCGCCGTGATGTAGACCTCATCGTCGACACCCTGGGCGATCCAGTCCACGAAGATCTCCATCGGATACCCCAGCGTGGGATCGTAGCGGATGCGGTAGTGGTCCGCGCCGGCGATCATCTCTCCCGCCATGACGAAGAGCCGCTCGATGGTCGGCAGCGAGGGGAGCAGCGTGCCCGGCAAGGGCTCGCCCGTTTCCAGGTCCCACGCCGCCACCGCGGCGTGGTCGCGCACCTCCACGCGGGTCCACGCCCCGGCGGGATACCCGCAATAGCAGGTCCGGCGGACTTCGTAGCTGTAGGCCTGGGATCCCTGAAGGGCCCATCGCGTCCGGGCGTCGTCCAGCCGCTCCAGCTCGTCGGGGCCGGTGATGAGGTCACACCCTCCGAGCCACAGCACGGCTCCCAGGGTCAAGGCGGTGCCGCGTTTCATCACCCCTCCATGTGACGAGTCCAGCCGCCACGATGCATGCGGCATGCCGTGGCGGTTCCCGGTGAAGAGCGTTGCGTGACAACGGCTTGGCGTAAGGCGGCCGCCCTGCCCTCGGCCCGGTTGTTCCCGATTCGGAACACCTTCCGTCACTCCGGTGACACCCGAGGCGTCGCGAGGAGGGAGACGATCACCGAGAGTGTCAGGGTTCCGAGCACGAGCACCAGGGAAATCACAGTCGGAACGTGAACGACCTCCTCCGCCAGCATCTTGATCCCGACAAACACCAGGATCGCGGCCACGCCGGGCTTGAGGTAGCGGAAGCGGTCGAGCGCGCGGGCCAGCAGGAAGTAGAGGGCCCGCAGGCCCAGGATCGCAAAGACGTTGGAACTGTACACGATGAACGGGTCGCGGGTCACCGCGAAAACGGCCGGGATACTGTCGATCGCGAAGACGAGGTCGCTCCACTCCACGAATAGCACGACCAGGATCAGGGGAGTGGCGTACCAGCCGGAGTGGGTCCGCAGGAAGAACCTGGACCCCTCGTAGGCCGGCGTAACCCGGAAGAACCGGCGCGCAAGCCGGATGACCGGATTGCGTTCCGGCTCGATCCGGTCGTGGCTGCCGCGGAACATGCGGTACCCGGTGAAGATCAGGATCCCTCCGAAGACGTAGAGGACCCACTCGAAGCGGGAGAGCATCAACGCCCCCAGCCCGATCATCAGGGCCCGCATGACGATCGCTCCGACGATGCCCCATTTGAGAACCCGGGGTTGCAGCTCCGACGGGACGGCGAAATACTGGAAGATCAGGATGAAGACGAAGAGGTTGTCGACGCTGAGGGACAGCTCGATGACGTACCCGGTGTAGTACTCCAGGGCAGGGCCCGCACCCTCCCGCAGCCAGAGGAACCCCCCAAAGAGCAGCGCCAGGCAAATCAGCCCGGCGCTCCATGCGATGGCCTCCCGTGAGGACAGGATATGCGCTCGGCGGTTGAGCACGCCGAGATCGAGTATCAGCAGCAGAACGACCAGGGCCGTGAACCCGACCCACACCGCGGGCGGGTGGTGCAATCAGCGTCCCCGCGCCATGGTCTCGAGGCGTGCGACCCGCTCCTCGGTCGGCGGATGGGTCGAGAACAGCCGCGCCATACCCCCTCCGTGGGCGGCAAGCGGATTGACCTGCGCGAGTGGCGCGGCGGCCGGAGTCACGTCCATGGGGATCTGGCGCGCCATGCGGTCGAGCCGCCGCAGGGCGTTGGCGAGCGGCAGCGGACGCCCGAGGATCTCCGCTCCCACCCGGTCGGCCTCGAACTCCCGCTGGCGCGAAACCGCCATCTGGATCAGCATGGCGGCGAGCGGGGCAACGATCACCGCGATCAAACCGAGCGCCGGGTGGCCGTTGCGGCGCCCGCCTCCCATCAGCAACAGCCAGGGGAGGTAACTAATGGCGCCCGCAATGCCGGCCGCGACCGTGGAGATCAGCATATCGCGGTTCTTGATGTGCGCCAGCTCGTGCGCGATCACCCCTTCGACTTCCTCGGTGGGCATCGCCTGGAGCAGGCCCGTCGTGACCGCCACGACCGCCTTGGCCGGACTCCGGCCGGTGGCGAACGCGTTGGGCTGCGCCTGATTGGCGATCGCGAGCACGGGCATGGGAAGTCCCGCGCGCTGACGCAAGCGGTCGACCAGGCGGTACAGATCGGGCGCATCCTTCTCCTGGATCACCCTCGCCTTGTACATGGCGAGCACCATGCGGTCCGAGAAGAAGAACATGATGAAGTTCATGGCGCCGCCGATGACCAGCGCGAGGACCAGTCCCTGGCTGCCGCCGAAGAACTGTCCCAGGGCCAGAAACAGGGCCATGAGGCCGGCCATGAGCAGAAACGTCTTGGCGTTGTGCATAAACCCTCGCTGCGAAGTGCGATCTCCGCGGTGCGCGATGCGCAAAGCAAAAGGAGACCCCGGCGTCGCTACGGCGACGACGAAGGTCTCGCTCTGAGTCCCGGTCTCCCTCCCCTCAATGGCCGGAATGTAATGCGGGCGAAGGGCTTTAGGAATTACCCTGCGGGATGTCGCGGACCCTGAAGGGCGGCGGGGGATCGGGTATCACGCCGGGCAGGCCGCGGTATATTCTCCCTGTTGGAGTCGCGTTCCCGCGCCTGCTGGACGGAGCCCGAATGACGCAGACAGAGAAGGAGTTCATCGCCCTTACCTGCATCGCGGCGGCGTGCGCCGACGGCCATCTCGGGACCGATGAGCGGCGTCGTATCCAGCGACTCGCCGACGACCTTGGCCTGGGCGGTCAGGACCTCTTTCGGCGGGCGCTGCAGCGTCCGGTGGAAATCGCGAACGTGGGCCAACAGGTCCAGAACCCCGAGGCCCGGCGCCAGGCGTACCAGCTGGCCGTACTGGTGTGTCAGGCCGACGGCGTCCTCACCCCGCCCGAGCAGGCCTTTCTCGGCAAGCTTCAGCAGACCCTCGAGCTTTCCGACGCCGCCGCCAGCGGCATCCGCGCCGAGGCGGCGTCCTACGCCGACCCGGGGCTTCCCCCCACGGCCCCGGCGATGCAGCCGGGTGAGGACATCGGCGAGGGGATCCTGCGCTACGCCATGCTCGCCGGTGCGGCGGAGTTGCTGCCGCAAAGCGTGGCCTCGGTGATCGTCTTGCCCCTCCAGCTCAAGATGGTCTACGAGGTCGGGCAGCTGCATGGCGTCGCGCTCGACCGGAGCCAGGTCATGGAGCTGGCCTCCGCCTTCGGAATCGGCGCAACCTCCCAGGTCGTGGAATCCCTCGCCCGGCGGCTTTTGGGCGGGGTGGCCCGGCAGGTCGGAGGCCGGCTGTTCGGCGGCGCCACCCAGGCCGCCACCGGCGCCCTGCTCTCCTTCAGTACCACGTATGCGCTCGGACACGCGGCAGATCGCTACTACGCGCGGGGTCGCGCGCTGGGCGAGAGCGATCTCAAGGAGCTGTTCCGGCAATTCCAGGAGGATGCCCGCACCATCTTCCCCCGCGTTGAAGCGGAGATCCGCGCCCAGGCCGAGCGACTGAACGCCAAGGAGTTGTTCGCCAAGGTGCGCGGGGCCGCGGCGCCCGGCTAGAAGGGAGGGTCCTCGCGGTGGACGACCTCGTCCAGGCGTAGCGCGTTCACCGTCGCCCCTTTCGGCGTGTCGGGCTGCCCTTCCGGAATCACCAGCAGCGCGTTGGCCTTCGCCATCGAGGTCAGGATCCCGGAGCCCTGGGCGCCGGTGAGCGCCGCGGCCAGGCCGTCCCCCGACTCCGAGACCACCGCGCGGAGAAAGTGCTGCAGCCGTGCGCCGACCCGGATCGGCTCCGCCGTGCGCACCGGGACGGCGCGGCGGAAGGGGAGGGGGTGCCCCATCATCTTCCGGAGCGCGGGCCGCACGAACAGCTCGAACGTCACCATCGCGCTGACGGGATTGCCCGGCAACCCGATCCATGGCAGGCCCAGCACCCTCCCGAACCCGACCGGGGCCCCCGGCCGCATCCGAAGCTTCCAGAACCTGAGCTCGCCGCCCATCGCCGTAATGACCGCCCGGAGGTGGTCGTGCCGGCCCACGCTGATTCCCGCGGTGGTGACCAGCAGGTCACAGTCGTTCGCCCGTTCGATATGCGCCCGCAGGCTCTCCGGCGCATCGCCGGCGATTCCCAGGCGCACCGGGATGCCGCCGGTGACACGCACCAGGGCCGCGAGCGTATGGGAGTTCGAACTGGCCACCTTGCGGCCGCTCAGGATTTCATCGGCGCGATCCAGCTCGGCGATCTCGTCGCCGCTGCCCAGGATGGCGACCCTGGGGCGCCGGTAGACCACCGGATTCGCGACCGCAATGGAGGCGAGAACGCCGAGCTGGGCGGGCCCCAGTTCGGTGTCGCCGGCGAGCGCCGGCTGGCCGGCCCTGAGGTCCTCGCCGGCGTGGCGGATGTTGTGACCGGTGTCGCGATCCGCCAGCACCCGCACGACCTGCTCGCCTCCGTCGGTGTCCTCCTGCCGGATCACGGAGTCCGCGCCCACAGGGAGCGGCGCGCCGGTGAAGATGCGCGCGCATTCGTCCGGCCCGAGGGCCCGCGCGGGAAATTGCCCTGCCGGCAGCTCCTCCACGACGCGGAGGGTCCGCGGCCGAGCGGAGGTGGCTCCGCGCACGTCCTCGGCCCGGACGGCATACCCGTCCATCGCCGAGTTGGTGTGTGCCGGGATGTCGAGGGGACTGATGGCGGATTCGGCCAGGACGCAACCGAGGGCGTCGTCCAGAGGCATGCGAAGCGGGGGCTGGCGCGCCACCTCGGCGAGGATCAGGCGCACCGCCTCGGCGGCGCTGAGCGGGCCTATGGCGAGAGCTCCATGGCCCGCTCCCAGACCAGCCCCGCGAGCACCGGCAGCCACATCGTGTCCTGGAACCGCAGCACCCGGCAGGTCGAACGGAGCGTCGTGTCGTCGGTCAGGATGGCGACCCAATCCGAGGGATGGCCCGCGACGTCATAGATCGTGGGAACGCCGAGATCCTTCCGGTAGACTTCGACCTTGGGAATCGTGGCCTTGCGGAAGCCCTCGACCAGGACGAGGTCCGCCTGGGCCATGTAGCGGCGGGCGAGGCTCTCGGGGTCCATGTCATCCGGCGCCCGCTCGAACAGCACCCGGAGGTCCGGCGAGGCGATCAGCGTGTGCTCCGCGCACCCTTCGTGGAAATGCCGGTAGGTGTCGGTGCCTTCCCGGTCCACCAGGGCGGGATGGGTTGCGTGCTTGATGGTCCCCACGCGCCGCCCTTGCCGCTTGAACTCGCGCGCGAGCGCCACCAGCAGGGTGGTCTTTCCCGAGTTCTTGTGGCCGATCACCGAGAAGATGCGCATCGGTCAGTCCAACTCCCGCGCCCGGAGGAGGTCGTCGCCGGTATTGACGTTGAAGAAGAGCCGGGCCGGATCGCCGTGCGCCCGGACCGCGGCATCACTGAGGATACCCACCCGGACGGAGGTGTGGAAGCCGATGGCGCGGAAGTCCCCGGCGGCGAGACTGCGCTCGATCGCCCCCGCGCAGGCCGGCCCGTAGGCCGCACACAACGGCTCCATCCCCCGCCGGCCCGGGCTTGCCGGCAGGAAGGCGTCATGGTCGCGCAGTCCCGCCGCCAGCTCCCGGAGCAGGCCCGGCTCCACAAAGGGCATGTCCCACGCGACGCAGACCACCGGGGCGGGAGCCTCCAGAATGGCGGCGTGGAGGCCGCTCAGGGTTCCGTGCCCGGGTATCGTGTCCGCAACGGTCCGGAGGGCCGGCTGCCAGCCCGAGGCCTCGGGAGCGTTGGCCACTAGAAGCGGTGGGGCGCCGAACGCCGCCCGCATGGTCTCGACCAGGCGATCCAGGATGCGACGTCCGCCGACCAACTCCAGTCCCTTCGGTTTTCCCTCGAAGCGACTGGCCCTTCCGCCGGCGATGATCGCTCCCCGCGCCGCCGCCCCATCCATCATCTCATCCCCGGAGAGGTGGGGAGGGATTTCGTCCCGGGCGCATCGGGCCGCCAGACATGGGGCGAGCCGCTCACCGCGCGGCCCACCAGCACCATGCCGGAGCGACGGGCGATCTCGACTGCCAGGGTCGAGGGCACCGAGGGCGTGGCGACCCACGCGAGCCGGGCGCGGGCCGCCTTGAACGCCAGCTCCGCCGATATTCGCCCGGTGACCAGGAGCCCGCGTCCCGCCAGCGCCTCCCCTGCAAGCGTGGCCTGTCCGATCACCTTGTCGACGGCGTTGTGCCGCCCGATGTCCTCGGCGTGGGCCAGAAGCCGCTCCCCGTCGGTGAGCGCCGCCGCGTGGATCCCGCCGGTGTCGCGGTAGCGTTCCCCACGGCCGAACGTCTCCTTGAACAGCGCGCGCATGCGCTCGGTCCCCGGGGGCTCTCCCCGGAGGGGCTCCGCCGGCTGGGTGAGGGGATCGGCGAGGAAGGTGGAGACCGCGCCGCACCCGGAGGCAAGCACGGGCCGGCGGCCTTCGGCCCGGACGGCTTCGAAGCGATCCTCGGGCACGCTGGCCCAGAAGCCCAGATCGGTCGCGCAGGGCCGAAGGTGGACTTCCTCGCGCGACGTGATGTAGCCCTCTCCGGCCAGCCATCCCACCGCCAACTCCTCGAGCAGATCAGGGGTGCACATCCAGGTGACCAGGGGGGTGCCGTTGACCTCCAGCCAGACGGCGACCTCCTCGACCGCCGCCTCCTCCGCCATGCGGCCACCGCGCTTGGCCGGGCGGGCAGGCCCGCCCTCAGGAGGTTCCGGTGCAGTCGGCATGGAGCGTAGTGTCCTCGGCGAGGCGAACCCGGAGCAGCACAAGCGGTGCGGGCAGCCGAACGGCGATCTCGGAGTAAAGCCACGCCGCGAGGGCCTCGCAGGTGGCCAGGGTCAAGCCCTGGGCGACCGGTGGGACCACCTCGTTCAGGTTGCGACCGTCCAGGGGACCGGTGACGACCTCGGCCAGGACGCGGTCGAGCAGCGCCAGATCGAGCAGCATACCGGTGGAGGGATCCGGCGCGCCCCCCACGGTCACCGCGCAGCGATACTCGTGCTCGTGGCCCGGCCGCTCCGCCGTCCAGCCGAAGCGAGTCCGGTTTTCTTCGTCGGAGAGCCGCGACAGGGCGACGCGGTGTGTCGCCCGGAAGGTCACGGTCCTCGTCAGCGACAGCGGCACCGCTGGCTCAGAAGGGAAGCGACCAGGCCCAGCCCAGTCCGACCTGAAGCCAGGGGGTCACCACCCACTCCGAGGGGCCGCCGGTGATGACCGGCGGCTCATTGGGCACGTTTGCGTGGGCCGCTCCGTAGGACTCGGGATAGCGGATCTGCCAGAAGGTGGCCCGCATTTCTCCGAAGAGGTACACCCGCTGACCGAGAAACACCCGGGTACCGAACAGGGGGGCAAAGAAGAACCTGGTCCCCATCCGGAAGGAGGTGGTGTCCTCCGGAATGGCCTCGGCGAAGAGCAAGCCGCCCGCCGCGCCCACATACGGCGCAACGCCCCGCCACGACTTGTTGCCCGTGAGATTGAGATGAAACGCGGCGTCGGCGGCGATTACCCGCTGGTCGACGGGGCCGCTGGTACGCGTTTCCGGGGGCTTGGCCGGATCCTGAAGCAGGCGGGAGAAATCTCCGTAGGAGCCTCCGAGACTGATCTGGACCGGCTTGTTGCCAAGAAAGACCCAGCGGATCCCGAGCGAGGTTCCGTCGTGGGGCCCCAGCCCGGCGGCCCCTCCGTTGCCGTAGGCCTTCCCTCCACTGGCGACCACATAGCTTCCGAACCGGATGTCGCGGTAGGGCGACGACTCGGGGGCGTGGCCGACCTGGGCGGAGACCGGTCCGGCCGCGCCCAGCAGCAGCACCGCCAGGGCGCTTGGACGAGAGGACGAGGGGACAATTCGAACGCGCATGGGTTCAATCCCAGGAGACCAGGGAGCGGCCGGACATTTCGCCGGGCTGTTCCAGATCCAAGAGTTCGAGAATGGTGGGCGCGACGTCACAGAGCGCGCCACCGGGCCGGAAGCCCGGGAGCCCCGTTCCCACCGCGACGAAGGGAACCGGGTTCGTGGTATGGGCCGTGTGGGGTTCCCCGGTGTCGGGATCGACCATGACCTCGCAATTGCCGTGGTCCGCTGTTACCAGCAGGCGCGTCCCCGAGCGCTCGGCCGCCCGCACGACACGTTCCAGGCACGTGTCCACCGTTTCGACCGCCTGGAGAATGGCGGGGACCACGCCTGTGTGTCCCACCATGTCCGCATTGGCGAAGTTGCAAAGCAGGAAGTCGTGGTCCTGCCGCTGTAATGCCCCGCACAGGGCGTCGGTGACCCCCATTGCGCTCATTTCGGGCTCCAGGTCGTAGGTGGCGACCTTGGGAGACGGCACCAGGAGCCGCTCCTCGCACCGAAAGGGGGTTTCCAGCCCGCCGTTGAAGAAGTAGGTCACGTGCGGGTACTTCTCGGTCTCGGCGGTGCGGAACTGGGTCCGACCGGTGTCGGCAAGAATCTCCGCGAGGATACGGGCGAGCGAAAACGGCGCGAACGCCTGAGGCAGCGAGAACGTCTCGTCGTACCGGGTCATGCTGACGGCCTGAATCGACGGACGGCTCCCGGTCTGGAATTCGGCGAACTCCGCCTGGCAGAGGGAGCGGACCAGTTGCCGCATCCGGTCGCTGCGGAAGTTGACAAAGAACACCCCGTCGCCGTCGCGAATGGTGGCGACTGGGCCGTGCTGCGAGTGGAGCACCATGGGCCGCACGAACTCGTCGCTTTCGCCGCGCTCGTAGGCCGCCTCGACGGCCAGGACCGGGTCGTTCGCGGCCCGACCGGTGCCGTGCACCATCGCGTCGTACGCCAGCTTGGTCCGATCCCAGCGCCGGTCCCGGTCCATGCCGAAATAGCGCCCGGTCAGGGTCGCGAGGGCCGCGTTCCGGCCGGCCACCCGGGGGAGCTCCGCGACCAGGCGGTGCACCACCTCCCGGCCGCTCTTGGGTGGAGAATCGCGCCCGTCGAGCAGGCCGTGCACGGCGATCCGTCGCACCTCATGCCGGGCGCCGAGCTCCACCGCGGCCAGAACGTGCCGGTCGAGCGCGTGGACGCCGCCCTGACCCAGCAATCCGACGACGTGGAGGGTCCCGCCCGAGACCCGCAGGCGGGCGCAGAGCTCCACCAGGGGCTTGAGGTCGAAGAACGTTCCGTCCCGGATGCTCGCGGAGATGCGGACGATATCCTGGGCAACGACCCGGCCCGCCCCGAGATTCAGGTGCCCGACCTCGCTGTTGCCCATTTGTCCCTGTGGGAGTCCGACGGCCAGTCCGCTGGCGTCAAGGAGGGTGCGGGGTTGTCCGGCCCACAGGGCGTGCCAGACCGGGGTGCGGCCCAGTTCGATCGCGTTCCCGTCTTGTTCCTCCCGATATCCCCACCCGTCGAGCACGACCAGCGCGACGGGCGGCTGGCGGCCACCTCTGTTTGACATGCCTCCCCGCGCGTTCTACTATGCCGGACGGTGTCGATCGCGCCGCAATCTAGCCCGCCCTCCTACTGGCTTCCAGCCTCGTTGTGCGCCGTGCTGTGTCTTCTAACGGCGCCGTTGTCCGCCCAGCAGCAGGCCCGCATCCGCCAGGAGACGTCGTACCATGCCGATCCCGACGGGACCCGGCTCGGGATCCTGGATCCTGGACGATCGCTTCGCCTGATGGGCAGCCGGGGCGAATGGCGCGAGGTGATGCTCGATGGCTGGATCTGGACCGCGTCGCTCGGTCCCACGACGCGGGACGGGTTCAATCAGGTGGTGAACCTGAACGGGGGCGAGAACCTGCGGCTCGAAGCCAATGGCGAACGCCTGGGCCGGGCGCTCGAGGGCGTGTTGCTCAACCGGGTCACCCGGCGAGGCGGGTGGACCCGGGTCCAGCGACGCGTGTGGGTGCAGGCTTCGGCCGTGGCCGGGAGCGCTCCCGCGGGCGCGGCCGCCGGCGCCGGCGGTCAGGCGGCGCCGGCACCACCCCCGCCACCGCCCCCGCCGGCACCACCGCCGGTCCCGGCCCACGAGCCGGTCACCATCAACCCCAATGCCGAGCTGCGCACCGGACCAGGATCGGAACTGATCGGAAAGGCTCCGCTGGAGCTCAGGGCTGAGGTTCTCGAACGCTCGGCCGGATGGGTCCGTGTCCGCACCGAGGCCTGGGTGCGCGAGCAGGACGTGGCCGCCGCCCCGATGCCGGGCGAGGGAAAGGTGTCGCTGCAGGATCTTCAGGAGGCTCCCGAGCGGTTCGTCGGCCGTGAGGTGCTCTGGCGGCTGCAGTTCCTCGCGCTGCAGGTCGCCGACGAGCTCCGGCCGGAGATCCCCAAGGGGCAATCCTATCTCCTGACCCGGGGCCCCCTGCCCGAGGCGGGCTTCGTCTACGTAGTCGTGACCCGGGAACAGGCGGACCGGTTCCGGGGCATGCAGCCGCTCGATGATTTCGTGGCACAGGCCACGATCCTGGCACCCCGGACCCGCTATCTTCCGATCCCGGTTCTCCAGCTCCAGCGGGTTCCATGAACGAGCACCTGAAACAGCGCATCAACAGGCATCTCGACGACCTGGACGACCCCCGGGGCTACCAGTTGCTCGATTTCATCGAGTTCATGGAGAGTAAGTACGGCGCCCGGGCCGGGAGGCGGGGGTTTCTCACCACCCTCACCGAGACCGCCGAAGACACCATGCGGGCCGCCGGCGTTCCCCTGAAGGCGATCAGCGGCACCATGGGGGTGGTGGAGAGCGCCGGCAAGGTCATGCGGGGCGTCGCGGCCGCCGCCCAGGCCGTGGTGGACGAAGCGGTGAAGGCCGGCAACACTGTCGCCCCGCCGAAGAAGGCGCCAACGCCTCCGCCGTCCCCCGCCTCCCCGCCTTGATTTGTCGCGGGGTGCCTTCTAGACTTTCTGGATGTTGCCCCTGAGAAAACTCCCGCAGGACCCGGCCGCGGCGTTCGCCCGGCCTTTTCTGTCCCCGTGAAGGCCATTCTCCCCGATCCCGGGCTGACGTTCGACGACGTCCTGCTCGTACCCCGGCATTCCACCATCCATCCGCGGGATGTCGGCACCGCGAGCCGGTTCACCCGTGGCATCCCGGTGCAGATCCCCCTGGTCTCCGCCGCCATGGACACCGTGACCGAGGCGGAGATGGCGATCGCCATGGCCAGGGCGGGAGGCATCGGGGTCATCCACAAGAACATGCAGGTCGAACGCCAGGCGGCGGAGGTCGACCGGGTCAAGCGCAGTGAGAGCGGGATGATCCTCAATCCGATCACGCTGGGACCCGATCGCCCGGTGCGCGAGGCCGCGGTGCTGATGAAACGTTTCCGGATCTCCGGCGTGCCGATCGTGGACGGCGGCGGCCGCCTGGTGGGCATCATCACCAATCGCGACCTCCAGTTCGAGCGCAATCTCGATCAGCCGATCAAGGACGCGATGACCAGGGAGAAGCTGGTCACGGCCCCCGTCGGCACCACGCTCGAGGAGGCCGAGCGGATCCTGGCCCGGCACCGCATCGAGAAGCTCCCCGTGGTGGACCAGACGGGCGTGCTCAAGGGTCTCATTACCGTCAAGGACATCTTCAAGCGACGGCAGCACCCCGACGCCAACAAGGACGAACATGGCCGGTTGCGGGTCGCCGCGGCGGTCGGGGCGGGTCCCGAGGCCATCGCGCGGGCCCGGGCCCTGGTCGCCGCCGGTTGCGACGTCATCGTAGTAGACTCCGCGCACGGTCACAGCGATGGGGTGCTGCAAACCGTCGACCAGCTCCGCCAGGCCTTCCCCGACGTACAACTGGTCGGAGGCAACGTGGCGACCGAAGCCGGCGCCCGGGAAATGACCCGCCGGGGGGTCGATGCGGTGAAGGTCGGCATCGGGCCCGGAAGTATCTGCACCACCCGGGTGGTCACCGGCGTTGGGGTCCCCCAGATCACGGCCATCATCGACGCGGTCCGCGGCGCGGGTGAGGTGCCCGTGGTGGCCGATGGCGGCATCAAGTTCTCCGGCGACGTCGTGAAGGCGATCGCAGCCGGAGCCGCCACCGTCATGATGGGATCCATGCTGGCCGGGACCGAGGAAAGCCCGGGCGAGTCCATCCTCGCCGAGGGACGGCGTTTCAAGATGATCCGAGGCATGGGCAGCCTCTCGGCCATGCAGGATGGCTCGGCGGACCGCTACTTCCAGGAGGGTGAGCTCTCCGCGGCCAAGCTGGTCCCGGAGGGAATCGAAGGGCGCGTGCCCTACAAGGGGCCCGTGGCCGACGTGCTGTTCCAGATGGTGGGGGGGCTCCGGAGCGGCATGGGATACTGTGGAGCGGCCGATGTCGCCGCCCTCCAGCGGGAGGTTTCCTTCCTGCGGATCACCACGGCCGGCCTGCGGGAGTCGCATCCCCACGACGTGACGATCACGCGCGAGGCGCCGAATTACAGCATTGGCTGAAGAGGGCGATGCAGGACAATTCAGGACGATTCAGGACGATGACTCGATGACTGTCACCTTGGATCCCGCCAAGGCGGCGGCGGCCAGGGAAGTGGCCGCCGCGTTGGGCCGGGCCCGGAGTATCGTATTGACCTCGCACGTCAATCCGGACGGCGATGGCATCGGGTCGGAGGTCGCGCTGGTCCACCTGCTCCGGGGGGAGGGCAAGGACCTGAAGATCGCGAATCCCTCCCCCACTCCTGCCCGGTTCGACTTTCTGTTCCGTGACCTTCCCGGGATCGACCGCAGTGGTGAGGCCGTCAAGACGATCCGTCGCGCCGACCTCATTGTGGTCCTCGACATCTCCGACCAGGGCAGGCTGGGACACCTGGGGCAGGCCGTCCAGGCACGCGGCGTGCCGGTGGTCTGCCTCGACCATCACGCAAGCCCCGGCACGCTCCCCGAAGGCCCCCGCTACCTGGATCCGCGGGCCGCGGCCACGGGCGAGCTGGTCTACGAGGTGGCCGTCGCAAACGGATGGCCCCTGACCGTCCCCGCGGCGCGCGCCCTCTACGTCGCGTTGCTCACCGATACCGGCGGATTCCGCTTCAGCAATACCCATCCCCGTACCCTCCGGATCGCCGCGGACCTGCTCGAGACCGGGATCGATCCCGAGTCGATCTACCTGGACGTGTACGCCAATGCCCCCGAGGGCAGGCACCGGCTCCTGGCCGAGACCTTGCAGACCCTGGTGGTGGAGCCGGATCTGGGTCTGGCCTGGGTCACGGTGCCTCCCGGCGCGATCGAGCGCCACGGCGTCAGCGCGGACGATCTGGAAGGCATCGTCGAGTTCCCGCGATCCATCGCCGGGGTGCGCATGGCGATCCTGTTTCGGCAGCTTTCCCAGGGACGGATCAAGGTTTCGCTGCGGTCCGTCGGGGACGTCGATGTCGCCCGCTTCGCCCATAACCTCGGTGGCGGCGGCCACGCCAAGGCGGCGGGGGTCGCCGTGCTGGGCTCCCTGAGCGAAATCCAGCAGCAGATCCTCCAGGCGGCGCGCGACTACCTCGCACCGAGCGCCGCCGCGTTGACGGGGTCCTGAGGCCGCCTATTATTCGCGGATGACGCAGCCGGAATTCGAACAGACCAACGGGTCGTCGGATATCCTCGAGCGGATCGAGCAGGCTCTCGACGATCTACGCCCCTACATCGCCTCCCATCGTGGCCACGTGGAAGTGGTCGATTTCGATGCGGGGGACGGGACGCTGCTGCTTCGGCTGGGCGGGACGTGCCACGGCTGCGCCGCGTCGAGTCTGACCCTGCGGCACGGCATCGAAGTGCGCCTTCGACACACGGTACCCGAAGTGAAGACCGTGTCCGCGATCTGAATGGCGGATTCCCTCGCCGGCGCGGTAAGCGCCGCCCTTGCCCGCATCGACAACCCCCGTCTCCAGAACGACCTGCTGTCGGCCGGCATGGTCCAGGATGTCGCCGTCAGCGGCGAGGGGAAGGTCAGCTTCACCTTTCTGCTCTCGCGGGAGGACCCGGCCACCCTGGTGCGCGATGCGCGCAAGGCCTTGCAGGCGATCGACGGGGTGACGGAAGTCAAGATCAACGTGGTGGATCCCGCCGGACCGCCCAAGACCACCCACGCCGCCCCCGGCCCGCCCCCCCAGTCGGCCGCCGCCGGGGTACCGGCGCCGCAGCCGGCGACCTTCGAGAACATCAGGCAGGTGATCGCCATCTCGTCGGGGAAGGGCGGCGTGGGCAAGTCGACGGTGGCGGTCAACCTTGCGATCGCGCTGGCTCGGATGGGCCACCGCGTCGGGCTGATGGACGCCGATATCTACGGGCCCAACGTGCCACGGATGTTCGGAATTTTCGAACGGCCGCGCGTCTCGGAGGGTCTGATGCAGCCGCACAAGGCGCACGGGGTGAAGTTGGTGTCGCTCGGATTCCTGATCGAGCGCGACGCGGCGGCCATCTGGCGCGGCCCCATCATCATGAAGGTGATCCAGCAGTTCCTGCGCGACGTCAACTGGGGGACGCTGGACTATCTCGTGGTGGACTTGCCGCCCGGGACCGGCGACGCCCAGCTCTCCCTGGTGCAGAGCATCACCGTGACGGGGTCCGTGATCGTCACGACCCCCCAGGAAATGGCCGTGGGCGACGCATTGCGCGGCGCGCGGATGTTCGAGCGCGTGAACGTTCCGGTGCTGGGGGTGGTCGAGAACATGAGCGGCTTCACCGACCCCGACACCGGCAAGCGCTGGGAGCTGTTCGGATCGGGCGGTGGACAGCGGCTCGCGGAAGAGTTGGGGGCCCCCCTGCTGGGACAGATCCCCCTTCAGCCCGATCTGGCGGCGCTGGCCGATCGGGGTGAGACGGCCCTGGTCGCATCGCCCGAAGGGCCCGCAGCCAGGGCGTTGATGGAGATCGCGGCGAAGATCGTGGAGCGGGCGGGCCAGGCTGGCGTTCGGCTCCCCACCCTCAGCGGCTAGCCCCCTAGAAATCCCGCTCGCGCATTTCCTTGAAGAGGCGCTTGGTGTCGGCGTCCTGCTCGGGAGGCCGTTTCCTGAGCGTGTCGTCGTATTGGGCCGACCGGTCGACCTTTCGCGACCCGGGGGTTCCCGCGTGCTTCTTGATCAGTTTGGCGATCCGCTGCTGGTCCCGTTTGGACATGGAGAGTGTGGACTTGGGATTAGGGTGCGGGGTCTCGGGATTCCCCCGGGCCGGCCATCCGGCCCGCTCCCCTGAAATCTAAGCTGCCGCGGGCGGAAGGGGTTAATCGCCTCGCAGCGCCTCTACGGGATTCACGGCCCGCGCCCGCCGGGCCGGGATCCAGCAGGCCAGCAGCGCCGCCGCCGCGAGCATGGCGCCAACCACCAGGTAGGTGGCGGGGTCTGCGGCCCCCACCCCATGGAGGCTGGCCCGCAGCACCCGGCTGCTCAGCAGGGCCGCGCCAATGCCGAGCACCAATCCGGCCGCGGTGACCCTGGCGCCCTCGCCCATGAGCCAGGTGAGCATCGTGCGGGGCGCCGCTCCCAAAGCCATCCGCACCCCGATTTCCCGTTCCCGCATCCGTACGGCGTATGCCATCATCCCGTACACGCCGATCAGGGTCAGGAGGACCGCCGCCCCCGCGAACCCGCTGACGGTGGCGGCGAAGTAGCGGGGCAGTGCGGTCACCTCCGCGAACCGCTCCTCGAACGTGGAAATCGCGCCGAGGGGCATCGCGGGGTCCACCTCGCCCACCACTACGCGCAGGGCGGCCATGGCCGACGTGACATCCCGCGCAGGCTCCACAAGCACGGTGAGAAAGCGGGACGGAACCCGCGTAATCGGGGCGAAGAGCTGCGCCTTGATCGGCTCGCGGGGCCCGTCGTGCCGTAGGTCGCGCAGCAGCCCCACCACCATGATCTGAGCGTCATCCGGATCGGGGCCGGTCGTCAGCAGGCGGCCCACCGGGTTCCCGCCGGGCCAGAAGCGGCGCGCCGATTCCTCGGTCAGGATCGCCGGGACGGGCCCGCCCGCCCGGTCCTCGGGACCGAACATCCTCCCGGCGATCAGCTCAGCCTGGATCAAGCCCAGATAGCCGGGCGTGACGGAGCGGTACCAGATCGCCGGGGCGCGCTGCCCGGCCGGTGGCAGCCGTCCGTCCACCAGCACGGACATGTCCTGGTCGCCGCCCGGAGCGAGCGGGGTGATGTCGGAAACCTCCGCCGCCCGGATCGCCGGGTGTGCCCGGAGTCGGGCCAGCAGAACGTCCAGCGTGACCAGGGCGCGGCTGAACTCCGGATAGCGCGCCGGCGCGAAGTTGAGGCCGGCCGTCACCACGCCGCTGGTCCGGAAGCCCAGGTCGGTCGTCGAAAGCGAGACGAAGGTCCGGAGCAGGAGCCCGGCCCCCACCAGCAGGACAACGGAGATCGCCAGCTCCGTCGCAACCAGGCCTCGACGCACCGCCCCGATACGATGCGAGCCCTGTGGATTGGCGGTGCGCAGCGTGCCCATCAGGTCGGGCCGGGCGGCGTGCAGCGCCGGCAAGAGCCCAAAGACCAACGCGGCCAGCCCACTGGCGCCGATCGCAAACGCCAGGACGATGCCGTCCAGCGCCACCGCCTGAACGCGAAGAATGCCGGCGGGGATCATGGTCACCAGCAGGCGCGTGCCGCTCCAGCCCAGCAGCACCCCGAGCAGGCCGCCGCTGAGGGCCAGCACCGCGCTCTCAGTGAGCAGCTGCCGGACGATGCGCCCGCGCCCGGCACCCAGGGCCGCGCGGATGCCGAATTCCCGGGCCCGCGCGCCCGCGCGCACCAGCAGGAGACTTGCCAAGTTGGCGCAGGCGATGAGCAGGACAAACCCGACCGCGCCGAACAGGGCCAGCAAAGCGGGCGCGACCGGACCGGTGACTTGCTCGTGGAGCGGAACGAGCCATGACCCCACGCCGCGATTCTCCTCGGGAGCCTCCGCGTCGAGCCGTCTGGTGATAGCCTCCAACTCCTGCTGCGCCTGCGAGACCGTGATCCCGGGACCCATCCTCCCGATCGCCCGGAGCACGATGCACCCGTGGCGGCACCCGCTGGCGGACGGGCGGCGCATCGGCCGGATCAACTCGACCGGGAAGGAAGTCGGCGAGCGGAACTCCGGCGGAAGGACGCCGATCACCGTCCAAGCGCCCCCGTCCAGCTCGATGGACCGGCCGATGACGCTCCGGTCGCCGCCGAAGCGTCGTTGCCACAGCGCGTCGGTCAGGATCACCCGCGGCGCGGCGTTGGCATCATCGTCAACGGGAGAGAAGTCGCGCCCGGCCGCCGGAAGGACGCCGAGCACCTCGAGGAACTCGGCGGTGACGGCCGCGCCCGAGAGGCGCTCGGGGGTGCCCTCTCCCGTGAGGCTCGGATTCCAGCCCTGGTAACCGGCAATCCCCGCAAAGCTCCGGTTCTGCGAGCGGTAGGCCTCGAGCTGCGGCGGCGAGAGCCATTCGGGCTCGCTTCGTCCCAGGGCTCGATGGTCGGTCCAGACCTGGACCAGACGGCCGGCGTCGGGATAGGGGAGCGGTTGCAGCAGGACCGAACGAAGGACCGTGAACACGGCGGTGTTGGCGCCGATCCCGAGCGCCACCGTGAGCAGCGCGACGGTCGCAAAGAGAGGGCTGCGCTGCAGGCTCCGAATCGTGATGCCCACGTCCTGGCGCAGCTCGCCCCACCACCGGCGGCGGCGGTGCCCGCGGACCGTCACGCCGCGGAGCGTCTTCACCTCGGCCTCGATCCGGTCCCGATCGCCGAACGCGTCCAGGGCGGCCCGGCGCGCCTCCTCGGGGCCCATGCCCCTCGCCATGAACTCGCGGGCGCGTTCCTGGAGATGTGACTCGATCTCCCGGCGGACGTCGGCATCTGGGTCCCGGGCGCCCGGGTCGTACTGAAACCGTCTTGGCACGACGGTCCTCCTACGGACGCGCGGCCGAGAGGGTGCGCCCCATGACCCCGGCGTACGACCGCCAGCGCTTGATCTCGCTCTTCAGGTGGCGCCGCCCGGCGGCGCTGAGCCGGTAGAACTTCGCCTCGCGCCCGGTCTCGCTTTCGCCCCAGTGCTCCAGGAGCAGCCGTCGAGCCTCCAGGCGGTGCAGGGCGGGATAGAGCGCGCCTTCCTGGATCGAGAGCACGTCTCCGGTGCGATCGCGGATCCAGCGGCAGATGGCGTAGCCGTGCAGGGGCCCCCACTGGAGCGCCTTGAGGATCAGAAGGTCGAGGGTGCCGGTGTAGAGGTCGCTGGCCATGGAGGACGATGCAGGGCGATGGAGGACGATGGAGGACGATGGAGGACGATGGAGGACGAGGCAGGGCGATGACGACGGCCTCGATCGCGCGGCCACATATACCTAAGCCAATTATATATCTTCTGATCTGGGTATCAAGGGCGCTCTGGCAAGCTACCCATTCCAGCACGCCTGACGCCCGCGACTGCGGACCGCCGCGACGCCTTCCCTCCTCGCGGAGACCGAGCCGCTCTTCCTGATCGGTGACCAGATTGCCAGCTTCACCGAGGTGCGGGAACTCGACCGCGGCCGGATCGAGCGGATCGAGGTGATCAAGGGAACCGCGGCGATCGCTATCTATGGGGAGCGGGGACGCAGCGGCGTGATCGCGATCAGCCTCAAGTCCGGGGTCGGGTTGCCCTGAGCCGGAAGCCCGCGCCGGCTTCCCTCACGCCGCGTTGAGGAGCCTTGACATGCGTCGCGTTCGCTATCAGGTGGCCGCCAGCCTTGACGGCTACATCGCCGGTCCAAACGGCGAAGACGACTGGATTCCGATGGACCCGGAAATCGACTTCGCCGCGATCTTCAGCCAGTTCGACACCTTCCTCATGGGCCGCCGTACCTACGAGCCGATGGCCACCTCGGGAAGGGCGCTGTCGCCGGGCGCGCGAACGGTCGTGGTCTCCAGGACCCTGCGTCCCGAGGACCACCCCGGGGTTACCATCCTTGCGGAAGGGGTCGCCGAGGCGGTCCAGCGGCTTCGGGCGGAGGAGGGCAAGGACATCTGGCTCTTCGGCGGCGGGGCGTTGTTCGCAAGCCTGAGCGCGCTGGGTCTGGTGGACACGGTGGAGGTGGCGCTGGTCCCGGTCCTGCTTGGCGGCGGCATCCCGCTCTTTCCTCCCGTCGGGCATCGGGTCGCGCTGACCTTGACCTCGCAGCGGGTGTACCGGGCCAGCGGGATCGTCCTGCTGGAGTACGCGGTGGGCGCCGCGCCGAAACCGCGGCGCCCGCGCAAGAAAAACGACCGGGGTCGCAGGTCCTAACGTCGCACCAGCGCGATCAGGCGCTCGCCGACCTCGAAGTTCTCGATGATGCCGGCAAAGCGCTCGGCCCCGGGCCCCCCCGCAAAGAGCGGAACCATCTGGGCCGAATGCCCCGTGGAGGTGTAGTCGGCAACGAGGCTGATGGCCCCCCCACGTCCGACGGCTGCCAGACGATTGGCGGTGCCGGCCAGGGCCCGCAGGGTCGAGTCCATCATCGGCTGCTGGTCCGGAGCCAGGAGCGACCGCGTCGCCGCCAGTTGCATCATCGTGGCCCGAATGCTCTCCCGGGCGGCGGCCGCCCGGCTGCTGTCCCGGCCCAGTCCGATGGCGAGACCACCGGTTTCGTGGTCGGCCACCACCACGATCAGGGTGCCGGGATTTCGGCGGCGGTACTCCACCGCCACCCCGATCGCCCGGTCGAAGTCCAGCATTTCGGCGGTGACCGCCTCAAGCGGCTCGTTGGCGTGCGCGCGCCAGTCGGGTTGCGAGCCTTCGACCATCAGGAAAAACCCGTCCGGGTCGTTGGAAAGGACCTCGATCGCCGCCCGGGTCATCTCCGGCAGCGTCGGGGTCCGGTCCGGCGCTGACGGCATTTGCGTGCCGGCGAACAGACCCACGAGCCTGCGCGTCCGCCCGAGGTCGAGGCCGGCCAGTTGCTGCGGCAAAGTCACGAAGGCGTGGGTCCCCCGCAACCGGGCCAGAAGATCCACGGAGTCGGGCCGGGTCCGGCCGTCGAAGTAGCGGGTCCCGCCGCCGAGCAGGACGTCGACCCGGTTCGCGACCAGATCCCGGGCGATGTCGAACTCGCTGGCCCGCGAGGGGACGTGCGCCGCGAAGGACGCCGGGGTGGCGTGCGTCACGCTCGAGGTCGCCACCAGTCCGGTGGCCCATCCCTGGTCGCGCGCGATCTCCAGGACCGTGGTCACCGCGTTGGAATCCGGTCCCACCCCGATCGCCCCGTTAAAGGTGCGCACCCCCGCCGCATACGCGGTGGCGCCGGCCCCGCTGTCGGTGATGTAGGAATCGGAGCTCCTGGTGTCCACCAGGCCCATCACCCGCAGCTCCCGGACGGCAAGCGCATCCGACGCGAACTTGGCCGCCGTCCAGGCGCTGGCGCCGACCCCGTCGCCGATGAAGAGGATGACATTGCGGGGGCGGTCCTGGGCGGCGAGGGGAGCGACGGCTGCCCCCGTGAGGACCAGGAGAAGGAGAAGGACCATGGAGGCCGATGGCAGTCGATGCATGCTGTGCTCCTCTTGCGGGCGCGCTTAGGGCGCTTCCCATTCGACGGTAACCTTCGCGAGACTGCTGGTGAGCCGCAGATCGAGCTTGCGGCGGGCCTCCCGGTAGCCCTGGGTCATCCAGTACTCGCCCTGGCGGATCAGGCCTTCGTTGTCGAACAGGGCAAGGACCGCCGAGGACCGGACCCGGACCCCCACGCCGCGCGGCAGGCGAAGCACCAGAGACCCCGCCGTGAGGCCCAGATCTGCGCTCACGTCTCCCGGGAGCGCACCGGCCAGATCAAGGATCACCCGTCCGAAGCGTCCCGTCAGGGTCACGCTGCGGCACCCGCTGTTCCCGAACCGGTCGAGTGTGAGCTCACCGGCGCCGACCCGAAAGGTCGCCTGCCGGCACAGGGCCGGATTCGGCTGGGGAAAGTGCAGCGCGGTCCGGCTTGCTCCCGCATCCACCGTCAAGGCGGTGAGCGGCACGGCCCCGAAGTCCAGATCGGCCTCGACCCCGGCCAGGAGCAGATCCAGCGCCCATTCGACCTCGGAAGACAGGCCGAGACTGCCGTTCTGCACCAGCCTGGCCTGGGGTTGGAAGCGGACTCCCCCGGCTGGCTCCCCGCGGACCCCCAGCTCGAGCCCGGCCACCCCGAGGCCGCTCAAGGGATCGTAGCGTTCCGGGTCGAATGCGAGATCGAACTCATAGAGCCTGCCGGGCGCGGCTGCGCCAAGCCGGTAGGCGCCCTCGTGCAACTCCACCCGCGCCGCCAGCCGGCTTTCGCCGGCCAATGGCCGGCTCGCCTGGAAGTCCCGTACGATCTGCGCATGAGTTGGCCCCGGGCCCAGGATCCCCAGCAACAGGGACGCTGCCGCCAAACGCCCCGGGATCGGGGAGCGCATCACTCGGGTCCCTCCCCCGGCGCCCGGTCCCTGGGCAAGGGCCGCTTGGCCGCCGGGACCCCCATTTGCGGCGTCGCCCAGAGGTACTCGTCGGTCAGGGCCTCCGGCGGGACGATCTTGCCTGCGAATTCGTGACGCACGCCGAACCTGCTCAGCAGACAGGCCCCGAAGCCGACCGTGGTGAGCAACCAGGTGACGACAAGCGCCGCCAGGAGCATCAGCTGTCCGGCGACCGGCGCCCAGCCGAACAGAACCCAGACCAGCCAGACCGCCAGCAGCCCGGACAGGCCGAACAACATGTAGCGATAACTGTTCGGCGACAGGGGGACCCCCGCGGCCATCCTCCGGCGGGTATGCGTTTCGCCCATGGCGTGCGCGACCGCAAAAACCCCGAGCAACAGCGCCGCCAGGACCACGAGCAGATAGGCGGCGATCGCGAAGGGGATGAGCAGCGCTCCCACGACGGTGAGCGCGAGGCCGATGATGATCATCCCGAACGTCGGGACGGCAAGAATCTCCGCGAGGAGCCCGACCACGAACGAGCGGCCAAGCGTATGGCTCACTGTGTCGGACACGATTTCCAGCGAGGGGCGGGCGAAGGTCACCAGTCCGAAGCCGATCGCCAGCAGTGACAGGCTCACCCCGGCAAGCCCCGCCAGGCGGGCGAGGAAGCTCGCCCCGCCACCTCCCGTCACTCGTCTGGGCGGTCCGAGGGCGCGGCTCTCGCCGGCAACGGCGCCGGACAGGTCGCGCACCTGGCCCCCCAGGGCGAGTACGTCTCCGGTCACACTGCCGCCGGGGTGGATCACGACATCTCCGTCCACCGCCACGACGTTCCCGGCGACGTGGCCGAAGATGTTGGCCGATCCACGCAGCACCAGCAGGTGCGATGAGAGGGAGTCGCCGGTTCCCACACCGAAGTCGCCCCGGAAGGCCGAGGCGCCGGGCGCGTTCAGCCGGAGCGGGGAAGTCTGGAGGGCATCTCGGAGCTGTCGCTCCAGTGCGACCGGGTCGGCGAGGGCACCCAGGTCGATCCGGGGACCTCCGCCGGAAACCTCGACCGGTCCCGGCGCCTGGATGGCATCGGACTGGAGCAACGAAAACGACACCGGCGGCGGCAAGGCCGCGGCGCCGGCGGGAGCCGCGATCAGCGCGAGGGAGAGAAGGCTACCAGTTCGCATGGGGCACCGGCCGGGACGGGAGGGCCACGAGCCGGCGCAAGACAAGCACGCCGGCAGCGTACGCGACGGTGAACAGCGCCAGGGTTACACCCAGACGCCCGGGGGATCCGACGAGATCCCGCACGGAGCCGTACCACGGCTGTACCGACACGTTGGCCGCCATCGTCCGAAGGCCGAGCCAGAGCCACCCGTCGACCGCCGAGAGGATCTGACTGCCCCAGGAGGAGAGGAGGTCGCCGTTGGCGAGCGTCCAGACGGCGCTCGCTGTCATGGCGACCAGCAGAACCGCCGCCGCGGAAGCCGAGCGCACCAGCGCTCGGCGATCGCGGGCGAATCGCATCCGCAGTTTCGTTCTGAAACGGGTGGCGGCGACTCGGCGAACGGCGACCCTCGACATGACGCGATTCGTAAACTCGGCGGACGGCGCGAACTGGGGCAGGGCTTCGAGCGCCTGCACCAGTACCCGATCCGCTTCGGCCACCCTCCGACAACGCCCGCACACCTCGAGGTGTGCATGAACGGCCGCCGCTCCGTCGGAGAGGAGCAGTGCGTCCAGGTCATCGGCGCTGAGGTGAGTTAGCCGCGAATCCATCATATCGGCCCTCCCATACGGCACGTGGGTCGTGCGGGTTTCATGCTTCCCGGAGGTGGCCGAGGATATCTCTCAGCTCGTTCCGGGCGCGGTGGATGTATGTCTTCACGGTCCCGAGCGGCAGGCTCAGGATCTCGGCGATCTCCTCGTAGGAACGGCCTTCGATGTGTCGAAGGATGATGCAGCTGCGGTATTCCGGTCGGAGCCGGCGGATGGCGGCTTCGATCTCACCACCGAGCTCCCGGGCCTCGACGTGGTCGAGGGGCGAAGGCTGGATTGCTCCAAGTTGCAACGCGGTCGCCTCAACCGCCTCCGGCGTGGCCGCATGGGGGGAGCCCTCGATGGACAGGGTGTCCAGCTCCCGGCGGCGGAGGTGATCGATGGCGGTGTTGTTGGCGATCTTGAAGACCCAGGAGGAGAACTTGAATTCCGGCCGGTAGCTCTCGATCGCGTTGAGCACCTTGACGAAGGTCTCCTGGGCGAGGTCCTCCGCGAGCTCGCGGTCGCGCACCATCCGGAAGATCAGGGAAAAGACGGGGCGTTCGTAGCGCCGGACCAGCTCGCGGTAGGCGGTTTCTTCCCCATCGAGGGCGCGCAGGACGACGTCCTGGTCGCTCGCGGTGCGGAGCGCGGTCCAGGCGCTATCCACGAAGGGGCCTTCTGCTTGCGGCCCGCTTTCGCGGCTCGCTACATTCGCGGGCTATGTTCGCCACAGAACGGGAGTTACCGGCCCCCGGCGACGCGGGGCGGCGGGAGTACGTGCGGAGCATGTTCACGGCGATCGCTCCGCGCTACGACCTGCTCAACCATCTGCTGAGCCTGAACGTCGACCGCGGGTGGCGGCGCCGCGCGGTTGAGGCCCTGGGCTGGCAGGGCAGTTCGGGGGGCAGCTATCTCGATTTGTGCGCCGGGACGCTGGACTTGGCCGCGGCGCTGGGGAACGCGCCGGGCTTTCACGGACTGGTCGTCGGTGCCGATTTCGTGCATCCGATGCTGGTCCGGGGTCGGGGAAAGTCGCCGCGGGTCCTCGCGCTCGCGGCCGACGCATTGGTGCTGCCGTTTCCCGCTCGCTCGTTTGACGGTGCTACGGTCGGGTTCGGTGTCCGGAACCTCACCGACCTCGACGCCGGCCTCCGTGAGGCGGCCCGGGTCCTGCGGCCGGGCGCGCGGCTCGTCGTGCTGGAGTTTTCCGCCTCGGCTCGGCAGCCGTTCCGAGGACTCTTCTCGTTCTATTTCCGGCGGGTTGTTCCCGCGATCGGCCGTATCGTGTCGAAACATAGGACCGCCTATACCTACCTACCAGAGTCCGTGGAGCAGTTCCCCGCGCCATCGGAGCTGAGCGCTCGGATGGAACGGGCCGGATTCGGAGACGTGGAGTTCCGATTACTGACTGGCGGGATATGCGCCTTGCATCGGGGAATCCGGGTGTGAATCCACGGATTACGTCGGTTGCACGGATTGAGGCCACGAGATGACCGAGACCCGAAGTGTTGCCGCGCGGGAGGGGCAGCTGTTGGCGGGCGAGTCGCTGCTGGTTCGCTACGCCAACTTCGTGAAACTACCGCACACGCTCTTTGCGCTGCCCTTTGCCCTGCTCGGCGTGCTGGCCGCGTCGTGGCACACTCAGGTGACCTGGCGGATTGTGGTGCTGGTGGTCGTGGCGTTCACAGCCGCCCGCTGGGTGGCGATGGGGTTCAACCGGATCGCCGACCGCCGCTTCGACGCAATGAACCCGCGGACCAGGATGCGCGAACTGCCGCAGGGCGCGATCACGCTCCGGCAGGCGTGGCTTTCGGTGCTGGCAGCCGGGGCGGTCTTTGTGGCGGCGGCGTTCGCCCTGAAC